>Ga0187892_10001540_pt1 | contig 52042 bp, 48 predicted proteins | sample MA1701073metaG_FD_139345 | JGI IMG/M metagenome (GOLD analysis project Ga0187892, IMG submission 139345) | Bio-ooze microbial communities from a basaltic lava cave in the Kipuka Kanohina Cave System on the Island of Hawaii, USA - MA170107-3 metaG ...
AATTTTCAGAATTTCCCCGTTCTGACGAGTGCGGTGACGGACGGCGACACGACAACGATCAGCGGGTCGCTCGATAGCTTGCCGTCAACCGACTATCGCTTGGAGTTCTTCGCGAGTGAAAATGCGGATGAAGGGCGGACCTATCTGGGCTCGAAGGAGGTCGCAACGAACGGGTCTGGCGAGGCCACCTTTGTTGCGGACGACCTAGCCGGATGCGCGCCCGGTGGTGTGATCACTGCAACGGCATCTGAGGATTTAGGCGATGATCACTTTTCGACGTCCGAGTTCAGTGCAGACATAGTTGCCGTGGCTCCTTGAGTTGAGGGTGCCGCTGTCCGACGGATGGCAGGACATCGCGACTACGAATCGTAGTTTGGAACAGCGATTCGAATTCGCACCGAACGGAGCGTCGATTTCGGGTGCGAACCGCCCGACATGAACCCGATGTCGACTTCCCTAGTGCTCCAATGGAACTGGATGCCGCATACGTGGGTCGATGCGGTGCAGCTTGTCGCCTGGGGCGTGCTCTGTGCGGCTCTTTTCCAGTTTGCGCGTGGGGCATTACCATTGTTGAGAAACCGAGAGACAAGGCGCCATGCACTGCTGATCGCCGCCGTAGGTTTCGGTGCGCGCCTGCTTGTGCCGCAGGTGCCGGTCAACTGGTATTCCGGGGTGAATAACGTCGATTTGGGCGCGTTGATCTTCTCGCGAGACACCACCCTCATGCCGTTGCCGAACCAATTTGTGACGTTCGCGATCGGTTTCCAGGGAATCGTGGCGTTCAACATCCTAGTCGGCGTCGTATGCGCCGCGCTCGCTTGGCATGTGGCCAGGCAGACTGGCTACGGCGATCGCGTCTCGTTGGTCTTCGGCCTCGCGATCGCACTTACTCCGATGTACGTTCGTTTGTCCGCATCGGATTCCTCACACCTGATCGCGTTACTACTGTGGTGGATGGCGGCACTCGCTCTGCTTCGCCTCGTACGTGGCCGGGGTGGGCTCGTCGACCAAGTCGTACTTTTTTGTGCCGCCGTCCTTGCTTGTCCCATCCGCATTGAGGCGGGTCTCACAATGCCCGCGGTTGTGTTGTTCGTCGCGCGCAGTCGGCAGGGGTTTCAAGACGTTTGGCGGGAACGACGTCGCTGGTTCCCACTGGTTCTTGGGATGGGGCTAGGGCTCGCTTGCAGCATTGCCGCGCACGACCAATCGTGGTGGTGGCGAATCACCGGCTTCAGTCTCCCTCTATTTCTATTGGGGATGGTGGCCAATGTTCTCTTCCTCGTTGATCTCAACCCGCTTGGGCTGATCTCGACGATCTACACTTTGCTCATTTGGTATTATGTGTATCACAAGGTCCGAGAACACGACCTTGATGAAGCTCTCGCGACTGTTCTGCCATTCGTCCTGTGCTCCATCCCGTACGCATATACGGCCAAGGGGATGTTTGCAGCTGGCTCCAATTTGCCTGGAGCTTCGTACGCAACGATCATCGGCATGTTCCTACTGATCGGCGGCGCCAAGGGAGCCGTCCTCCTCTATGACCGATTGCACGCCAGGCTATCTGTAAATCGCGCACGAGCAGTCGCGGCGGTCGCGCTATCTTTCCTGCTGTTTGGCTGGCTGTTCGTTCCGTACCGCATGACATATGCCTACATGGATGAGTTCTCCTTTCTCCTCGACGCTCTCCCTCGCCAGAGCGCGAAGGTCCTGGCCATCTTCGATCCATCGGGCCCCGGCGACTACGACTGCTGCCTTGCCCTTCCCTATCCCACCTTTGCCGGCGATTTCCCCGGTATCCAGTGGCAGGTTCTAGGCGAACAGGACGCAACCGAAGACCGCCTGCGAAATCTCGAATTCGATTACTACTACCCGAGCAGTTTGACCGCAGTCGACGTCGACAATTTGAATAGCTGGTTCATCGGACGACTCTTCCCGGACCCGGAGATGAACGCGCAGCAGCAGGCGCATCTCCGCAAGCTACAGTATATCGATGAGTTCGTCAGAGCGAACTACACGCTAACACCATACCGCCGTGCGACCGTGCCGGCACACACGTTTAGCTGGGCACCTTTCCGCAATGATCTTATGACGCTCACCGTCTATCGAGTCACGAATCCGTGAATCCCTTCATTTTGGTGATCGCGCTTTTTCTGCTGGCGCGTTGGTCCGCGGGTTGTCATGGACATCCTCGGACGTAGCCAGATCAAATTGACGATGGACATATAGCCACGTGATCCCGCAACTGCAGCGCGACGCTGCAGGCCAAATGGATGCGTTTCTGGTCCGTGCTAAGCGGTAGATTGGCAGCTAGGAAAAACTGGCGCCTTGACAACAGCCTCGTGTGTAGCGCTACCGTCCAGAAGCGTTAGGTTGCCGTTGGACAACGAACTGCTTTGTGCAATTTGCGATGGATTAGGGACGTTGAAGCCGGCGTACTTCACACTGCGCAGCTTCACGATCTGCGCGCGAACCTTCTCAGCTACTCGATGTTTGGGTGCTCGCCCAGTATTGCCATGGATCACCCCCCTTTTGCCGCACTCTTCGACTGCTCGGCGAATCCGTCGTACCTGCTGCAGCGACACTCCCAATACCTGCGCCGCCTCGCCCGCCGTTCAACTCCCCGCGCCCCAAGCGCTCCACCGCATCCAATCGCTTCCACTGCTTCTGGCTCATTCTGTCCATCCCTCCTTATTGCTAAGGGGGGCGGACATAATCACTGACCCACAACAGTCGAGATTTGTAACCTTTTGCCGCCGCCGATCGTGAATCCGATAGAGGAGAGTCACAATGGCTAGAATCGAAGGAGTATCGGAGAAGTCAGGGAACCTGCTCTATCGTGCGTTTGCGTGGTCCGTGCGAAGGCGCTTGGGAAGGGACATGGGGCCGTTGCGAGGCTACGCGCGCAGCACACCGGTCATGCTCGCGGTCGCCGGGATGGAGCTGGGCATGGAGCGGGCGCACCGGGTCGATCCGCGCCTGCGAAACCTCGCCGAGTTGCGAGTGGCCGCGCTGGTCGGCTGCCGTTTCTGCCTGGACATCGGCTCGGCGCTCATCCGCAAGTTAGGTGTACCGGAAAGCCAGCTCCGCGACCTGAACGACTACGAGACCAGTGCGGCGTTTTCAGCCCTGGAGAAGGCGGTGTTGCGCTATACCGACGCGATGACCGCGACGCCGGTGGACATCGACGAGGAGAACTTCGAATTTCTGCGCCGGCACTTCGACGAATCGCAGATCGTCGAGCTGACGGCGGCCATTGCGCACGAGAACCTGCGAGCGCGGATGAATCACGCCCTCGGCTATGGAGCCGAGGGTTTCACCGAGGGCGCCTGTGCGCTGCCGGCTACACAACCTCTACGCCATAGCGCAAACGTACACTGACTGCCTTCGCTCCGCGCTTGAACAGCGTGCCCGCAAGGCGCTACATCTTCGCCATGGAGACCCCACGGTTCGAGTTGCCGGCGCGTGTGATCGCCCTATGGCTGACGGTTGCGGCTGTAGTTTCCACGGGCCTCCCCCTGAGCGCCGAGAATCTGACCCTGAAGATCTACGTTGCCGCCAGCACGAAGGAAGCTGTTGAAAGCATCGCCACGCAGTTTCATGCCGAAACCGGCATCACGGTCGAGGTAAGCCCCGGCTCTTCATCGAAGCTCGCCAAGCAGATCGTGGAAGGAGCTCCAGCGGACCTTTTTCTTTCAGCCGACCAATCCAACGCCGACTATCTTGCCACCAAACAGTTGATCGCCCAGCGGCGTAATCTGCTGGGCAACCGACTCGTCGTCGTCGTGCCGAGCAACAGCAGTCTCGAGATCGGAACTCTCGGCGATCTCGGCGACGACGGTGTCAAACAACTCGCGCTGGCGCTCGAGAAAGTCCCGGCCGGCGAGTACGCCCGCCAGGCGCTGAAGAAGGCCGGCATCTGGCCGCGGGTGGCGGAGAAGGTCGTCGGCGGGGAAGACGTCCGCGCCACGCTGGCGTTTGTCGAGCGCGGGGCGTCTGCTGGCATTGTCTACTTGACGGATCCGATCGGAAACTCAAAGGTGCGCGTCGCGCTCGAGATCGCGCCCGACCTGCATAGCCCGATCGAATATCCCCTCGTCGTGATCAAGCGACCAGCGATGAATCCTGGCGCCGCGAAGCTGTATGAGTATATGACATCGGAACCAGCAAAGGCGGTGTTCCGAAAAGCTGGATTCGGGATCCTGCCTTGAGCTGTCTCGAGGTGTCGTGTCGCAGACGTTTCTTGGTCTCGCCGCAGCGGATTGGCAGGCGCTTTGGCTCAGCGTCCGGATTTCGGCTGCAGCCATCGCGATCAGCCTACCGTTCGGCATCGCCCTCGGTTGGTTGCTGGCGCGCAAAGTGTTTCCGGGGAAAGCAGCCGTCGAGACGATTGTCGCGCTGCCGCTCGTGCTGCCGCCGGTAGTCACCGGTCTCCTGCTCCTCTACGCGCTCGGCCCGCGGTCCGCTGTTGGCTCAGCCCTGGAGAGCACCTCCGGCTTGCAGATAGCTTTTACGTGGAAGGCTGCCGTGCTTGCGGTTGCGGTCGTCGGCTTTCCACTTCTCGTGCGTGCGATTCGTGTTGCCTTCGAGGGCGTCGATCCGCGCTTGTATCAGGTGGCGCGATCTTTGGGAGCGGCGCGCTTCGACGCCTTCCGGAGCGTCAGCCTGCCACTGGCGCGACACGGCGTAATCGCCGGCGTCGTTCTGGCGTTCGCTCGTGGACTGGGTGAGTTCGGTGCGACGATGATGTTCGCCAGCATCCGCCCGGAGACGACGACACTCGCCATACAGATCTATGTACTCCACAACCAGCCAGGGGACGTCAGCGAAGCTCGCATGTGGCGGGTGGTCATCGCTTCGGTGGTGTTGGCATTCGCGTCGTTGGTCTTGAGCGAATACTTCGCGCGGCGCGGACGGCAGCATGAGCTTGCTTGAGTTTCGCTGTCGACTCCGTTACCCGTCCGGCTTCCTGCTCGACGCGGCCTTCAAAACCGACTCTCAGGTGACCGCCCTGTTCGGGCCGTCCGGTAGCGGCAAGACGACGATCCTTTCGATGATCGCCGGGTTGAGGAAGCCCGAAGAAGGGTTCATTCAGATCGGCGAGCACGTGTTGGACGACACGTCCACGCGCCTCAGCGTTCCGCCCGAGGGCAGACACATCGGTTACGTCTTTCAGCAGCACCTCTTGTTTCCGCATCTCACCATTCGCGACAACCTTCTCTACGGCTGGCGAAGACGACGTGCGGCGGCAAACTCGGTCGACCCAGAGCGGGTCATCGGCGTCCTCGACCTTGCCGGCCTCCTCGACCGCCAACCGGCTACGCTTTCCGGAGGCCAGCGTCAGCGCGTTGCCCTGGCGCGCGCGCTGCTTTGTGTCCCTCAGCTTTTGCTGCTCGACGAGCCATTGTCTTCACTCGACGACGCACTCAAGGACGAAGTGCTGACGTACATCGAGCAGATCTTGATGGAATGGCGGATACCGACGCTGTACGTGACCCACAACGCCGGCGAGGCGAGACGCATGTGCAAATGGGTCATCCGCCTCGATCACGGCCGCGTCGAAGCCGTGGGAGACACCCGGCTGATTCTCTAGTCTTGATCAACGCGATATGACGACCTCGATGGGCGCAAAGCCGACGTCGATCGCCGTCGCCGACGCGCGCTCACCGGTGTGCGCATGGAAGACGTGAACCCCATTGTCGCACGTCGGATTCTCGCACCCTTCATCCGGCGATGATTCCAGATAGCGGTTTCAGGACTGGACCGGAGCCTCGGAACCTGAGATGTGGAAGTTGATCGGAGGTCAGCATGAAACCTGCGATTCTGAATCACCTCGCACTGACGGTACCGCGCTCGCTGGTCAGCGATACACCGGAGCGGCAGCGCTTGTTTGACTTCTACGAACGCGTCTTCGGTTGGCGCTCCATCGAGCTGATGCAGATCGAAGGCGAGCGCGTCGTGTTGCACCTGCATCAGGTAACGCATTTCCTTTTCCTCATCGGTGGAGACGTACCGCTGGCTGCTCCTTCCGGAGATCACTTTGGCATCGAGGTCTACGAACGCGCGGCTCTCGACGCAATCGTCGAACGCGCCAAGGCGTTCCGTGCAGAGCACGATCCAGCTGTCGAGATCGTCGACACTACGATCGAGGACTACGGAACGATCCGTATCCACAATGCCTACGTGCGCTACCTGCTGCCGCTGATGGTCGAGGTGCAGTTCTACGAAGGTATCGAGGCCCAGATCGAGAGCATCGAGTAGGTCTAGTTGCCCTAAAGGTGAACCTCATGACGGCGAAGACTCATTCTTGCCCTTCTTCGGATGATTTGATTGGCTCCAACCGTAACGAGCTAGGAGCGCTTCGGAGGCGAATGGATGGCGAGTGACCAGACGAACCCGGCCGCCACAAGCGATTTGCCGGAGACAATCCCGATCCGCACGGACGAGGATTTCGATCACGCCAAGCTCGGCGCCTACCTGCGCGGCAAGCTTACCGGATCCGACTTGCCTCTCGAGGTTGTGCAATTCGCCGGCGGGCACGCCAATCTGACGTACCTCCTGCGCTACGGTGAAAAACACGAGTACGTCCTGCGCCGGCCACCGCTTGGCCCGGTGGCACCGAAGTCGCACGACATGGGACGCGAGTACCGGACGCTGTCTTCCCTCTACAAAGGGTACCCGCTGGCGCCACGCGCCTACGTCTACTGCGAGGACGTTTCCATCATCGGCGCGCCATTCTTTGTCATGGAGCGCCGTGAGGGCATCGTCGTACGCCGTACCATTCCGGCGCAATTCGGTGGCGGCAACGACCCCGACGTCAACCGGCGCATGAGTGAGGTCCTCATCGACGCGCTGGCGGATCTTCACTCAGTCGACTACGGCGCCGTGGGCCTGGACGATCTCGGCAAGCCGGACGGTTTTCTGCTGCGCCAGGTCGAAGGATGGGCGGGACGATACGAGCGCGCCAAGACCAAGGAGATCGAGCTTGTTGCCGAGATGACACAATGGCTGCGTGACAACATGCCGCGGTCACCGGCTCCGTCATTGCTGCACAACGACTGGCGCCTCGACAACATGATGCTGGATAGTAATGACCCCGGGCGGTGTGTCGCGGTATTCGACTGGGACATGTGCACGCTCGGCGATCCGCTCGCCGACCTCGGCACCCTGCTGTCGGCATGGATCGAAAAAAGCGAGATGATCGGCCAGGGACAGGTCGGCATGCCGTCGAACACGCCCGGTTTCCTCACGCGCCGCCAGGCGGTTGAGCGCTACGGCAAGCGCAGCGGCATCGACGTCAGTAACGTCCCCTACTACTACGTCTTCGGGATCTACAAGATCGCCGTCGTCCTGCAGCAGATCTACGTCCGATTCCATCGCGGTCAGACGCAGGACAAACGTTTCGAGTCGATGGGGCAAGCAGCAGAGCTGCTTTTCTGGCGGGCAAAGGAGCAGAGCGAGAAGCTGACCCTCTAATGGTGTCTTCAGCCCGGTGACGAGGTCGCGCACAATGCGTGAGCTGCTGTTGGCGCTTGTTGTCACCGGGATTTCGTTCGCCCTACTGAATCGCTACGACGCCGACCCGCCGGCGATGGGCACGGATGCAGCTGTCTGGTTCAGCCTGGCGCGGGACTGTCTCGAGCTCGACAGTTGTCGGATCACCGGAGCGCGGTCTTCCTTCGGGCCGCACACCGGGTCGACCTGGATCGACCTGCTCATGCTCGTGCAGCTCTTCGGTGGCGACAGCGTCGCGACGCGGACACTCGTGGTCGCGCTCCTCAGCATCGGCATCGGCACGGTGTTCATCGTCTCGCAGCGCTGGCTGAGTCGGTCGGTAGCCCTGATGGCCGCAGCCGGAGCTTTGGTTGTGCTGGCGAGCAGTGACGAGCCCGGACGGCTGTGGAATCCAAGCAGCACATTCTTTCCGGCCGCCGTGTACTTCGCGGCGATGCTCGTGTTTGCGTGCAGCGAACAGCTGCTGAGTCTCTGCGTCGCTGCCGTTTTCTTGTCGTTGGCGGTGAATACGCATCTGTCAGCAGCTGCACTCGTACCCTCCCTCGCGGCGATCCCTGTCTTGCGCAGTGCGCGGCCCTGGAAGGCAACTCTCGGCGCGCTCACGATCTTTCTGATCGTCGGATTCGTCGCCGCATTCGGCGCGACCGCATTGAACCTGGGCTTCCTGCTGCGCGCAGGTCATTGGAGCCTCCTGCCGGGAGCGGTGTTCCTCCTCGCAGTGCTGCGTTTCCTCGGCCGGCCGCTGTTTTTGAAGGCGGATGGCGAGGCGTTCGGGGCGATTGTGGCGTTGTCGATTCTTCTGCCCTGGGGACTAGGCACGTACGTCGCCTCCACGCAGGGACAGCAGCAGAGCTTTGTGCTGAGTTTCGACCTGCTCTCGGGCGGATACGGGATGCCGGTTATCGCACCGGCGGCGACATTGTTGGCGATCCTCCTGGTCAAGGGGGCGGACCTGGCGGCGCGTGCGCTGCGTTTGTCCCACACTTCGGCCGGTCTAGCGCGGGGGCTGGTGGCCTCCGTCGTATGCCTACAGTTCCTCTCCGGGCTGCCACGTCATGCTGAGAAACCTCGCTGGACCATCGAAGATGTGCGTACCATCGAAGGTCATCTGGCGGGACGCGGTTGGGACTACGAGCGCCTGGTGAACCACCTGCAAAACGCCGACTGCTGGAATCTCCTTGGAGGCATTGTCGCCTTCGCCGGTATCCCAACGGCAGCGCCAGCAGGGTTCAATTCGTTCAACCAGGTGCGCATCTGGGTGATGGATGACGAGGCCCTTCCGCTGCAGCTGGCAAACGACATGTGGATCATTCGCCTGCGACGCGATCGCGTCGCGGTCATCTCGGAGATCAGGTCGTGGTTGGATCCGGCCAACATGCAGTACTGCCAGCCTGCCGAAGGCGCCGACGAGTTAGACTGCTCGGCGGTGGTGGTACCGCGGAACAATCGGCCGGCGACCGAGTTCCTGTTTACCGAGCGAGAAGGTCTCTGGTACCCGCCGAGTCAGCGTGTACCAACGTCCGATGAAACTCTCATCATCCCGCTAGCGGCGACAGAGCAGATCAAGGAGATCTCCGTCTACTCTACGCGTGCGCCCAACTCCGAGGCCGCGCAATGCCCGTGGCGGATCGCCGCCGTCGAAGGGCTAGCGTTCGAACCGATCGCACCGAACACCGTCCGTGTGAAGGGACGGGACGGAGTTGTGGGACGGATGCTCGTCGAGCGACCGTTGACGGGATGCTCACGCTGGGATCCGCAACCGCCGTGCTTCATCGAAAAGAATCCGGGAGATCCGGAAGGCTTGTGGAAGGCCGATTTTTCCCGTTGAGGAAGGTTTCGAGATAGGAACAACACCGATGCAGATCGACCAAATCGCGAGGTGGCTCGAGGCCTGGGTAGGTCAGTTGCCAACGCATAGCGGCCGCGTCTACGCGCTCTTCGTGCTAACCCTGCTGTGCACGGTCGCCTGCGCGGGCATTGTATTCCTCTGGAGCGCACGCCCACCCGACGAGCCGTCGTAGGGGTCATTTGCCTTGAATCGCAGCGAAGGGCGCGGGTATATTCTGAGCGTCTCCGGCTTCTGACGATGCGCGTTCTCCTGGTTAATCCACCCCCCTTTCGTGTCGTCGAGCCTTATTACGACAAGCCCCCCTATCCGCGAACGGGAATCGCCTATCTAGCCGGCTACTTGCGCGACAAGGGCGTGGACGTCCACGTCCTCGACTGCAAGTTCGACCACCTGTCGCTCGCGCAGGGTATGGAACGCGTCTGCGAGCTCGCACCGGACGTCGTCGGCCTGGGGGCTTTCACCAATGAGATCATCCAGGCGGGCGAGTTCGCCAAAGCGGTCAAAGCGTGGCGACCCGAAGTGACGACGATTGTCGGCAGCGTACACGTCACCGCTATCCCCGAAGCCACGCTGCGCGAGTTTCCACAGTTCGACTACGGTGTCGTCGGCGAGGGTGAGGAAACGCTGTACCAGCTGCTGCAAAACCTGGGCGACGAAGCGGCGCTGGCGCGCACACCGGGTGTCTGCTTTCTCGACAAAGACGGCCGGTACGTCTTCGGCGGCGAGCGCATGCGGATCGCCGACCAGGACGCCCTACCCTTTCCCGCGTGGGACCTCTTTCGGCCGGCGCGCGAATACATTCTGCACACGGAACGCGGCTGTCCGTACGCCTGTCACTTCTGCATGAATCCAAACGGTCGTGTCGTCCGTTCGCGTTCCCCGGAAAATGTCTTGCAGGAGATCGAGTGGCTCTCGAAGGTCGGCAACCCCAAGCGCATTCTGTTTGGCGACGAGATCTTCACCATCGAGCGCGCCCGCGCCGCGGCCATCTTCGAGCTTCTCATCGATCGCGGTTTCTCGAAGCAGTTCTCCTGGTGGTGCCAGACACACGTACGGACCGTGGACCTCGAGCTGGCGAAGCTGATGCACCGTGCCAACTGCGACCTCGTCGGTCTCGGCATCGAGTCGGGCGACGACCTGCGCCTGCGAACGATGGGCAAAGGGGCTACGCGCAAAGACATCCTCGAGGCGGTCCGGGTGATGAAGGAAGCCGGTTTGCCTTTCATGACCTTCTTCATCCTCGGTCAGCCGGACGAGACGTGGGAGTCGGCAATGAACACCATCGACTTCGCGGTCGAGCTCAACCCGACGCTGCCGATCTTCGGCTTGATGGTGCCCTACCCCGGCACGAAGATCGCGGAGATGGCGCGCAACAACGAAGGCGGCTACGTGCTCCGCTCCACCGACTGGAACGAGTACAATAAGCAATTCGGCGATGCGCTGGAGTTTCAGAATCTCAACCGCCGGCAACTCGAGCGCCTTCAGGTGATGGGCTATCTCAAAGTCTTCATCTACAACCTTCGCTTTGCGGATCTCGCCAGGTTCGTCTGGCGCTACAAGCGAGAAGGCATTGCCCTTGCCACCAAGCACTTCAAGCGAGCCATCGCGCCGAAGCTGTCGACGCCGCAGCCCACCGCGGCGTTGCCGCGGGGGTAGCGTCGTCAAGCGATGCTTGACGTGACAAAGACAGTCTCATCGACAGATACCGACGAGATCGCCGAGCAGTTTCCGTGGCCGATTCCTTCGGGCGCACAACACGTCCCCGAATGGACCGGCCGTGGCTTCCGCGTCGACGGACGGGACGTACCCGTGCTCGTCTATTCGAACGCCGACTCCGGATGGTCGCAGGAGCTCACCGAGATGCACGAAGCCGAGCTTGGCTCTTCACATCCGATCGAAGTGGCGTCGCGACAGCGGGCTCTCGATGCCATCGGGCGCTACGCCGACGCCCTGCATGTCGTCCTCGAAGTCGGCTGCGCCTCCGGCTATTTTCTCGGTGAGCTGGCTCAGGCCCTGCCGTCGTCCCTGGTGATGGGCGCCGACAACGTCCCAGCACTGCTCCAAAGACTGGCGCAACGTCATCCCGAGATCCCGCTTCTCCAGTTTGACATCGTCCGCGTTCCATTGCCGGACGCGAGCGTCGACGCAGTCGTCGCTCTCAACGTTCTCGAACACATCCAGGATGACGCTGGAGCGATCACGCAAATCCGTCGTATCTTGCGACCCGGCGGCGTGTTCTACCTCGAAGTGCCCGCCGGTCCATTGCTGTACGGGGTGCACGACCGCGTGCTGATGCATCACCGCCGCTACTCGCTGCGTGGAGCCGTCGCACTCCTGAAGCACGCCGGCTTTCGGATTAAACGCGCGACGCATCTCGGCTGCTTCGTCTACCCTGCATTCGCACTCACCAAGCTGGCGGCAAAGCGCTACCGTCACGCCAACAGTGAACAGCAGGAGGCAATTTTCCGATCCAGTCTACGCGCGACACGGTCGAGCGGCGGTCTGGATTTGACGCTGCGCGCCGAGCGCTGGCTCGATCGGTTCGTGCCGCTCCCCTTCGGCATTCGCTGCGTGGTGACCGCGATCGCTGCGTAGCGTTCTCAGCGCTGCGCCCGCTCAGGGGGGATGTTGAAATTGACTCGGAAAAGATTCTGCGCGTCGTAACGCGTCTTCACGTCGACCAGGCGCCCATAGTTGCTCCCGAACGACGCCCGCTGCGGGTTACCCGGATCTTCTGCGAGATAGTTCACATAGGCGGCGCCGGCTGAAAATGGCTGCACCGCGGCGTGCGTTGCCCTCGTCCATTCCATGTGCACCGGACTCTCTGCCGAGTCTTCCCACGCCGAAAAGATCCCGACGGAATACTGCTGCGAGCGCGCCCCGAACGCCGTTGCTTCTGGTGCAACCCGGCAGACAGCGCCGTGGAGATGCTCGATCAGGATCGACGACAACGGCGACGAAATCCGTGAAGCGCAGTCGGCGAGCGCATCGATCAAACCCGTATCGATCGCGGGCGCGAAGGTCGCTTTCCAGTAGTTGTTGCGGCCGGGCGGCACCGACGCGTCGAGCATGCATTGGAGGTCGAGGTACGGCATCGGCGCAATCGTATCCACCAGAGCACCGCCCATCGACCGCAAAGGTTCGAGCAGCTTTGCACCCTGATCCAGGTCACCGCAGTGGCAGACCAGTGCTCCGGCGGCCGGCTGCAGATCCGGCGTCGTCAGCAACGCACCCATGACAGTCAGCTCGTCGGGTGCTGCTTGCGTGCAGTCGCGGTAGCGCGCCAGGAACTCCGCTGCGCGCGACATCGGATAGAGCACCATGCCGCCCAGGATCGTCTCGATCGGCGTCAGCGCATACTCGAAGCGCGTGACCACTCCGAAGTTGCCACCCCCGCCCCGTAGCGCCCAGAACAAATCGGCGTGTTCCGACTCGTTGGCAATTCGGACCTGACCATCCGCACTGACAACTTCCGCTTCGACGAGGCTGTCGCAGGCAAGGCCGCACTTACCCATCAACCATCCGAGACCGCCTCCGAGTGTCAGCCCGGCGATCCCTGTGCTCGACACCTCGCCGCCGGTCGACGCCAACCCGACATTCTGTGTAGCGCGGTCGAAATCGCCCCATGTCGCGCCGCCCTGAGCGCGCGCACGACGGCGCTCGCGGTCGACGTCGACAGCCCGCATCTCCGAGAGGTCGAGCACCAGGCCACCATCACAGATGCCATTGCCCGCAACGCTGTGCCCGCCGCCGCGTACCGCGAGAAGGAGGTCCGCGTCGGCGGCGATGCGAACGGCCGCAACCACGTCGTCGACCCCGGCGCAGCGCAGGATCGCGCCAGGGTGTCGATCGATCATTCCGTTCCAGACGCGGCGGGCGCTGTCGAAATCGACGTCGCTCGGCAAGAGCAGGCGGCCGCGGACACCGGCTCGCAAACGTTCAACGATGGATGACACGTCCGCCATTCGCCGGGGGTCTCCTTCCTGGGAATACTCTATAGCCGCGAAGACGGACAAAAGGGGCAGAAAAAGGCAGCGAAGAAGAAATTTCTACCCTCTCCCTTTTGCGCCGCTTCGCGCCTATGGAATATCTGTACCTCCTCGAGGAGGACCATGAAGCTAACGGACCTGCGAACCCCAGCGCTCGTCGTTGACGTCGATTGGCTCGACTACAATTTGGCAACCATGGCCGCGGCCCTGCCCGGCGCGCGCATGCGGCCGCATGTCAAAGCCCACAAGTGCACGGCGCTGGCGCGCCGGCAGGCGGAGATCGGCCACCGTTCGTTTACCTGTGCGACAATTCGTGAAGTCGAAGGGATGGCCAAAGCCGGGTTCTGTGAGGATTTGCTGTTGGCCAACGAGGTGGTCGATGCGCGCCGCCTGGGCGCGGTCGACGCGCGGGTGACGCTGGCAGTCGATTCCAGCGAAACTGTCGAGGCGGCTGCCGCCGGCGGGGTCAAGGAAGTGGTGATCGACGTAAATGTCGGACTGCCGCGCTGCGGCTGCATGCCCGAGGACGCCGGCAAGGTGGCGGACCGTGCACGCAAGAAGGGGCTGACGGTTCGCGGCGTGATGGGCTACGAAGGCCACGTCGTAGGTCTCGACGACGGCGCGACTCGTTCTCAACTCTGCGAGCAGAGCATGCAACTCCTGCTCTCAGCTCACGGGCTGGTCGGCGGCGAGCTGATCTCGGCGGGCGGTACTGGGACCTATCTGTGCAACACCTGGGCAACAGAGATCCAAGCAGGCTCGTACGCCCTGATGGACACGACGTATGCCAAGCTCGGCCTACCCTTCCGCCAGGCGTTGAGCGTTTTGGCGACCGTCATATCGGTCTCTCCCGCCTACGCGGTCGCCGACTGCGGCCTCAAGTCGTTCGGCATGGACCACGGCAATCCAAGTATGGACAAGGCCATGGTGCTGTTCTGTTCAGACGAGCACACGACCTTCGTTCCCGAAACGCCAGTGAAGGTCGGGGATCGGGTTCGTGTCTGGCCGGCACACATTGATCCGACCATCGCCTATCACGAACGCATGCACGTCGTTCAGGGGGAGAGCGTGGCCGAGACCTGGGCTGTGGATCTGCGCGGTTGGTGAGCTAGGCGCCGCGCGGTTCGCGCACGAGCAACCGAGCGCAAGCGATACCGGCAGCGTAGGTCACGTAGATCAAGGCGATACCGACGGCGAAGGCCAGGCTGAGGCCAATCGCATCGAACGCCGTTCCGTCGCCTGACGACAGCTCGCCGGCGAGCTTGAACAGATCGTCGCTGCGCCAGCGTTCGACATCGAAGCCCTCGACCAACCAGCTCGCCGCCCGTGAAACCAGAATCGAGCCCATCTCGTAGTAGTCCCCGGTGATCGAGATGAAGGGGGCAAAGGCGATTGGCATGGCGAGGCCCAGCATCGCGGCAGCACGCAGTGGCCGCTGCCGCTCGTACCGAGCAGCGCGCAACAGTGGAACACCGATCAGGATGGTGAGAACGAACGGAAGGAAATCCGTTGCCAGGTAGATCCCGTCGTTGCCGTGCGTGTCGAATCCCGTTAGCTGGCCGGCGTAATCGGAGCCGACGGCGACAAACGGGAAGATCGTCTGCAACCACGCGGCGCCGTATTCGGGCGAGATCTCGAGGCGTGTCACCTCGCCGCCGGTGAGGATGCAGCCGTAGGCGTGCAGCAGCTCGTGGATCGGAACGTAGATCCACCAACTAGCGGCGAAGCAACCGACGATCGCAATTGCGGACGAAAGACGAAAGCCCGGAAACGCGGCTTCCAAACCCGCCGTATAGTCCTGGATCGGAGCGCTCAACAGATCGATCAGGCGACGCATGCGGTCGCATGATACCTGCCCGGCTCACGCTTTCCACTGCTCGCCGGGCTAGTTGCGGTTGACCTTGTTCCGCGATACGCGATCTGGGACTTGCTGGACCACCTAGGAGAGCTTTGAATGAGCTACGAGCAGATCCTTTACGACGTCTCCGAGCACATCGCCACGATTACCCTCAACCGGCCAGAGCGGTTGAACGCGTGGACCCTGCGAATGGAAGCCGAGGTGAAGCACGCCTGCCTCAGCGCCGAGGGCAACGAGGATGTGCGCGTGATCGTCATCACCGGTGCCGGTAAGGGATTTTGCGCCGGTGCGGACATGGACCTGCTCCAGTCCGTGCAGGGCGGCAAGGGATCGCCGGCAGCCATCGGCGACATCGAACAACTGCCCTTCCCTGCGTCGGTTCCAGAGGTATTTCGCGGCACGTACAGCTATCCGATGGGCCTCAGCAAGCCGGTAATCGGCGCCATCAACGGCGTCGCCGCGGGGCTGGGGCTGTCCTATTCGCTCTACTACGACATGCGCTTCGCTTCCGACCGAGCACGTTTCGGGACGGTGTTCGCGCGCCGCGGGTTGGTTGCGGAGCACGGCAGCGCCTGGCTTCTGCCGCGCCTGGTCGGGATGGGTAATGCCACCGACCTGCTCTACTCAGGCCGTCTGGTCAGCGCCGAAGAAGCATTGCAGATGGGTCTCATCAATCGCGTCGTTCCACATGATTCGCTGATGGCGACGGTACGCGACTACGCGCTCGAGATAGCGCGCAATTCGTCTCCGCGGTCGATGCGAGTCATGAAACGCCAGCTGCGCGACTGTTTGTTCAGCGATCTTCCCGAGGCGATTCGCGACGCCGACCAGGAGATGGTCGCGAGCTTCTCGGCGGAGGACTTTCGCGAGGGTGTGGCGTCGTTTCTGCAGAAGAGACCGCCGAGCTTCACGGGGCGCTGAGGTCGCAGGTGATTCTGCCGTTGGGGGACGATCCCAACCCCCGTGCCGTAGCGCTCGGCACCTATGCATTGCTGCTCGCGAACATCGCCATCTATGTCCTGATCACGCTGCCGCTGAGTACGACTGCCGTCGATCCGCACGATCCGCTGCTGCACGAGTACATCGACGCAATCACACCCAACCTGCCGGCCAAGGTCTCGCCGCAGCGGTTCGTGGCGCAGATCTCAGCGTACGACCTCTTCGTTTTCCGCTACGGATTCCGCCCCGCTCATCCGTCGCTGAGCGCTCTGTTCGTCTCGCTCTTTCTGCACGCCAACCTGCTGCACCTTTTCGGCAACATGTTGTTTCTGTGGATCTACGGCGACAACGTCGAGCACCGACTCGGGGTCGGCCGCTATCTGGCGTGCTACATCGCGACCGGCCTGGCGGCGACATCGTTTCACGCTGTCTTCGATTTCGACTCGAATCTGCCGCTGGTCGGCGCCTCGGGAGCGATCTCCGGAGTTCTGGGCCTCTACTTCCTGTGGTTTCCACACAATCGCGTCCGCATGCTCGTGTTGTTCTTTCCGTTCATCATGCAGACGATCATGGTTCCGGCGCGGCTGGTTCTCGGCGCTTATCTCTTGCTCGACAACGTCCTGCCGTTTCTTGGATCACGCGGTGACGGCGGCGTCGCGTACGGCGCGCACATCGGTGGGTTCCTCGCGGGATTGGCGATCGCCTGGGGCATACGGCGGCGCGAAGACTGGACGACTCCGAGAGAGTACGCGGCCGAGGATCAACTGGCTGCCGGCAACGCCAGCGGCAAGTTGCGCGCCGCCATGCTCGATTCTCGTTTCGATGACGCCGCGCGTCTCTACTTCTCGCTGCCGCCGCAGGAAACCCGCGGCGTCCTCCCGGCGACTGATCTCTTGGGTTTGGCAAAGTGGCTCGAAAGCGCCGGGCACAGGCAAGCGGCGCTGGTCGCCTACCGCCGGCATCTCCGCGACTACCGGCGCGGCCCCGGTCGAGCGGAGGCCCACGTTGGCGCAGGAACCATCCTTCTCGAGCAAGGGGAAACGCCGGCGGCCTACCAACACTTCCTCGACGCGCTCGACTTGCATCCGGCGCCGGAGATGGCTGCGGCCGCCCGGCGCGGGCTTGACGAAATCGCCGTACGCGGCCAACGGCGGCGCCTCAATTGATCACGAACCGGTGCTCGACTCGTGCTCTTCGCGAGCCCCGGCGATCGACTCCGAGAGCTTTTGCCCGATCGTCGAGTCGTCCACCTGGAAGTTCCCCTTCTGCATCATCACCGGATACGAATCGACCTCGGGCACCGGGTTCATTTCTTCCAGCGGCGGAATGCGCTGCATCGCCTTCTCGATGTATGGAGCAAGCTCCTCGTTCTTGCGTCGCACGCGTGCATCGTGCCGCTCGCGGAAGGCTGGGTGAACGCGTTTCGAGAACAGCTCGAGCGACTCGCAGATGTGTTCGTGAAGATTGCGACCGCCCTGCTGAATGAAGATCGTCTGATCGACACCGATTTCCTCGAACTTCTCCAGGTTCTCGCGGATCTCGTCGGGGTTGCCGATACCGCCCGTCGGCCCGCCCCAGCTGTTGGGATTCGATGCGCGCTTGAAGTCCTCCCACACGTTGAAGCGGCCCGGCACATGGGTACCGGTAATGTAATAGTGCGCCAACGCATACCCGAAGAAACGGAAACCCTCGAGTCCGCGAGCGACAGCGGTGGCGCTGTCTTCGTGACACATGAAGCCGGTCACCATGGCAATGTTCGGATTGACGGCACGGCCGATCGGTACGCATTCGTTCTTGAACGTCGTGTAGTACTCGTCGACCCAGTACCTCGCCTCGCTCGGATCGACGAACGCGAAGGTGAGCGCGCCGATACCGCACTTGGCAGCCAGCCGGATGGTGTCGCGGTTCGAGCACGCTACCCAAAGCGGCGGATGGGGCCGCTGCAACGGCTTGGGTACAATGTTCCTATGCGGCATCGAGAAGTATTTCCCGCGGTACCCGGGGTAGGGGTTGGACGCCAGCATCTTGGCGGTCTCGCGCGTCGCCTCTTCCCACATCTCGCGCTTCTCCATGTAGTTGATGCGGAAGCCCTCGAGCTCGAGGCGGGCGCTGGCTTCACCCGTGCCCCATTCGACGCGGCCATCGCTCACGAGATCGAGGGTGGCGATGCGTTCGGCGACGCGGGCCGGATGATTGAACCTGGGCGGCATCTGCACGATTCCATGGCCCAATCGAATCTTCTTGGTCCGCTGGCTGCAAGCGGCGAGAAAGACTTCGGGCGCCGACGAGTGCGAGTACTCCTCGAGGAAGTGGTGCTCGACTTCCCAGGCGTACTCGATGCCCAGCTTGTCGGCGAGCTCGACCTGATCGAGAGCGTCCTTGAACAACTTGTGTTCGGCGCCTTCTGCCCACGGCCTCGGGATCTGGTGCTCGTAGAAGATTCCGAATTGCATCGATCGTCCTCCAATGCACCGCATCGCACTTGGTCACAGTTATGTCTAGAATGGCTGGTACAAATTGCCCGATTGCCTGTCCGAACGGTCGCCGCCGTCGCGCGCCGCGTCGGCGCGTGTATTGAGCCCCTGGCGACGCTGCTTTAGGATGACCCGTCAATGATCACGGCTTCCGGTCTAACCAAGCGCTTTGGAACCTTCACCGCGATTTCCGATGTGACGTTTCAGGTGGCGCCCGGGGAGGTCGTCGGCTTTCTCGGGCCGAACGGCGCCGGCAAGAGCACGACGATGCGGATCCTGGCGGGAGTATTCCCGCCGACCACCGGGCACGCCATCGTTGCCGGTTACGATGTGGCCAAGGAGCCGCTGAAGGCGCGAGCCCAAGTGGGGTACTTTCCCGAGCGCGTCGCCCTCTACCTCGACATGACGGTGCGCGAGTACCTCCAGTACGTATCGCAGGTGAAGGACGTGCCGCCCAACAGCAGAAAACCGTCGATCGACGAAGCACTCGAGGGTGCCGGCGTCACCCACGTGTCGCACAAGTTGATCGGAACTCTGTCGAAGGGATATCGCCAAAGAGTAGGCATCGCGCAGGCGTTATTGGGGCGACCGGCCGTGCTCATCCTCGATGAACCGACGGCCGGGCTGGATCCCGAGCAGGTCGCCGAGATCCGCAACCTCATCCGCGAGTTGCGCGGCCACAGCACGGTCATTCTCTCGACCCACATCCTCCCGGAGGTGGAAGCGACGTGCGATCGAGTCATCATCATCAACAAAGGTCGCGTGCTGGCTGTCGACACGCCGGCGAACTTGAACCAGCGAATCCGTCAGAACTCGCAGATCCATCTGGAAGTGCGCGGGCCCGCCGACGCGATCGTCGCTCACTTGCGCAGCATTCCCGGAGTCATCGCCGTCGACATCTCGAACATTTCACGCGATCACAGCGCCGTGCTGACAGTCACTACGGAAGAATCCAAAGATCTACGTGCGACGCTGGCTTCGAGCGTCGTCGGCGCCGGATGGAAGCTGGAGGAGCTCAGGCCTGTGACACTTTCGCTCGAGGACATCTTCTTGAACCTGGTCGGCACCGCGCAACCAGCCCCGCTCGCAGGAAAAGATGAAGTTTCTGGTCGTCTGTCGGCGTGAGCTCCGGTCCTACTTCACTTCCTACGTTGCCTACCTGCTGCTGGCGATCTTCCTGCTGCTCAGCGGATACTTCTTCTACAGCGACCTGAGCTACTTCGTTCTCCTTGGCGAGTATGCCCTGCCGACCGGCCTCTGGCAGTTTGTCTTTCTCGACATGCGCCTGTGCGCCCTGCTGGTGCTGCCGCTGCTGACCATGCGCCTGTTCGCCGAAGAACGGAAGCTCGGCACCATCGAGCTACTGTGGACCTATCCGATCCGCGACAGTGAGATCGTCGCCGGCAAATTCCTCGCGTGTTTCATCTTCTTCGTGGTGATGCTGCTGCCGACGGCAATCAATCCGCTGCTTCTCTATCGCTACTACCAGTTCGCACCGGGTCCTGTGGTCGCCGCATACCTCGGCATCCTATTGCTCGGCACTGCATTCATCGCTTGCGGCATGTTCATCTCGTCGTTGACGGAGAACCAGATCGTCAGTGCGATGGGAACCTACGGCATCCTGGTCTTTTTCTGGTTCGTCACTTGGAACGAAGAAGCCGCCAGCGCGCAGCTGATCGATTTCTTGTTGCGATTGTCGTTGTTTGACCGCTTCTACTATTTCGCGCGCGGCGTCATCGACACCAAAGACGTCGCCTTCTTCCTGCTCTTCATCGTGTTCTTCATGTTTCTTACTCTGCTTTCATTGAGCTCGCGAAAGTGGCGGGGAGTACGCTGAGACATGGCGGACGATCGTTCTGCACTCGGATACTCGGTCCGCCAGGCGGCGCTGATGGCCTTTCAGATCGCCATTGCTGCGCTGGCAGCGGGCCTGTTGGCAGTTGTCGCCGAGCGCTTCAATGTGCGCTTCGATCTCACTCCGACGCAAAGCTTCATGCTATCGGACGAGGCCACGCGTGTAGCCCAGGGACTGCAGAAGCCGGTGAAGATCACTGTTTTCTACAACAGCCAGCAGCAGGAAGACCGCGAACGGGCAAAGGACCTTCTCGCGCTGTTCGAGGACGCTTCACCGATGATCTCGACCAGCATGCTCGATCTCGATCGCAACCCGAAGAAGGCCGGCGAGTTCGGAATCAGGGCGTACAACACCGGCGTCATCGAAGGTGAAGACGGAACGCTGGCACTCGAAGGTGTCGCCCAGGAGAACATCGTCCAAGGGCTGCTCGAGCTCACACGCGAAGAGCACCGCACCCTTTGCTTCGTCGTTGGACACGGAGAACACAGCCCGAGAGACGTCGATGAACGCAAGGGCTACAGCGAAGTCGGCAAGGCGCTGGAGTTCGAGAACTTCAGAATCACGACGATCGATGATGTACCCCAATCGGGACTGCCGGAGGAGTGTACAGTCGCGGTCATCGCCGGCCCGACGAAGGATCTGCTCCCGGGCGAAGCCGATCAGTTGACAAAGGCGCTCCAGGCCGGCGCCCGCGTTCTGCTGATGGTCGATCCGGGGGCGCCACGATCTTTCGTCGACTTTCTCGCGTCGTACGGAGTGCGCGTCAGCGATGACATCGTGGTCGAGGAGCGCAATCGCTTCTATGGTGCCGACAGCTTCATGCCGCGAGTCCCGGTCTTCGACCGCGAGACGTTCGGCAACAACCTCAACACCGCCGCCGTGTTCTCGCTCGCACGAACGCTACTGCCGGCAGAAGAGAGCGCTCCCGGCGCCCGCGTCCTTCTGCTGGCGATCACCGGCCCTGACACCTGGGCACGCGTCGGCGAGGTACCGAAGAACGAAGACGAGCTACAGTTCCGTCGCGATGTCGACCATCCGGGGCCCCTCCCCGTCGGAGTCATGATCACAGGCTCTACCCGCCGCGCCGAGGGCGCCGCTCAGGTTGAACCGATCGCGGGTAAACTCATTGCCTTTGGCGACTCGGACTTCCCAAGCAACCTGTACCTCAACATCTTGGGGAATAAGGACCTCTTCATGAGCAGCATCGCCGTTCTCGCCGAGGAGCCGGAGCTCGTCGCGATGCGCGCCAAGAGTGCCATCCCCGGTCCGCTGTCACCCCTCTATCTGACAGCGGAGCAGGCGCGGCGGATTTTCTGGACCGCCGTCATCATCGTACCAGGTACGATCGCCGTGCTCGGAACTGTCTTCGTCTCGCGCCGTCGCGCCCGCGCCAGTCGCTGAACCATGGGCTGGCGCGGCACTCTGGTCCTGGCGGTCATTGTCCTGATCGCTGGCGGATATCTCTGGGTCGCGGGCCCCTCCGAGCCGGCGGCTCCTGAAAATCCGCCGACACTCCTCGGCGAACCACGCCTGCGCGACCCGAGTCAGTTCGTGCCGCTGCTGGCGTTCCAGCCGGCGGAAGTCGATGCAATACGGATTCGCCACGGCGAGCGGGAGCTGAGCGCCCGGCGAGTGGCGGAGGGGTGGGAAGGTGCGGAGGGCGCGTCTGTCGACGTATTTCTACGTGCGGCGAGCGAGTTGGGCCGGGTCATGGAGATCCCGGCGAGCGCGGCAGCCTTGCGAGACTACGGGCTGGACGAGCCGCAATCGGTGGTCGAGCTCACGCTTTCCGAAAGGCCTGCCCTGCTCCTCCAGGTCGGCAAGGAAAACCCCGCTGCAACAGGTGTTTACGTCCGCGTGGACGGCAAGGGGCCGGTGATTCTGGCGGGCGCCCTGGTCACCTGGGAGCTCAAGAAGCTATTCCGCCGGCCTTGACTGAAGGCTTATCGGGCGCACCATTCGCGTGCGCCGCCGACCCCATGGAACCCCGGTTGCACGGTCGTGCAAAGGGGAAATTCTTGAATCACAGACCGGTTGGGTCGATAATGCGGCCAGGAAGGGAAAGCGATGAAAACAAAGAGCATGAGTGCGCTGCGAGAGGTGCACATCGACATCGGCAAGGCGCATGTCGTTGCCTGGGAGCCAAAGGAGGCCTCGTATCGCACCCTGGGCCGATGGACCGACCCGAAGGCACTGCTGCAGCGAATTTATGAGCTGGAGCACCCCGACGAGGCTCAGAACACCCCGGAAGGCCCGGGTCGGCAGTGGCAGGCCACCTGGCGTGGCCGGTTCTCCCCTGCCAAGCGCAACAAGACGCGCACGGCAGCCTAGCGCATGCTCAGAAGCAGGGTTTGAGGCTTTCCGACTAGAGAACGAACCAACTCACCCCAGTTTGCGGATGAGCTCGCTGGCCAGCTTGCCGTCGTACTGACCAGAGTACTTTTCCCGTAGTTTCGCCATAATCGGGCCGATCTGTGTCGTTCCCAGTTCGCTCGAAATGTCGCGCACGGCCCGCTCCAAGGCTTCGGCCGTCATCAATTGCGGCAAGTAGGCGTCCAGAATCGCCTTCTCCTTCTCATTCTGAGCGGCAAGATCGGCACGGTCTGCCTTGCGGGCAAACTCCGCCGCTTCGGTTCGCTTGCTGACCTCCTTGCGCACCAACGCGGCGATCTCGCCTTCGGGCAGCGAGTCGACCCGCTTCTCGACCTTCATGTTCTTGATGGCGGCGATCATGCTTCGCAGCACATAGACCTTGTCCATGTCGCGCGCCTTCATCGCCAGCTTCAGCTCCTCTTGGAGCTGCGTTTCCGAGGCCATCGGCTCCTCGCTCAAAGCTCGAAGATGCGAGCGGCAACACCCATGGCATCCTGCGGGGTTACCAGCCCGTCGCCATTGGCGTCGACTCCGCTGCCGGCGGCAAACCCGGCGCGTGCCGCCTCCTCGATGCGCACGCTGCCACCGTCCGTCACTTCCCGAAGGACTGCACCCAGGTCGGCGGCGGTTACCCGCAAATCGGAGTTGGCGTCGCCGCGCAACAGCATGGGCGCGCGGATATTCGTCAGGATCGAAACCGAGCCGGCAACAAAGCTGTTCGAGAGTGCGGCGTCGTAACGGCCGTCTCCGTCGAAGTCAGCCGCCTCCACCGATGTCGGGCGCCGGCTGACCGGGATCTCGCCTCCGGGCTGGAAGAATTGTCCGCCAGCAACTTTGTTGAACAGCGTCGCCGTATTCGATACCTCGTCACCCAGCAGCGCATCGGGAATGCCGTCGCCTGAGAAGTCTCGAACGGCGATCCCGGACGGCGAGCCACCGCCCGAGAGATTTTGCGATCCAGCTGCAAAACCGCAGGAACCGTTGCCGTAGTACAGCAACGCCATGGTGCTCATCGACAGCGCCACGGCAAAGTCGTCCGAGCCCATGCGATCGAAGTCCCCGACGGAAATCGCCTTGGGCGCACCCGCAAGCAACCGCGGCGGCCCGGCAGTGAACATGCCGCTGCCATTGCCGATCAGAACCGTCACGTCGGCGGAGCCGTTGTTGGCGACGAACAGATCGACGCGGCCATCGTTGTTGCAATCTCCGAAGTCGATGCTCACAGCCGTCTCACCGACGGCGAATGACCTCGGGGCCGCAAACCCTCCAGAACCATTGGCCAGCAAGACGTCGACGCTGTCCGTCAGACCCGATCCCTGGCGCACGATCGCCAGGTCGGTGAAGCCGTCCGCGTTGATATCCGTGCTGACTCCGGCGACCGGTATACCGCCGATGGTCACCGACACCGGCGGCTTGAACGTTCCGTCACCGCGCGCCGCGAAGTACGACACCCTCGCCTCGTTGTTGTCGAGCGTAACGAAATCCAGCCAACCGTTTCCGTCAAAGTCCCCAGGCAGAACGTCGATCACTTCGGCTGCGGCGTCGATCTCAGGCTGCAAAACAAAGCTGTCCGCGGCTGTACTGTTGAACAACAAGACGGTGCCGTCACCATGCGGAACCAACACATCGGGCCGGCCGTCGTTGTCGAAGTCACCCAGCGCCACTCCGTTCGGGTTGGGCTCGGTCGTGAGATCCTCGACACCGGCGAGTGTCCCGTCGGCCAAACCAAGCAGGATTGCGGCGTTCGGCCCCTGGTTGCCACGGCTCACGACGACGACATCGGGTGCCGCGTCGGCGTTCACCAGACCGACAGCCACTGCTAGCGGCTCCTGGTCAGCAACGAAGACGCGTGCCGGGAACAGACTGCCGAGACCGTCTCCGAGCAGTACGCTGGCATCGCTGCTGCGGTTATTCGGCACGACGACGTCGATGTTGCCATCGAGATTTACGTCAGCCAGGGCGAGGCCCGTAGGTGCACTTCCGGGGCTGCCCGAGGCGAACGGGCGCGACGCACCGAAGCTGCCGTCGGGACGCGCCAGGATGACGTTGACGGTATCGGAATTACGGTTCGTAACCACGAGATCGAGACGGTCATCGTTGTTGAGGTCGGCCGTTTCGATCGCGATCGGCTCTTCCTGAACCGGAATGGTCTGGACGTTCGAATAGCGTCCCTGGGCATCACGGCGGAGGATGCTGACGTCACGACTGACGGCGTTGACAACAGCAATATCGATGCGACTGTCGCGATTGAAGTCTCCCACGGCGGCGCCGCTGCTTGCCTGGCCGGCGAAAACCCGGCTGTCCGCCGGCGGCGCTGGAGCCGAGAACGTGCAATCGCCGTTACCCAGCAGGAGGGTGACTCCGCCGGAACCCTGGTCGCCTTCGCTGACGACGACGGCGTCGATGTTCTGATCACCATTGAGATTGGCCACTTCGACCGCAACCGGGTTGCGAATGACGTTCGCCGGAACGCCGTCAAGAGCGTAGGGGCGGCCGTCATCGAAGCCCTCAAAACAGTGTAGTTGCCCGGCGGTGTCGGTGATCAACAAGTCTTTGATGTTGTCGCCGTTGACGTGGGCGATCGCCAAACCTGTTGGAATGCGGCCGATGTCCGACGTGACCCCGGCGAGAAAAATTCCATCGCCCCGGCCGTACAGCAGAGAGATGCGCTGGTCCTGGCCGGCGGCAATCACGTCGACGATGCCGTCCTCTGGCCCGTTCAACGAACCAACGTCCGTGAGAAGCATCAAGCCGGTGGCGTCCGGGCTCGCGCCGCTGAGTGAAAACCTTCTCGGGTTTTGAAAAGTGGCGGGTTGCGCCGTAGCGGTGATTGGCTGCCAGGCAGCCAATACTCCAAACACTGTGATCACCACACCCCTTCGCATCATCCGGACCTCGCTATTCTCGAATTCGCGTGAACCTGCGACAGAAGCCGCTTCGAAAGCCCACAGGCCTCCCCACTGCCACCCGAACCCCAGCCGCCGTCGACCTGCGTACCCTCACGCAGGGCGAATCGTCCCACATCTCAGCAGTGAAGTAAACGTAGCTTCTGCGACTTTGCCGACCCGGCGCGGTCACGTTTCGACGCGCAGGACGGCGAGGAAGACTTCCTGGGGAATTTCGACTCGGCCGACCATTTTCATGCGCTTCTTGCCCTCTTTCTGGCGTTCCAGGAGCTTGCGCTTGCGGGTGATATCGCCGCCGTAACACTTCGCCGTCACATTCTTGCGGAGAGCCTTCACGGTTTCGCGAGCGATCACCTTGCTACCGATGGCAGCCTGGATGATGACCTCGAACATCTGCCGCGGGATGAGCTCTTTCATCTTGGCAGCCAGCTCGCGGCCGCGGGGATAGGCCTTCTCGCGGTGCACGATGAGAGACAATGCATCGATCGGATCGCCGTTGATACGCACGTCGAGCTTGATCAGGTCCGACGGACGCAGGTCCAACATCTCGTAGTCTAACGACGCGTATCCCTTGCTCACCGATTTCAGGCGATCGTAGAAATCCAGGACGATCTCGTTCAGCGGCAGCTCGTAGATCAGCATCATGCGGTCACGACCGAGGTACTTGAGCTCTCGCTGACGCCCGCGTTTCTCCTCACACAGCTTCAAAACACCGCCGAGATAGGTATCCGGCAAGTGGATCGTCGCCAGGATGATCGGCTCCTCGATCGAAGCGATCTCTTGGGCCGGCGGCAGACGGGCCGGGCTCTCGATATAGAACGACTGCCCGTCGAGCGTGTTGACGCGATAGCGTACGGTGGGCGCGGTCGTGATCAACGTCAAGCCGAACTCGCGCTCCAGGCGCTCGCGGATGATCTCCATGTGGAGCAGCCCGAGAAACCCGCAGCGAAAGCCGAAGCCCAGGGCAACCGAGCTCTCCTTCTCGTAGGTGAACGACGAGTCGTTCAGCCGCAGCTTCTCGACCGCATCGCGGAGGCCCTGATACTCGGTCGTATCGACTGGATAGAGGCCGCTGAACACCATCGGCTTTACGGCCTTGAAGCCGGGCAAGGGCCTTTCGGCGGGCCGCTCGGCGTCGGTAATCGTATCGCCGATGGTCGTCTCGTGAACGTCCTTCAGGCCGCTGGCGATGAAGCCCACTTCGCCCGGACCCAGACTGTCCGTCTCAACCGCGCGCGGTGAAAAGACGCCGACACGTGTGACTTCGTAGGTCTTGCCGGTCGACATGAGCCGAATCTGGCTGCCCTTGCGAACGCTGCCGTCGAACACGCGTACGACGACGATGACGCCGTGGTACGGATCGAACCAGCTGTCGAACATCAATGCCGTGAGCGGAGCCGCGGCCTCACCCTTCGGGCACGGTATGCGCTCGATGATGGCTTCCAACACGTCCTCGGTGCCGATTCCTTGCTTGGCGCTCGTGAGGATGGCGTTCTGGCTGTCCAGCCCGATGACGTCTTCGATTTCGGCTTTGACGCGGTCCGGCTCCGCCCCAGGGAGATCGATCTTGTTCAGTACGGGAACGACCTCGAGATCGTTGTCGAGCGCCAGGTAGGCGTTGGCGACGGTTTGCGCTTCGACCCCTTGAACGGCGTCGACGACCAGCAAGGCGCCCTCGCAAGCAGACAAGCTGCGAGACACCTCGTAGCTGAAGTCGACATGGCCGGGGGTATCGATGAGATTGAGGATGTACTCCTGCTTGTCGCGAGCGACGTAGCGCAGGCGCACAGCACTGGCCTTGATGGTAATGCCGCGCTCTCGTTCCAGATCCATGCTGTCGAGGATCTGCTCGGCGCGTTCGCGCTCGCTGATCGCCCCGGTATGTTCGAGCAACCGGTCTGCGAGCGTCGATTTGCCGTGGTCGATGTGTGCGACGATCGAGAAGTTACGGAAACGCGATATTTCCATTCGCGGTCAGAGTGACGCCGCGGAAGCCGCGCGGGCGCGGAAAAACTCGACAGTTTCGCGCAGGCCGTCCGCCAGCGTCACCGACGGGCGCCAGCCCAACGTCCTCGCCGCGAGGCTATTGTCGATAACGCTGCGGCGTTGCTCTCCGGGTTTTTCCGGACCGTGATGCTCTGGCGCCGAGAAGCCCCCGACGCGCAGAATTGTGTTGAAGATCTGATTCACATCGGTTTCGATACCAGTACCGAAGTTGATTGGACCGCGGTAGGCGGTTGTGAGGGCGGCGAGATTGGCCGCGACGACGTCGCGGACGAAGACGTAGTCACGCGTCTGGGTGCCGTCGCCGTTGATCACGGGCTGCTGACCGCGCAGCAACCTCTCGATGAAGATGGCGACCACGCCCGCTTCGCCATGCGGATTCTGTCGAGGTCCGTACACATTGGCGTAGCGCAGCGCGACGTAATCGATTGCGTACGTCTGAGCGTAGAAGAACAGATAGTGCTCGCTGGAAAGCTTGGCGATACCGTATGGGCTGAGCGGCGCCGTCGGATGTGTCTCGGGCGCCGGGAATGTCTCCTGCTCGCCGTAAAGGGCGCCGCCGGTCGAAGCGAACAGAACCTTTTTCAACCCGTTGCAGCGGCCGTGTTCGAGAAGATTCAAGAAACCCACGACATTGACGCCGGCATCGAAGACGGGATCGGCAACCGAGTCGCGCACGCTAATCTGCGCAGCGTGATGACACAGAATTTCCGGCCGCTCGCTCGCAAACAGCTTGCCGAGCTCAGGGTCGCGGACGTCGGCCTGGATGAACTTTGCCTTTGCGTTGATGTTTGCCTTCACGCCCGACGAGAGGTTGTCGAGAATGATGACGTCATGACCCGCCGCGACGAAGCCGTCGGCAACGTGCGACGCAATGAACCCAGCCCCACCGGTGACCAAGATCTTCATTGGAGCTCTTGCGCGAGGAGACCACGGAAGTAGGCGATGGTCTTCTCCAAACCTTCCGCCAGCGGGACGACCGGCTTCCATCCGAGCGATTGCTGCGCCCGGGAGATATCGGGCTGCCGGATGTTGGGATCGTCTTTGGTGCGCTCGTCCTTCGGAGAGATGAATTGGATCGGCGCCGCGCAGTCGGTCAGGCGCTTCACGTTCTCGGCAAACTCCAGGATGGTCATCTCGATCGGATTACCCAGGTTCACGGGTTCGACGACGTTCGAATTGAGCAGCCGGATGATGCCGTCGACCAGGTCGCTGACGTAACAGAAACTGCGAGTCCGGGAACCGTCGTCGTATACCGTCAATGGCTCGCCGCGCAGCCCCTGGCAGATGAAATTCGTCACCACGCGCCCATCGTCCGGCCGCATGCGCGGTCCGTAGGTATTGAAGATCCGGCAGATGCGAGTGTCGATGCCGTGGTAGCGGTGGTAGGCCATGGTCATCGCTTCGGCGAAGCGCTTGGATTCGTCGTAGACGCCGCGCGGACCGATGGGATTCACATTGCCCCAGTAGCTTTCCGGCTGTGGATGGACCTGCGGGTCGCCGTAGACTTCCGAAGTCGAAGCCAGCAGGAACTTGGCGCCGTGGGCACGCGCCAGGCCGAGCGCCTTGTGCGTACCCAGAGCGCCGACCTTCAACGTCTTGATGGGTTCGCGCAGGTAGTCGACCGGGCTGGGAAGCGACGCCAGATGCAGGATCGCGTCGATCTTTTCGCCGACGTAGGTGTATTCAGTGACATCGTGCTTCAGGAAGCGCAGCCGTTCGTTGCCCGCCAGATGGCTGATGTTGCGAGCGTGGCCGGTGAACAGGTTATCGATGAGAATGAGGTCGTGCCCTTCGCTCAGCAGGCGGTCGGCGAGATGCGAGCCGATGAAGCCGGCGCCGCCGGTGATGACGATGCGGCTCATGATTGCGGGCGGACCTCGGGCCGGCCGATCGAGTAATAGGTGAAACCGAGGCTCTGCATCTGCGTCAGCTCATAAACGTTGCGGCCGTCGAAAATGACCTTGTTGCGCATCAGCTCCGCCATACGCTGAAAATCGGGGCGGCGAAACTCGTTCCATTCGGTGACGATCAACAACGCATCGGCGCCTTCAAGGGCGTCGTAGTTCGAACGCTCGAAGATGACGCGGTCGCCGAAGACGCGCTTCGCTTCCTCCATCGCCTCGGGATCGTAGGCATGAACCTCGGCCCCCGCGGCGAGCAATCCGTCGATGACGACGATCGACGGCGCTTCGCGCATATCGTCGGTGCGCGGCTTGAACGACAAGCCCCACACGGCGAATCGAAGACCGGTCAAGTCCTTGCCGAAGTGTTGGATGACTTTCTCAGGAAGGACGCGTTTCTGTGCCTCGTTTACGTCCTCGACAGCACGCAGCAAACCAAAGGGCAGACCGTTCTCATCGGCGGTCCGGATGATCGCTTTGATGTCCTTCGGGAAACACGAACCGCCGTAGCCGACGCCAGGAAAGAGGAAGTGCTGGCCGATGCGCTCGTCGAAACCGATGCCGCGGCGTACATCGGCGATGTCGCCGCCGACGCGCTCGCAGAGGTTGGCGAACTCGTTGACGAGCGAGATGCGGGTCGCCAGCATCGAATTGGCGGCATACTTGGTCATTTCGGCGCTGGCGGCGCTCATCACGAGGATCGGGCGATCGGTGCGCACGAACGGGCTGTACAGGTCGCGCATGATGTCGATCGCGCGCTGGCTCTGCGAGCCGATGACGACGCGATCCGGATTCATGAAATCCTGCACCGCCGCTCCTTCCTTGAGAAACTCGGGGTTCGACACGACGTCGAACGGGTGCTTGCTGCGGCCGGCGATGGTCTGGCGGACACGCTCTGCCATGCCCACCGGTACGGTGCTCTTGTCGACGATGACGCGGTAGCCGTCCATGGCGTCGCCGATCTGAGCCGCGGCAGCTTCGACGTACTGCAGGTCGGCGCTGCCATCCGCCGCCGTAGGGGTCCCGACGGCGATGAAGCAGATCAACGAAGCGCGCACGGCATCGTGGAGATCCGTGCTGAAGCGAAGGCGGCCTTCCTCGGCGTTGCGAGCGATGAGCTCTTCGAGGCCTGGTTCATAGATCGGCACCTTGCCCTTCTGGAGCAGGCCGATCTTTTCGGCGTTGACGTCAACGCAGATGACGTCGTTGCCGCTTTCGGCAAAGCAGGTGCCGGCAACGAGGCCCACGTAGCCGGTTCCGATGACACACACCTTCATTCAGAAGCTCCGCATTCACAGCGCGTACAAAAAAGGCCTGGCGGCCGCGGCGCCGGTCCAGGCCTTGCTTGATTCGCCTTGGATTCGATCTCAAAACCTATACCGACCGCTCGATTGGGAGTCAACGCGCGCTCGAGGACCTGTCGCGCTCGAGGACCTCGTGAGACCCAGGTCGGCAAGATAGGCGGCGCGAATGGTGGGCCGCGCAGCCGATGCCGCGGCAGAGAGCAAACGATGGCGAAAGCGCAACTCCGGGTTATGGTTCGAGGCCAGACGACCGCCGCACTTCGGCGACGCGATAGACCGGCTTGCCCTGCGACTCGTGGTAGGTGCGCACCAGCAGCTCGCCGAGAAGGCCCATGGTGATGAATTGAAAGCCCATGAGCGTCAGAAGGATCCCCAGCAGCACGAGCGGCCGGTTCGCCAGCTCGATTCCGAGAAAGATGCGTTCGAAGCCGAGGATCCCGGTGATCGCCAGCCCGGTCGCCGTCGACAGCAGGCCGACCACACCGAACACCTGGATCGGGCGCGTCGAATAGCTGGAGAGAAACTTCACCGTGATCAAATCGAGGATGACGCGGATGCTGCGCGAAAGGCCGTACTTCGACACCCCGGCACGGCGCGGGCGGTGATGAACCGGCATCTCGACGATGCGTGCCCCAAGATCGCTGGCGAGCGCAGGAATGAAGCGGTGCATCTCGCCATACAGGCGCAGACCGGCAACCACGTCGCGACGCATGACCTTCAGCGTGCAGCCGTAGTCATGGAGGCGGACACCTGTGATCCAACCGATCAGCCAATTCGCCACATTCGAGGGTAGCTGCCGCGACAACCAGACGTCCTCGCGCGGAGTGCGCCAACCGGTGACGACATCGTACCCGGCTTCCAACCGCGGCAGCATCGCGGCGATGTCGGCCGGATCGTTCTGACCGTCGCCATCGAGCGTCACGACAACCGCCCCCGCGGCGTGATCGAAGCCGGCTACCAGCGCCGCCGTCTGGCCGTAGTTGCGCGCAAAGCGGACAAGCACAACGTGCGGATCGCGTTCCTGAATTTCTGCAAGGAGCGTGTCGCTGCCGTCGCTACTACCGTCGTCTACGAAGAGAATCTCATACTCGCGACCCATCTTGCCGAGAACTGTGTCGAGCTCCGCGTGCAGCGGCCCAATGCTCTCGGCCTCGTTGTAGACCGGAACGACGACGGAGAGCTCGATACTCATGAACCGCTGATGTCGGTCAAGCTGACGAACTGGCGATAACGCTTCTCGATCTCGTCGTGCGTCAACCCGCGCAGGCGGCCGAGGCCGAAGTCCTCGACCACGAAGGATGCCATGACGCTGCCGTAGACGATCGCGCGTCTGAGGCTGGCTTCCGACAGCTCGCCGCTGCGAGCGATCTCACCCATCAAGCCGCCGGCGAAGGTGTCACCGGCGCCCGTCGGATCGAAGACTTCCTCGAGGGGGAACGCGGGTACGGCGAAGACGGAGTCGGCGGAGAACTGGATCACGCCATACTCACCACGCTTGATCAGAATCCGCTTCGGTCCCATCGACAACAGTTTGCGGGCGGCGCGCACGATGTTGCTCTCGCCGCTGAGCAACCTGGCTTCCTCGTCGTTGATCACCAGCAACCCAACGCGACCCAGCAGCCGCTCCAGATCGGCGCGCGAGCCGGTGATCCAGTGATTCATGGTGTCGCACCCCACCACGCCCGGAGCGCTGAGCTGGTCGAGGACGGACTCCTGTAGCTTTGGATCGATGTTCGCCAGGAAGACGAACTGCGCACCCGTGTGCGCAGCCGCGAGTCGAGGTTGAAAGTCGCTGAACACACCCAAATCGAGATCAAGGGTGTCGCGTTGGTTCATGTCGTCGTGATAGCGCCCCTTCCACGATCCGGTTTTCCCGGGGCGCACTTCGAGGCCGGTGAGATCGATCTTGTGGCTCGTCAAAAAGTCGACCTCTTCCTGCGGAAAATCCTCGCCGACGGTTGCCACCATCCGCACCGGCGCAAAGAAGCTTGCCGCCACCGAGAAGTAGGTCGCGGCACCGCCGAGAGTGCGCTCGGCGCGGCCATACGGTGTTTCGAGCGAATCGAAGAAAACCGAACCAACCACTAGGATACTCAAGGTCAAATCCTCCTGGGGAGCAGCGAGGAGCCGCCGTCGCGCTGGCTTACCACGTGACGCTGGAAGCGCGAAACCGGCGCGTCACAGCGGCCACGTCGGGAGACTGGACTCGCGCGCATTAGGGAGTCATACTGTCAGTATGACTCATGCGGAGAAGATCGCGATCAGCCTGCCTAAGAACATCGCAGAACGCGCGCGCCGCGCGGTGCGGCGCGGTCACGCACCAAGCGTCAGTGCGTATGTCGCCGTCGCCCTCGAAGAGAAGGCCAAGCTCGATGAGCTCTCAACATTGCTCGAAGAGATGCTAGCGGAATCCGGCGGCCCTCTCACGGGAGCGGAAAGACGCGCGGTGGACCGAGAGCTGGGAGCCGCTACCAAGAAGCCTCGCCGCAAACGCCGTTGAATGCCGGGCCTAACCTTGGATGCCGGCGCGTTGATCGCGTTCGATCGCAACGACCGACACGTCGTAGGACTGATCGCCCGGGCCCTTGAGCACGGGTACAAACTCGCAGTACCCGCCGGGGTCGTCGGCCAAGCCTGGCGTGATGGGCGGCGGCAAGTCCGTCTCGCGCGCCTACTTGGTTCGCGCGGCGTGGAAGTTGAGCCGCTCGATGATCACCGGGCTCGCGAAGCGGGGCAGCTCTGTGGCGTCCGGCGAACGGCCGACGTGATCGACGCATCCGTCGTCCTCTGCGCTCAATCGCGAGGACACCGCATCCTCACTTCTGATCCCGATGATATCCGGGCTCTTGGCTCCAGCACGAAAATCATCGTTGTCTAGTTGCCCACCGCACGGCGTACCGACTTCGCGCGCGCTGCGCGGTCCGCGAAGCGACGGTGGTACTCGTGATTCAAATCGAGGATTGTCAGTTCGCGCTAGGTTTTCAAGACGGGGCGCAACCCTAGATATACTTCCCGATGATCGGCGCGAGATCGCGCTTCACCTTCGCCGGAATCTGGGTTCGATCGGTGATGATGGCGTGCTCCAAGGCGTTCACGCAGGCACACGAGCGCCGGGCGTCGAGCCGGTCGACGAGGTTGACGACGGTTTTCTGCGCCATGGCGACGTTCTCCTTCAAGATGCGCAGGATCTCGCCGATTTCGACGTCGGCAGTCGATTCGCGCCAGCAATCGTAGTCGGTAGCCAACGCCAGCGTCGCAAAACACATCTCCGCCTCGCGAGCCAGCTTTGCTTCCTGCAGGTTGGTCATGCCGATCACGGCGGCGCCCCACTGGCGATACAGGTGCGATTCGGCTCGCGTGGAAAACTGTGGGCCTTCCATACAAACGTAGGTTCCCTCGGGATGCACCGTCGCGCCCGCGGCGCGCGCAGCAGTGACCAACGCGGCGCTGGTGACCGGACAAAACGGGTCGGCAAAGGCAACGTGCGCGACGATCCCGTTGCCGAAGAATGTACTTGGACGACGCGAGGTCCGATCGATCAGCTGATCCGGGACAACGATATGACCCGGCGCGATCTCTTCCTTCAAGCTGCCGACCGAGGCCACGCCGATGACCCACTCGGCGCCCAGCTTCTTCATGCCGAACACGTTAGCCCGAAAGTTTACTTCGGTGGGCAACAGCCGATGACCTCGCCCATGGCGCGGCAGGAATACAATCCGTGTACCGCCGAGAACACCGCAGACATACTCGTCGGACGGATCTCCGAACGGCGTCGACAAGCGGACGCGCTCGACCGATTCCAAACCGCCCATGTCGTACAGTCCGCTGCCGCCGATGACCCCTACGGTTTTCACGCCGCCTCCCTATTTGCGGATGATCGCGAGCCGCGGCCCGGTCGACATTTCCAACCGGGTCACTTCCTCGAGAATGTCGCCGTCGATCATGTAACGAGTCGGCTCGGTGAACTCAACCACGACCCGCTGCGCCAACTCGTCGTGCCAGCCCTCGAGCGCCAACGGCTGGCCGAGCCTGACCCGAGGGAGGAGACCGAGAACCTGAAGCGGCGCGAGAGAGCCTGCCACGAGGTGAAACCCACGGATGCCGGCAACGGCTCGGTACGTCAACCGAAAGCCGAGGCCGATCTCTGCCACCGTGCTGCCGAAGACAATGCGGTAGATCTGCCGGCCCAGATCCACTCCGTCGCAGACCACCGACGTCTCAGGCACTTCGAAGAGCCGCCTCACCTCTTGTGAACGCACCAACCCGCCGATCGCAACGCGCGCCAGTAGCCGAGCCGCCGCGAGGGGGCCGCGCTGCGGGCGTTCGTAGTATGCCTGCAGGAAGTTGACGATCAGGCCCGAGCCGACCAGGAAGCCGTAGTGGCGACCGTTCACGTGGATCAGATGATGCTCAGCAATATCGAATGTACGCCCGTGCCGGTGGTCGGCGACGACTGCAGCCAACACCGCCTCGGGAGTGCCGCGGCGGCAGCCGACGGCGCGGGCGATGGTGTTCATCGAGCCGGCGCGCAGCGGCAAGAATCGCGGCAATGGCGCACCCTCGTACACCCGTACCATGGCGCTGAGCGTTCGAAAGAAGCTTCCGTCGCCACCGCAGATCGCCAGGATCTCGATGTTCCGTCGGCGAAACTCGCGTGCAACGTCCTCGATCTCGTCGAGTGACCCGGTTTCACAGACGAGTCCACGATCACCGACGAGCTGCCGTATGCTGAGAGCTCGCCGGCCCTCGTCGCGATTGCCACCGGCATAAGGATTGATGACGACGCCCAAGGCGCGGTCTGCAGCCGCCGTTCTCAAAGGGACGCCGGCGCGAGTTGGTGTCTCAGTGACCTGCGTCATCATCCGCCGTCGTCGATGCCAAGAGCGCCAGCTGACCACAGGCTGCCGCAATGTCCTGGCCACGGCTCCGGCGAACGCTGGCGGCGACGCCAGACGCGAGTAGCCGAGCGTGGAACGCCTCGATCCTGGAAGCTGGCGAAGGCCTGAACCCGGAAGAGGGAAAAGGGTTGAACGGAATCAGGTTCACCTTCGAACGGATACCGTGCAGGAGGGCAATCAAGCGCGCCGCATCGTCGAGCGAATCATTGACACCGTCGAGCATGACGTACTCGAACGTGATGCGACGGCGCTGCGGAATCGGTAGCGATCGACACATCCGTATCAAGGCGGCAAGCGGGTACCGTCGGTTGACCGGCATCAAAGCTTCTCGTTGCTGATCGGTTGTGCCGCTCAGCGACACAGCAAGATGCACAGGCGTATCGCGTACCAAGCGCTTCATCGCAGGTACCAATCCGACGGTCGACACCGTCACACGGCGTCCCGAAAGACCAACCCCCCATTCGGAGGTCAGCATCTCGATCGCTTGAACGACGGCGTCGTAGTTGGCGAGCGGCTCGCCCATTCCCATGAAGACGATGTTGGTGAGACGTTCCTCACTGCGCAGAACGCGCTTGGCGGCAAGCACCTGGCCGACGATCTCGGCCGCGGTGAGATTGCGCAGGAGTCCGAGGCGGGCGGTCGCGCAAAAGGCGCACGCCATGCCACAGCCTGCTTGTGAGGAGATACAGAGAGTGAGGCGTGGTGGATCGGGGATGATGACCGACTCTACCTGCACGCCGCCTTCGAGCACGAAGAGCAGCTTGCGGGTGTCGTCAGTCGAGTGGGAACATTGAGCGGGAGTGAGCGACGGCAGGACAAGATCTGCGGCGAGCTCCTGGCGCAGCCCAGCCGGCAGGTCGGTCATCGCTTCGAAGCTGTCAGCGCCGCGGCGATACGCCCACAACAGAATCTGGCGTCCGCGGTATGCCGGGTAACCGCGTTGTTTCAGCCAGGGTGCAAGCGTCCGAAGCGTCAGGTCAGGCGCTGTGGACGTCGCACTGCCCAAAGAAGAAACCGATTTCCCAGCTCGCGGTGTCGGGGGCATCCGAGCCATGTACGGCATTCTTCTCGACGTCGGTTCCAAAGTCACGCCGGATGGTGCCGGCGAGGGCTTTGGTCGAGTCGGTCGGCCCCATGATTTCGCGGTTCTTGGTGATGGCGTTCTCGCCTTCGAGGACGGAAACGAAGATTGGCCCCGACGACATGAACGCGGTCAGGTCATTGAAGAAAGGCCTTTGCTTGTGCACGGCATAGAAGCGGCCCGCGGTCGCGTGATCCAGGTGGGTCAAGCGCGCCGCGACGATGCGCAAGCCGGCCGCTTCGAAGCGGCGCAGGATCTCGCCGATCGCGTTCTTCTTCACGGCGTCGGGCTTTACGATGGAAAGGGTGCGTTCGATCATACTCGTTTCTCCGCTAGGGCTGCCTGCATCGTCTTGCCGAGATCGGCCGGGCTCTTGGCGACCCGGATACCGGCTTTCTCCAAGGCGGCGATCTTGTCTTTGGCGGTGCCGCGGCCGCCCGCGATGATGGCACCCGCGTGTCCCATTCTCTTTCCTGGAGGCGCCGTTTGACCGGCGATGAAGCCAACGACCGGCTTTTTCATCTGAGTCCGTACGAGCTCGGCGGCCTGCTCTTCAGCGGATCCGCCGATCTCACCGATCATGACGATGCCCTCGGTACCCGGATCGTCCTCAAACAGCTTCATCACATCGACGAAATTGGTGCCGATGATCGAATCGCCGCCGATGCCGACGCAGGTCGACTGCCCCAGACCGAGCTGCGTCACCTGATGCACCGCTTCGTACGTCAAGGTACCGCTACGGGAAACGATGCCGATGCTGCCCGGCTTGTGGATGTACCCGGGCATGATGCCGATCTTGCACTGGCCCGGGGTAATCACACCGGGACAGTTGGGTCCGACGAGTCGCGTCGAACGATCATCGAGGTAGCGTTTCACGCGCACCATATCGAGCGCCGGAATGCCTTCGGTGATGCAGATGACGAGCGCCAGGCCAGCGTCCGCGGCTTCCATGATCGCATCGGCGGCAAACGGCGGCGGTACGTAGATCACCGAGGTGTTGGCGCCGGTAGCCTCGACAGCCTGCTCGACGGTATCGAAGATCGGAATCCCCTCGAAGTCGGTGCCACCCTTGCCCGGCGTCACCCCTGCGACCATCTGCGTGCCGTATTCACGACAGGCGCGCGTATGGAACTGGCCGGTCGAGCCGGTGATCCCCTGCGTGATGACCTTCGTATTTCGATCGACGAGAATGCTCACAAATCTCCCTCACCAGGAAAAGGACAGATATCTAAACGACGCCCCCAAGCGAGTCAATTAATCCCGGAGCGATGTCCAAACTTAAGAGTGTCGCGCAGCGACTCCACCCGAGCCCGAGCCCCTCTGATGTTGGGCCCGGGCTACGGCTAGGCGCCCCTATTTTCAGAGAATCGACTCACACTCGGTAGTATTCACGGTACCACTCTACGAACCGCGCGATACCCTGCTCGACCGGAGTTCCCGGGGCGAAGCCAACGTCGCGCGCCAGGTCGGTGGTATCGGCGACGGTACGTTCGACGTCGCCCGGCTGCAGTGGCAGTAGGTTGAGCTGCGCTTTCTTGCCGACAGCCTTCTCGATGGCCGCGATGTAGTCCATCAACTGAACCGGGCTGCTGTTGCCGATGTTGTATACGCGATACGGTGCCGAGCTCGTCCCCGGTTCGGGCGCGTCACGCCGCCAGGCGGGGTTTGGCTTGGCAACGTTGTCGACCACGCGAAGAGTGCCTTCGACGATATCATCCACGTAGGTGAAGTCGCGCACCATGTCGCCGCGATTGAAGACATCGATCGGCTTGCCTTCGATGATGTTCTTGGTGAACAGAAACAGGGACATGTCCGGCCTGCCCCACGGGCCGTAGACGGTAAAGAATCGCAACCCGGTGGTCGGCAATCCATACAGATGGCTGTAGCAGTGCGCCATCAGCTCGTTCGCTTTCTTCGTAGCGGCGTAGAGACTGACGGGATGATCGACGTTGTGGTGGACGCTGAATGGTACTTGCTGATTGAGGCCGTAGACCGAGCTGCTCGAAGCGTAGACCAGGTGCTCGCTGTGACTATGCCTGCAGCCTTCGAGGATGTTCATGAAGGCGACCAGATTGCTATCGATGTAATCGTGCGGGTGCGTGAGGCTGTGTCGGACGCCAGCCTGCGCGGCGAGATGGATGACGCGCTCGAAGTGGTGTCGCGCGAACAGACGTTCGACAGCGCCGCGATCGCGGAGATCTTCCCGTACGAATTCAAAACCCGACTGCTGACGCAGTAGGTCGAGTCGGGCTTCCTTGAGACGCGGGTCGTAGTAGGGATTGAGATTGTCTACCCCGGTCACGGCATCGCCGCGGCTGAGCATCCGTTGAGACAGATGGAAGCCAATGAAGCCGGCCGCGCCGGTCAGGAGAACCCGCATGCTTCACCTTTCGCGACGATCTGGATGGCCCTCGGCTGCATTCACTTCTCAATGCGCCGTTCGAGCATACCGGCACCGTTTCCGCCCTGGCTCCGGCGCGCCGGCATCCGACCGTCGCCGTCGTAGGACTGGCCGTTGCCGTCCAGGCGATCTTCCAGTGCAGCGACACGGGCCTCCAGGTCCGTCTTCGGACGTCGATGCCGCTCGGCTTCGAGCGCTGCTCGGCCGCCATCCAGAAACATCTTGCGGATCTTGTAGGCGGTGGTGTGGCTGACCCGATAGTGACGTCGGATCTCTTCCAAGGTCCGCTCGCGCTTGATCAGCTCAAGAGCCAACGCGAACTTCTCCTCTAGCGTCAACTTCTCCCGCATTCTCATAAGAACCCCCTTATGGGCTCGACTGCAGCATTCGAAACTTTGGTCCGGTCACAGCGCCGCGGCGCTGGAACTAAATTCGTCAATCGCTCGCAGCTTCGGCTGAACCGGGCACCGGTAAACGCGGCGGGCCGGGTTCGTCCCCGAACCACTTCCTGCCGAAGCGGCCAAGGCCGGCGAGAAAGCCGGTTCCCCAGCTCAAGTGCATCGTCACGAAGGCGATCGCCACCAGAAGCGCTTTGTCCAAGCCGCCCTCCCCGGTGACGCTCGCGGTCGCCGCAACGATTCCCGACACGTACATCGCCAGGACCATTGCGAGCAGAACGCTCGCGGCCGTCATCCACGGCGCCAGCAAAGCCAGGCCGACGAGTCCCGACACCAGAGCGGGCGGTACGAAATGGCGCCAACTCATCTGCATCGGATGCTTTTGCAGGACCCGAACCTTCCACTCGCCGTACTGAAAGAACTGACGAGCCAGCGCTCTGATGCTCTGCCGATTCTGGTAGCTCGACTTCATCCGTGGCGTCATGATCACGCGACCACCGGCTTTGCGCAGGCGGTAGTTCAGTTCATCATCCTGGTTGCGCACCAGTTCTTCGTCGAACAGACCGATGCGCTCGAAGACGCTCCGCGGATACATGCCCATGTAAACCGTGTCGACTTCCCGCTCTTCCGTACCGAAATGGAAATACGCTCCGATTCCGAAGCGCGATGCCATCGCCGCGGCAATCGCGTCCCCCTCCGGGCCACCGCCGCGCGAGATCATCGGACCGCCCACATTGTCGGCGCCGGTCCGGCGTAGCGTTTCAACGCCGACCTTCAGATAGTTCACGTCCAGGACAGTATGGGCATCGACCCGTGCGATGATTTCACCGCGCGCAGCGCGGATGCCGATGTTCATCGCCGTCGGCACGATACGCGCCGGGTTCGACAGAACCCGAAGTTTTTCGCCGTACGCGGCGAGGACCTGACGCGTGTCATCACTCGACTCTCCGTCGACGACGATGACCTCGAGGCGCTCGCTCGGGTACTCCTGCGCCAGGATCGAATCGACACACTTTGCGATCCAATCCTGTTCGTTACGTTCGGGAACAACGACCGAAACAAACGGATGATCTTCCATAGTCACCGCCCAACCAACACCTCTTCGTACACCGCGCACAGCGCGTCGATCATGCGCGGAATGGAAAACTCGTATGCGCGCAAGCGTGCCGACCGCCGGAACGCGTCCATCTTCGTCGCATCGAGCAAGAGCTCGCGCGATCGCGTCACAAATCCAGTCGCATCTCCCGAAGCGACGATGAACCCGTCATGACCATCGCGGATCAGCGTGCGCGTGCCACTTACATCAGTCGCAATCGCCGGGACACCGCTCGCCAACGCTTCAAGCACGACATTCGGCATTCCTTCCCAACGTGAAGTCAGCCAGAAGAGCGAGGCGTCGCGCAGGAGCGCGTCGACGTCGCGCCGCTCGCCCGTGAATGTCACCCGATCGGCGAGGCCTACCTCGGCTGCCTGCCGCTCGAGATCCGCACGCAATGGGCCATCGCCCACGATGATGAACCGCTGCCGTGGAATCTCGCGCACCAACTCCGCGGCAGCGCGTAGAAAGAGCTCGTGGTTTTTCTGCGGCACCAGGCGACCAATCGAGATGATCGGTCCGGGCTCGTTCGCCGCGCCGTTCTGGGCCGGCGGATGAAAACGTTCGGTGTCGATCCCATTTTGAACCAACCGGATGCGATCAACGGGCGCTCGGTAGTGTTCACGAATGTAAGCGTCGACTTCCATCGAGTTGACGACAATCGCGTCACTCGCGCGGAATGCCACCGAGTTGGCGATTTGGCTCGCCCGCCCCTGCACCTTGCAATTGCGCGCCGAGGTGACCAGCGGAGCTCTCACCCCGAGCAACCGGGCAGCGAGCGCGTAGCCATTGGCGATGAACAACCATGAATGAACGAGATCAATCCGCTTTTCCTTCAGAACCCGAGCAAGATTGCGCACCCGCGTAATGCCCTGGCCCGCGATCGCGTGCACAGTCGCTCCGCGTTGAAGGAGGTCACCGTGCAGCGCACCGGCGGTATCGGCGAAGGAGAAGACCACCGGTTCGAAACGCCCCTGAAGCCCCTGCACGACGTGCGCCAGCTGGCCTTCAGCCCCACCGACCGTGAGTTGGCCAATGACCAGACCGATGCGCCTCGGCGCCGACACTCTCGCTTCAGCCACCACGCGAGTCGCGCTCAAGGCCGCCTGCGGCCGGCCCGGGTCCGCGACGGGCGAACACCTCAACCCGCCCAAACACTCCTTCCCGACTGTAACCCGCGTCGATCGACGGCCGCAGCTCAGCCCAGACTTCCTCCGGGCAAACGATGAGGCGTGGCTGTCTCGACTCGATCAGCTGCCGAACATCGAAAGCGCTGGCGACGTGATAGCGCTTGCGCAGGTCCTCCGGGAGCTTCTTCCCGATATTCGAATGCCAGAATCCGACAGCGCGGAATCCGGGGCGTCCGGCGAGCACCGGATACCCCTCCCACCAGGACAGGATGTGGTCACCCGGATCGCTGTGCCCCTGCAAATGGCTCACGATCCTCTCAACAGTCGGCAGATTCCACAGCTCGTTCTTCAACGCGCGCTTGGAGTTCGCGCTCGCGGGCCGCAGGGCCATGAGCAGGCTCATGCCGTACACCGCACATACAGCAAGCGGCACGAGTCGGCGGCCCTGAAACAACAACACCGTAGCGGGCAGCGCCGCGATCAACAGCAGCGGAATTAGCTGGACCATGTACTCGAGATATGTCGGAGTGGCATAGAGGTAGACCACCCCGAGCGCCGCCGCGCAGAGCAGCGCGCACGTCTCGCGTCCGCCGCCGCGCCACCATCCAACAATCGCCAGACACCAGAGCAGCAGGTTCTGCGGGAGGAAAACCCACTTCGTCAGAATGCCCGCCTTCTGCGTCAGAATCGGGCTGATACCCACAATCTCACGGCGCAGCTCATGAAAGGTGACGTTACCAAACCAGAAAGCTTGTGGATCCTGGGCGGCAATCACCAGTACCGGGATCGACGCCACGAACGCACCGGCCACAAACGCAATCGCGGGTCGCACACCCGCCCGCAGACTCCAAACGAAAAGCACGAGCGCTGCGGCCACCATCGGCAGGCGCACGCCCACGGCGATCGCAGCGCACACCCCGGCCGCTGCCGCACCACGAACACTCAACTGCTTCGACGTAACCAACAACACGGCAGACACAAAGAACAGATTCGCCAGGCCGTACGTCTTCAGAACGGTCAGATAGTTCACCGACAGCGCGTGCAGCATGTACGCAGACGGCACGAATACGGCAGCAGCGGTGTCATGGGTGCGCTTCGCCGCAATGATCGCCAAAAGACCGGCCAGCAATCCCGTCGGCACCACGCTCAGCATTCTAGCGACACTCAAACTCACACCTGCAACACGAAACACCCCGGCTTCCGCGTACGGCAAGTACGGCATCTGCGGGTAGAAGAAATCGGCGTAGAGCCGCAAGCCCTGCGCCACGTCCCGACCGGAAGCCAGGTAGAAGCCTTCATCTGCATTGATCGTGTGCTCGCGCGCGAAGTTCCAATGAATCAGAACCAGCGTCGCTACGGCAAAGAAGAGGACATTGGGACGCAGCCGTGGCGCGGGACTGGGCATGGTCACTCGTTGTTCGCCGCCTGCTCACGGTTACCCAGCGTGCCGGCACGACCCGCTGCGGTGAGCATCTGCTTCTCGCGGAGGAAGTCCGCAATTACTTTGGCAACCAGCTCGTGCCCCTCGGGCGTCCAGTGTTCATTCTCGTAGACTTCATCGTGAACGCTGCGCAGCGTCGGCAGCAGATCGAGAAGCGGCAGCTGCTCGCGATGAGCAAACTCGTCGAAGCGCCGGTTCGGCATGTCGTAGGCGTACGCTGTGCCGTCGAGGCCGTGGCCGCGCAGGGTTTCGTCCCAGAGGTACGGAGATGATTGCTTCTGTGCCGGCGCGAGAACCACGCCGAATGTCGCTCCGTGCTTGCGTGCCGCATCGGCAAGGCTGGCGACCGATTGTTCGGTGATCTCGAGGCCCCGCCGCGTCGCCGGCAACGGGTTGACCGCGTGGATGTCCATCATCTTTTCCGCGCTGACACCGGAACGGTATCGACGCGTCATCAGATAGAGCTGGCTATGTTGCCGCAGCCAGAGGAGTGGGTCGTAGATCGCCTTGGGAGTGTCCTGCCAGCGTTTTTCCGTGCGCGCGAACTTCGCGTTGTCGGCGACATCGTTGAACACCGAGACCGTGACCAACACCACACCCGGTCGCAAGCTCTCGATCGTCTCTTCGAGAAACCTCAACTCTTGGAGCGTGCCATATCCGGGAACGCCGCCGTTGATGACCTCCACGGGGCGTCCAAGGTCGCGCGTCAGTACACGTTCGAGAGCTCGGGGGAATGCCTGCTCGGCGGTGACGCCGAGTCCGAACACCACGGAATCGCCGAGCACATAGACACGTAGCGTGTCGGCCCTGGGATCGCCGATCTCGCGCTCACGCAGGCCGCGCGCGTTCGTGTGCAGAGCGATGCCGTCCTTTGGTTCCGTGCCGTGGTAGTTCGGCACCATTCGAAAGCCAAGGACCTTGTCCCTGACAACCAGATCCTTCGGCAGAACTTCTTGGCGCGGACTGAACAGCGTGATTCCCAGTTCCCCAATCACGATGCTGACGATGATCCCGTAGGCCATCTTCGCCAGGCGGCGAGCTGTAAGGTAGCGCAGGTAGTCGCGCAACTGCGGCCCACCTCGTTCCGGCGTCGCTTCGGCGACTTTCATCAGCTCGACGGTCATGTGCGCGTGTTCCTGGCGATCTCAAAACTGAAAATAGATGAACGGCGTCTGCGCGCCGCCCCAGAGCAACCGGCCGAGGGTGAGGAAGGCGACGGCGGCGTACACCGGCGATCGCAGCCACCACGGTACGCGCAGCAGCACCGTGTGCTCGCCCGACATTCGTTGAGCCAGGTCAATGGCCAGCAAGGCCATCCCCGTCAACAGCGGCAACCAGCCGACATCTGCCAATCCCGTCAACGGCGCGATGCCGGCGATGTAGGCAAACGCGGACGACACGTCCGGCGCACGGAAGAAGATCCAGCAGAGCACGACGAGATGAAACGTTACGACGGCCCGCAGACACTGGCCGACGAGAACCAGCGGCGGCGCCGACCCACGCGGCTCGTCGGATGTCCCGATACCCAACGCGCGCTCGATCGCCAGCAAGCCGCCGTGCAGTCCGCCCCAGATGACGAACGTCCAGTTGGCGCCGTGCCACAAACCACCGATCAACATGGTGAGCATGAGGTTGCGGTACGTCATCCACCGACCGCCACGATTGCCACCTAGCGGAATGTAGAGGTAGTCGCGCAACCAGGTGGACAGCGAGATGTGCCAACGTCGCCAGAACTCGGTGATCGACAACGACAGATACGGCTGATTGAAGTTGATCATGAGACGTACACCGAGGAGCTCACTGACGCCGCGCGCGATGTCAGAGTATCCGGAGAAATCCCCGTAGATCTGCAGCGTGAAGAGGTATGCTCCGCGCAGTAGCATTCCCGATGTCATGAGCTCCGGCTGCGCAAAGATTCGGTCGACCTCCGGGGCGACACTGTCGGCGATCAGAACCTTCTTCGCGTAGCCGACGACCAACAAGCTGAGCGCGGCGCCGATACGCGTCGGAGTGATGCGCGCCGGCGACATGATCTGCGGCAATAGCCGCCCCGGCCGTTCGATCGGCCCGGCAACCAGCTGCGGGAAGTACGACACATATGTCGCATACCCGAGAAACGAAGCTGCAGGCGTCATCGTGCCGCGGTAGATGTCGATGACGTACGCCATCGACTGAAAGGTGTAGAACGACACGCCGACCGGCAGGATGATGCGCAGAGTCGGGACCGACACCTGCATGCCGAGCAAATGCAGAAGATCGGCTGCCGAGTCGAGAAAGAAGTTGAAGTACTTGAAGAAGGCGAGCACCCCTAGGTTGATACAGATGCTCAGGACCAGCAGCAGCCGACGACGCGCCGGATCTTGGCTCGCGTACAGGAGACGGCCGATGTTGTAGTCGAAGACGGTCGTCAGGAACAGAAGGCCGAGGAAGCGCCAATCCCAGCAGCCGTAGAAGTAGTAGCCGGCGACCAACAGCGCATGGTTCTTCCACGGCTGTCGCAAGACCGCCGTTACCAGCAGAACGACAGGGAGGAAGTAAAAGAAATCGATCGAGTTGAACAACATTGCCGGCGTCCGTCACAACGCTCGCGTCAGCACACAATCTCGTCACCGCCCGGCTTCGCCGTAGCGCGGAAATCTCGCCACCCAAGCGTGCGCCGGCTGCCCCCGCTGATCCTTGTCGGAAAGGATGGGGTCGCGCGTCGGCCATTGGACACCGATCTCCGGGTCGTTCCAGAGAATACGCAGCTCGTCTTCAGGATCATAAAGATCGCTACACTTGTATTCGACCTCGGCGACATCGCTGGTCACGCAGAACCCGTGGGCAAACCCCGGCGGGATGTAGACTTGTCGGAAATTGTCAGCGGAAAGCGTCACGGCAGCCCATTGAAGATATCGCGGTGAACCCACGCGAATATCGACGGCGACATCGTATATCTCTCCACGGATTACACGCAGCAGCTTGCCCTGCGGGCGCCGCAGTTGCGCGTGCAACCCGCGTACGGTGTCGCGCACCGATTGCGAGTGATTGTCCTGCACGAACACCACATCGATACCGCCCTGGCGATAGCGTTCCTGGTTGTATGTCTCCAGAAAGAAGCCGCGATCGTCGCGGTAGAGCTGCGGTTCGACGATGACAACCTCCGGCAACGCCGTCGGTATGAACTTCATGGTTACGAAGCACCGTCGAGCATGCGGAGGAGGTATCGGCCGTAGCCGCTCTCCTGCATCGGCGCGGCGATCCGCCGTACATCCGCGGCGCTGATGTACCCCATCCTGTAGGCGATCTCTTCGACGCAGGCGACCTTCAAACCCTGCCGCTCTTCGATGGCATGGATGAAGTTGGAGGCCTGCAGCAGAGCTTCGTGTGTTCCTGTATCGAGCCAGGCGATCCCTCTGCCGACCTTTTCGACGTGCAGGTCGCCGAGCTCGAGATACATACGGTTGAGGTCGGTGATCTCGAGCTCACCGCGCGCCGAGGGCTTCAATGTCGCGGCGATTTCCACCACCCGGTTGTCATAGAAATACAAGCCAGTGATGGCATAGGACGACCTTGCCCTGGCCGGCTTCTCTTCCAACGAGACCGGACGACCAGCCGAATCGAACTCGACTACTCCGTAGCGTTCCGGATCGCGCACCCAGTAACCGAAGATGGTTGCACCGACGGTGCGTTCGGCGGCACGCCGCAAGAGCTCGGGGAACCCATGGCCGTAGAAAAGGTTGTCCCCAAGGGCCAAGGCCACGCGCGAACCACCAACAAACTCCTGTCCGATCAAGAACGCTTGCGCGATTCCTTCCGGACGGGGCTGGACGGCGTATTCGATCTGAATCCCCAGGTCGCCGCCGTCACCGAGCAAACGGCGGAACCCATCTTGCTCGTGCGGCGTGGTAATCACCAAGATTTCGCGGATGCCCGCCAGCAACAACGTCGACAGCGGGTAATAGATCATCGGCTTGTCGTGGATCGGCACCAGCTGCTTGCTTACCGCACGCGTAAGCGGATACATCCGCGTCCCCGAGCCGCCGGCAAGGATGATTCCTTTGATCATGAGACGCTCTCGAGCGGCGCGCCGAGACGCTCGCGGCCGTAGGTCCCAGCTTGGACGGCCGTACACCACGCTCGGTTCGCAAGGTACCAGCGCACGGTGTCTCGAATACCCGCACCGAAGTCGTAGCGTGGCCGCCAACCAATCTCCTTGTAGACCCGCGTTGGGTCGATGGCGTAACGGCGATCGTGCCCGGGTCGGTCGACGACGTGCTTCTTCAGGTCGGCATAGCGCTGTATTCCCCGAGTCGACAGAGCCGGGTTCTGTGCAGCTGGCAACTCTGCCTCGAGCGCATTGCAAATCTGATCCACGACGTCGAGATTCGTGCGCTCATTGCGGCCGCCGATATTGTACTTCTCTCCCGGCCTACCCCTCTCGAGAACCTGCCGGATCGCTTCGCAGTGATCGTCGACATGCAGCCAATCCCGGACGTTCTTGCCGTCGCCGTAGATCGGCAGCGCCTCTCCTTCAACCGCATTGAGGATCATCAACGGAATCAGCTTCTCAGGGAACTGATATGGACCGTAGTTGTTAGCGCAATTGGTGATCAGGACGGCCAACCCATACGTATGAAAGTACGCGCCACCAAGGTGATCCGCCGCTGCCTTTGAAGACGCATACGGCGAGCGCGGAGCGTACGGTGTCGCTTCGGAAAATGATCCTTCTGGACCGAGGCTGCCGTAAACCTCATCCGTCGAAATCTGCAGGTAGCGAAAGGCCTCGCGCTCACTCGCCGAAAGCTCGCCGACGTAGCGTCGAGCCGCATCGAGCAGCTCGAACGCGCCGAGGATGTTGGTGTGAATGAACCGGCGCGGACCGTCGATCGAGCGGTCGACATGGGTCTCAGCCGCAAAGTTCACGAGCCATTGAGGGCGATGCTCCCGCAAAACCTCGTCGACGACGCGCCGATCGGCGATATCTCCCTGCACGAACACAAAGCGCCCGTCGGGCTTCATGTCGGCAACCGTATTCAGGTTGCCGGCATACGTCAGGGCATCGAGCACCACGACCCGTTCCGCGCCGCAGCGCAGAACCAAGCGCGCGAAGTTCGAGCCGATGAATCCGGCCCCACCGGTGACCACGATCGTACTCATTTTGCTGTCGTTCAGAACTGAAAATAGATGAAGGGAATCTCCCGCCCGCCATACAGCAGAATGCCAAAGCACGCAGCCGCATAAGCGGGCGATTGCAACCACCAGGGCAAGCGCAGGAATGCCACGTGGTCGCCGGACATATCCTGCGGCACATCCAGCACGAGGATCGCGGCGGCGACGACGAACGGCAGGATGCCGACAGCGGTCAGGTGACTGAGCTGCGCCAAACCTAGAAAGTACTCGAAGACCACTTCGAAATCGGCCGCACGAAAAAAGATCCAGCCGAGAACGACAATGTGGAACGTGAGCAGCGTCGTCAGGACGCGCGGGACCAACGCACGGCTGCGGGCGGCTCGATCGCTGCCAATTCCCGACAAGCGCTCGCCGGCCAGGAAGAGGCCGTGCCATCCCCCCCAGGCAACGAATGTCCAGTTCGCTCCATGCCAGAGACCACCGATCAGCATCGTCAGCATGAGGTTGCGGTAGGTCTTCACTTGACCGTGGCGGTTGCCGCCGAGCGGCACGTAGAGATAGTCACGCAACCAGCTCGACAACGAGATGTGCCACCGCCGCCAAAACTCGGTGATCGACTGGGAGAGGTAGGGCTGCTGAAAATTGATGACCAAGCGCACGCCGAAGAGCTCACTCACCCCACGCGCCATGTCGGAATAACCGGAAAAGTCACCGTAGATCTGGAAGGCGAACAGATACGCCCCGCGCAGCAGCATGCCCGAGCTCATCTCGCCGGCATGCGTGAAGATGCGGTCGACCTCCGGCGCCACCATGTCGGCGATCAAGACCTTCTTGGCCAGACCCAGCAGCAAAAGCATCAGACCGATGTTGACACGCTCGGCCGTAACCGGCGCCGGATTCTGTAGCTGTCGCAGCAAATCGTTGACCCGCGAGATCGGTCCGGCAACGAGTTGGGGAAAGTAGGCGACGTATAGAGCGTAGTCGCGAAAGTTGCTCGCGGGCAGGGCCTGACGGCGATAGATATCGATGACGTACGACATCGACTGAAAGGTGTAGAAGGACACGCCGACCGGAAGGATGATCCGCAGCGTCGGCATCGACGCCTGCACGCCGACGGTATTCAGAAGATCGGCGAAAGAATCGACAAAAAAGTTGAAGTACTTGAAGAAACCCAACACCAGGAGGTTGGCGCTCAGGCTGACCCAAAGAAAACGCCGCCGTGGCGTCTCGGTCGCGGCAGCATGGATCTGCAGACCAACCCAGTAGTCGAGGCACGTGGTGACGAACAGCAGACCCAGGAAACGCCAGTCCCAGACACCATAGAAGAAATAGCTCGCCAGCAGCAGCAAGCCGTTGCGCCACGATCGCGGCGTGACAGCGAGCAGCAGCAGAACTGCCGGCAGGAACACCAGGAAATTGATCGAGTTGAACAGCATGGTCGGTGGTCAGTGAGATCGCCCGCTCGGCGGCAGCACGTCCGCGATGATTTTGGCGTAGCGCTCTCCCAACTTGATGGATCCGATGTAGTTGGGGTGATGCCAATCGTTGAAATCCTCCGGCGGCAAGGCGTCGCTCCAATCGTGGAACTCCACCTGCGGCGACGACGCCGCCAGGCTGCGGAAGAATTCCAGATAACCCTGATAGTAGGCGGATTCGCGATACTCCCGAAGGATCCATGGGCTTTCAGGTGAATTGATAAGGATCACCCGTCCGCTACCGCGACGAAGCAGATCGACCAATCGTCTGACGGCATCATACTCGCTAGCGGGTTTGAACGGCTGCCTGGACAGCTCGAGCTTGGCGTCTCGATAGAGCCGGAAGCGCTGGCCGAAGCGTGTGTTGGCCGTGAGAGTCGAGTCCCACTCGCGCGCAAACTCATCGCCAGCCTTTCCCCCCATTCGCAAGAACGGGTCGATGTCACCCTGCTGCCACAGACGGTATGAACCGGGCAGCGGCCGCGGCCCCTCGCTGCCACCGGGCGGGTCCGCCAAACGCACACCACGCAGCCTGGAATCGCCTGTGGGGTCCGTCGCGCGCGCCGTCCAAGCGCTGTCGGTGTGCACTTCGAGGACGGGCGCCGCGTGTCCGTCGATTGTCACCGTCTTCCACCCTGCTTCCCGTTCAACGCGCGTCGTCAGCACCTCGCCGGCAGCCGCAAAATCCAGACGCACCACACCGCGCTGGTGGATCCATTCCGGGTCGATGAAGTAGCGCAGCGTCGTCGAGCCTGTCGGGCTCAGCGGAACAGCAAAGTCCTGCGCCGTATAACCGTCCGAACCGATACCGTAGGGCGCTGTAGGAGCACGATTCCGCAAGCTTCGGAGCGTCGCACGAATATGATCATGGAAACTCGAGCGAATGAGCTTCCGATAGCGATACAGTCGGCTGGCGCCTGACAGTGCCGCATCGAGCTGGCTGGTCACCGACATGTGCTCGCGACGGTCCGCCAACAGCTGCCATGGCGGCAGGATGAAACGAAGAGTCGGGTTCACGTCGCGCTCGGCGTTCGGATACAGGAAGTCGACGAGATTGAGCAGGACGACCACCGCATCCGGTGCCCGTGTCATCTCCTGTCCGAAGTACAGGACGTAGTCCGATGGGTGGATTCCCGGCAGAAGCAGCCGATGCACGTCGAACTGCTCCTTTGGCCTGGCGACGCTCAACAAACCTTGCACCTGCTGCGGATCGAACGACAAAGCGACAGAGCTGCCGAGCGCGACAATGCGCATACTGTTGGCTGACCCCGGTTCCCACAACGGCCGCGCATCGACCATGAACTGATATCCGTAATCGGCGTTGGCCTTCGACAGTTTCGGGATGCGCCAGAAGTAAAGATTGAACGTCGCGTCGAGCAAGACGAACAGCGCAACGATCGGCATCCAAATCTTCCACACCGACACGTATCCCGTGCTGACGGCCACGGCCTGCTCCCGCCCTAGGGAACTCGAAGTATCCGGGATTGGACTGACGTCGTTCCTGTACATGAGCGATCGCTGACTCGTCGGTTGTCAGTTCCTCAAGATGCCTTGCGTGCATAGATCCAAATCTGCGGCGCGAGACTGGTGATGCGCGATCGCAGTAGAAGAGGACGCGGCGAATCGAACTGCGCTACCACGCGGTACGGCAGCTCTCCGCGTTCGAGCAGCTCGAAAAACCTGGCTGCCTGATCATCTTCGACCAGCAACGAGCCCGCCTGCTTCCAGTCCAGGTTCCAGCTCTGGCTTACACGCTTGTAGCCGGCCGAGCTGACGACGAGGTATTCAGGGCGCCGCACGAGGAGCTGACCCACCCCCCGCTCCGCGAGTGGCACCTCGCGTACGGTCAGCCCCGGAAAACGAGGCACGTAGACCGGCTTCTGATAGACCTCGACGACGTCGGCAGCATGGGAATGCTGGGCCATCCAGGCTTCAGCGGCATAGCGCGGATCATGAAGCAGGAGGCGTTCCAGCTCGACGGCTCGCGCCAACGAAACCAGACACAGGCCGCCTGCCAATGCCATGCCGACAACGGCGCGCGAA
>Ga0187892_10001541_pt1 | contig 52025 bp, 50 predicted proteins | sample MA1701073metaG_FD_139345 | JGI IMG/M metagenome (GOLD analysis project Ga0187892, IMG submission 139345) | Bio-ooze microbial communities from a basaltic lava cave in the Kipuka Kanohina Cave System on the Island of Hawaii, USA - MA170107-3 metaG ...
CGCTCAAGCAGCAAGGCCGCAACGTCGTCGACTACATGACGGCCGCGTGTGACGCCTCCCTGCATGGGCAGTCCGCCCCCTCCCTTCTGCCGGCTGCCTCGGCTCCAGCCTGAACGCTTACGGGGCGGAAACCAGGGAAGCGATACGAGTCCGAGAGACGGCGGTGAGGTCTGGACGATCGCATCCCGCAATCATGCCAGGTTTTTGCGTCGGCTCAACCTCGCTGGACCCGCTCCCAGAGCGGGTGTTCGTGCTCTGAGTCCTACTCTTTTACCCACTCAAACCCCCGAAGAGCCTGAATAGTTGAGTCCCATCGCTCACTCAGCGGCACCCTCGTCCTCTACCCTCTCTTTGGCCACGAAGGCAGCATTTACCATGTCACGCAGCTTACGACGTCGGAGGTACTCCGGCTGATCCTTCGCGGCTTGGTAGGTGCGAATGGCTTCCTCTCTCAGTTCTGGCGGGATGAGGCCCAGGCCCGGCTGGCAGAAGGCGCTCCGCCATACAAGGAATGAGAACGCTCGTGTCGACTAAAAGCGAAGTGCCCGCGAGGAGTTTACGGAGCGATCCCTGAACATCCGGGGTCTGCTGCAGCATGAACTGAAGGCAGGAGGCGTCTGAAACGGAGCGTAGCTGGATCAGAAGTCGCTCGGTCGGATACTGAGCGAACTCTTCTGCAACTGTAGGCACGAGCGCCAAGAAATGATCGACACCTAAATTTAGCGCTGTGACACTACTGAAGAGGGCCGCGTCGCGCCTGAGGAGTTCGCTCGCGACATCCTCAAGAGGCCTGCGCCGAGCAAAGAAGCTCCCTTTTCCGACTGCCGCCAGAGCTGCCAGTCGACCACTCTCGCAAAGGGTGAAATTCAGCAGGACTAGGGCGTCAGCGGCGACTGAGGAAGACTCGTAAGCGAAGTCAATGCCGAGCTTCGGTGCAAGCCCTTCAACGCGGTCAGCGCATTCTGCTAGCAGGGCTGCTCTCTCGGCAAGCATAGCCTGAAGACGGGCCGCCATCTTCTCTCGAAAGGAAACGCCAGGGTGAAGCCGTTTTGCTTGCGGTGGTGCTTCACAACGTCTTGCCGAACGAGCCTGGCAAGCGAAGCATCGGCGAGCTGATAAGCGCGCTCAGCGGTGGAGCCGGGCATGCTGCGTGCCACATTCGTCCTGATGGCATCGCGCGGAACGAGCGTCTCAGGTGTGGCCTCACGGAGAGTAGAGGTAATGAGCGCTTCAACGCAGGACTTGGTCAAACCCTTCTCGGGGTCCTTGTCCCGAAGCTCGAGCTGGAGGTACGTTGTGACGACACGCTCCTCCTCGTCGGTGAGGGCCACGGAACGATGGCCGATGACCTTCCGCGAGGAAAGCAGGGGATCAACGTAACGTTGAGCGAGCCACTCTGCGGAAGCAGTCCTGCCAGCCGAGGTGTCGCTACTGCTTCAAACCAGCCACGGTCACGGATATCGAGGGAGAGCCCCTGCTTCCTGAGAGGCGCGCAAGTCGTCGGCCTCTCGTTGGATGTCGCGGTTAGTCGTGTAGATCAACTCTCGCGGCTGAAAACCATTGCTACGCAGGGTGCCAAGAGTGTCGGAGACTTTGCGCTTCCAGTCCTTCGTGACAGAGTGCTGGCAGAAGACCCCAGGAGCATCGTCCGACGAATGAATGAAGGCGTCACGTCCAGCATCGTGGATGCCACCAACGGGTCGCAGGCCAGGGATCTCAGCCGCGAGGAAACTGTTAGCGAACCGCTCAAAGTCGAAGCCGGAGTGCTGGTCTAGTTGGTCGAGCGCGAGACGCAACCGCTCAGACGCGATGCTCATCGTCCTCCCTCAGAAGTGTCCGCCCAACGGTCAGGCTGAGCGGCCGGCGTCGAGCCGATCCGCTCACGCCTGCTGTTATGCGGGAACGCGCGCTCGCTCGTACAGGAACTCCGGCGCGAGATCTGCGCCGTTCGCCCAGACGATGGTGTGTAGCTCTGGATGCAGGCGAACGGACTGGAATGCCTCAATCTGGCGCAGAGGCTCGAAGACCGGGCCATCGAGTTCCTCGCGCAAATCGACTTCACCCGCAATCCCATCACTGAAGCGGAGCCAAATCACGTAGTCCCGAAGGTCTGTATCACACGGGACAACGTCCAGGTCCACGTGGACGGGGTCCTCTATCTCAAGGTGCTGAACCCTGAGCGCGCCTCCTACGGCGTGTCGGACTACCTCTTCGCCATCAGCCAGCTCGCGCAGACGACACTCCGGAGCGAGGTCGGCAAGATCGACCTCGATCGCACCTTCGAGGAGCGCTCCCATATCAACACGCAGGTGGTCAATGAGCTCGACAAGGCCTCCGAGCCCTGGGGCATCAAGGTGCTGCGCTACGAGATCAAGAACATCAGCCCGCCCACGGACGTCCTGGCCGCCATGGAGAAACAGATGCGGGCAGAGCGTGAGAAGCGCGCGGTGATCCTGAGCTCGGAGGGCGAGCGCGACGCCGTGATCAACACCGCCGAGGGGCAGAAGCAGCAGGTCATCAAGGCCTCCGAGGCCCGAGACGTCGACCGGATCATGACGTTCTTCGCCGCCGACTGCACCTTTTACATGGCTCGGGGGCCCGAGCCCTGCGGCCGTCGCGTCCACGGGAGGGCCGAGGTGCGCCGGGTCCTCGCCGACCGCTTCGCGGTGATCCCGGACATGCGCTGGGACCACGTCGACCACTTCATCACTGGCAGCCGCGCGGCGACGGTGTGGACGGTCACGGGGCGGGGCAAGGACGGCGAGGTCCTGGAATATCGGGGCTGCGACCTCTACGAGTTCCGCGGCGACAAGATCCTCAACAAGGACACCTACTGGAAGATCGTCGAGCAGCGAGAGCGGCTGTAGGCGCTCTGGCCTCCGACGCGGAGGTCGGCGTCAGATGGGGTTACCGGGCCCTTCCCGGCCATGTTTCGCGCGCTCGGCGTCCTGAAGGGCGGACACGGCCTCCGCGCTCCGGCCGAAGATGTCCGGTACCTCCCAACCGTTCAGGCCCGAGTACGTGTCGATCTGGCTGCGGTGGTAGACCTCGTGCTCGACCATCATCATGAGCACACGCCAGCCCGAGATCGCGCCGTCGCTGTCGATGAGCGGGATCTTCCGCTGGAGCCAGGCGTCGGGCGTGCCCTCAAAGCTCCGCCTGACTTCGGCGGCGCTTTCCTCGAGCGCAGGCAGCCAGAGCCGACGCGATGAGACGTCAGGAGGCGGGGGGCTGATCCAGCCAGTGCCCAAGTATGCGCTGGCGAAGTAGGACCGGGAGCTAGAGATGTGGCCGATGATCCGGTTGATGTTCCACGCGCCCTCGTCCTCACCCTCGTCACGGCGCGGCGTCCACCCCTCGGCCCCTGGAGGCAGCGCGGCAACGTCGCGCACCGCACGGCGATGGATACCGTCGAAGTAGCGGAGAAACGCGTCGATCGAGGTGACCATTCCTGCCTCTCAGATCGGAGATGCTATCACGGCCCTCCCGCGATCGCGAGGCCCCGCGGCCGCGGTACGCTATTGCCAAACGTATCACTACCTGGCCCGCCCGGCCGCCAGGACGCCTGTCCCGCAGCTGGCCCGCCACGGCCACGGAAGGGTACCTCGTGCAAGGCGCGACGATTCCGCACTCGGCTCGGCAACATCTGACATCGCGCGATACGCGATGTCGTCACGCCGATGCGCGTTGGCGTATGCTGACGCCGTTGACAGGAGGACACCCCATGCACTACGGCGTCGTCATGTTTCCCACCGAGTACGCGATTCCCCCCGATGAGCTGGCCCGGGCGCTCGAAGACCGCGGGTTCGAGTCGGTGTGGTTCCCCGAGCACACCCACATCCCCGCGAGCCGCCGAAGCCCCTGGCCTGGCGGCGGCGAGCTCCCCCGGGACTACTGGTCGAGCTACGATCCGTTCGTCGCGCTGACGGCGGCGGCCGCGGCGACCCGACACCTCAAGCTGGGCACCGGCATCTGCCTCGTCGTCGAGCGCGATCCGATCACCACGGCCAAGGCGGTCGCCACCCTCGACCGGCTATCGGGCGGCCGGTTGCTCTTCGGTATTGGCGGCGGCTGGAACGCCGAGGAGATGGAGAACCACGGCACCGAGTTCAAGGCGCGCTGGCGTCTGCTCCGCGAGCGCGTGCTGGCCATGAAAGAGATCTGGACCAAGCGCGAGCCGGAGTTCCACGGCGAGTTCGTGCGCTTCGACAAGATCTGGGCCGATCCGAAACCACTCCAGACGCCGCACCCGCCCATCCTCGTCGGCGGCGACGGGGCGACGACGTTCGACCGCGTCGTGGAGTACGGCGATGGCTGGATGCCGATCCTGCGCCCGAACAAGAACCCGGCGGAGCGGATTGCCGAGCTACGCGAGGGCTTGAGGAAGGCCGGGCGCGATCCGAAGTCGGCGCCGGTGTCCATCTTCTTCGCGCCGCCCAAGCGGCCGGCGCTCGACGCGCTGGAGGGGAACGGTGTCGAGCGAGCGATCTTCGGCGTGCCGTCCGAGTCCCGTGACGCCGTGCTGCCGCGGCTCGACGCGTACGCGGCGGCGATGCGGAGCTGACGCGCCTCGCTAAGCCGATCGCGAACGCGACGGGCCAGGCTCAGGAGATCCTCGGCCTCGCGGCGGGGAGTCGCTGTAGTCGTCTCGTCTCGGGCACTTCGACACGCGTGCGCTCGGAGATCTCTCGCTGAAGGGGAGGGCCGAGCCTGCCGCGTCGCAGCTCCTCCGCATACGTGGCGAGGGCCTTCGAGATCCCGAGCGCAGCGCGCACGGGCTCGCCTCCTACACCTGGCCTGTCCTGTCAGCTCCCGAAGGCACCGCAGGCTGATTCGGGCTGTGGTCACCACCGCGATCCTCGATCAGGGGCTCCACCGCCCGATCACGCTCAACAGGCGGGCAACTCGTACCGGCTGAGGGGCGAGCGCACCGCCGGCCTCATCAAACCCGAAGCGACCGCACTCGGCTACTCATGCCCGATGCGTCGTTGCAGTACACTATCGGCCTTGGTGGAGCGACCAGAGACCCTCGGAGCGAGAGCGGAGGAGCCGGTGGAATGAAGAAGAGCAAGAAGGCATCAGCTCGGGTCACGGCAGCCGACCAGCAAGCGGCCGCGGCGGCCGAACCGTCCAGGAGCGCAACCCGAGGCAAGGCGATCGGATCGGGTGCGATCGAGAACGCCGCCCGGCGGCAGTTCCAGAAGACCCAGGCGAAGGCGATCGAGGGACACATCCAGGCAAGAGGACAGCGACAGCAGGCCAAGCGGGACGCTCGCTAGACTCGCACCTGCCCCACGAAGTCCTCGAAGCGTCTGCCGAGCTTGCAGCAGCGCAGCGCGATGATCGCGTCGACGCCCGCCATGGTCCAGTGCATGCCGGCGCGCTTGCAGCGCGTGCCGATCGCGACCTTGCAGCCGGCCTCGACCACCCCCGTCGAGGTGCACAACCCCGCCGCCTTGAACTCGGGGTAGCGCATCCGCTCGCGATTACGCTCGATATACTCGCCGCACTTGCGAGCCTCGTCGTTCGTGCCGGCATGAGGCTGCAGGGCGCGAAGGACCGCGGCGAGCTGGCCGGCGTCGAGTTCGTCGTGGCGCGCGCGCGCCCACTGTTGGCCCGGCTCGCTGTGCGGCCCATAGATCGCCTTGGCGACGTCGCTCAAATGCTGCTTGGCGTGGTAGAGGTCGACGATCTGGACGGCGTCGGGGAAGTGCTCGGTGGCGAGGTTCCAGATCCAGAGCGCGCCGTCCCCGAGGACGACGCGCCGGGTGGCGCGCTCGAACCCCCGCCGCACGACCTCACGCTGGACCCGTGCCGCAAACTCGCTCGGCGCCTCGTCGGTGTCCCGCTGGGCCGCGCTCTCGATCGCCGCCGAGTAGGTCACCGAGCCCGGATCGCGCACCGGCGTGCCCTCCTCGTCTCTCCCCTCGGCGCTCCACACCGTGCACAGCTTGACCTCACGCGTCTTGGACGACCCGTCGGGCTGCTTGCCCGCGCGCCCCTCCAACTCCGAAGTGCGCATCGGGACGCCCGTACCGTCCATGCCCACGTAGAGCGTCGACGCCACTAAGCATAGCATCCCCCCGGGTTCCTTCGCACCGCCACTCTGGTGTCGTGCGCCCGTGTCGCTCCCAGGGTTTGACGTTCGGCCCCGCCCGTGGTAGAAACGGCGAAGCTCCCTCTACCATATGTCGCCGCGTCTCAGACTCTACCGTGTCCTGGCCGCTCTCCTGATCCTTCAGGTTCCGGGGATGGGCGAAGCTCAGGTCCAGTCGGATGATCCTATCGTCGAACACGCTCCACTTCCACCGCCCGGTGAGGACGTGTCCGCTCCCCCACCCGACGCAGAACAACGAGCCGATCCAAGTGGTTCCACCCAACAGCAGGAGCAGCAGCCGGTCGCCGGCCGAGAGCCGGAGTCCTTCGAGGCGGACGGGCCTCGGTCTACCGGCTCCGGGACCGACCAGGGTGACGCCCCGGCACCGGGTGACTCCGTGCCCGCGTATCCGGTGGTCAGCAATGACCGCACTCGGCACTTCCTCGGCCGCTACACCGGAGCGCGGCGCGAGGTGATCGAGGTGTGGTTCGACCGCGCGGGCCGGTACCTGGGTATGGTCAGAGAGACCTTGCGGAGGTTCGGGCTTCCTGAGGATCTGGCGTTCACGGCGATGATCGAGAGTGGATTCAATCCGGTCGCGGTGTCCCGCGCGGGCGCGAAGGGACTCTGGCAGTTGATGGCTCACACCGCGCGACGATACGGGCTGCGGGTGGATCGCTGGGTCGACGAGCGTCTCGATCCCGAGAAGTCCACCATCGCTGCAGCGGCGTACTTCCGGGACCTGCACGAGCAGTTCGGATCCTGGTTCCTGGCCCAGGCGGCCTACAACACCGGCGAGACCCGACTCGCCCGGGCGATGCAACGGGCGCGGACGACGGACTTCTGGGTTCTGGCCAGCAGTGGCCATCTCTACGAGGAGACGAGGGATTTCGTACCGGCCATCCAGGCCATCACATTGATTGGTCGCAATCCCGATCGGTATGGCTTTGAGGTCTCCCTCACCGACCCACCACAGCACGAGACAGTGCGGGTGCCGCCCTCGACCGACCTGAGACGGCTAGCCAGCGCCGCGGGGCTCTCGCTGGCGGTCCTGGAAGAATTGAACCCCGAGCTCCTCCGCCGGGTCACCCCACCCGGCGGGCAGTACGTGCTGAAGGTTCCGTCGGGCGCCGAGGACGGGCTCCGCCGCGCCGTTGCACCGCCTGCGGGTGGGGGACGCCCGCGCAGGGGGGAGATCGCAGGACTCAAGCCGCCCGCGTCGAGAGTTCACGTCGTCCGTCGAGACGATACCGTCCGTCAGATTGCAGCCCGACACGGCGTTACGGTCGGCGACATCAGGCGGTGGAATCGGCTGCAGGACCTCGACAGGATCCATCCAGGAGATCGGATCCGGATCGCCCGGTCGGCCACCGCGAGGCCACCGGCGCTGGCGTCGATCCCCTCCAGGGGCCGGTCGGAGTAAGGCCGACTACGCCCGGGCGCGAGCGGGGCTCGGCCGGCGAGCTCGCCCCATGCCGCCGGAGCGGGCGGTCCGAGGTTTCGACCGCGCGGCTCCTTCGCCTCTCTGCCGCCCGGCTCTGGGGGCGGCCTCGGTGAGCAGGTCCGCCCCCAGCAGAGGCTCGTCGCCCCCGGCCGCGCCCGGTTTCTCCGGAGCCGGCGCGGGTGCGGCCTGGTCAGTCCGAGTCAGCGACCGCCCGCACATCTGGCACCGCCAGAGGACCGGGACATGCCTCGTGAGCGCGTAGCGCTCCGCGTCGACCAAGTACTGTGTATCCAGGCGGAATGTTCCTCCACAGAAGCAGTGGGGTCGAGGTGGCTCGAAGGAAGAATCGGTTCCACCGCTTCGACCGGCCCCGCTCTGCTCGATAGCCATGTGCACCTCCCAGGTGAATCGACTTGCGCCCATCCAGGAGCGGCCCGCAATCGTGATGCCACCGGGGGACCATGGCGCGAGATCGAGAGGGCTGGGGATGGGCTACTCGTCGCGATTTTCTGAAACTGATTGCCGCAAGGACTCGCCCGTCCGCCTACTCCTACGGCCCCGGGCCGCCGTCGGGTGGAATGGCGGAAGGACAGACATGGCCGAGCGTGCCCGCCGCCAGGCACGATCTTCCTGCGGGGCGGTCGGCGGGGAGCGCCTTGATCGCCGGCGGATGGTGGCTGGTCCTCGTTTGGAGAGCGGCGGTACCTCCTCGCGGCCTCGGACGCCGTGCACCACGTCCAGAGCCCACCTCGCCCGATCACGCGCCGCGGAGGGGGATGGTACACTCGGACCGCTGCGTTTCGTGGATCCCTGGCGAGTCCGGAAGCGTCTAGGATCCCGGTGGGCCTCCCGGACTTCAAATCCGGTGGACCGTTCTAGACAAACGGTCGATGGGTTCGACTCCCATACGCTTCCGCCAATGGAGCGAGGATGGCAAAGATCAAAGAAGCACGCGGAACGCGGAGTGTCCGGCGAGCGCAGCGTCGTCAGGCTTGGGCCGTCGGCGGGGCGCTGGCCGTTCTTGGGCTGGCGGCCCTCGGCTACTTCGCGTATCGAGCGGCCGCGACCCTTCCCGGTGCGGCGGTGGCCGAGCTCGGCAACGAGCACATACCCACCGAGACGACGCCGCACGTCCCTTACAACACCGATCCGCCGACATCGGGTCCTCACCTGCCGCACATCGCCCCTTGGGGGATTCACACGACCCCGATCGTGAAGGAGCTGCAGGTCCACAATCTGGAGGACGGTGGGATTCTCGTTCAGTACAACTGTGACTGTCCTGACCTGGCGGCGAAGCTGGCCGAGATCGTGAAGCGTTACGACAAGAACGTCATCCTGGCGCCCTATCCCGGCATGAAGAGTCGCATCGCCTTGACGGCGTGGGGTCGGATCGACGAGTTCGAGGAGCTGGACGAGCGGCGCGTCGTCCGCTTCATCGAAGCTTTCCGTGGAATCGACCACCACAAGTGATCCGGGCAAGTGCGCCGGGGGCCGGGGTCAGCTCGGGTGATTGCTTCCCTACACCGGCGGGCGGATCGACCCGCCCTGGGAGCGGTGCTCGTGGCCACCGCCATCCTGCTCGGGTCCTGCGCGCGGGCCCACGTGTCGCCTATCCTGCCGCCCGCGTATCGAGCCCGGGTCGATGCCCCCTACGACGCGACCTGGAAGGCGCTGATCCGGGCGCTTGCGCGCGAGAACCTTCCCCTCAGGGTGGTCGCTCGGGATTCCGGCGTCGTCTCCACGGATGACGTGGTCACGCCGATCGGCCTCTACGCCGACTGTGGTCGGCGCGGCGGCGATCGCATCGAGGGCGAAGCACTCGTGCTGTTCACCGTCTTCGCCCAGTCGGACACGGGGAGCACCGATCTCCTCATCAACTCGAAGATGCGGACGCAGGCGCACCGGAACGGCGCGTCCGGTAAGCTCAGGACGGCGCCCGTGTACCAGTGCGCGTCCACGGGGCGGTTCGAGGCGAACCTCGTGGACGCCGTGCGCGCTGGGGTCCGGCCCTAGCATGCCTCCCCGCCTTGCCGAGCTGATTCGAAAAGCCAGGGACCTGGCGTCGGAGCGCGACCGTCTCGTCCGGGAACTGGCTGACGAGTGGGTCGTGGCCCTTCGCGGTCGAGGGCTGTCGCCGACGGACCTGGACGAGCTGTGGGCCGGGATTACCGAGGAGATCGTCCGTCGGCTCGGTCGCTCGAGACGATTCCCACCGGAGACGCTCAGGATCGAAGCGGCCGACGTCATCGCGAAGGTCCGTGAACGGGTGGAGGGGGCGCTCGGTGACGGCTGAGCCTCGCGCCCGGCTCCGCCAGCTTCCCTCGGTCGATCAGCTCGTTCGCGAGGTCGAGGGCCGCCCCGAGCTGACACCCATCCCCCGGGCCCGACTCGCCGAGTGCGTTCGGCGTATCCTCGACGACGTGCGGCAGCGGGCGCTCGACGACGCGTCGGGACCTCCGGACCACGCGGCCCTCGTGAACCGGGTGGTCGGCGCGCTGGCCGAGGGACCATTTTCCCTGCGAACGGTCGTCAATGCCACCGGGGTCGTACTGCACACCGGGCTCGGACGGGCGGTCCTGTCCCGGCTCGCGCTCGAGCGCCTGGACCGCGCCGGATCGGCCTACTCTAACCTGGAGATCGACCTGGAGCAGAAGTCACGCGGTTCTCGCTACCTCCACGTGCACGGGATGCTCCGGCGCCTCACGGGGGCCGAGGACGCCTTGGTGGTGAACAACAATGCCGCGGCGGTTCTGCTGGCCCTCGAGAGTCTTGCCCGGGGGAGGGAAGTGATCGTCTCGCGGGGCGAGCTGATCGAGATCGGCGGTGAGTTCCGGATCCCGGACATCCTCGACCGCAGCGGTGCGATGCTCCGGGAGGTTGGCACGACGAATCGGACCCATCTGAGTGACTATGCTCGCGCGATCGGCCCCCACACTGCGTTGCTCTTGAAGGTCCATCCCTCGAACTACCGCGTCCTCGGGTTCGCCGCCAGCGTATCCTCGGCCGAGCTGGTGGCGCTTGGCCGGGAGCGTGGAGTCCCAGTCATGGAAGACCTGGGCTCCGGATCGCTCCTCGATTTCCGCCCCTTCGGGCTTCCGTACGAGCCGACGGTGCCGGAGGTCATCCGGGCTGGCGTCGACCTGGTGTCGTTCTCGGGGGACAAACTCCTGGGCGGGCCACAGGCGGGGATCGTCCTCGGGACGCACTCACTCGTGGAGCAGCTCACCAAGAACCCTCTCAACCGGGCGCTCCGGATCGACAAGCTCACGCTGGCCGCGCTCGAGGGAACGCTGTACGCGTATGAGGCGGGCACCGCGGTCGACTCCCTGCCGACGCTGAGGATGCTGACCGAGCCGCTTGCCTCGATCCGCCGGCGCGCGGAAAGCATCGTGACGCTGATCCCGCCGACACAGGTTGCCCGTCTCGGTGCCTCCCTGGTTGAAGAGGCGTCACAGGTCGGGGGCGGCGCGCTGCCGCTGGCGGAGCTGCCGACAGTCGCGATCGCGGTCGGGACGGCGGCCGCGCCCGCGCGGTGGCTCGACGAGCGACTCCGACTTGGAGAAGCGCCAGTGATGGCGCGGCTGGTCGAGGAGCGGCTGCTTCTGGACTGTCGCACCATCCTGCCGACGCAAGTCTCGGATGTCGCCCGGGTGCTGAGCGCGCTCTAGGAGACATCCGACAACGATGAGCGCAGTGTGCCCCACGTCGACGGCACGAGCCGACCTGGGCGAGCCGTCGGAGGGGGCTTCGACGGCCCCCTGAGACGGCTCGCCCATGCACGTCGTCGTCGGAACCGCAGGGCATATCGACCATGGCAAGACCGCTCTGGTCCGCACGCTGACCGGGATTGATACGGACCGGCTTCCCGAGGAGAAGGCGCGGGGCATCACTATCGATCTCGGCTTTGCCTATTTCGAGGAATCGGATGGCCTCACCATCGAGATCGTCGATGTGCCGGGCCACGAGCGGTTCGTCAAGAATATGCTAGCGGGCGTCGGTGGGATCGACCTCGCCATGCTGGCGGTGGCCGCCGACGAGGGCGTGATGCCCCAGACCCGCGAGCACCTCGCCATCTGCTCGCTCCTCCACATCAAGTCCGGGCTGGTAGCGCTGACCAAGTGCGACCTTGCCGAGGCCGACTGGCTCGAGCTGGTCCGTGATGACGTGGCGTCGCTGGTGAGTGGCACGTTCCTGGAGCGTGCACCGATCGTGCCTGTGTCGGCCAAGACAGGGGAGGGAATCAGTGAGCTTCGGGCGACGCTGGCGAGGCTGGCCCGCGCGGTGGCGCCGAAGTCGACCGACAAGCTCCCCCGGCTGCCGGTAGACCGGGTGTTCACGATGCGGGGCTTCGGAACCGTCGTGACCGGGACCCTGACCGAGGGGCGGCTGGCCGTGGACGAGCGGGTCGAAATCTATCCCCGGAATCTCCAGGCGAGGATCCGGGGGCTCCAGGCGCACGGCCGGCCTGTCGAATCCGCACGGGCTGGGCAGCGAACGGCCATCAATCTCCAGGGGGTCGACCGGGCGGCGATCGAGCGCGGCGACGTGGTGGGCGCCCCGGAGACGCTGGTCTCGTCGGGACTGGTCGATGCGACCCTCGAGCTCCTAGCCGGTGTACCCCGACCGCTGAAGGCGCGGGATCGAGTCCGGTTTCACGCCGGTAGCAGCGAGATCATGGCGCGTGTCCTCTTGCTTGACCGCACGGAGCTTCAACCTGGTGAGTCGACCTACGCCAGGTTCCGGCTCGAGAGCCGGCTCGTCGCGCTGCCGGGAGACCGGTTCGTCATCCGATCGTACTCGCCGATCGTCACGATCGGGGGCGGCACGCTCCTCGACATGAGCCCCCCTCGCCTCCGGCTGAAGGCGCCCGCCGCCCTGGCTCACCTGGTCCGGCTCGAGCACGGGACTGATCCGCAGGTGCTAGACGAGCACATTCGTCATGCCGGTCCCTCTGGTGTCCGGCTGGGTGCGCTCTCCGGGCGTGTCCCCTTCGGCCCCGAGCGCGTCCGGGTCGTCCTGAGCGAGCTCCAAGCGGCTGGCACCGTGCTGGCAGTCGACCGCGACTGGTTCCTTCACCGCGACGCCCGTGATCGCCTGCGGGCCAAGGTGATGAACGTGCTCGCGGACTTCCACCGGGCGAATCCGCTCCGCTCGGGCATGTCGCGGGAGGAGCTCCGGAGCCGGACGGGCGGAACCGACGAGCGCGTGTTCGGAGCGCTCCTCGCGACGCTCGAGACCGAGAGCGTAGTCCGGTCGGAGCGGGACAAGGTACGGCTCGGGTCTCATGAGGTCCGGCTCGCGCCCGCCCAGCAGGCCGTCGTCGACCGAATGGAGACGGAGTTCCGCCGGGCCGGCGCGTCGCCGCCGATACCTGAAGATGTCGACGACGACCTGTTCCAGCTCCTCGTCGCCGACCGCCGCCTCATCCGGGTCCGGGAGTCGCTCTACTTCCACGCCGACGTCCTGCGGTCGATCGAGGAGAAGCTCGTTGCGCTCCTCAAGCAGAAAAAGGAAATCGCGCCGGCGGACATCAAGGATCTGCTCGGCATTTCGAGGAAGTACGCGATTCCCCTGCTAGAGTACTTCGATAGCCAGCGCGTCACGCAGCGGATTGGGGAAAGACGGGTCTTGCGTGGCGCCTAGGAGCGGAGTAAGGTGAGGACCCAAGCAGAAAGGTGAGGACCCAAGCAGAAAGGTGAGGACCCAAGCAGAAAGGTGAGGACCCAAGCAGAAAGGAGTGATCCAATGTTCGGACTAGGGTACCAGGAACTGCTGTTGATCCTCGTCATCGTGCTCGTGCTGTTCGGCGCGAATCGACTGCCCGAGCTTGCTCGGTCGCTGGGCTCAAGCGTCAAGGAATTCAAGAAGGGCATCAACACGTCCGAGGAGGCGACCGCCGCGATGAAGAAGGAGGAGGAGGAGGAGAAGAAGAAGGTCTAGCTCCTCCGGCTTCGGCTCCTTCGGGCGTCTCTTCGTAGGCTGGCCGGGCTCCCGTCCGGGGAGAGCGTGTATACTCGGCCTGATCATGCGCAGCCCGGTCGACCGTAGTGATGTGGCCTGCGCGCTCGGACTCTCGCTCCTGACGATCCTCTCCCGCTTGCCCTACCGGACAGGCCTGCTCTACAACTGGGACGCCGTCCAGTTCGCGCTCGCGCTCCGCGACTACGACATCGAGAAGCACCAGCCCCATCCGCCCGGCTACATCCTCTACGTGGTGTTGGGACGAGCGCTGTACGCGTGGCTGCGGGACGCCAACGCCACCTACGTCACGCTGGCGGTCGTCTTCAGCGGCCTCACCACCTTCGTGGTGTACCTGCTGGCCCGGCGCATGTTCGACCGCGCCACGGCGGTCGGCGCCGCCGCGCTCCTGGCGGTGAGTCCGCTGTTCTGGTTCTACGGGTCGGTGGGCCTCACCTACGCCGGCGAAGCGCTGGCGGCGTCCGCGGTCGCGTACCTCACCTTCCGGTACTTGCAGGATTCAGGACGCAGCGCCGTGCTCCCGGCCGTCGTGCTGGGCCTCGCGGGCGGGGTCCGCCAATCGATCCTGGTCGTTCTCTTCCCGCTCTGGCTGGGGGCTACCCTCTGGAAGGTTCGCCGCGTCGGTCCCATCATCGGCGGCCTCTGCCTCCTGACGCTCACGGTGCTCTCCTGGTTCGTGCCGATGGTGTGGCTCACGGGCGGCCTCCACCGTTACGCAGCCGCGTCCATCCGGCTCGCCGAGTACATGGTCATCCCGACCACGGTCGGGCGAACGTCGATCGAGATCACGCTCGCTCAGGCGAGGCATGTGCTCGAATCGGTCGTCGTGGGGCTGGGCCCGCTTGCGCTCGTGGCGGTTGCGCTTCCGGCCTATGTCCGGCGCCGGGGGCTCGGGCGCCGCGAGTGGTTCCTGGTGGCGTGGACGGTGCCTCCAGTGCTCGTTTATGTCCTGGTTCACTTCGGGCAGGCCGGATACGTCCTGACATTCCTGCCCGCGCTGGTGATCTTGCTGACGCGTGTCCTGCTCGTCACGGTGTGCGGCGAGTGGCTCGCTGGGCGCGCCCGGGTGGTCGCCCCGGCGCTGGCGGTCCTCCTGATCGTTCTGATCAACGGCTCCTTCTTCGTCAACGCGAAGCCGATGCTGCGGGAGGGCACGCCCGGGTGGCAGCGGCGGGTCACCGAGGAGGCCAACGCCTGGATCTGGAGCCGGACTGCGGCCGCGCTGCAGGAGCACGAGGGGACCGTCCGGACCTTCGTCGACGCGATCCGGGGTTTGTATCAGTCGGATGAGACCGCGATCATCACCGAGGTCGGGAATCCACGCTCGTACGCCTGGCTCCGTCACGCCATGTTCTACCTGCCCGAGTATCCGATCTATCAGCTCCAGGTCGGTGACGAGCCACTCTCGGTCTATGCCCCGAGGCTGGCGACCTCGATTCTCGCGTCCCCCGGCAGCAGAATTCGGGTGCCGGCGGGCGTGAAGCGCCTCGTCTGGTTCGTGGACCGTTGGGGCGGGGCGCCGCAGCCGCCCGGACTCGTCGAGATCGAGCTCCCCTACGGGCGCTACCTGTACGCTCTCCGGGTCGGGCGGGAGCCCGTTCACTACGCCGGTTACACGTTCGTCCCGGACAGACGGACCCGTGCGGTTCGCCAGCAGGGATGACGCGCTCGTCGTTCTCGCCACCGCTTTCGGGCTGGCGGTATACATCGTTCGGGAGCACTGGATCGCCGGGGCACCAGGTTTCCCCCTCGACGACTCGTGGATTCACCTGCACTTCGCGCGGAACCTCGCCGACGGAGCCGGGTTCTCCTACAATCCGGGGGTTCCGGTGGCGGGCTCGACGGCGCCGCTGTGGACCCTCGCACTGGCGCTCGCGTCCAGCGGCCTGGGCGCGCAGCTGTGGACGGCGAAGGTGCTCGGAATCGCGTGCACGCTCGGCGCCGCGCTGGTGGTTCGCCGTCTGGTCCTGTCGCTCGGCGGCGAGCGGCTCGGTGCCCTCGGCGCGGCCGTCGCCACTGTGTGGGCCGGCCCGGTGGCATGGGGCGCCCTGTCGGGAATGGAGGTCTCCCTCGCCGCGTTGCTCGTCGCCGCGGCGCTCCTCGCCCACGCGCACAACCACGTCTGGTTGACGGCCGCGCTGGCCGCGCTCGCGGCGCTGGCCCGACCCGAGGCGGTCCTGCTCGTTCCGCTGCTGCTCGTCGCCCGGCCGGTGACTCTTCCTCGCATGCTGATCTTCGGCGGGCTCACGGTCATCGTCCTGGCTCCGGCCGTCTGGTTCTCGTACGAGACGGTGGGGACGTTCGTTCCGGCGACGGCGGCCGCCAAGATCGAGGGAGGGCTCCTCGGCTGGATCGCGGGCGTGAACGAACCGCTCCGGCGAATGCTGATCGAGCGTCCGTCGGCCTTCTTCCGCGAGTGGATCGAGTGGCTGTGGGTGGTCAATTGGCTGCTCCCGTTCCTGCTGGTGCCGATCTTGGGCCTGACGTGGTGGCGGGGCGGGCGTGCCTGGATCTGGCCGGCCGCCGCGCTCATCCTGCACCCGCTGGCCATGGCCTTGCTCGCGCCCTTTCGCGGTCCCGGATTCCAGGAAGGACGGTACTCGATTCATCTGATCCCGCTGGCCCTCGCCCTGCTGTGGGGGCTCACCAGCCGCCGCCTCCGACTGCTCCGTCTCGCCTATCTGGCGATCGCGCTCTGGCTCCTGGTTCCGGGAAGCTGGCGCTACGCCTGGGGAGTCCAGAACATCAATGCGATGCAGGTGGCGCTCGGTCACTGGGCCTCGCGCCACACGCCCCGATCGGCGGTCCTCGCCCTGAACGATATCGGGGCGATCGCGTTCATCTCGAGGCGGCCGATCCTCGACCTGATGGGCCTCGTGACTCCGGAGATTCTCCCGTATCGCCGCGACGGCGAGGCCGGGGTCATTCGCTTCGTTCAGGAACGGTGCCCGGACTACCTCATCATCTTTCCGGCCTGGTTCCCGCGCTTGTCGACCATGCCCGACCGCTATCGAACGGTGCACCGGGTCCGGCTCGAGCACAACCTGGTCTCCGGCGCCGACACGATGGTCGTATATGAGCGCCTGCGCTGTCGGCTATGATGGGCGTATGCCGAGGTCACCATGGGGGATGTTGGCGTGGGTCGTGATCGTCGCGGTCGTGGTGACCGCCGCCCCGGCTGCCCGCGCCGACATATACCGATGGGTCGATGAGCGGGGGAATGTCCACTACTCCGACAGCATCGACAGCGTGCCCGAGCGCGTTCGTCAGAGAGCGACCCGGCCCCAGTATCAGACGTCGCCGCCGGCCAGCGAGCCGGCGGCGACGACCACACTGGGCACGACGGTCATCGCGTTCGACCCTGGCAGGCGCATCTACGTGACGGCGCGCGTGAACGGGCAGGCCAGCGCGCGCCTCATGCTCGATACCGGCGCGGATCGCACGGTGATCGCGCCGCGAGCCCTGTCGGCGGCCGGCGTCCCGCTACGCTCGGGCGGCGTGAGCGGCCGGATCCAGGGGGCGACCGGCTCCACTGACGTTCAGGCGTACGAGGTCGAGTCCATCCAGGTGGGAAACGCTCGGGTCGGCAGGCTGCTCGTGGTCTCTTATGATATCAACGACGCGGACAGCGACGGGCTGCTCGGCCGGGACTTCCTCGACCACTTTACCCTGACCATCGATAACGCGGCCGGCCAAGTTACGCTCGAGCCGAAATAGCCTCGGAGGGGTCTCCACGGCCGATTGATCGGGCACGGGCATCCGGGCTCACGCCACGCCGTGCCGTCACCCGCTGGGCCCCCACGCCAGCGGCGGTCGCCCTTGTCCGCGAGACGGCAGGTCGGAGGCGAGCCGGAGCCCGTGATTCCGAGACCGCGCTCGAGGGGGAAGGTGCCGCGTCCCGCTGGCCTCGAGGGGTTGGCAGGCCGCAGCCGGGCCCGCCAGAGTCTTGTGTTAGGATTTTTCACGACGCTATGGACTACAAGAGCACACTGAATCTACCCAAAACCACGTTCCCCATGCGCGCGAACCTCGCCCGGACGGAACCCGAGATGCTGGCACGCTGGGAGGCGATGGACATCTACGGGAGGATACGGGCGGCCCGCGTCCACCAGCCGCTCTGGGTGCTCCACGACGGTCCCCCGTATGCCAACGGCCACATCCACATGGGGACCGCGCTGGACAAGATCCTCAAGGACATCGTGGTGAAGTCGCGGTCGATGGCCGGGACGAACGCCGTCTACGTACCGGGCTGGGACTGTCACGGGCTGCCGATCGAGCACCAGGTCGACAAGGAGCTCGGTCTCGACACGGCGTCCATCGACGTCCGTAAGGCGATGGATCCCGTGCTGAAGCGCCAGAAGTGCCGCGCGTACGCCGAGAAGTGGGTCGAGATCCAGCGCAGCGAGTTCCGCCGTCTCGGCGTGTTCGGTGACTGGACCCGGCCCTACCTCACGATGGCGCCGGCGTATCAGGCCACTATCGCACGCGAGTTCGGGCGGTTCGTCGGGCGGGGGCTCGTCTACCGGGGGCTCAAGCCCGTCCACTGGTGCATGTACTGCAAGACCGCGCTCGCCCAGGCCGAGGTCGAGTACGAGGAGCAGCGCACCGAGAGTGTCTACGTGCGGTTCCCGCTCACGTCGGTGCTGCCCGCCCTGGCCCGCGCGGGCGACGGCCGGCCCGCCTCGGCCGTGATCTGGACAACCACTCCGTGGACGCTCCCGGCGAACCTCGCGATCGCCATTCACCCGTCCGAGCGCTACGTCGCGCTCGACGTCCGCGGCGAGGTGTACATCGTGGCCGAGGCCCTGGCCGACGCGTTCGTCGCGCTCTGGACGCCCCGTCCGGCGGCCCGCGTCGTCGCGCGAATGCTGGGCGCGGAACTGGAGGGGGTCGAGTATCGTCACCCGTGGATCACTCGCACGGGCACGCTCGTGGGCGCCGACTTCGTCTCGATGGAGACCGGGACGGGGCTCGTGCACATCGCTCCTGGCCATGGGGAAGACGACTACGAGCTGGGGCGGCGCGCGGGCCTCCGGATCTACAACCCGGTCGACGACGACGGGCGCTTCGTCGCCGAGGTCGAGCACTTCGCGGGCCTGACGGTGTGGGAGGCCAACCCGCGGATTGTCGACCACCTTGAACGCGTCGGGACCCTGGTGGCCAGGGCCCCGCTCACCCATACCTACCCGCATTGCTGGCGGTGCAAGAACCCGACGCTGTTCCGGGCGACCGAGCAGTGGTTCATCTCGCTCGACCGGAACGGGCTTCGGGCCCGCGCCCTGGATGCCATCAAGCGCGATGTCCGCTGGATCCCCCCGTGGGGTGAGGAGCGCCTCTTCAACATGGTCGCCCATCGCCCGGACTGGACGATCTCGCGGCAACGCGTCTGGGGCGTGCCGATCATCGCCTTCTACTGCCTGGCGTGCGACGAGGTCCTGCTCAGCGAGGCGCTCGTGGAGTACGCCGCCCGGGTATTCAGTGCGGGCCGGGGCGCTGACGAGTGGTACGCCCGGGAGGCGAGGGACCTCGTTCCGCCCGGCACCCGGTGCCCCCGCTGCGGCGAGGCGGACCTCCGCAAGGAGTCCGACATCCTCGATGTCTGGTTCGACTCGGGATGCAGCCATGCGGCCGTGCTCGAGACGCGCGATGAGCTCCGGTGGCCGGCCGATCTCTATCTCGAGGGGTCGGATCAACACCGGGGCTGGTTCCAGCATTCGCTGCTCGAGGCGATCGGAACGCGGGAGGAGGCGCCGTACCGCAGCGTCCTCACCCACGGCTTCGCGGTGGACGGCGCCGGCCGCAAGATGTCGAAGTCGCTCGGAAACAATGTGACCCCCCAGGAGCTGCTGCCGAGGTACGGAGCGGAGGTCCTCCGCCTGTGGGCGGCGTCCGAGGATTACACGGAGGACGTCCGCATTTCGGACCAGATCCTCGACCGCCTCGCGGACGCCTACCGGCGGATCCGGAACACGTACCGGTTCCTGCTGGGGAATCTGGCCGACTTCGACCCCGCCCGGCACCGGCAGGCGTATGTCCGGCTGGACGAGGTCGACCGGTGGATCCTGATCCGGCTCGGTCGGCTGGTCGAGCGGGTCCGGAAGGCCTACTCGGACTACGCGTTCCACACGGTGTTTCACGCGGTCCACAACTTCTGCGCCGTCGACCTCTCGGCGCAGTACCTGGACATCATCAAGGACCGCCTGTACACCTCGGCGTCGAACGACCCACGGCGCCGCGCCGCCCAGACCGCGTGCTCCGACATCTTCAGTGCCGTCGCCCGTCTGATGGCGCCGGTCCTCACCTTCACGTCCGAGGAGGCATGGGCCCATCTGCCGGGCGGGACGCGCGAGAGCGTGCACCTGGAGCTGTTCCCAGACGTGCCGGAGGAGTGGATCGACGAGCGGCTCGAGGCCCAGTGGGATCGGTTGCTGGCCGTTCGCCGGGAAGTGTCCAAGGCGCTCGAACGCGCCCGGCAGCAGGGGCATATCGGTGCGAATCTCGAGGCCCGCGTCGGTTTCGACCGCATTCCCGAGCCCTTGGCGAGCCTCCTGATCGAGAAGCACCACCTGCTCAGCGCGCTGTTCATCGTCTCGGCCGTCAGCCTGGAGGGCCGGGCCGGCGACCCGCTCGTCCGCTACGCCAGCGAGGAGTTGCCGGGGCTGGTCATCGACATCGACCGGGCCCCCGGCCGGAAGTGCGAGCGGTGCTGGGTCTGGAGCCCGCGCGTGGGCGAGAGCGCCGCGCATCCGACGCTGTGCGAGCGCTGCGTGACCGTTGTCTCGGGACTGTGATGGGCATCGTCGTGCTGACCGGGGGTGCTGTCCTGATCCTCGATCAGCTCACGAAGCATTTGGTGCTTCAGTGGCTGTCTCTCGGTACGGCCGTGGTCGTCGTGGATGGACTGCTCAATCTCACCCTCGTTCAGAATCCAGGGCTGGCGTTTGGGTTGCTCGGCAACGTGTCGCCGCGGTGGCGGTGGGTCGTCGCGGCGCTGTCGGTGGGCGCGCTGGCGGTCCTGGGGCGCCTGGCGGTTCGCATGCTCGCCACTGGGAGCCGCCTGGGCCTGATGGCGCTCGGGCTGATCTTTGGCGGGGCGGTGGGCAACCTCATTGATCGGGCTCGCACCGGTGCCGTCGTGGACTTCATCGATCTGCACTGGCGCGGCTACCACTGGCCGGCGTTCAACGTGGCCGACTCGTCGATCAGCGTCGGGGTGGTGCTGCTCGCGTTCCAGCTCGTCGCCAATGATCGTCGCGGCAGCTGAGGCGGGGCGACGGCTCGACCGATGGCTGGCCGAACACCTGCCTGAGCTGTCGCGCGCGCGTCTGCAAGGATTGATCGGGGCCGGGCGGGTGAGCGTGGCGGGCGTGGACCGCAAGGCCGCGTATCGGGTGCGATCCGGGGACCGGATCGAGCTCGACCTGCCTCCGCCGGAGCCGCAGGATCTCACCCCCGAGGTGGTGCCGCTCGCGATTGTTTACGAGGACGAGGCCGTGCTCGTCGTTGACAAGCCAGCTGGCATGGTCGTTCACCCTGGTGCGGGCCAGCAGATGGGGACTCTCGCCGCGGCAGTCCTTGCCCACGCTCCCGAAACGGCCAGGGTCGGTGGGCCCCGTCGGCCGGGCATCGTCCATCGGCTCGACAAGGCAACGTCAGGCCTCCTCGTCGTGGCGAAGACCCCTGCGGCCTACACGTCGCTGACAACCCAGCTCGCGGCGCGAGAGGTTTCGCGGCGCTATCTGGCGGTCGTCCATGGCGTCGTGCGACGTTCCGAGGGGGTCATCGACGCTCCGATCGGCCGCCATCCCCACGACCGCATCCGCATGGCGGTCCGCCCACGGGGCCGGGGGAAGCCCGCCGTCACGCGGTTCCGCGTCCTGGAGCGGTTCGCTCGCCATGTGTGCACATACCTGGAGGTCCGGCTGCTCACCGGTCGCACCCATCAGATCCGCGTTCACTTCGCGGCGGAGGGTCATCCGCTCGTCGGCGACGCGACGTATCGGACCCGCGACTCGGGGCGGCTTGCGTTCGAGACAGAAGGTCTGGCCCTCCACGCCGCCGAGCTCGGCTTCGTCCATCCACTGACAGGTCATCCGGTCACGTTCGCTGTATCGCTTCCACAACGCTTGGAACAGCTGCTGTCTCAGCTTCGGGGGGGTGACGGGAGTCGGCCGGCCACCGGTGCCTCCGATCGACCGACCAAAGGGGGAAAGTGAATCCGGATGAACGCCCCCTGCCACCGAGCCAGTGGCACGCGCCTTGCTTCGTAGCTGGGCGACGGCACCCTGCGCCCCACGATTCGAGGCGCCCGGGGCGTCAAGTGATCCCTCGACTGACATTTCCGAATGCGCCGGTGCGATGATTGGTCTATGGCAAAGGTGACTCAGCTCACGGTCGTCGTTCTCGCCGCCGGCGAGGGCAAGCGGATGCGCTCCCGCCGCCCCAAGGTGCTCCACGTCCTTGGCGGCCGTCCGCTCGTGGCCTATCCGCTGCGGCTCGCGCGGAACCTGGCCGATCGCATCGTACTCGTCGTCGGGCGCGACGCCGAGGGAGTCAGGCGCGCGGCCGGGAACGGGATCGGCTTCGTCGAGCAGGCGGAGCGCCTGGGGACTGGCCACGCGCTGCAACAGGCGCAGCACGAGTGTGGTGTGGGACCAATCGTGGTGCTGCCTGGAGATACGCCTCTCCTCACGGAGGCCACGCTGACGCGCCTGATCGCCCACCACGTGGAGACGGGCGCGGCGGCGACGCTCCTGACGTCCGTGGTCGATCGCCCGATCGGGTACGGGCGCGTCCTCAGGCAGCGCGGGCGGGTGCACCGGATCGTCGAGGAACGGGACGCCACCGATGACCAGAAGGCGATCACCGAGATCAACACGAGCATCTACTGTTTCGACCCGCGCCACCTCTGGCCGACCCTCGCCCGGGTCCGCGCCGACAACGACCAAGGGGAGTACTACCTGACCGATGTGGTTGGGCTGTTCAGCGCGAGCAACCTGCGGGTGGAAGCCGTGACCACGGCTGACCCCGCGGAATGCCTGGGCGTGAACGACCGCAAGCAGCTCGCGTTTCTCGCGGCCATCCAGCAGCAGCGAATCGTCGACCGCTTGATGCTCGAGGGTGTGACGATTCTCGATCCCGCGCGGACGTACGTGGACGACACCGTGACGGTCGGAGCCGATACCGTGCTGCACCCGAATGTCTGTCTCACGGGGGAGACGGTCGTCGGCGCCGAGTGCGAGATCGGCGCCGGCAGCCACCTGGCCAGTTCGCGGCTGGGAGACCGGGTTACCCTGAAGCCGTACTGCATCCTCACCGAGGCGGCGGTGGAGGACGAGGCGACGCTCGGACCGTTCTGTCACCTGCGTCCCCTCGCCCACGTCGGGCCCCAGGCGAAGATCGGGAACTTCGTGGAGGTGAAGAAGTCGACGATTGGCCGGGGCTCGAAGGTGCCGCACCTCTCCTACGTCGGCGACGCGACGGTCGGGTCGGGTGTGAACGTGGGCGCCGGCACCATCACCTGCAACTATGACGGGGTGCAGAAGCACTCGACCACGGTCGGCGACGGCGCTTTCATCGGGACCAACACCAGCCTCGTGGCCCCCATCACGATCGGGGAGGGGGCGTACGTGGGCGCCGGCTCGACGATCACGCGCGACGTGCCCGCCCATGCGCTCGCCGTCGAGCGGAGCCAGCAGGTCACGAAGGACGGATGGGCGCACCGACGGCGGAGGCCATCGCCCTCCAAGGAGTGAAGCCGTGTGCGGAATAGTCGGGTACGTTGGCGAGAAGAACGCGGCCGCACTCATCGTGGAAGGCCTGAAGCGGCTCGAGTATCGCGGGTACGATTCGGCCGGCGTCGCGATCCTCAACGCGGACGGGCTCCACGTGCGCCGCGCCGCGGGGCGGATCAAGCTCCTCGAGACCGTCTTGAGTGAGCGTCCGGCCGCCGGCACGCTCGGCGTTGGTCACACGCGCTGGGCCACCCACGGCCGGCCCTCGGAGGAGAACGCGCATCCGCACACCGATTGCTCGGGTTCTCTGGTGGTCGTCCACAATGGCATCCTCGAAAACTACCTTCCGATCAAGGATCGACTGATCGCGCAGGGGCACGTCTTCAAGTCTGAGACCGACACGGAGGTCTTGGCCCACCTCATCGAGCAGTATCTTCGGGGAACCCCGCGTCTCGACCGCGCCGTCAAGCTCGCGTTGCGGGACGTCAAGGGGTCCTACGCGGTCGGCGTCGTGGCGACTCAGGCGCCCGACCGCATCGTGGCTGGCAAGCATGGTGCCGGCGGCGTCGTCATCGGGCTCGGCGACGGCGAGACGTTTGTCGCCTCGGACATTCCGGCGATCCTCGCGCATACCCGCGACGTCGTCCTCCTCGAGGACGACGAGGTGGCCACGGTGACGGCCACCGGAGTGGAAATTTCCACCCTGGATGACGAGCCTGTGCAGCGGACCCCAATTCGCATTCTCTGGGATCCGATCATGGCGGAGAAGGGTGGCTACCGGCACTTTATGCTGAAGGAGATCTATGAGCAGCCTCGGGCCGTGACCGACACGTTGCGCGGCCGCGTGGCGCAAGAGTCGGGCGCCGTGATCCTCCCGGATGCGGGCCTCGATCCCGTCGCGGTCGCCGCCATCAGGCGCGTTATGCTGGTGGCGTGCGGCACGTCGTATCATGCGGCGCTGGTCGGCCGCACCCTGATCGAGCGGCTTGCGGGGCTGCCGGCCGAGGTCGATCTCGCCTCCGAGTTCCGGTACCGCGACGCGATCGTGGGGCCCGACACCCTCGTCGTGGCGCTCTCGCAGTCGGGAGAGACGGCGGACACGCTCGGCGCCGTCAAGGCCGCCCGGCGGAAGGGGTGCCCGATCCTGGCCATCACGAACGTGGTGGCGTCGGCGCTCTCGCGCGAGGCCACGGGCGTGCTGTATACGCACGCCGGGCCCGAGATCGGCGTCGCCTCGTCGAAGACCTTCACCGCGATGATCGTGGCCGAGTACGTGCTGGCGCTGTGGCTCGGGCGTCAGCACGGTACGCTGACGCCGGCCGAGGTCGGCAAGCGAATCCAGGAGCTGGTGGAGCTTCCGCGACTCATGGAGGCGACGCTCGAGCTGGAGCCTCTGCTGGCCGAGCTGGCCCGGAAGCTGGCGGTCGCCCGCGACTTCCTGTACCTCGGGCGGGGCATCCAGTACCCGGTCGCGTTGGAAGGAGCGCTGAAGCTCAAGGAGCTGTCGTACATCCACGCCGAGGGGTACGCCGGCGGCGAGATGAAGCATGGTCCGATCGCCCTGATCGACGACGGATTGCCTGTCGTCGCGCTCGCGACGCGAGACCAGTCCTACGACCGGATGCTCGGCAACATCGAGGAGGTGCGGGCCCGCGGCGGAACCATCATCGCGGTCATCGATCGGGGGGACGATGAGATGGCATCGCGAGCGAACCACGTGATCCCGGTTCCCCCGTGTCCGGACCTCTTGGCCCCGCTGGTCACGGTGATCCCCCTCCAGCTCCTCGCGTACCACGTCGCCGTGCGCCGCGGCTGCGATGTGGACCAGCCCCGCAACCTGGCCAAGAGCGTAACGGTAGAGTAAATGTCGGAGGGGGCCTCGACGGCCCCCCTCCGAACCTCCCCCTCCGAATCGGATTGCGCCGGCGTGGCAGTGCGAGACGAGCCGAAGGCGAGTCCGAGCCCCGATTCCGAGATCGGCGCTCGAACCGGCCTGATCCGAAAGCTCGCGGCGGCCGCGCCGGGATTCGCCGGACGCGCTTGCGCGTGCTCGCTCCACCATCGCAATCAGCGATCACCAATGGCCGCGTCGATCGGGGATCGGCCGTCGAGGCCTCTCCGAAAGTTCACTGCGTGATAGAATCCGCTCATGCTGAGGTGCCGCGCGGCGCTCGTTCTTGGACTGCTGCTTCCGGCGACCGCGGGTTGCTACTACCCTCCGCGCTGGGCGCTGGAGCAGCTCACCGTGGGCGCGTTCCAGTGGAGGCTGCTGCCCGCCGAGTTCCAGCCGAAGTAGGCGGCGTGCGCGGCACCGAAGCGCTCCTTGCGGAGCTGAACCCTCCTCAGCGTCAGGCCGTCACCACAGTCGACGGGCCCCTTCTGGTCCTGGCCGGGGCCGGCAGCGGGAAGACCCGGGTCATCGCGCACCGCATCGCGTACCTCATTGGCGTCATCGGCCTCGATCCTCGGAACCTGCTGGCCGTGACCTTCACCAACAAGGCGGCCGGGGAGATGCGCCACCGGGTCGAGGACCTGCTCGACAGTCCGGGGGGCCGGATGCCCCTGATCGCGACGTTTCACTCGACCTGCGTGCGCATCCTGCGCGCCCACATCCGCCACCTCGGCGTCGTCCCCCACTTCACGATCTACGACGAGGAGGACCGGCTCGCGGTCGTTCGGGACTGTGCGCGCGACCTCGGGGTGGACGACCGAATCGCCCCATCGTCGCTCGTGCACCGGATCAGCCACGCCAAGAACCAGATGCTGGGCGTCGAGGAGGTCGAGCAGCGAGCCCGCGGGCCCTTGGAGGAGCAGGTGGCATCGGTCTACCGGCGGTACGAGGCTCTGCTCGCCGAGCGCGGGGCGCTGGACTTCGACGATCTGCTGCTAGTTACCGTCCGCCTGTTCGAGCAGGTCCCCGAGGTGCTCGACTGGTATCGCCGACGGTGGACGTATGTGCTCGTCGACGAGTATCAGGACACCAACCGCGCTCAGTATCGCTTCGTCCAGCTCCTGACGCAGCAGCACCGGCAGGTCTGCGTCGTCGGCGATCCCGACCAGTCGGTGTATCGCTGGCGGGGAGCTGACATGCGCAACATCATGGACTTCGAGCGCGATTTCGCGGGAACCACGGTGGTTCGCCTGGAGCAAAACTACCGGTCGACGAAGCGCATTCTCCGCATCGCCTCCGCCGTGATCGCCCACAACGTCGCCCGCAGGGAGAAGACGCTCTGGACGGGCAACGCCGAGGGCGAGCCGGCGGTCCGGTATCAGGGAGGGGACGAGCACGAGGAGGCCAACTTCGTCGCGCGGACGATCCGGCAGCTGAAGGCGGAGGGCGCCGACGCCGCCGACGTCGCCGTGTTCTACCGGACGAACGCCCAGTCGCGCGTGCTGGAGGATGCGCTGCGCCGGGCCGGCATCCCCTACCTGATCGTGGGCTCGGTCCGGTTCTACGAGCGCAAGGAGATCAGGGACGCCCTCGCGTATCTTCGTCTGGTCGTGAACCCGCGGGACGTTGTCGCGTTCAAGCGGGCAGTGGGGGTCCCGGCGCGGGGAATCGGACGGGCGAGCCTCATGCGCCTGGAGGATCTGGCGCGGCAGCACCGATCCTCGTTGCTCGAGGCATGCCTCGCCCTGCCGTCGGACCTCACCGGAAAGCCGCGCCGTGGGCTCGAGGAGTTCGGGCGCCTGATCGCTCGCCTGGCCGAGGTCCGCCGCGAGCTGCCGGTTCCAGCCTTCATCAACGAGGTGCTGGCGGCGTCGGGCTACCGTCAGGCCTTGCGTGACGAGCGAACCGAGGAGGCCGCGGGACGGCTGGAGAACCTCGAGGAACTGGTGGCGGCCGCCGAGGAGTTTGCCGCGAGTCAGGACTCTCCCTCGCTCGAGGGCTTCCTCGACAGCGTGGCCCTGGTGAGCGACGTGGACGAGCTCAACGCCACCGCGCGCGGTGTCACCTTGATGACCCTGCACTCGGCGAAGGGGCTCGAGTTCCCGGTGGTATTCCTCACCGGCCTGGAGGAAGGCGTGTTCCCGCACGCGCGCTCGATCGACGACCCCGAGGAGCTGGAAGAGGAGCGCCGCCTCTACTACGTGGGACTGACGCGGGCCCGCGAGCGCGTGTTCCTGTCCTACGCGCTGCGCCGGCGCCTGCACGGGTACGGCCTCGGCGGGCCGTCGCGCTTCCTCGACGAGATCCCCGGCGAGCACGTGGTGAGCGCGAACCCGGTCGTCACCGGGAGGCCCGTCGAGCCGGTCGACGCGCCGAGTCCAGACATCGACGACGGCCTCCCGCTCCGGGTGGGTGCCCGCGTCCGGCACGCGCAGTGGGGCGAGGGGTTGCTCGTCGGGATCGAGCGGGACGGGGCTGACGTCATCGTGACAGTCGGGTTCGCCAGCGTCGGCCGGAAGCGGCTGTCGCTCCAGTACGCTCAGCTGGAGGAGATCTGACGATGCCGTCGCGGATCGCGCTCCAGGACGTCGAGCACGTCGCCAGGCTGGCGCGCCTCTTCCTGGTGGCCGACGAGAAGGAGCGGATGCGGGAGCAGCTCGACCGGATCCTCGGTTACATCGACAAGCTCGGCCAGCTCGACACGACGGACGTGGAGCCGACCGCGCATGCGGTGGCGATGGTGAACGTGATGCGCGACGACGAGTCTCAGCCGAGCGTCGATGCCGCGGAGATGCTGGCCAACGCGCCGGACCGGGCCGGCGAGTTCTTCCGCGTGCCGCGCATCATCGAGAGCGAGGCGTGATGCTCGGGAAACGCGCGGCGGCCGTGCCCCGCTGGTGGGAACCGCGGGTCCTGACGGGGCAGGGCAGGCCGGGTACGCGCTCGCGCCCGGGTTGGTCGCGATTCTGATGGGCGGCGGTCGCCATGCGATGAACGCGCGAGATGGCTGGGCGCTCGAACGCGCGGCCTGGAGTCCCCGGCGGCGGCGCCCGCTTGGTCCCAGGCCGGCGGCCGTTGAGGTTCGTTCCCGCCGAGTCACCGATGAGTGATCGGCCGACCGAGTGGACCATCGGCGAGCTGACGCGGCGGTACCGAGGGCGGACTGCGTCCCCGGTGGCGGTGACTCAAGCGTATCTGGAGCGGATTGCGAACGTGGACGGGGCGGTGCGCGCGTACATCACGCCGACGCCCGAACGGGCGCTGGCGGCGGCCGCTACCTCGGAGGTGCGGTGGCGGGCGGGCACGCCACTCAGCGCGCTCGACGGCGTGCCCATCGCCGTGAAGGATTTGCTCTGTACGAAGGGGGTCCGCACCACCTGCGCCTCCCGCATCCTCGAGGAGTTCGTTCCGCCTTATGACGCGACCGTGGTGAAGCGCCTGGAACAGGCCGGGGCCGTCCTGCTGGGGAAGACGAACATGGACGAGTTCGCCATGGGCTCCTCGACGGAGCACTCCGCGTTCTTCCCGACGCGGAACCCGTGGGATCTGTCCCGGGTACCGGGCGGGTCATCGGGGGGCTCGGCGGCCGCGGTCGCCGCTGACCTGGCCGCGGCCGCTCTCGGCACGGACACCGGGGGATCGATTCGACAGCCGGCGGCCTTCACCGGCACTGTCGGGCTCAAGCCGACGTACGGGCGGGTGTCCCGGTACGGGCTCGTGGCCTTCGCGTCGTCGCTCGATCAGGTCGGCCCGCTGACCAAGGACGTCCACGACGCCGCCGTCGTGCTCGGGGCGATCGCCGGGCACGACCCGCGAGATTCGACGTCGGTGGAGGTCCCGGTGCCGGACTATGCGGGCCGGCTGGGCCAGCCGATCGATGGCCTGCGGGTCGGCGTCCCGGGAGAGTATTTCGTCGAGGGAATGGATCCGGAGGTGGAGCGCGCCGTGCGGGAGGCGATCGGGGTGCTCAGGGAGCTCGGCGCCAAGCCGGAGCCGGTGTCGCTCCCGACGACCGACTTCGCGCTCGCCGCCTATTATGTGATCGCGCCCGCCGAGGCCTCGTCGAACCTCGCGCGCTACGACGGCGTCAAGTATGGCCTCCGGGCCTTGGGTGCTCGGGACCTGGTCGACATGTCGTCGCGCACGCGCGCGGCCGGGTTCGGGGGCGAGGTCAAGCGGCGGATCATGCTCGGCACCTATGTACTCTCCGCCGGCTACTACGACGCCTACTACGGGAAAGCGCAGAAAGTGCGCACCCTGATCCGCCGGGACTTCGAGACCGCCCTCGCGGAGGTCGACATCATCGCCGGTCCGACGACCCCCGGGGTGCCGTTCAGGTTCGGTGAGCGCGAAGATCCGCTCGCCATGTATCTGAACGACCTCCTCACGATCCCCGTCAACCTGGCCGGGCTGCCCGGCATCTCGGTCCCCTGCGGCTTCACGTCGGCGTCCCTGCCCATCGGACTCCAGCTCGTTGGCCGGCCCTTCGACGAGGGCACATTGCTCCGGGTCGCTCACGCGTACGAGCGCGTCGCGCCGTGGGCGCAGCGACGCCCACCGCTGCCGTGACGGCCATCGAGACGCCGTTCGAGGCGGTCATCGGTCTCGAGGTGCATGCTCAGCTCCTCACGCGGTCGAAGATGTTCTGTCCGTGCGCGCCGGGGTTCGGCGCGCCGCCCAACAGCCTGACGTGCCCGGTCTGTCAAGGCATGCCCGGCACGCTGCCGGTTCTCAACCGTCGGGCGGTGGAGCTCGGGGTGCGCACGGCCCTGTCACTCCACTGTCGGATCAACACCGCATGCCGGTTCGCGCGCAAGCACTACTACTATCCCGACATGCCGAAGAACTATCAGATCAGCCAGTACGAGGAACCGCTCGCCGAGCACGGCTGGCTCGAGGTGGCCGCCGGCGGGACGCCGAGGCGGATTCGAGTCCGCCGCCTGCATCTGGAGGAGGACGTGGGCAAGCTGGTCCACGAGGGAACCCTCGAGACCGCGCGGTCGAGCCTCGTGGACTTCAACCGGTCGGGTGTGCCGCTCATGGAGACCGTGACCGAGCCGGACATCCGCTCGCCCGAAGAGGCGGCCACGTCCCTCCGCGCGTTCCGGTCCATCCTCCTGTATCTCGGCGTGTGTGACGGCAACATGGAAGAGGGCAGCCTGCGCTGTGACGCCAACGTGTCTCTGCGCCGGAGCGGATCCGCCGAGCTCGGGACGAAGGTCGAGATCAAGAACCTGAACTCGTTCCGGAACGTCCAGTGGGCGCTCGAGTTCGAGGTGAAGCGCCAGACGGAGGCGCTGGCCAGCGGCGAGCGTCTCGTGCAGGAGACGCGCCTGTGGGACGCTGGCCGGGGGTGCACGCGGTCGATGCGGTCCAAGGAGTATGCGCACGACTACCGGTACTTCCCCGAGCCGGACCTGGTCCCGCTCCGCCTGGATCCCGCGTTCGTCGAGGCGAGTCGGGCCGCGCTGCCGGAGCTCCCCGCCGAGCGGCGCCAGCGGTTCCTGGCGGCCTACGCGCTTCCGGCGGGCGACGCCGAGGTGCTGACGCAGAGCCGCGCGCTCGCCGACTACTTCGAGGCGACGGTGCGCGCGGTGCCGCGCCCAAAGCTGGTCGCCAACTGGATCATGTCCGAGCTCCTCCGCCAGATCGCCGGCGACGACGAAGAGGCCATCGCTCGGTCTCCCGTCCCTCCCGAGCGCCTCGCCGGGCTGCTCGCCCTCATCGAGAACGGAACGATCAGCGGCAAGATTGCCAAGGACGTGTTCGAGCGGATGATGGCATCGGGGGAGACGGCGGAGACGATCGTCGCCCGGGAAGGCCTCACGCAGGTGGCGGACGCCGGCGCGCTGTCGAGCGTCATCGATCAGGTGCTGGCTGCGAACCCCAGGGCCGTCGATGACTTCAAGCGAGGCAAGACGGTGGCCGTGGGCGCCCTCGTCGGCAGCGTCATGAAGGCCACCGGGGGCAAGGCCAACCCGGCGCTGGTCAATTCGCTCCTGCGGGACAAGCTCGCGACGCTATAATCGGCGCGGTTTCGGATGATTTCGCTTCACCGGGTGTGGAAGACGTTTGAGATTGGACCGGTGAAGCTGGCCGCACTCTCTGACGTGAGCTTCACGGTCGCCAAGGGCGAGTTTGCGGTCGTCCGCGGCCCGAGCGGCGCGGGCAAGACCACGCTGCTGCGCCTGCTCTACCGGGCCGAAATCCCCTCGCAAGGCGCTGTCCAGGTCGCCGAGCGCGATCTCATCAGGCTACCGGCCGCAGATCTTCCGGCGCTTCGACGCGCCATGGGGATCGTGTTCCAGGACGCCAAATTGCTCCCGGGACGGACCGTGTACGAGAATGTCGCCTTCGTGCTGCGGGTGCTGGGGACGCGACGTGCCGAGATCATCCCGAGAACGTTCACGGCGCTCAAGGCGGTCGGGTTATCGGCGCGGGCCCAGGCCTATCCCGCCCAGCTCTCGCAGGGCGAAGCCCATCGGGTGGCGCTGGCGCGTGCGATTGTGAAAGAGCCGGTGCTCCTCCTCGCCGACGAGCCGACGGGCAATCTCGACGAGGGAATCGCGGCCGAGATCCTCGACCTGCTGGGCGACATCTGGACTCGTGGAACCACCGTGCTCCTGGCGACCCACCAGGCGGCGGTCGCCCGGCGGCTCGGCCGCCGAACCCTCTCGCTCGAGGGCGGCCGGCTCGTGCGAGACTCCGGGTAAACGTGCTTGAGTTCATCGTCGCCGAGGCGTTCCGGGATCTGGGCCGCGCGGGCCGTCTGGCCGTCTTCGCCGTACTGTTGATCGCGCTGTCGCTGGGCGCGCTGGGCGCGTTCTGGGTGCTCTCGGAGAACCTCGGCTCCGCGGTCGCGCGCTGGCGAGAGCAGCTCCGGATCGTCGTGTACCTCCGGGAGGAGCCGTCGGGTCCCGCGGCCGCGGCGCTGGTCAAGCGCATCGAGGGGCTGGATGGCGTCAAGCGCGCGGGGTACGTGTCCAAGGCCGAGGCTCTCTGCCTGGTCAGGCAAAGCCTCGGGGAATACGCCGCGGTCACGGATACGCTCCCCTCCAATCCGCTTCCGGCGTCGATCGAAGTGACGCCGGACGCGACCGTCGCGACGGTGGCCGCAACCCGGACGCTGGTCGAGCGGCTGGCGTCCATGGCCGAGACCGAGGAGGTACAGGGGGGCACGGTCTGGGTCGAGCGGCTTGCTCACTGGCAGCGGTTGATGCGCCTGCTCGGCCTGGCTATCGGGTCCCTGCTCGCCGTGGCGGCGGTGTTCACGATCACGACCGCCACCACCCTCGTGCTGCACGCGCGCCGTCAGGAGATCGAGATCATGCGCCTCGTGGGGGCGCCGGAGCGGATGATCCAGTTGCCGCTGCTACTCCAGGGCATCGTGCAGGGAGTCCTCGGGGCCGCGCTCGCGATCCTGGTCCTGGCCGCCGCCTATCACTTTACCCGTCCGACCCTCGAGCCTCTGATTACGCTGACCCTGGGGCTCCCGCGGACGAGCTTCCTGTCCACGGATGCGGTCACTGTCCTGCTGATCGGAGGCGGGCTTCTGGGGGGCGCCGGCGGCTGGCTCGCGCGCGGGCGGTATGCCTAAGACGTCGAAAGGGGCCTCGACGGAATCGACAGGACCTGGCCGGCAGCCGGGTCGAGCGTCGGAGTCGTGGGCGGTGCGCGCCAGAGCTCGGCACGTTCTCCCGGCCCTGCTGCGGCGGGGGCTGGTGATCGGGGTCGTGCTGAGCGTCATGCTCGCGCCCATGGTGGCGAGGGGACAGAAGAAGGACGAGCTGTCGACGGAGCAGCGCCGGCTGCGACAGACTCAGCACCAGCTCCGCGAGGAGCGCGAGAGAGCGGCCGAGGCCCGAAAGAAGGAAGCATCGGTGCTGGCCCAGCTCGAGGAGATCGACCGGACGCTGGCGCGTCGGCGGCAGGAGGTCGCCGATCTCGCCCGGCGACTGGCGACGGTTCGCTCCGAGATCAGCGCGCTCAGGAGCGATATCGATCGCCTCGCTGAGCGGAAGGCCGCCCAGCAGCAGGCACTCGGCCAACGCTTGCGGGCGCTCCACCGAATTCAGGCCCAAGGGGGCGTGCTGCCGCTCCTGCTCGAGGAAGCCGACCCGGTGCGACGAGCCGTGGTGCTGCGACATCTGACGACGCTGACCGCGGTGGACGCCCACATCATTCAGCGGTATCTTGAAACTACGGATCAGCTGGTCCAGCGGAGGACCCGCGAAGAGACGCGCCGCGCTGAGTTCGCGGCCTTGCGCGCTGGCGCCGAGCGCGAGCGGGCGGACATCGATCGGGAGGCCGATCGCCGGCGGGCGTTGCTGGCGAGGGTTCGAGATGAGCGCGCGTACCACGAGCGGATGGTCCTGGAGCTCAGCGAGGCCGCTCGCCGGCTCGAAGCACTCCTTCGCGCCCTCCAGGAAAAGCAACGGCGTGCCGCGACGTCATCGCTGCCTTCGAGACCCGGGAGTGCCGCGACCGGGTTCTCGGCTCTGCGTGGCGGGCTCCCGTGGCCGGCCCCGGGACGACTGGCGGCCGCGTACGGTGCGCAGGTCCACCCACGGTTTGGCACCCGTACCTTCCGGAGCGGGATCGACATCGAGGCCGCCGAGGGGACCGACGTCAGCGCGGTCTACAGTGGCCGAGTGGCGTATACGGGGTGGTTCAAGGGGTACGGCAACCTCATCGTCTTGGACCACGGAGACGAGTACTATACGGTATACGCGCACGTGGCCGAGATCGGGGTCAGCGAAGGCGAGGCCGTCCGCCAGGGTCAGCGGATCGGCACGGTGGGCGATACCGGCTCACTGATGGGGTCACGCCTCTACTTCGAGGTGCGGTACCAGGGCAAGCCGCAGGACCCGGAACGGTGGCTCCGGCAGCGGGGCTGAGCGACGCGTGGAGAAGAAGGAGGAGGAGACCTCGATGAAGAAGGCGGTCCTGATCGGTTCGCTCCTGCTGCTGATTACGCTCTCGGTCGGAGGGACCGTTGCGAGCAAGGGCACCGACACGGGTGCGACCTACGAGCAGCTTCGGCTGTTCACCGAGGTGGTTTCGATCGTTCAGAACCAGTATGTCGACGAGGTCCCGCCGAAGGAGCTGATCTACAGCGCGATCCGCGGCACGCTGCGTGGCCTCGACCCCCACAGCTCGTTCCTCGAGCCCGACAGCTACAAGGAGATGCAGGTCGAGACCTCGGGCAGCTTCGGCGGGCTCGGGATCGAGATCACGCTCCGGGACGACGTCCTCACCGTGGTATCGCCCATCGAGGGCACCCCTGCCCACCGCGCCGGCCTCCAGACCGGCGACCGGATCGTCAAGATCGACGGGGTCGTGACCAAGGACATGCAGCTGTCCGATGCCGTCAAGCGGATGCGCGGCAAGCCCGGGACGAAGGTCACGATCAGCATCGTGCGTGAGGGATGGACGGAGCCGCAGGACCTGACGATCGTCCGGGAGCAGATTCGGATTCACTCGGTCCGGGAGCAGCAGCTCGAGCCGGGGATCGAGTACATCAAGCTCCGGCAGTTCCAGGAGCAAACTCCGAGCGACCTCGAGCAGGCGCTCGATCGGGCCAAGAAGAACGGGATGAAAGCGCTGGTCCTCGATCTGCGTAACAACCCGGGCGGGCTGCTCACGGCCGCGGTCGAGGTGACGGAGAAGTTCCTGGACGACGGTAAGCTCGTCGTATACACCGAGGGTCGAATCCGGAACCAGAACATGCGCTTCTCCGCCCACGCCAAGCGCGCCCTCACCGACGTCCCGATGGTCGTTCTAGTCAACCAGGGGAGCGCGTCCGCCTCCGAGATCGTCGCGGGGGCGCTGCAGGACTACACTCGCGCCACTGTCATCGGGACCCAGAGCTTCGGCAAGGGGTCGGTTCAGACCATCATCCCGCTGTCCGACGGCTCGGGGCTCCGGCTGACGACGGCCAAGTACTTCACGCCGAAGGGTCGGTCGATCCACGGCAAGGGCATCACGCCCGACATCGTCGTCGAGGCACCGAAGCCGCCGGCTCCGAAGGACGGCGAGAAGCCGCAGCTTCAACCCCTCAATCCCGTCGAGGATCCCAAGACGGATCCGCAGTTGCAGCGCGCCCTCGACGTAATCAAGGCCGCGCGGGCTCTCGAGCCGCGACCGGCGACGGATAGCGCCCGAGCCGTTCAGGCTCCGCCGCCTGCCCGGTGAAGCTGCTCAAAACGATCCAGCTGCTAGGCAGCGAGGGAGCGACGACTGAGACGTATGGGGTATACGTCTCAGGGAGGAGCGACCGAGCCACCGACGCAGATGGGTCCTTTTCAGCACCCTGCTAGCCGCGGGCGATGCCGGCCCGGGCATGGGCGGTCTGCCTCGGGCTGATCGTGCTCCTCCTGGTCGCCGTCGTTGGCCTCGATGCCTGGCAGGCGCGACAGGGGGAGCGGTCGATCCTCGGCATTCACTGGAGCCGACGGGCCGGCGGAGACGGCCTGGATCGCGTGAGGGGTGCGCCGCTCGGATCGGTGCCCACTGACCCGGGGGTCGCCCGCTTGGCGGTCATCGTCGAGGGGTTCGGAAGCCGGCAGGACCTCGTCGACCAGGTCGCGGGCATCGAGCGGGCGCTCACCATCGCGGTGCTGCCGGAACTGCCGCTGTCCGTGCGAACTGCCCGAGAGGCGATGCGTGCCGGCTTCGAGGTGCTCGTTCAAGTCCCGATGGAGCCCTACCGGTATCCGGAGCTGGATCCCGGGCCCGGCGCCCTCCTCGTGTCCATGAGCCCGCAAGAGGTGCGGTCACGCGTCGCGCGCTACCTGGCCGCGATTCCGAGCGCGGTCGGGGTGACCGGATACATGGGGTCGCGGCTGGTGGAGGATCCGGCGCGCGTGCGCGCGATGCTCGAACCCGTCCGGGCCCGGCGGATGGTGTTCATCGACCACCTGGCGTCCAGCCTCAGCGTGGCGGGCGACAGCGCGCGTGCCCTCGGCATTCCGTCGGCGCGGCGCCACGTTCGCGTCGACCATCGAGACGGGGAGGCCGAGGCCCGGAAGCGTTTCGAGGCGGCCGGCGCCGCCGCGCAGCGAAGGGGCGAGGCGGTCGCGGTAGTGAGCGGCCATCCTCTCACGATCGGGCTGCTCCGCGAGTACATCCGGCGCTGGGAAGGCCACGGGATCAGGATCGTTCGCATCTCCCAGCTCACGCGATGAACGTCCTCGGGATCGAGAGCTCGTGCGACGAGACCGCCGCCGCGGTCGTCTCCAGCGGTCGCCGGATCGTGTCGAGCGTCGTGGCCTCGCAGGACGCGATCCACGCCGCGTTCGGCGGCGTCGTTCCGGAGCTGGCGTCACGCCGGCACCTCGAGGTCATCGTGCCGGTCGTTGACCGAGCGCTGCGGGATGCCGGCGTGAAGCTCGCCGACCTCGACGGCGTGGCCGTCACCCAGGGGCCAGGGCTCGTCGGGTCGCTCCTGGTGGGCTGCTCGCTTGCGAAGTCGCTGGCGTACGCCGCCGGCCTTCCGTTGGTGGGCGTGAACCACCTCGAGGGGCACGTGTTCGCCGCGTTCCTGGAGCCGCCGGAACCCGAGTATCCGTTCATCGCGCTGGTGGTCTCGGGCGGCCATACCGCTCTGTATCACTGCCCGGCGCCGCTGCGCTATCGGTTGATGGGGCAGACGCGCGATGACGCGGCCGGTGAGGCATTCGACAAGGTCGCCAAGCTGCTGGGCCTCGGCTATCCGGGCGGCCCGGTCGTCGAGCGTACGGCCCAGCGGGGCGATCCCGCCGCGATCCCGTTTACGCTCGCCCAGATGACCGATCAGGCATCGGACCTCTCCTTCAGCGGGATCAAGACCGCCGTGTCCCTGCACGTGCGCCGCCACGCGCCGATCTCCGCGGACGCGACCGCGGACATCGCGGCGTCGTTCCAGGCGACCGTCGTCAAGATGCTTGTGCGGAAGACGGTGAAGGCAGCGCTCCAGCTCGGGGTGCAGCGCATTGTGCTGACGGGCGGAGTGGCGGCGAATCGGGCGCTCCGCGCCGAGCTGTCAGCCGCGGCGACCGAACACCGGCTCATCGTGCACGTGCCACCGCTCGCGCTGTGCACGGACAACGCGGCGATGATCGCCGCCGCCGGCACCGCCCGACTCGCCGCAGGCGAGCGGGCGCCCCTCACGCTGAACGCGGTTCCGAACCTCAGCCTCGCATGAACTTCGAGACTGTCCTCGCCGGGCTTCCGGACGCGGTGATCGCGGTGGACCCTTCGCTGAAGGTGGTCTTCTGGAACAGCGCCGCCGAGGGTCTGACCGGTCGGTCGGCACGGCGCGCGTCGAACCGGCAGCTGAAGGAGCTGATCCCACCGGACTCCTCGCTCATCCGGCATCTGCTCGAGACGGTCAGGACCGGCGAGAGTCGTTCCGAGTCGGACGCGGAGCTCGAGACGCCCGAGGGACGGGCCGTCCCCGTCAGCATCGTGACGGCACCGCTGTTCGATCGGGCCGGACACCCCGAGGCCGCGGTGGCGGTGCTCCGGGACATCTCGCGGCTCCGCCAGCTCGAGGCGGAGATACGGCGCGGGGAGACCCTCGCTGCGGCCGGGCGGATGGCGGTGGGCCTTGCCCACGAGATCCGCAACCCGCTGGCGGCCATCCGCGGGGCCGTGCAGCTCCTGGCGCGCGCGCTCGGCGACGACGCGCGGTTCCGCGAGTACACCGACGTGCTGATCCAGGAAGTCGACCGCGTCAACCGCATCATCGAGCGGGCGCTCGACCTGGCCCGCCCCGTGGAGCTCCGGCGCGCCATCCTGAACCTGCACCACGTGCTCGAGCGGGTCGCGCTCGTTGCGTCCCAGGGCGCCGAGCAGCAGGGGGTGGTGATAGTCCGCCGCTACGACCCATCCCTGCCGTCCATCCTCGGCGACGAGGATCAGCTGATTCAGGTGTTCCACAACCTCGTCCGGAACGCGCTCGAGGCCATGCCGCGGGGCGGGCGGCTCATGCTGACCACGCGCATCAGCCTCAACCCGCTCTTCGCGAAGCTGGATTTCGGCGCGGGCCAGCGGGCGATGGTCGAGGTCCAGGTTGGCGACGAGGGGACGGGCATTCCCGGCGCGATCCGGAGCAGGGTGTTCGATCCGTTCTTCACCACGAAGGTGTCGGGGCTCGGCCTAGGCTTGGCGCTCTGTCATCGCATTGTCGAGGAGCACCGCGGGGCCGTCACCATCGACAGTGTCGAGGGGCGCGGCACGACCGTGACGTGCTTCCTGCCGATCGCGAAGTGACGATCGCGCCGCGGATTCTCGTCGCGGACGACGAGGACGGTGTCCGCTGGGTCCTCGAGAAGGGGCTGCGGGAGGCTGGCTACGACGTCAGCGCCGTCAAGGACGGCAGCGCGGCGCTACGGCACGCCGAGGCCGAGCCGTACGACCTTATCTTCGTCGATGTTCGGATGCCGGGCCTTGACGGCCTGTCAGTGCTGGCCCAGCTCCGGAGCAGCCGGCCGGAGGTCCTCGTCATCGTCATGACGGCGCACGGGACGATGGAAACGGCCATCCAGGCGATGCAGCGCGGCGCATACGATTACCTGGCCAAGCCGTTCGACGTCGACGAGGTGCTGCTGCTCGCCGAGCGCGCGCTGACCGCGCGCCGGCTCACCCAGGAGGTCGCGTCGCTTCGCACCGGGCTCCAGGACGTGTGGGAGTTCGGGGCGCTGATCGGTCGACACCCGCGGATGCAGGAGGTGTACAAGGCCATCGGGCGGATCGCGGGGAGCGACGTCACGGTGCTGCTCCGCGGGGAGTCCGGCACCGGCAAGGAGCTGGTGGCCAAAGCGATCCACCACTACAGCCGGCGCGCCGGTCGGCCGTTCGTGGCGGTTTCCTGCGCGGCAATCCCGTCGGCCCTCCTCGAGTCGGAGCTGTTCGGTCACGAGAAGGGCGCCTTCACCGACGCCCGGGAGCGCAAGCTCGGGAAGTTCGAGGTTGCCCACGGCGGGACCCTGTTCCTCGACGAGGTCGGCGACATGGCGCCCGAGCTGCAGGCCAAGCTGCTCCGGGCGCTACAGGAGCGCTCCTTCGAGCGCGTCGGAGGGCACGAGCCGATCCGGGTCGACGTTCGAATCCTCGCGGCTACCAATCGCGATCTGGAGGCGCTCATCAAGAGCGGTCGCTTCCGCGACGACCTCTACTACCGCCTCAACGTCATGACCGTCCAGCTGCCGCCGCTTCGCGAGCGGCGGCGTGACATTCCGCTCCTCGTCGATCACTTCCTCGCCAAGTACGCGAACGAGCTTGGTTCGCGGGCGGTGTCCGCGGAAGCGCTCGATCGCCTGGTCGGGCACGAGTGGCCCGGCAACGTACGGGAGCTGGAAAACGTGGTCCAGCGGGCCATGGTCATGGCGGGGGGGGTCATCGTGCCCGAGCACCTGCCGATCGGACCGGTGTCGGCCGCAGCGTCGATCGCGGTCGATGCCACCATGGAGGAGATCATCGAGCGGCGGCTTCTCGAGTGCGTGCGCGGCCTGCGCGAGCGGGGAAGCGCCAACCTGTACGATCTGATGGTCGGGCTTCTTGAGAAGCCCCTCTTCCGGGCCGTCCTGCGGGAAACCGGCGGCAACCAGGTCCGCGCGGCCCAGCTCCTCGGCATCAACCGGAACACGCTCCGGAAGAAGCTGACCGAGTACGGCATCGATCCGGACTCGCTAGACTAGTTTCCTCGGAGGGGGGCTTCGCCCACCTTCCGAACGTCCCCCAGGATTGCGCCGGCGAAGCCGGCGCTCGAAGCGGCCATCAGCAACTTTGCGGTTCCCTCCAACCTCTCCCGCTTGCTCAGACGGCCCTCTCGCGCTTCACCCGGAGCTCGTTCCGCACCGCACGAACGCCAAGCACCCAAGACTGCCGGAAGGGCCTACCTCGCGTGCGAGTGCGAGGCGAGCCGGCTTTTCGAGCTGAGTGGCGGCCGCGACCGGAGCGAGACCGTCGCGAGGCGAGGCCCGAGGCTTTTCGAGCTGAGTGGCGGCGGCAAGCGAAGCGAGACCGTCGCGAGGCGAGGCCCGAGTTGATCAAGCCGGAGCTCTTGATTCCGAGAGCGCGCGAGGCTCGCCGAAGCCTCGATTCGTGGATCGGAGCTCCGGGCGGAGGCCTGCATCCTCGCGGTTGGCTCTGACAGGCACGCAGAAAAGCTTCCGGGTCGAGCGGGGGTGTTGGTATCCTCCGAGTCGGTATGAGGCGGCTGCGCCCGCCGGGTGTCATCGTGTCACTGGTTGTCGCAGCGGTCAGCGTGGCGACACCTACCGCGGATCTCCCTCCCCCTTCTATTCCGGCCGCGTCTCCTCCCCAGGCGACGACCGCCGAGATCGCGGTCCGGCGCGGGGACACGTGGGAAGCACTCCTCACCCGCCTCGGTCTCTCGCGACCAGCAGTCGACGCCGTCGTCAGTACGCTCAAGTCCATGATTGTCACCCGGAGCCTCCAGCCCGGCGAGATCGTTCGCGCGTCCAGTGATGCAGACGGCGAGATCCTCGACATCACATACCATCGGACGCCGCTCGAGCGGTACGTGATCAAGCGTGACCAGGGTGAGTGGGCCGGGGTCCGGGTCCGGGAGCCGATCGAGACGCGGCTCGAAGCGGTCGCCGGGCGAGTAGCCGGCTCACTCTTCAGCACGATGGACGAGCTCGGTGAGAAGCCCACCCTGACCGCGCGGTTTGTCCAGATCTTCGAGTCGGAGTTCGACTTTTCCGCCGACGCCTTGCCGGGCGATCGCTTTCGCATGCTGGTCGAGAAGCAGTACGCGCAGGGTCAGCTCGTCGGGTACGGCTCCATCGCGATCGCCGAATACCGGAGCACAGGGCGGCGCCCGTTGATCGGTGTCATGCACGAGGCGGCCGACGGTCGCCGGACCTACTACGATCCGCAGGGACGCTCGCTCAGGAAGATGTTCCTGCGGTCGCCCCTCGACTTCACGCGGCTCACGTCGGGATTCTCGCATGCGCGGCGGCACCCGGTCCTCGGCGGAATTCGCCCGCACCGCGCGGTCGACTACGCCGCGCCGGTCGGGACTCCCGTGCGGGCGGTGGCCGACGGCGTCGTCAGGCAGGCGAGCTGGGACGGGGGCAGCGGGCTCTCCATCCGGCTCCGCCATGCCCGGGGCTACGAGACGATGTACAACCACCTCTCGAAGCTCCACGTCCGGAGGGGCCAGCGCGTGCGGCAGCGTCAGGTCATCGGTCGAGTGGGCTCGACGGGACTGTCGACCGGCCCCCACCTCGACTATCGCGTCATCAAGAGCGGCGTGTTCGTGAACCCGCTCGGCGAGAAGTTCGTGCCCGGCGCTCCCATCTCGTCCCCTCAGCGCCGCCTCTTCCAGGAGCGTGCGCGAGTGCTGCTCGCGCGCCTCGCCGGCGAGGCTCCCGACCCTACACGCTGAGTCGGAGCTGAGTCGGCCCCCTGCTGGCGGGCGCGGCCCCGGGGGTGCTATCATCGCCCATCCCGAGGAGGCCGCCGTGAAGATCTGCTTCTTTCATCTGATGCCGTATCGCTTCTTGCCCGACGATTTCGAGCACCGGTATCGCTCGGTGTGGGTTGATGTCCCGCATTCGCTCTTCGATGCCGAGAAGACCCACGCGCTCTACAACGAGTTCCTGGACGAGCTCGAGTTCGCCGACCAGGTGGGCTTCGACGGCGTGTGCGTGAACGAGCACCACAACAATGCCTACGGGCTCATGCCCTCGCCGAATCTGATGGCCGCCGCGCTGACGCGACGGACGTCCGACGCGGCCATCGTCGTGCTCGGCAACAGCCTGGCCGCGTACAATCCTCCGCTCCGGGTCGCCGAGGAGTTCGCCATGCTCGACCTGATCAGCGGGGGCCGGCTGGTGGCGGGGTTTCCGGTCGGCACGTCGATGGACATGAACTTCGCGTACGGGATCAATCCGGCGACGCTTCGGGAGCGCTACTACGAGGCGCACGACCTCGTGATTCAGGCCTGGACCCGGCCCGAGGTGTTCGCGTTCAACGGCAAATACACGCAAGTCCGCTACGCCAACATCTGGCCGCTCCCGCTGCAGAAGCCGCACCCGCCGGTCTGGATTCCGGGAGGCGGAAGCCTCGAGACCTGGGAGTGGACAGCCAGGCAGGACTACGTGTACTGCTACCTGTCCTACTTCGGGTACAAGCGCGGTCAGGCGACGATGGACGGCTTCTGGAAGGCGATCCGGAGCCTCGATGCCGACGACAACCCCTACCGCGCGGGCTTTCTCCAGCTCGTCTGCGTGTCCGAGACGGACGAACAGGCCGAGCGCGACTACTACCCGCACGTCCACTACTTCTACCAGAAGTGCCTCAACGTCTGGGAGGGCTTCGCCGAGGCCCCGGGCTATCGGACCCTCAAGACGCTCCAGGCGGGCGTCAGGGCGCAGGTGGGCGCGCGGGCGCGGAAGATGCGGCAGACCCTCACCTGGCAGCAGTATGTGGACCAGGGGTACGTCATCGCCGGCAGCGCGGATACGGTGCGGGAGCAGCTGCTCCAGTGCATCAGCGGCCTCCGGATCGGGCACCTGATGGTGCTGCTGCAGATCGGCAGCATGCCCAAGAGCCTCACCCTGAAGAACACCGAGCTGTTCGCGACGAAGGTGATGCCCCACCTCCGCGACGTGTGGCCGGGCTACAAGGATCGCTGGTGGCCCGCGAGCGCGCGCGGAGGCGGTGGCCGGTGATCCCGACCGGGCAGGTCGTCGCGTTGCGCTCGGGCACGGTCAGGTTCCGCGTCCGGTGCGCGGGGGCCGGGCGCCCGCTCGTTTACTTTCACTCCATCTTCGACCGCGCCCCGTGGCCGCCGCTGCTCGATCGGCTGGCCGAGCGGTACGCGGTGTTCGCGCCCCAACATCCGGGGGTGGGCGGATCGGAGGGGGAGGAGCACCTCGAGACCGTGGTCGATCTGGCGCTTGTCTACGACGAGCTTCTCGAGGCGCTCGGGCTCGGCACCGCGCACCTGTGCGGCCACTTCTTCGGCGGGATGGTCGCGGCGGAGATCGCGGCAATCGTCCGGCATCGGGTGGATCGTCTCGCACTGATCGCGCCGCTCGGGCTCTGGCGCGACGACGCGCCCGTGGCCGATGTCCTCATCCTCCCGGGCGACGAGCTGATGCCGCTCTTGTGGGCCGACCCCCGCTCCCCGATCGCGGCCAGCTGGGCCGCCGAGCCCGATTCCGACGAGGAGAAAGCCGCAGCCGAGGTCGAGTCGATCCAGCGGCGGGCGGCCATGGGCCGTTTCGTGTGGCCCCTGCCCGACAAGGGCATCAAGCGCCGCCTGCATCGGATCTCGGCGCCCACCCTGCTGCTGTGGGGCGACTCCGATCGGGTCCACCCCCTCGTCTATGCCGAGGAGTGGCAGCGCCGCATCAAGGGCGCCGAGCTCAAGCTGCTGCGGGGCGGCCACATGCTGCCGCTCGAGGCCCCGGAGGTGGTGGCCGGCGCCCTCGCGAGCTTCCTCGGATGATCCGGAAGTTCTCCGTCCTCTACGTGGGGCAGATCGAGCTCGACAACATCGGTCTCGAGGGGACGCCACCCGATGCGCGCCGGTACCCCAACGAGCGGCTCGTCGAGGCATTCTGGACCGCGCGCGACATCGCCCAGACCATGGACGAGCTTGGCTACTACTGCCTCTGGACCGCCGAGCACCACTTCCAGCGGGAAGGATACGAGGTCTTCCCGAACCTGATCCTGTTGTCGACGTGGCTCGCGACACAGACCCGGCAACTCAAGTTCGGCTGCGCATTCAACATCCTTCCCATGTGGCATCCGCTGCGCCTGGCGGAGGACTACGCGGTGGCCGACATCGTGACGGGTGGCCGGGTGATCCTCGGCGTAGGCCGCGGCTATCACACGCGGGAAGTCGAGACGTTCGGGGCGCCGCTGCTCGATGCGACCGCGAACCGCGAGCTGTTCGAGGAACAGATGGAAATTCTGCTGAAGGCCTTCAACGAAGAGGCCTTCAGCCATCACGGTAAGTACTACGTCATCCCGCCCCCGGTTCCCTACCGGGGCTACGAGCTGCGCGAGGTCACCCTGGTGCCGCGGCCGATCCATCGTCCGGTCGAGATCTGGGCGCCGATCGCGAGCGGCAAGACGCTCGACTACATCGCCGAGCGCGGGATCAAGGGGATGGTCACCCTGAACGGCGAGCGCATCTTCGACCAGATCGCGCACGCATATCGCGCGGCGGCGGCGCGGGCGGGCCGCGATCTCGAACCGGGCGCCGACCTCTGCTGGGGCGTCGGCGTCTACCTAGCCCCGACGCCGGCGATGGCGATCCAGAGGCTCGGGCCGGCCCACGACGAGCGATACAAGTGGTTCGCGCCGTTTGGATTCGTGCGCTATGCCGACGCTGAGGGGAGGCCCTGGGGCACTCCCGGGGCGCCGACGCGGATCCCCACGCTCCAGGACGGCGTGGCCCAGCGGGCCTGGCTGTGCGGCCCACCGGGCTTGGTCATCGATGAGATCAAGCGGTTCGAGGCCTCCTACCCGGGGCTCGACCAGATGATGATCCACTGGGCGGAGGGCATTCCGCCGGCCGAGTTCAAGGAGCAGCTGCAGTGGTTCGCCCGGGATGTCATGCCGGCCTTCTCTGGCTGACCGCCGTTCGCTGAAACACCGGCTTGCCTCGCATAATCCCGAAGTCAAGGCCTCCGCCTCCAATTCTACGGATGGCTTCCCGACCTCTTGGCCCCCTGTGGTAGTTGTGTCGAGATCTCCGGGCCCCTACGGGTTGTAGATTTTTCTTCTGTGGCGCCGGACGACGGCGAGATAATCCACGTGGCAGTCGTGCGGCCAGGGGGCGTGACCCGCATCTACACACAACCGGGAGGGAGCAAATGGCGATGGCGAAGGCAAAGAAAGCGGCGTTCGGCGGCTACTCGATCAACTTCAAGGGCTGCAGCGACACCATGACTGACGTCTTCGGCGACCGGCCGATCGGCCCGTCGGAAATGACCAAGAAGCTCTGGGTGTACGTCAAGAAGAAGAAGCTCGCCGGCAAGTAGTCGCCCTCACCAGCACTCCCGGGGCGGCTCGCGAGCAGCGCGAGCCGTCTTCGTTTTTCTCGTATACTTGCCCCGCATGCTCGCCAGACTCTACAGCCGCGACGGGTGTCCCCAGTGCAGCCAAGCGGGAGAGTTCCTCACCCGAAGCGGGGTGGCGTTCGAGCGCGTATCGATCGACCGGACACCGGTGCCCGGAGCGGTGGCGAGTGACCTCGTGCGACAGGCGCGGCGGCTGATCATCAAGCGCGGGGACGCCACGCTCCGGTTTGACTCCGAGCAGAGCCGGATCTCGCCGGAGCAGGTCGACGCGTACCTCGTGCACCCGGACGGCCGCCTGCGGGTGCCGGTGCTCGTCATCGGCGATCTCCTCGTTCGGGGTTACGGGGAAGACATCTACCGGGAGGCGCTGGCGGGAGGCGCTGGGCCCGCCGGGCTCGAAAGGAGAGGCGACATGATCATCACCGAGACCGAGCGATCGACCTACCTGGACGTCTCGAGGATCGAGTGGGAACCGACCAGGTACTCTGGCGTCGAGATCAAGACTCTCTACCGCAGCCCGTCCGGGGGCCTCACCACCCTCACGCGGATGGCCCCAGGGGCCCGGCTCCCTGCGCACCGGCACGTCGGCGTCGAGCAGAGCTTTGTCCTCCAGGGCACGCTCGTGGACGACGACGGCGAGTGCACCGCCGGCAACTTCGTCCACCGGCGGGCCGGCTCCGTGCACGACGCCTGGAGCCCGGCCGGCTGCGTCGTGCTGGGGATCTTCGAGAAGCCGAACGAGTTCCTCCCCTAGACACTTGGAGGGGCCTCGACGCCCCCCTTCGATGACTCCCCTCGGCCAGATTGCGTCGGCAGGCCGGCGCTCGAGCTGCACCGGAAGCCGCCTCCGAAGACGCTACCGCGGGAGCTGGTCGAGGCGGTCGACGGTGTAGTCGGGGAAGAGACCGAGCTCCTCGGCGGGCGCCTGGGCGCGATTGCACCAGCAGACCGTGTAGCCGAATGCCTTCGCGCCCGCGACGTCCCAGGCGTTGGAGGAGACGAAGAGTGCCTGCTCTGCGGGCATACCCAGCGCCTTGGGCGCCAGGGCGTAGACCAAGGGCGACGGCTTGTAGGTCTTCACCGGGTCCACCGACAGCACGTGGTGGATCAGGGGCGTGAGGCCGCTCGACCGGACCGCGCTCTCGAGCATCCTCGGCGACCCGTTTGACAGGACGGCCACGGGCCGGTCTTGGATCCGCTCCAGAGCCGCGTGCACCTCGGGAAAGGGGGCGAGCGACAGGTACGACTCCATCAGCGCCGTGATCTGCGACGGAGTCGCCGTCAGGCCGAGCTTGCGGAGCGCGAAGCGGAGCGCTGACTCGGTCACCGCCCAGAAGTCCTCGTAGCGGCCCATCAGCGAGCGGAGCCAGGTGTACTCGAGCTGCTTCTGCCGCCAGACGGCCGATAGCGCCCCGGGGTCGGGAGCGACCATCGATCCCGCGTCGACCACCGAGTGCACGTCGAAGAGGGTCCCGTATGCGTCGAAGACGTACGCCCGGATGTCGGTCACGTGCCGGCGCTCAGCGGGCTCGGCGGGTGCGGGACGCCTGTCGTACCCGGGCGGGCTTGCGCGCCGTCACGCGCGGAGGCTCGCCGGCTTCCTCGAGGCCCGCCTGGACGAAGGCGTACCGAAGGAGCTTCTTGCCGTCGAGGAAGGACAAGCCTCGGGTCTCGGCGCCGAGGACGACCATCAGGAACTGCTGGCCGGCGCGCCACACGGCGACCGAGAGGTTGTACCCGGCCTCGCGGGTATACCCGGTCTTCAGCGCCTCGACGCCGCCCGGATCGTTGAAGAGGGGGATGCGCCGCGAGTAGACCCGGCCACGATAGATGAAGGTCTGGCCGCCGAGAATGGTCCGGGAAGCCGGATAGTCTCGCAAGAGCCGGGCGGTCAGGATCGCCAGGTCCCAGGCGGTGCTGCGCTGAAGCGGGTCGGGGAGCCCATGGGGATTGGCGAAGCTGGTCTGAAGAAGACCGATCTCCCAGGCCTTGGCGTTCATACGGTCGACGAACGCCTGCTCGTCGCCACCGCCAAGATATTCGGCGACCGCCGTTGCGGCGTCGTTCGCCGACGCGATCCCCACTCCCTCGAGCAGCACCCGGAACGCCACCCGTTCCCCGGCACGGAGACCCATCCGGTAGCGCGGGGTCGTGGTCGCCCGGCGGCTGATTGTCACGGTGTCTTCCCAGTGGGCATACCCGCGCTCGACGTCTTCGAGCGCGAGGTAGAGAGTCATGAGCTTGACGAGACTCGCCGGCGCATGGGTCTCATCCGCGTCCTTCGCGTAGATGATCCGCCCCTCGGGACTCACGAGGAGCACGGATTCGGCGCTTAGGGAAAGGCTTCGGCCAGGTTGGGCGATCGTCGCCGGCGGGAGGAGAGCCTGCATGGCCACAACGCAGGCCAGAGCGAAAACGAACCGCGTCACTTCAATAGCTTAGCAGCGTGCCGGGCGTGTCCGGTACTCATTTCTTCGCGATCGTGCTCGCCGGCCCTCCTGCACGGCCCGAGATCTCCTGATCCTCTATTCCGACCGGGAAGTGGCAACCGAAGGACAGCCCGCTATCATGAAAGGCGAGCCCTGAGCGTCTCAGCGCGCTCCCGGTTCGGGGGCGCACCCGAGTGACTCCTGCGGACGCCTGAACAATTCCGCGCCTGCCGCGCTGCGCGTCGCCGGCCGTGAAGAACCGGTTCGCCTGCTCCGGCATGCACTCACTCATGGTTCGCGTCCTCCTGGTTCGAGGCGGCCTTCCTGCGGGCGCCGAGTACCGCCGAGCATGCTAAGCTCGCGCCCATGGCACGACGCGGCGTGCTGGCCGAATCCCTGCCGTGGGCAATCGTGACGCTCTTGGTACACGGTGCCGCCGAGTCAGGACCCGTCGACTGGCAGCGCCTCTCGCCGGACGGTCAGCGACTCGTCCGGCCTGTCCTCGCGACCGCCCAGGTGGCCCGCGGCGTCGAGCACATCACGTATCCGAGCCGCCGCGAGGTGTGTGAGTACCTGCTGGACCATCCCGACTTCGCCTCCGACGTTGCGCGCGCCCTGCGCGAGGGACGGTACCGCGTTCGACGCGTCGGGGCCCACTACGACACGTGGGACGGACGCGGAGTGAGCGGACGCATGCGTCCGCTGCTCTCGCAGGACGGCCGCCGGATCTTCTATCTCGAGGGCCAGTACGACTCCAGGTGGCTCCCGCCGATCACGGGACGGGCGGTGCTCGTGCTCGACAGCCGATACACGACGGGCACGAACGGCATCTCGATGGCCGATATCTCGGTTCAGGGCTACCTCAGGCTCGACAATCGCCTGCTCGGCGCCTTCCTCGTGCTGGCCCGTGACTTCAGCGCTCGGACGTTCGAGGAACGGGTCAGGGGATTTTTCGGCCATGTCGAGCGGGTCACGCGACGAGCGTCCTACGAACCGCTCGGCCTCCTGGAATTGCTGGCCGAGCAGCCCGACCTCGACCGGGAGCGCTTGGTCGAGTTCAGGCAGCTGCTCCTCGGTCGGGAGAGGGCATTGTGGGACGGTCCGGTCAAGTCGTCGGTCGGGCCACGCCCGCTCTACATGCCGAGCGCGCCGCGTGCCTCGTCCATCACCGCCTCCGTGATGGTCGGATACCCCTTGCCCTCGGCGTATCGCTCGATCGCCTTCCTTGCCATGGGCCGGATGAACGCGGGGATGCGATCAACACGCGCCTCGGCAGCCGGGCTCCAAGGCACGGCCGCCGGGATGTCGACGGCTTGATCCGCGACCATGGCGGCGAAGGGACACCCTGGACCGCCAGTGGCGTGGGCCGTCTGGCCTGGGTGACGGGCGCCCGCGTTGCCTAGATCGGTCGGCTGGGCGAGCGACGAGCGCAGGTGCTCGAACGGCTGGGCCGGCTGGGTCTCTCCGCCGACCTTCACCCCGAGGCTCTGGATCATCTGGGTCTCGAACGGGTTCGTGAGCATCGCGACCCGGAAGCCACACTCGGGGCAGCGAAAGGTCACTGTGAGCGATCCCTCATCGGGTCCGCCGCTGGCCAGGAGCCGCATCGGCTCGTCGCAGTCGAGGCACAGGAACTTCATGGACCGCGGCATTTTACCACGCGGGCGAGAACCGTCAGCTCGTCCTGGCGGACGCGACCGTCACGAGCAGGTGACCCACGACGCCTCGATCACGCCGTCTCGGCTCTTGAACCGGCCCTCAACCGTGGCGGTGTCGCCCCCTCGGCAGGCGGGCCCTCCGGTCGACACGGCCGTGATGGTCTGCCCACCGTCCTCGATGTCCAGAACCCGCCGGAGCGGCGATCGGGATCCGCCGTGCAGCCGCGCGCTCATGACCCGCCCCGTCACCGTGACGACCTTGCCGTTGTAGGTGGCGGCGCCGGCCCCGAGGTCGCTCGCCGTCACTCGCAGACTCGAGGCCTGCGGATCGACCGCGCAGCCGGTCGAGACGCAGAGAACGAACGCGGCGCCTACTGGCGACAAGCCCTGGCGCAGCCTGCTGCTCGACCAGGAGCACCACCGGCCAGCATTGCTCATCGTCCACCCTCCCGTCGTCAGTACAGGCGCGGTCCCGACGAGGATCGAAGCGCGCCCACCCAGCCTCACCGTACTGTAATCCCGCCCCACGCGCCATCGGCTGCGCCACCGCCCGCCACCGTGCGTTCGGCACTCCCGCAGCCGCGATGTTCACGTCACACGGTCGATAGGCGGGCGACCAACGATCGCGCGGTCGTCCTCGGCAAAAGAGTGCGCAAGCTCTTCGAGAATGGCAAGGTGTGACCATCCGCCATGACCCCTCTCGATCTGCGGTTCAGCCGGGTGAGCGCAGAGATCACCGAGGATACGGTCGGCCTCGGCAGTCGGCTCGTGGAGCATCCGATCGTGCTCTGCCTGGCCGGCGGGCTCACGCCCCAGGCCGTCCTCGCGCCCGCGTACTTCGCGGGGGAGCTCCACGGCGTGACGGCTCGGGGGCCTTTCTCTCCAGGGTGGGTGACCTGCGGTGGGGCGTTGGCATGGCGCGCCGAGGCTGGCTCTCGCCGACGGATGTCCTGAGCACGCTTGGGTCAGACGGCTCCCGGGCGGCGGTGCGGCCATGACCCGCGTGTTCATTCTGTCGCCGGCGTCCTGCGGCGGCCAGCGAGCCCGCGTCCTGTTCAACGAGCGAGCCCAGTTCGAGGCCGCGCGGCGCCTTCGCTCTTCCGAGGGCATCGCGCGCGGCGAGGCCTTCGGCTTTCTGAGCGGGCTGTACTTCCGGGGCAAGCTGTCCTACGCGCGGACGTTCGCGCGACCTCCGGCCCGGACGCCCGGCGTCGTCGTCATCACGCCTTGCGAGGGGCTGAAGGCGCCCGAGGAGCGGATGGATCTGGCGCGCCTGCGGCGATTCGCGGAGGTGCCGATCGAGACCGGCGAGCGCCGCTACCGAGAGCCCCTGCTGAGAGACGCCCGCGGTCTCGCCGAGACGCTGAGCGCGGACTCCGAGATCGTGCTGCTGGGCAGCGTGGCCTCGGGCAGGTACGTCGATCTGCTGGCCGACGTCTTCGGGACGCGGCTGTGCTTTCCCGCCGCCTTCGTGGGCCGCGGCGACATGAGCCGCGGCGGGCTTCTCCTGCGATGCGTGGCCGAGCGCCGGGAGCTGGACTACATCCCCGTCGCCGGAGCCGTCCGCCGTGGCCAGCGCCCGCCGCGACTCGTGCCTCAGCCGGGGATCCTGAAGCGGGCGCTGCAGGAGCACGAATGATGCCTGCACCATCCGGCGGAGGCCTTTCCGCAGCTTCATACCGAGGTCCGGGCGAACTTCTGAAACGTGTGGCAGCCCGCGGGGACGAGCCCGCGGCTCACCGCGAACGTCCAGGTCACCTCGCTCACGTAGATATCGCCACGGGAGTCGACGGCCAGGCCGTGGGGCGCCGCGAAGCTGCCGGGGACGCACGCGTCGGCGCTTCCCCATCGCGTCAGGATCCGGCCCTCGGGGTCGTAGACCGTCACGCGCCCAGGGCGCGCCTCGGTGATGGGCCCGTGACGGCGCGACGTCTGGCCCGGGTGCCACCAGAGCTCGGAAACGTACGCGCGGCCCTGGGCGTCGAAGACGAGATGGGTCGGGCGCTGGGTGTCGGTCCACTCGGCGAGGTACTCGCCGTCCGGGCTGAAGATTTGGATGCGGTCGTTCTCGCGGTCACAGACGAAGACGCGGCCGTCGGCGGCGACGGCGATGCCGTGGGGAAGGTAGAACTGACCGGGCCCGGCACCCGGCGTGCCCCAGGACTGTCGAAGCTCGCCGGTGGGCGAGTACCGGTGCGCGCGGCAGTTGCCGTACCCGTCCGAGACGTAGAGGTCGCCCTTGGGGCCGACGGCCAGGTTGGTCGGGCGGTTGAACGGACCGGCGGCCCGGGCGATGGTTAGGTAGTCCCGGCCGTCGTAGCCGGTGTCGGAGGCGACGTTCAGCGTTCCCAGGGTCATGAGGAGTTTGCCGTCCGGCGTGAACTTCCGCACGGTGTGGTTGCCGTCGTCCGTGCAGTAGAGCGTCTCGTCGGGACCGACCGTGATGCCGTGGGTCCGGTAGGTGAACAGTCCCTCGCCCCAGGACCCCAGGAAGTTGCCCTTGGCGTCGTAGATGATGACGGGATGCTCACCGCGGCAGATCAGGAACACGCGGTCCTCGGAGTCGACCGCCACGCCCGCGACGTCTCGGTGCTCGTACCCTCTGGGGAGCTGCTCCCAGCCTGTCCTGCCTCAGTTGAAACTGGAGTTCCTCACCCAGGCGGAGTGTAATCCGGCTGGCAGGAGGGACCCGTGGGGACAAGGCGAGCACGGCGATATCGACAGCACAGCGCGGCGGACAAA
>Ga0187892_10001543_pt1 | contig 51989 bp, 51 predicted proteins | sample MA1701073metaG_FD_139345 | JGI IMG/M metagenome (GOLD analysis project Ga0187892, IMG submission 139345) | Bio-ooze microbial communities from a basaltic lava cave in the Kipuka Kanohina Cave System on the Island of Hawaii, USA - MA170107-3 metaG ...
GCCATGCCGCGCGCCATCGCCAGCCGGTAGATCTCGGCGGCGGCGCGGGTCACCGGCGACGGCACCCCCGCCTCCTGGGCCAGCCGGCCGTACCCGTCCAGGTCCTTCATCATCAACCGGATCCGGAAGCCCGCGTCGAAGGAGCCGTTCGCCACCTCCGCGGGCGAGGCCGCCCACCGGGTCCCCCGGGCCAGCAGCGGGCGCGCCGCGTCTTCTCGCACGTCGTGCGCCGCCAGCGAGTAGCCGCCGTCCAACAAGCGGCCCGCCATGGGTGCGCCCATGTTCCCCAGCCCGATGAAGCCGACCGCCTCGGTCATGTGGTTTACTCCCTCACATGCTGCTGGGCCTGCTGCTCATCGCGGTCGCCGCCGTCTCGTGGGGAACGACCGGCGCGACCATGACGCTGCTCTCACGTGAGGCCGCCGCTTCACCGCTGCTCGTCGGCTGGAGCCGCCTCGCCATCGCCGCGCCCTGTCTCGTGCTGGCCGCCGCCTTCACCGCGCGGCGTGGCGCGCGACCCGGCGCACGGCGCCCCTGGCCGTCGCCCGCCGATCTGCCGCTCTGCGCGGCGCTCGGCCTGGCCATGGCCGCCTACCAGGTCTGCTTCTTCCGCGCCGTGACTCTCGTCGGCGTGGCGACCGCGGCGCTGCTCGCCATCTGCTCCGCGCCCCTGCTCATCGCGATCCTGGCCACCTTGTTCCTCGGCGAGCGGCTCACCCCGCTCGTGCGTCTGTCGCTCGGAACGGCGGTGGCCGGGACCGCGCTGCTCGTGGTCGGCCCGCGCGGGCTCGGCGAAGTCGCGGGCCACTTCGGGCTGGGGGCGCTACTGGCGCTCGGCGCGGGGGTATCTTACGCCGTGTACGCGGTGGCCGCCAAGGGGCTTCTCGCCCGCGTCACGCCGCTCGCGGTCTCCGCGATCACCTTCGCGTTGGCCGCCGTCTTCCTCGCGCCCGCGCTGCTCGTCGAACCGGCGCCCGCCGCCGCGATGGCCGCGGGCTGGCCGCTGCTGTTCTATCTCGGGTTGGCTCCCACCGCGGTGGCCTACGTCCTGTTCACCGCGGGTCTCGGCCGGGTGCCCGCGACGACGGCCGGCATCGTCTCACTCCTGGAGCCGCTCACCGCCACCACGCTGGGCCTGCTCGTCTTCGGCGAGCGCCTGGGCGCAATCGGCGCCGCCGGCGCCCTCCTCCTCCTCGCCGCCCTGACCCTTCTGACCCTCACGAATGGGGTCAGGTCTTGAATTACGACATTTTCCCCGAGGACGGCTGAGTCCTCGGGCGCTGGAAATGTCGTAATTCAAGACCTGACCCCGACGGTGACGGCGCGGCTGAAGGTGCAGTTGGGGACGACGCAGGAGTGCTTGCCGGAGCCGCCGCCCACCATCACGTAGATGTCCTCGGGCGCGGGCACGCGGGGCAGCCGCGCCGATTCGTCCGTCACCTTGCTCATCCACTGCGGCCAGTCGTGCATGCCCCACATGCCGGAGAGCTTCATGCGCCCGAGCGGCATGCGCGCGTTCTCGAAGACGAAGCGCTGCACGTCGGCGCGCGAGAAGCCGTCCGCCGCGATGGTGGCGGCGTGCTCGGGCCCGAGCACGACCAGGAGCTGGCTCTGCGAGAGGTACCAGCCCACGTTGGAGCCGAGCGTGGTCGCCACGTCGGCCACGTTGTTGAGGATGCCCGGCGCGGTGGTGGAGACGTGGTCGTTGACGTTGTGCGGGCCCTCGCCGCCGAACACGGTGACCGCGCTCTGCTCGGCCTCGAACCCGAGCGCCACGTGCAGCGGCTCCCAGGGGGTGGCGTCCTCGCGCTCGGCGATGGCGTAGGCGAACTTGGCCGGGCTGCCCTGCGTCGCCATGTCGCCGCGCCCCGGCCAGCCGCCGCCCACGTTCATGAGGATGAGCCGGATCGCGCGCCCGATGGTGGCGTTGGCCCGAAAGCCGGGCCCGAAGAGGCCGGAGCCCGCGTGCATGCCGATGGTCCGCGCGTACGGCCCGCTCACCACCACGAGCGGGGCCACCGGATGGGTGGTGGCCTGCACGCCGTAGAGATTGAACGCGGGGTCCAGCATCGCCCGCACCGCGGCTACCACGACCGGGAAGTACACGGGCTCACAGCCCGCCATCACCGCATTCGCCGCGAGCTTCTCGATCGTGCATTCCCGCCAGAGCGGCGGCATGAGGCCGATGGTCTCCGCGGGCTCGGCCCGGGCGCCGGCCAGCATCGCGCCCACACGCTCCGCGGTCGGCGGCACGAAGGGCAGCCCGTCGCACCACTCCCGCTTGCAGAACTCGGCGTAGACATCCTCCTCGGGGAGGGTCAGCGTGGCGTCGAGGGCTGGGCTCACCGAGCGCCTATCGCCCGCCGAGCATGGCGCCGAGCTGCTCGACCGCCTGCGCGGCCCGCCGGCTCACGCCCTCGGGCGCCTCGCCGCCCAGCGGATGCTCGATGACCAGCAGCGGGAGCCCGGCGGCGCCGAGTGCGGCCATCTCCCCGACGGCCAGGCGCTGGAACACGGTGGTGGTGATCAATCCCGCGGGGGTTCCGCCCTTGGCCAGCTCCAGCGAGTCGTGGAGACTCCACGACGTGCAGGAGCCTCAGTCCGCGGAGCCGGCGAAGACGAGGTCGCAGTCCTTGGCGAGGGCCTCGATGATCTCGGGCGCGGCTCCGGTGGCCGCGTTGGCCTTGCGGAGGTGCACGACGCGCGCGACGCCGTGGCGGGCCTTGAGCAGCTCCCCGATGCCGGTGACGAGGCGGTCGAAGTTGTGCTTGGTATTGTCGAGGAAGCCCACCGTGAGCCCGCGGAGATCGGCGGGCATCGGCGGGATCGCCGTCGTCGCCGTCCGGGGCTCGCCCACCGGGCTCAGCACCGTGATGAGGGGCATGTCGGGCAGTCTCCTGCTCTCAGCGGGTGAACGGGGTGGAGCGGGCCAGCAGCCGCTGCACCGCCCCGGCCATCTCTTCCAGAACACTTCGCTTGATGCGGATGCGAACGCTCTCGACCGGCTCCGGGCTGCCCGCGCGGTGGATCACGAGCGCGCCGGTGAATTCGGTGGCGGTCTCGTCGGTCATGGCGAGGCCGCGGAGCGTCAGCATCTCCCACTCCGCCTCCGCGGGCGCGCCGTGCCGCTCCGATCCCGACTCCATGCCGTCGTATAGTACCGCACATGCTCGTCCTGGCGCTGGATGTCGGCACCAGCTCCGCCCGCGCGCGCGCCTTCGACGCGAGCGGCCGCGCCCAGCCGGGCGCAGAGGGCCATGTGGCGTACGAGCCGCGCACCACGCGCGACGGCGGCGTGGAGCTGGACGCCGACCGACTGCTGGAGGCGGTGGCCCGCGCCATCGACGACTGTCTGGCCGGCGGCGGCCCGGGCGCCGGCCGTATCGAGGCGGTGGGCGCGTCCGTATTCTGGCACAGCCTGCTCGCCCTGGACGAGACGGGCCGGCCGCTCACGCCGGTCATCACGTGGGCGGACACGCGCAGCGCTAAGGCCGCGGCCGATCTGCGCGCCGCGCACGACGAGCGGGCGATCCACGCTCGCACCGGGGCGCCGCTGCACTCCACGTTCTTCCCGGCGAAGCTCCGGTGGCTGCGCTCCGCGCGTCCCGAGCTCTTCGACCGGGCCGTCACGTGGTGCGGCTTCGGCGAGTATCTTCAGGCTCGGCTCACTGGCTCGATGAGCGTGAGCCTCTCCATGGCCTCGGGGACGGGCCTGGTCGACCAGGTTCGTGGCGGGTGGGACGCGGCGCTGGTCGAGGCCTCCGGCATCCTCGCGAGCGCGCTCCCGCCCATCGACGACACCCCGCGACTCGGCCTGGCCACGCCCTGGGCCTCCCGCTGGCCCGCGCTCGCGCGCGTGCCCTGGCATCCGGCGCGCGGTGACGGAGCCTGCTCCAACGTGGGCTCGGACTGCGCGGACCCGGGACGCGTCGCGCTCAACGTCGGCACCTCGGCCGCGCTCCGCGTGGTGCTGCCCGAGCGCATCGGAGCACACGCCGCCACGCCCTGGGGCCTCTGGCGCTATCGCGTGGACGCCGGGCGCGCGCTGGTGGGCGGCGCGACCTCGGAAGGAGGCAACGTGCTCGCGTGGTGCCGCAAGACGCTCGCGCTGCCCCGGGAGGAGGCGGTGCTCGAGGAGGCGCTCGCCGCGCGGCCTCCCGACGACCATGACCTCACCGTCCTGCCTTTCTTCGCGGGCGAGCGCAGCCCGGGCTGGCGGCCGGAGGCGCGCGCCGCCATCACGGGGATGTCGCTCGACACCCGCGCGCTCGAGATCACGCGGGCGCTGCTCGAAGGCGTAGCGCTGCGACTGGCCGAGGTCTATGACCGGCTGCGCCCGCTCGCCGCCGCCGATCACGCCGTGGTGGGCTCCGGCGGCGCCCTGGGACGATCGTCGGCCTGGGCCCAGATCATCACCGACGCCCTCGGCGTCCCGGTGGCCCTCGGGAACGACGCGGAGGCCTCGGCCCGTGGCGCAGCCCTGCTCGTCATCGAGGCCCTCGGCCTGCCGGCTCCCCCTCCGCTCGAGCCCACCCGGCTCCTGCAGCCCGATCCCGAGCGTCATGCCCGGTATCGGGCTGCCCGGGAGCGTCAGTCACGCCTATACGACAACGTTGTCGGCTTTCACGACTCCTGAGAGAATGGATCTCGCGGAACCATGCGAATCGCAATCGGCTGCGACGACTCCGGCTTCCCGATCAAGGAGCCCCTGGTAGCCGCCCTCGAGGCCGAGGGACACGACGTCCTCGACCTCGGTACCTTCTCGACGGAGCCCGTGGACTATCCCGACTACGCCCGGGCGGTCGGTCAGGCGGTTCTGCGGGGCTTCGTGGACAGTAGCGTCCTGCTCTGCGGCAGCGGCGCCGGTGGGGTGATCGCGGCCAACAAGATGCGAGGCATCCGCGCCGCCCTGTGCCACGACGCCGCCTCCGCGCGCAAGAGCCGCGAGGAGGCCGACGCCAACGTACTCTGTCTCGCGGCGCCGGGGCTCGAAGTCAAGACCGCGATCGAGATCGCGCAGATCTTCATCGGTACCCAGTTCGAGCCGGGTGAGCAGCAGGCCCGGCAAGTGGTCAAGATCGGCCAGCTCGAGGCCGGGCTGCTCGGCGCCGACAAGGCACCGCTCAAGCCCGGCCCGGGCGACGCCAAGGCGGCCGCGAAGCCCGCAGCGGGGAAGACCCAGGCGGCCAAGCCGGCCGCGCGCAAGCGCGAGGCCGCCAGCGCCCAGCCGGCCGCGCCGCAGCCGGTGGCCGCGCCCGCGGTCACGAGCCCGCCCCTGGTCCTCCCGGACCCGCTCAAGCTGCCGGCGGTGGAGGAGACGCTGCGCTTCCTGGAGGCGCGCGAGTTCCTCGACCGGCTGTGGGTGAAGGACGCCACGCTCTGGGAGGGCGACGCGGCCAGTGTGCGCAACCGCCTCGGCTGGCTCACCTCCCCCACGATCATGCGCGGACACTCGGAGGACATCCGGAGCTTCGCCGACGAGGTGCGCCGGCTGCAGTACTCGCACGTGGTGCTGCTCGGCATGGGCGGCTCCTCCTCCACCGGAGAGGTGTTCAACGAGACCTTCGGCTCGAAGATGGGCTTCCCGGATATGCTCGTGCTCGACTCCACCGATCCGGGCGCGGTCAAGCACGTGCTGGAATCGATCAATCTGAGCCGGGCCCTCTTCGTGGTCGCGAGCAAGTCCGGCACCAGCGCCGAGACCCTGGCTGCGTACGCCTTCTTCCGGGGCCAGGTCGAAGCGGCGGCGTCCCCCCGGCCCGGCATGCAGTTCGTGGCCATCACCGATCCGGGGCGGCCGCTCGACAAGCTCGCCACCGAGACCGGCTTCCGCCGCACGTTCCTCAACCCCGCGTCCATCGGCGGGCGCTATTCCGCGCTGTCGTTCTTCGGCCTGGTGCCGGCCGCGATGATCGGGGTGGACATCAAGCTCCTGCTCGAGCGCGCGAACGGCATGGTGGAGACCTGCGGCAACGAGGTGGGGGTGCGAGGCAATCCGGCCGTGCAGCTGGGCGCGGTGCTGGCCGGGCTCGCGCGGGCGGGCCGCGACAAGGTCACGCTGGTGCTCTCCGAGAAGATCCGCTCCCTTGGCGGGTGGATTGAACAGCTCCTTGCCGAATCGCTCGGCAAGGACGGGACCGGCCTCGTGCCGGTGGTCGACGAGCCACTGGGCGCCCCGAACGTCTACGGCGACGACCGGGTCTTCGTGGCCCTCGTGCTCGAGGGCGACGGCAGCCACGACGCGGCGCTCGCCAAGCTGTCGGACGCCGGCCATCCGGTGCTCCGGCTCGTGCTGCGCGACCCCATGGACCTGGGCGCCGAGTTCTTCCGCTGGGAGCTGGCCGCTGCCACCGCGGGCGCGGTGCTCGGCGTCAACCCCTTCGACGAGCCCGACGTGGCCCGGACGAAGGAGAACGCGGCCACACTGCTCACGGAGTGGCGGCGCTCCCGGCGCCTGCCCGAGTGGCCGTCCGACGTCGAGGAAGACGGCATCGTCCTGATGACCAAGTCGAACAAGAAGCCGGGATCGGTCAGCCGCGGGCTCGCCGCCCATCTCGCGATGGGCGCGCCGGGCGACTACCTGGCCATCCAGGCCTATCTCACGCCGACCGCGGAGGCGGGGCGGGTGCTCCAGGAGATCCGGGTGGCGCTGCGCGACCGTCTCCGCATCGCGACCACGGTGGGCTGGGGCCCGCGCTACCTCCACTCGACCGGTCAGCTCCACAAGGGCGGGCCCACCAGCGGCCTCTTCATCCAGATCACCGGCGACGATCGGGAAGACGTGGCCATCCCCGGCGCGGGACACGGATTTACCACGTTGAAAGCTGCCCAGGCCCTGGGCGATCTCCAGAGTCTGCGCGACGGCGCGCGCCGGGTCGTCCGGCTCCATCTGACCGGCAAGCAGTCCCAGGCTCTGCCGCAGCTCCTGCAGATGGTCCAGGGACTGACCAAGAGGCTGTGACCGGCATGACCGCCACCTCGAACGACGAATCCTGCACCCTCGTCATCTTTGGCGCTTCGGGAGACCTCACGAAGCGCAAGCTGCTTCCCGCGCTCTGGTCCATGTTCCAGGGTCGCGTACTGCCCGAGCCCTTCGCGGTGGTCGGGGTGGCGCGATCGGAGATGACGAACGAGCAGTTCCGCACCCGCATGCGCGAGGCCATCTCCGACTTCGCCCGGGTGCAGCCGCCCTCGGCCCGCGTCTGGGACCGCTTCGCGCAGGCGCTCTTCTACTACGCGGGGGATCCCGCCGATCCGGCCATGTATCCCGGGCTGACCGCGTACTTGAAGCGGGTCGAGCAGGAGCGCGGGACCGGAGCCAACCGCCTCTTCTACGTCGCGACGCCGCCCTCGGTGTACCCGCACCTGGTCACCCGCCTCGGCGAGGCGGGCCTCAACCGGGCGGCCGAGAACAGCAACGGCTGGGTGCGGATCATCATCGAGAAGCCGTTCGGCCGCGACCTCCACTCCGCGGGCGCGCTCAACCAGGTGGTGGCCGGCGCCTTCAGCGAGGACCAGGTCTACCGGATCGATCACTACCTGGGCAAGGAGACCGTCCAGAACGTCCTCGTCTTCCGGTGGGCGAACGGCATCTTCGAGCCGCTCTGGAATCGCAACCACGTCGACCACGTGCAGATCACGGTGGGCGAGTCCATCGGGGTCGAGGGCCGCGGCGCCTACTACGAGGAATCGGGCGCGCTGCGCGACATGATCCAGAACCACATCCTGCAGCTCCTCTGCCTGGTGGCCATGGAGCCGCCGGTCACCTTCGACGCCGATCCGGTGCGCGACGAGAAGACCAAGGTGATGCGCTCCATCCGGCCCGTCGCGGCCGACGAGGTGGATCGGGTGGCGGTGCGCGGGCAGTACGGCCCCGGGTTCGTGGGCGGGCAGCGGGTGGGGGGCTACCGCGAGGAGAAGGGGGTGTCGGGCGAGTCCATCACCGAGACCTTCGCGGCGCTGCGGCTCGAGATCGAAAACTGGCGGTGGGCGGGCGTCCCCTTCTACCTCCGGACGGGCAAGCGCCTGCCCAAGCGCGCGAGCGAGATCGCGGTCCAGTTCAAGCGGACCCCGCATCTGGTCTTCCGCCGCAACCCCGAGATCCTGGCCGAGCCCAACCTGCTCGTGCTCCGCATCCAGCCGGACGAGGGAATGTCGCTCTCGTTCGGGGCCAAGCTCCCGGGGCCCGAGTTGCGGATCAAGCCGGTGGAGATGGAGTTCGACTACGGGCAGGCCTTCGGGGGGGAGCCCCCCGAGGCCTACGAGCGCCTGCTGCTGGACGCCATGAAGGGCGACGCCACGCTCTACGCTCGCGGCGACTGGGTCATGATGGCGTGGGAGCTCCTGCAGCCCGTACTGGACGGCTGGGCCGCGGGCGATCCGCGGAAATTCCCCAACTACGAGGCCGGCACGTGGGGCCCGGCCGAGGCCGACACGCTGATCGAGCGCAGCGGGCGGCGCTGGCGGCGCCCCTGAGGGCGCCGCCGCCGTGGCACACCGCCTACTGCTTCAGCTGCGCCGACGCCTGGGCCATCCGCGTCGCGGACATCTCGACCCAGGTGTAGTACCAGCTCTCGTAGATCAGGATCTGGAGCGAGCTGCCGGCCTTCTCGTAGACCTGCGTGGTGCCCTTGTCGGACGCGGTCGTCGACGACAGGTGCTTCCAGCCGTTGGCCTCGAGCGTGGTCCGGAAGGCAACCGCCAGGCTGTCCGGCTCGATGCGGCCCTTGTAGAAGAGCCGCGCCGCCTTCACCGCGGGGGACTCGATGATCGTGGACCGGCTCAAGTCCACCGCGAGGCCCTTCGGCACCGGGATGTCCTCGAACTCGCTGCGCTGGACTCTCGGCGGCGTGGAAGCGCAGGCCGTCAGGGCGAGCACGGTCGCCGACAGGACGAGAAAACGTCGCATGAGTAGTACCTCCTGCCGTCGATCGTACCGTCCGTGGGAGCACGCACCAAAGTTTTTGGCGCGGTGGGAACTCTGATGAGGCGCCGGCGGGGCCTGATCGGCTTGGTCCTCGTGCTGGCCCTGGTGGCCCTCGGGGTCCTCGTCCACCGCCCGCTCCTGCGCGCGGCCGGGCGGGCCCTCATCGTGGAGGACCCGCGGGGGCGGGCGGACGCCATCGTGGTGGTGGCGGGCAGTACGCCCAGCCGAGAGGACCGGGCCGCCGCCCTGTTCCGCGAGGGCTGGGCACCGCGGGTAGTCGTCTGCCGCCAGTTCGTGCCCCGGCGCGTCCAGCGCCTGCTGGAGATGGGGATCCGCCCGCTCGACTTCCAGGGCGAGTCCGTACGGGCGCTCGAGGTGTTTGGCGTGCCCAGGAGCGCCATCGTCGCGCTCCCGGAGGCCGTGGAGATCACGGAGACGGAGGTGCGCGCCGTCGTGGCCGAGGCGCGGGCTCGGAGCTGGCGCCGGGTCATGCTGGTGACCACGGCCAGACACGCCCGGCGGGTGAAGGTCATCTGGGGCCGCGAGGCCGGGTCCATGGTCGAGGCCGGGATCGTGGTCGTCCACGACGAGTGCTCGGCCGAGGATGGCTGGTGGCGCCGTCGGCGCTGCAGCGAGGCCGTGCTGCACGAGTACCTCGGTCTGCTGGCCCTCTACCTACACATCTCGAACCTGATGCGCTGACCAATCCCTACGGCGTGATGCGCCGGTAGAGCGTGTGCTGGCGGTTGCGGGTGTGCGGCCTCACCTGGGCCGGCCAGCGCCCCTGCTCCACGGCCCTGGCCCACGCTTCGGTCACCAGCACCTCCGGGCTCTCGATCTCGTAGAGCGCGCCATACTTTGGCGCGTGCTCGATGACGATGGTCTTGAGCTGCCCACCGATGCTCATGGTGAGCGGCTGCAGCTCGTACCGCGAGACCGCGACCACCCCGGGCACGGTCAGCAGGCTCGGGACGTGCTCCTTGTCGTAGACCTCGTTGAAGAGGCGCTCCTGTGCGGGGTCGATATCCATGGCGGCGCTGAACAGATAGCGGGTCTGGATCGGCATCGTGGTGGCTCCGTGTGGGGTTGAGGTGGTTGCTCGGCCCGCCTTCGGCTGCGCCTCGCCGGGCCACTGCGTCGCGGCGATTGAGCATCCCCCTGTGGGCGGACGCTCGCAGCTCTCTATGGTTTCCGGCTGCGTGAGACGGCCCTGCGCTTGGAGGGGGCGGCGCGGCCGTAGTCGTCCTGGCGGCGGATGATGTCGTCCTCGCCCAGATACGGCCCGTGCTGGACCTCGATGAGGACGACGGGCACCCGGCCGGAGTTCTCGATGCGATGCCAGGCGCCGCGCGGGACGTCCACGGACCCCCGCGGCTTGAGCCGGCGGGCGCGGCCCGCGATGATCACCCGCGGCGAGCCCCTCACCACCACCCAGTGCTCGGCGCGGAAGCGGTGGCGCTGCAGGCTGAGCCGCTGACCGGGGAGGACGAAGAGCCGCTTCACCTTGTAGCCGCGGCCTTCCTCCATCGTCAGGAAGCCCCCCCAGGGGCGGGCTTCGAAGACCCCCACCGGCGGGTCGCCGGGGCGGGCGCGCTGGACACTCACAGTCGCACGACCCGCGCGAAGTCGGCCTCGACGCTCTTGCTCACCTCTTCGACCACCTCGGCCGGCACGTCGTCGTCCAGGAGCAGCACCACGATGGCGCGGCCACGCCGAGTCCGCCGGCCCACGTGCATGGAGGCGATGTTCACGTTGTGGCGACCGAGGATCGACCCGATGCGGCCCACCATCCCGGGACGATCCTCGTAGGCCAGCACCAGGATGTGTCCCTCCGGGATGAACTCGATGTGCAGATCCCGGAGCCGCACGATGCGGGGCACGCTGTCGAAGATGGTACCCGCGATGATCTTGCGTCCGGTGCCGGCCTGGGTGGTGACCGTGATCAGGTTGGTGTAGCCGGACGTCGTCTCGGGATCGGCGCGGACTTCCAGCGAAAGGCCGCGATCCTTCGCGACCAGGTGCGCGTTGACGAGGTTGACCGCCTGCGCGGTCACGCCCCCGAGCAGCCCTTTCAGGACGGCCCGACCGACCAACTCGGTATCCCAGCGCGCCACCTGTCCCGCCACCTCGATCTCCACCCGCTCGACGTTCTCGGGCTCGAGCTGGACGCAGAAGCGGCCCAGCAGCTCGGCCAGCTTTAGGAACGGGCGCTGCTCGGCCAAGCTCTCGCGGTCACCCACCGGAATGTTCACCGCGTGCTCGACCAGCTCCCCATCGCGGAAGGCCACGAGCTGCCGCGCCACGTCCACCGCCACGTTGATCTGCGCCTCCTGGGTGTTGGCCCCGAGATGCGGGGTCACCACCACGCGCGGATGCTGCACGAGCCGCTTGACCAGCGGCGACTGAGGCGGCTCCTCGCTCCACACGTCCACCGCCGCGCCCGCGATGTGCCCCGAGTCGAGCGCGGCCAGCAGATCGGCCTCGTTGACGATGCCGCCGCGGGCGCAGTTGACGACCCGCGCGCCCGGCTTCATGGCGGCGAGCTCGCGCGCCCCGATCATGTTCTCGGTCTCGTCGCTCAGCGGCACGTGCACCGTGAGGACGTCGGCGCGGCTGAGCACGGTCTGCAGATCCACCAGCCGCACACCCAGATCCCGCGCGCGGCTCTCCGGGATGAAGGGATCGTAGACCAGGACCTCCATGTCGAAGGCGCGCAGGCGCGCGGCCACCCGCGAGCCTACCTTCCCCAGCCCCAGCACACCCGCCGTCTTCCGGAAGAGCTCGGAGCCGTAGATGCCGCGGTCCCACTCGAGCTGCTTGAGCGAGTCGTGGGCGACCGGGATCTTGCGCACCAGCGCCAGCAGCATGCCCACGGTGTGCTCGGCCGCCGAGACCACATTGCCGTAGGGGGCGTTGACCACCACCACGCCCCGGCGCGAGCAGGCGTCCACGTCGATGTTGTCCACCCCGACCCCGGCCCGGCCCAGGATGCGCAACCGGCGCGCCCGCGCCAGGAACTCGGGCGTGACCGTCGTGGAGGAGCGGGTGACCATGGCCTCGTACTCGCCCAGGCGCGCGTGCAGCTCGTCCTTGGGCAGCTTGCTCGAGACCTGGTCCACCTGGAAGCCGCGCTCGGTCAGGTAGGCGATCCCTTCCGGGGCGATGGTGTCGATGACCAGGACTCTCATGCGCGTTCCATGCTAGCACGCCCCTCACCCAACCCTCTCCCCTCTGAGGAGAGGGTTGGGTGAGGGGCTCAGCGGTGCGTGCGCAGGAAACGAAGGAACTCGCGGCCCTCCCCGAGGCGGCGGCGGACGAGGTGGGGGTCGCGGACCATGCCGGCGGCGAGGGAGATCATCTTGCGGGGGCGGAAGTAGAAGCGGCGGTAGAAGCGGTCCACCGAGCGGAAGATCTCCGGGCGCGAGAGGTGCGGGTAGCCCAGCGCGCTCACCTGCACGCCGGCGCCGTCCACCAGCTCCTCGGACTCCAGCCACCCGTTGCGCTGCGCCTCGTCGAAGAGCGCGGTGCCCGGATAGGGGGCGGCCAGCGAGACCTGGATGGTTCCGGGATCGATCTCGGCCGCGAACCGGATGGTCTCCTCGATGGTCTCGCGGGTCTCGCCCGGCAGGCCGAGGATGAAGGTCCCGTGGATGGCGATGCCGAGGGCCTTGGCCTCGCGCGTGAACCGCCGGGCCACGTCGAGGCGCACGCCCTTCTTGACGTTGTTGAGAATGACCTGATTGCCCGACTCGTAGCCCACGAGCAGGAGCCGGAGCCCGTTGTCCTTGAGCACCTTCAGGGTCTCGTAGGGCACGTTGGCCTTGGCGTTGACCGACCAGGTGATGCCGAGCCGGCCGAGCCGCCGGGCGATGGCCTCGGCCCGGGGCAGGTCGTCGGTGAAGGTGTCGTCGTCGAAGAAGAACTCCCGCACCTGGGGGAAGAGCCGCGCGGCCAGCGCCATCTCCTCGGCCACGTGCTCGGGGCTGCGGGTGCGATAGCGCTGCCCGCCCACCGTCTGAGGCCACAGACAGAACGTGCACTTGGAGCGGCAGCCGCGTCCCGTGTAGAGCGAGACGTACGGATGGCGGAGGTAGCCGATCGCGTAGTGCTCCACCGTGAGGTCGCGCTTGTAGACCGGCGTCACGAAGGGCAGCGCGTCCATGTTCTCGAGCGGCGGGCGCTCGGTGGTGTGCTCCACATGACCGTTCACCCGATAGGAGAGCCCGCGCACGCTCGCCAGCGGTCGGCCCTGCGCTACCTCCTGGACCGTGAAATCGAACTCGCTTCGCGCCACGAAGGAGAGGGCGCGACTCGTGCGGAGCGAGGCCTCCGGGGCCACCGCGGCCGCCGCCCCCACGAGCCCGATCGTCAGCTCCGGATTCTCGGTCTTGAGCGCCTCCGCCACCTGCACGTCGGAGGCGAAGGACGGCGTGCTGGTGTGCATCACGCACAGATCGTAGCCGCGGGCGAGCGGGAGCACGTCGTCGAGGGTGAGGCCGTCGGGCGGCGCGTCCACGAGGCGAGAGTCGGGCACGAGCGCGGCGGGCTGGGCCAGCCAGGTCGGGTACCAGAAGGAGCGGATCTCGCGCCTGGCCTGGTAGCGGGAGCCCGCGCCGCCATCGAAGCCGGCTACCGCGGGTGGGTGGAGGAACAGCGTGCGCAGGTAGCTCTGGCTCACGTTGGCCTCACGATACCACAGCGGACTCGCTAGTCGCGGTGGCGGCTGCGCAATAGCACGACGAGCCAGCCCATCGCGAGCAGCAGCACGGCGCCGGCGATCCAGAGCTGCAGCTCCCGCACGCGGGCCACCGCCACCGCCACCGAGTCGGCGACCGCGTAGGCCACGCCGAACGTGAGCGGCACGCTCACGAGGACGGCGACCAGGTCCACCAGGAAGAACCAGAGGAACGGTACACGGACGAGCCCGGCGGTGAGAAAAGCGGCCGAGCGTAGCCCCATGACGAGTCGGGCCACCACGAGGAACTTGAGCCCGTGGCGACGGTAGGCCTCCATGATGCGGGCTTCGCGCGCCGGGGTGAGCACGCGCCGCACGGTGGACCAGCGGAGGATTCGCCGGCCGAAGTGGCGGCCGAACCAGTAGAGGAGCACGTCGCCGGCGAGCGCGCCCCCCATACAGGCGAGCAGCGCGCCTTGCCAGCGCATCACGTCCCACCGCGCCATCATGGCCGCGATGGCGATGGGCAATTCCTCGGGAATCGGCACGCCCATGCCCGAGACGAGCAAGACCAGGAACACGCCCGGGTAGGTGAAGTTGCCGATCAGCTGGGTCAGCATCACTCGCCGGCTCGGACCCGGCCGTAGAGCCGGCGGCCGTTGTGGGCCACGAGCAGCCTCGCGCTGCCCGGCGGCAACGAGGAGACGATGCTGCGCTCCGGTACGCGGGTGGTGAGCAGATAGGGCGGCCGGGCCGAGCCCCACGCCTCGATGAAGCGCGTCGCGCTCCAGAACGTGGGCGCCGCGTCCGCGAAGGTGGAGCCGATGCCGAGCACGCTGCGCGCCCCGTCGAGCAGGGCGGGCCGACGCCCCGAATAGAACTCCAGCGCCCCCGCGTTCTCGATCGGCCCCTCCAGGACCAGTCGGTCATCGGGACCGAGGCGGGCGCGGATCTCGCCGGCCATCATCGCCACCGCGCGCGCCGAGGCGGTCATGGCCAGCCCCGCCGTGACCACCGGCACCAGCAGGAGCATGACCGCGGCCACCACGATCGCGGCCCCGGCCGCCACGCGCCGCGCGGCGGCGAGCGCCAGCGCGGCCGCGCCCACGAGCAGGACGATCGAGGCCTGCACCAGCAGCGGTCGCAGCCCGGTCCAGGCGGGATAGGGCGAGAGCTGGCCCCAGACCGCTTCCTTTCTCGAGTAGACGTCGGAGACACCGAACACCGCGGTGGTGAACGCCTGCCCGTCGCCGGCCGACGCCCACGCGAGCGCGCCGCCCACGAGCGCGAACAGCGCCAGGTGCAGCGCGATCAGCCCGCGCGGGCGCGGCCCCGCCTCGCGCCAGGCGCGCGCCGCGAGCAGGGCGACCGCCGGATAGGCGGGTAGCCCGTAGTGGGGGAGCTTGAACGGCGAGATCGTGAAGAGGCCCAGCACACTCACCGCCCAGACCGCCAGCGCCACCCACGGCAGCTCGGCCGGATCGCGCCAGGCCCGCCGGCGCGCGAGGGCAACCACCGCCATCGCCGCGGACAGGATCCACGGAAAGGCGCCGAAGCCGGCGGCCGCGACGAACTCGATCGCCGAGAGGGGCACATCCTCGTCCGGGAATACGCGCATGCGGGCGACGTTGAGCAGATGGTTGTCCACCACCGTGTACCACAGGAACGAGGGCTCGGTCGCGGCGGCCACCGCGTACCAGCCAAAGCCGATCACGAGGAGGAGCCCGAGGCCCGCCGGGGGAAGCCACGCCTTGACCGGGCGCAGGCGTCCCGCGAGCGCCAGCGCCAGCGCGAGCGCGGCCAGCGGCCCCAGCAGTCCGAGCGGATCCTTCGCGAGCGCGGCCACTCCGAGCGCACTGCAACCCAGCACCGCCCAGCCGGTACCGGCTCCGAAGAAGTAAGCGAGTGTCCGCGGCCTGGGGGAGTGCGCGGGACCGCCTTGCGAGCCACCGCCGAAGGCGAGGCGAGCGGGTCCAAAGAGTCGGGCCCCCGCGGCTGAAGAGCCTGAAGAAGTAAGCGGTCGCCCTCCGATGAGGGGAATGAGAAGTCCCGCAAAGCCCCAGGCGATACCGGCCACGAACAAGCTCTCGGGCCGGACATAGCGGGCGTAGGCGGCGAAGAGCGCGCAGGAGAGGAGGGCGGCACCGGCCAGCGCTCCCCCGCCCGGGCCCAGGAGCCGGACGCCGAGGAGCGTGGTGCCGGCCAGCGCGAGCAACGCGGCCAGCAGCGGGGCCAGGCGCGCCGCCCACTCGGTGAGACCGAAGAGCGCGAACGACACGGCGGTGAGCCAGTAGAGGAGCGGCGGCTTGTCGAAATAGCGCACCCCGTTCAGTTGGAGGGCGAGCCAGCTTCCGCCCAGCAGCTCACGAGCGATCTCGGCGTGCTGGCCTTCCCCGGGATCGTCCAGCGGGGCCACGCCCAGCCCCGGTCCCAGCAGCACCACCGCCAGCACCACCACCACCACGACGGCGACGCCGGCGCCGCGGAGAGCCGCCACTACAGACTGCGACCGCTGTCGTCCAGGATCCGCTTCTCGACCGAGCGATCGTCGGTCTTGATGTCCTCTTCCTTGTCCACGAAGAGGATGCGCTCTTCCTTGTACACGCGACGCTCCACCGTCACGGTGGTCCGGCTCGCGTCCTGGCGGTGGATGGCCAGGCGCAGCCGGTGCTCGACGCCCTTGGCGTATACCCCGAAGTTCTCGCCGTCGATCCGCCGCGAGTCGGTGCGGATCCAGCCCACCTCGCGGTCTTCCTTGTCGATGTCCCAGCCGAGGCTCTTGAGCACCGACCGGCTCACCACGAACACCCGGTCCACCGGTGCGTTGTAGGTGCGAGACTCCTGGGCCGAGGCCGCGGTGAGCCCACCGCCCACGAGCAGGGCCAACCGCGCGAGCACGGCCGTCCGAGCCGGCCGCGTGGAGGTCGTGAGTCGCATCGTCATGTGGTCCCCTCGCCTCCCTCAGATTCGAGCCGCCCTCCGCGCAGCCGCAGCGTGCGGTCCGCGAGGCGGCCGCGTCGGCCCGGTGTGTGACCAGGATAACCGAGGCGCCCCGGTCGCGGCACAGCTCGCGCAGCTCCGCGAGGATCACCCCGGCGTGGCCTTCGTCGAGATTGCCCGTCGGCTCGTCGGCCAGCACGAGGGGCGGGGCGTTGAGCACCGCGCGGCAGTACGCCACCCGCTGCTGCTCGCCGCCGGAGAGCTGGGTCGGATAGTGGCCGCTGCGATGCGCGACCCCGAGCCGCTCCATCAGCGCGCGCGCCGCCGGCAAGGCCTCGCGGCGCGACCGGCCCACGTACCGCGCGGCGAGCAGCACGTTCTCGAGCGCGGTGAGCCCGGCGATCAGCAGGAACGACTGGAAAACGTAGCCGATGGAGCGGCCGCGCACCGGGCACTGGGCCCGGCGGGAGAGCCGGCTCACGCAGACGTCGCCGAGCCAGATCTCACCCGCGTCCACCGGCTCCAGGAGCCCGAGCAGGTTGAGCAGGGTGGACTTGCCGGAGCCCGACGGCCCCATCACCGCCACGAACTCGCCCGGCTTCACCTCCACGTCCACCGAGTCCAGCACCGGCACCGGCCGACCGTCGGGGCCGCGAAACGTCTTGCTGAGTCCGATTGCGCGGACGACCATGTCAGAGTCCCGCTCAGGCTCCGCGCCGGATGGCCTCGGCGGGCGACAGGCGCGCGATCCGCAGGGTGGCGTAGGTCGCGGCCAGCCCGCCCAGGATCACGGAGAACCCCAGCGCGAAGGCGAGCAGGCGCGCCGAGAAGAGGAAGAGCTGCTGGCCCTCTCGGAGCACACGGGCGTCCACCAGGGCGCCCACCGCGAGGGCCAGTCCCACCCCGATGGCGCCACCCGAGACGCTCACCACGAGCGCCTCGGCCAGGATCTCGCGCAGAAGCTGGAGATCGGTGGCGCCGAGCGCACGCTTGATGCCGAAGTCGCGGATGCGCTCGAACACCGCGGCGGTCACCGTGTTCGAGAGCGAGAGGCCGCCGATGACCAGCCCGAGGGTGCCGATGCCGAAGAGCAGCGCGGAGAAGAACGCGGTGGACTGCCGCAGCAGCCGGCTCAGCTCGCCCGGGATCGTGACGTTCACGCCCGGCACCTCGGCCTGGACACGCCGCGCCAGCGCGTCGGGATCGACGCCGTCCGTCCACGCCACCGCGGCGCCGGTGTTGAGGTCGGCCCGGCTCATCGCGCCGGCCCCGCCCGCGAAGACCTGCACCAGCAGCGGATCGCGCCTCAGCCACAGCTCGCGCGCGTCGTCGAGGGGCACGATGGCGAAGCGATCCGGGGCGGTCAGGGTCTTGTCGAGGACGCCGACGACTTGAAAGCCCCGGCCGCCCAGATCGACCCGGCTGCCCGCCCGCAGACCTCGTGAAGACGCGAAGTCGATGCCCACCACCGCCACGCCGCGGTCGCCCGCGCGGAGGAAGCGGCCGTCCCGGACCGGCAGCTCGCGGTACTGGCGATTGGCGACCGGGGCCGCCGGGTCCATCCCCATGATCAGCTCCTGGGTGAGGGTCAGGAACTGCGACGTGGTGGGATTGAGCGGCAGCATCACCTGCGCCTGCACCGCGGCCACCCCCGGCACGCGGGCGATCTGCTCGATCTTCGAGGCGCGCAGCAGACCGCCCGCGGTGAACCCGGTGCCCATGCCCATACCCTCGCCGGCCACCGAGATCTGGCCCAGGACGAAGCGGTCGCCGCCGTCGATGAAGCGCGTGATGCGCTCGGCCATGGCGCCGAGGGCGACCAGGCCGGCCACCCCCACCGCGATGCCGAGGATCGTGAAGACATAGTTCTTCGGAAGGAGACGGCTCATCGTCACCACTTGAAGCGGGACTCGGTGGGGCGGCCTTGCCGCCGGCGGACCCACCGATTGATGCGCACGATCGTGAAGAAGACCTCCAGGGAGATTCTCATCTTGAGGGTGCGCCGCAGGAAGGCGCCGCCGGCCAGCACTCCGGTGACCCCGTCCACCATGCCGGCGAACTCACGCGGCTTGAGGAACATCTCGACGAACGACGGATCGTAGAAGTTCCGGATGAAGCGCTGGAAGGGCTGCATGCCCCTGCGGATGCGCCGCTCGTAGCCGCGGAAGCGGCGGGCCTCGAAGCGGTTCTCCCGGAAGGCCTTCAGGATCTCCGCCGCGGACAGCTCGGCGGACTGGGTGGCGATGTAGACCCCGGACGAGAAGATCGGATCCACGAAGGCGATGGCGTCGCCCACGCACACGAACCGGTCGCCCACGGCCGGATCGGTGCGGTAGGAGAAGTTGGCCGCGCGGTGTACCGCGGTGATGCGCGGAGCGCCGTCGAGCGCGTCCCGGAGGCCGTGGCAGCGCGTGATCAGCGACTCGTAGAGCTGCTCCAGGTTGCCCTCGCGCCCGGAAACCGTGCGGGCGTGGAGCACGCACCCCACGCTGGTGGTGCCGTTGTGGAACGGAATGTACCAGAACCAGCCGGGCTCGAAGCTGAAGATGCGGATGTTGCCTTCCTCCCGTCCCGGCCAGCGGCGGCCGCCGCGGAAGTGGGCGAAGAGCGCCACCTTGCCGAGCCCCTCGATGGGCCGGCGCCGGCCGTGGCGGGACGCGATGAAGGCGTCGCGACCGCTCGCGTCGACCAGGAAGCGGGCGCGGATCTCCCGCGGGCCGGCGGCCTCCGAGAGGGAAACCGTCACGCCGTCGTCATCGAAGGCCACCCGCTCCACGGTCGCGGGCTGCAGGACCGTGACGTTCGGCTGGCGCGCGGCATGGTCGAGCAAGATCTTGTCGAACTCGCCACGCTGGACCTCGTAGGTGTACGGCGGCCACGGCTTGCCCTCCCGGAAGAAGAACTGGTAGTCGAGATCCATGTCCTGATCGTGGAAGTAGGCCCCGTACTTCACGAGGAACCCGCGCGACTTCACCTCGTCGAGCACGCCCAGCCGCCCCAGCACCGGCATGTTGGCGGGCAGCAGCGATTCGCCCACGTGGAACCGTGGGAAGGCCTCGCGCTCGGCCAGGGCCACCGTCAGCCCCCCCCGGGAGAGGAAGGTGGCCGCGCTCGAGCCGCCCGGTCCCCCGCCCACCACCAGCACGTCGTAGTCGGCCGGGCGCACCGGCGCGCGCCGTGCCGGCGCCTCGAGCGTCCGGGCCAGCTCCTCCTGGGAATAGAAGCGCCGCGCGGCCGGGGTGAGCCAGTCGACCCCGAGGGCCGCGAGGGGCTTCCGGCCGATCGCGAGGGCCAGCATGAGCGGCGTCGCCGCGGTGGCGAGCGAGGCCAACCGCAGGCCGCGGGCGTGGCCCGAGTGCCAGCCCCTCTCCACCGACCGGACCGCGCGGTCCGCGATGAAGGCGCCGACCGCCAGGGCCCAGCTCGGCGGACTCCCGCGGTGGGGCGCCGCGAACTGGTACATTTCGCGGTGCCGAGCTCGGAGGCGCGACGGGCTGAAGATACCGATCAGCCAGAGGGCGCCCGCGGTGGCTTCGCGCGCCCAGCGCCGCACGATATGCCCGGCCAGGAAGGCTCCGACCGCGATGCCGTCGCGGGCGGGACGGAAGCGGCTGCGGCGGTCCTCGAAGTGGATCGGCGTGATGGCAATCTCGAGGACCCGGAACCCGTGGGCGGCGGCGCGCAGGAGCAACTCGCTCTCGAGCACGAAGCCGCCGTGACGCGCGGTCACCGCGGAGAGGAGCGACGCGGGGTAGACGCGGAAGCCGGACTGGGTATCGGCCACCGCGGCCTCGCTCAGCCAGTTGATGAAGAAGCCCGCGACGCGCAGGGCCACGACCCGGCCGGCCGGCATCACTCGCTCGGCCGGCTCGGTGACCCCGCCCAGCCGGCCTCCGACGACGAGGGCGCGGGGCTCCTCGACCGCCGCCTTCAGGAGGCGCGGGATTTCGTCGGGATCGTGCTGGCCGTCGCCGTCGAGCGTCACCACGCGCTGCACCCCGCGGCGCAGGCCCTCCGCGAACCCGCGGCGAAGCGCCTCGCCCTTGCCCCGGCGCCCGGCGAGCGAGAGCACCTCGGCTCCCGCGGCGGCCGCGGCCGCTCCGCTGCCATCCGATGAGCCGTCGTCCACCACCAGGACGGGGCCGTGCAGCCGGGCGCGCTCCACGATGTCGGCCACGGTGGCCGCCTCGTTGAAGACGGGGATCACGATGAGGTGCTCGTTGACTTGATTCAAAGGGCGGGCCCCACCAGCACCGCGGTCCGGCAGCCGCCGCGCGCGATGCCGTGCACCAGCACCGAGGGCGCGCCGTGCACGGCGTCGAGCGCGGCGGCGCCCACCCGCAGCGCGCCCAGCCCGCCGTGCTGGCCGAACCGGGGCGCCAGTGACACGGGGGGCAGCAGGTCGGCGCGCCCGCCGAGGTCCCGGCCGAGCAGGGCGCGCTCCCAGTCGTCCACCGCGGGGTCGCCGTTACCGGAGCCGTAGCAGCGCGCGACCAGCGTGAGATCGCGCGCGCGGATCATCCGGGCCACCGGGGAGACGTGGTCGGCGCGGACCGCGCGCCCGGTGTGGGGCGCCGTCGGCACGTTGCCCCAAGCCGTCTCCACGATCTCGGCCATGATGCGGGCGCCCCGCGCCCGGGCCGCCTCCAGCTCTTCCAGGACGATGAAGGTTGCGCCCTCGCCCAGAACGGGACCGTTGTGGTCCACCGCGAAGGGCCGGCAGCCCTCGGGCGCACGGCCCCGCATGGGCGAGAGCGCGCCCATCTCGGCCAGGCGTTGGTACACGTCGTGGAACAGCTCGTCGACGCCGCCGGCCACCACCGCCTCCGCGCGACGGTCGACGATCAGGCGCGCCCCGCGCGCGACCGCGAGGTCGCCCGCGAGGGTGGGCTGGTTCATCGTGACCGTGGGCGCCTTGGCGCCCACCGCGATGGCGGCAATCGACGCCATCGTGTTCATCACCGTGTTGGGGAAGATCATCGGCGAGAGTCCGGCCGGGCCGCGGCGCAGGAAGCCCTGGGCGAAGTCGCGGCTCGAGGTGAAGTCGCCGTGCTCGGTGCCGACCACCATGCCGAGCCCGGGCCCGCCCGCGATGCCCGCGTCGCGCACCGCGAGCAGGCAGGCCCCGAGCGCGAGCCGGCAGATGCGCGAGAGCCGGCGCGCCGCGTCCCGGTCCACCAGGGAGGCGAGGGTGGCCTCGTCCACCTCCGCGGCGAGCCGGCTCACCATCTTCGTCGCGTCGAAGGCCCGCACCGGGCCGATGGCGGAGCGGCCGACCGCCAGCGCGCCCGCCAGCGCGTCGCGCCCGCCGACGGTCGAGGCGTTCACGGTTCCTAGCCCGGTGATCACGACGCGCCGGCCGGTCACGGGTGGAGGTCTCGCGAGAAGACCAGACTCACGTTCTGGCCGCCGAAGCCGAAGGAGTTCGAGAGCGCGGCCGTGATGTGGGCGGGCCGCGCGGTGTCGGGCAAGCAGTCGAACGGCACGTCGGGATCGACGTGGACCAGATTCGCGGTCGGGGGGAGCAGGCCGTGCTGCAGGGCCAGGATCGTGGCCGCCGCCTCCACGCTGCCCGCCGCGGCCATGGTGTGGCCCACCAGCGACTTGGTGGAGCTGACCAGCACCGCGCCGTCGCCGAACACGCGCCGCAGGGCGAGCGCTTCGGCGCGGTCGTTCTGCGGCGTGCCGGTGCCGTGCGCGTTGACGTAGCCGACCTCCGACGGGGGGAGGCCGGCGTCTTCCAGGGCGAGCCGCATGGCCTGGATCATCCCCTCGCCCTCCGGATGCGGCGCGGTGATGTGGTGCGCATCCGTCGTCATGCCGTAGCCGCCGAGGCGCGCGTGCACGCGCCCGCCCCGCGCCCGGCAGTGCTCCGCGTCCTCGATGACGAAGAAGGCGGCCGCCTCGCCGATGGACATGCCGCGGCGATCGCGATCGAAGGGCCGGCACGGGGTGGGATCGAGCAGCTTCAGGGCGTTGAAGCCCATGAAGCAGATGTGGGTCAGGACGTCCACGCCGCCCACCAGTGCGGTCGGCGTCACCCCCGCGCGCACGAGGTCGGCGCCCAGCGCGATCGAGGCGGCGCCCGACGCGCAGGCCATCACCACCGTCTCCTTCGGGCCGGTGAGCCCGAGCCGCCAGCCGAGGGTCTCGGCGTGGGAGAACGGCAGGATGGAGCGGAGCGCGCGCATCCCGGGGGCGGGCGCGCCCCGCCGCGTCTCCTCCCAGTACCATTCCTCGCCTTCGAGCATGCCGCCGCCGACCGCGCCGATCAGCAGGGCGGCCTCCGCGCGATCGGTGCCTTGCAGGCCCGCGTCGGCGAGCGCTTCGCGGGCGGCGGCCAGCGCGACCCGGTCCGCGCGCGATCGGCGCCGCGACGAGCCGAGCGTGCCCATGACCTCGGCGGGGATCTCGGCCGCGATGCGGGAGCGGAAGCCTTCGGCGTCGATGAGGGTGACCGGCTTGATGGCGCAGATACCGGCGGCCAGGCCGGTCCAAAAGCTCTTGACGCCGGCCCCGTAGGGACTTACCACGCCGAGCCCGCTCACCACGACGTCAGGGCGCCCGCCGCGGGGGCCGGGCCGGCTCATGTCGCGTCCATCCCCGCGACTCGAGCGCTCAGGCCTGGCCGGTCTTCGCCAGGATGAAGCGCGAGAGGGAATCCAGCGAGAGGAAGTCGTCCGCGAGGTCACGCCCTTCGTCGATCACGATGCCGAAGCGCTCCTCGATGGCCACCGACAGCTCGATGAAGTCGAGCGAGTCCAAGCCGAGCGATCCCTCGACGCCCTTGGGGAGGGTCGTCTCAAGCGTCATCTCGGCCGCCCGGCGCGGATCGAACTTCAGCCGCTCGACGACGAGCCCTTTCAGCTCGTCCAGGACCTCCTTCTGCGTCATCAGGACGACCTCCCTCTCACGCCGCGCTGCCGCGCGGGTGGGATGTCAGCATGCTCCAGCGGAGCCGCGCACGCTCGCCGCGCCAGCGCCCCGACAGCTCGAGCGGGCCCGCCGGCGCCCGGTCCAGCCACTCGCGCAGGTCGGCGAGCGGACCGGCCGCGAAGCGCTCGCCACCGCGGGGGGCGGGGCTCCCGCGGCCGCCGCGAACGGACTCGAACCGCAGCTCACCCTCCCCGCGCTCGAGCCAGAGACAGGCCGCCGTCTCCACCAGGGGCCACCGAGTGAAACGACGGTGGCCCGCATAGAGATCCGCGCACTCCTCGAAGATCTCGACAGCCAGCACCAGGGCCCGATCGCAGGTCCCGTCGTCCAGGAGCTGCGCCGCCTGCTCGATGGCCCGCAGGGTGGCGGGCGCGCCGCCGATCAGGATCCCGTACGCGCCCGTGACGCCGTACTCGATGGCCACCTCCGCCGGCACGACCGCCGGCGCCGTGTAGGCGAAGTGAGTCCCGCCGCCGCGCCGCTCGACGAACTCGCGGTTGGAGGCGCCGTAGGCGGCGGTGGTCGCGTACAGCAACGCCGTCCGCTCACCCGCGATCGCCTCCCGCGGGGCCTTCCCATCTTCAAGCATCGCGTCCACGGCCGCAAGGGCCAGCAGGCATTCCCGGGTCGCCCGCCGAAAGCGATCGCCGGGACGGTCCGGGCGCGCGAGGGTGAGGATCGGAGTGGCTTGGCGAGGCGCAGCCGCAGGCGAGCCGAGCGGATCGGCAGAGCCGTCGCAGGCGCGATCGCCGGTCAGGAGGCCGAGGGCCCGGATCGAGGGGGCGTGCATCAGGCGGCCTCCAGGACCAGCGCGCCGTTGCAGCCGCCGAAGCCCATCGAAGTGCTCAGCATGATGCGCGGGCGAGCCGCGCGCGCGCGCCCCGGCACGTAGTCCAGGTCGCACTGGGGATCCGGCTCTTCCAGGTGCAGCGTGGGCGGGATCAGCCCCCGCCGCGCCGCGAGGAGGCACATGAAGGCCTCCAGCGCGGCGGCGGCGCCCATGGTGTGGCCGAGACTGCCCTTGATGGAGTTGATCGGGATCTCGTGGGCCCGCGGGCCCAGGGCCCGCTTGAGCGCGGCCGTCTCGATGCGGTCGTTCAACGGCGTGGCGGTCCCGTGGGCGCTCACGAAATCGACCTCCGCGGGAGACAGCCGGGCGCCGGCCAGCGCGGCGCGAATGGCCCGCTCGAGCCCGCGGCCCTCGGGCTCCGGCGCCGCGATGTGGAAGCCGTCACTCGCGCTGCCATAGCCCAGCAGCGTGCCGAGCCGCGGGCCGGTCAGGTCGCGCTCGCGCACGAGCAGGGCCAGCGCCCCCGCTTCTCCGAGGAGGAGGCCGCTGCGCCGTCGATCGAAGGGCCGGACCTCGTCTCGCGTGAGCGAGCGGAGCGCGTTGAAGCCCCGTAGCACGAAGCGGCAGAGGGCGTCATACCCGCCCGCCACCACCGCGTCGGCCTCGCCGCGGCGAAGGAGATCAGCCCCGACCGCCAGGGCGGTCGCGCCGGAGGCGCACGCGGTGGACACCGTGATCACCGGGCCGCGCGCGCCGAGCCAGCGCGCGAGATTCCAGCCCGGCGCGTCGTAGAGGGCCCCGGGCAGCCGGCGCCGGGTGCGGTCTCCGGCCAGCGCCTTCTCACCTTCCTCGACCCCGCCGAGGGCCGTGCCCACCACCACGCCGACGCGCGCCGGATCGAGCGGCAGCGGGCGGAACGCGGACTGGGCGCACAGGTCGTCGGCCGCCGCGACGAGAAGCCGGGTGGCCCGGCAGTCGGGCACGCCGCGCCACTCCTTGATGCGCCCGAGCTTCTTGACCTCGCCGCCTCGTTGCACCCGGAGGTCGGCCACCGGCACGCGCTCGATCTGCGAGATCCCGGAGGCGCCGGTGATCAGCGCCGACCAGAACGCCTCCAGGTCCTGGCCAATCGGCGTGATGACCCCGGCGGCCGCGATCGCGACGCGGTCAGGGGCGGCCATGGGGCGGGCTCCAGGCGTCGAAGAAGTTGAACCACTGCGTCGGGTAGGCGCGGATCACGCGCTCGAGGGCCCCCACCGTCGCGGCGAGGGCGGTCTGCTCTTCTCCCGGCTTCACCCAGATCGCGGGCTCGACCTCGAGGCGGTAGCGGCCGCCCGGAGCCATCACGCAGAAGGCGGGCACGACCGCAGCGCCCGCGGCCCGCGCCAGCACGAAGGGCCCCAGGGGGAAGGCCGCCGGCTCGCCGAAGAAGGACACCATCGCGTCGCCTCGACCGCCGGTAGGGCGGTCCGCCTGCATCGCGACCAGCTCGGCGCGCCGGAGCGCCGCGAGCAGTCCGAGCGTGGAGGTGGCCTGGTGGCGCGTCACGAATCGGAGCCGCGGCCCGTCGAGGCGGAGGTAGCCCTCGAGGGCGCGGTCCTGCTCGGCGGACAGGACGACGTGGGCGGTGCGGCCGCTGCGCGAGGACAGGAGCCGGCCCGCGAACTCCCAGTTGCCGAGGTGCGCGGTGAGCAGGACCACCCCACGGCCGGCGGTGATGGCCGCGTCGAGATGATGCTCGCCCGAGGCACCCGTCACGTAGGCGCGCAGATCCGTGCCCGGTCTCCGGTTGAGGGTGAGGAGATCGGCGAAGAACGCGCCGAAGTTGGCGAAGGTCTCCGACACGCGCGCCTCGATGACCTCCGGCCGGGCGCCCGCGAGCACGCGCGACAGGTTCGATCGCACCGCCCGGCGCTCCGCGGGCACCGCGTGGGCGAACAGCCGGCCGAGCCCGCGCGCGAGCAGGAGCCGCGCGGGACGGGGCAGCGCGCCGGCGGCCGCGGTGGCCAGCCGGTAGTACCCGATCCGGTTCAGCCCGTGGGAGTACCAGTCGGGTGGCGTCGGCGTCTCGACGCCGCCGGATGCGGGAGCGGGGCCTGGCGGTGGCATCGGCCTAGAGCAGCGTCCCGTAGTACATACGGAAGGCCCGGATGGGGCCGGGATGAGTGTCGTAGAGTCGGCTCGCCTCGAAGCGCCGCTCGGTACGGTCGAAGACGAGGTGCCCGGGCTCACCCGGATCATTGGGATCGTAGACGGTGAAGTGGATGTTGCCGGCCGGGTCGACCCGGTAGGCATAGGCGACCACGGTGTGGTTCAGCTCCCAGGTGGGAAAATTCGTCACGAGGAACTGTACGGACCGGCCTTCGGCCAGCTCGGCGAGCGTCTCGCGCGCCACCCGCTCCTGCTGCCATCGCGGGAAGGGAAGCGCCACGCGCCAGTTGGTCCAGTGCACGAGGCTCCAGAACCGGCCGACGAGTCCGGCCTTCACCGCCGCCTGCTGCTCGCGCGAGAACTCGTGGAGAGATGCATAACCCGGGATCACGACGCGGTCGTCGGCGGGCAGCGGCTCGGCCCACGGCGCCCGCGCCACGACCTCCTTGACGCGGGCGACGTACCCGTCGGAGGAGAGCCGGGGCGCGGACGGATCGAAGCGGGCAAAGCGCTGGAACTGGGTCACGCCCCGCGCCATCACGAAGCAGTAGTTGGCGTAGAGATCGGGCTTGCCCGGATTGTTCGTGCGGCTCTCGTTGGCGAAGGCGAAGGTATCCACACCGAAGCGGAGGGTGGCGGGCGCCGACGGGCGCCGCACGGCCACGTCCATGGGCGCAACCGACGCGCAGCCGGACACCACCATCGCGAGCAGGAAGAGTCGTGCCGACGCACGCATCACGCGCCGTTCAGTGTACCCCACACTCAGCCCTGGATCGAATAGCCTCCGTCCACCGGAATGGCGGTGCCGGTCACGAAATCGGAAGCGGGACCGCCGAGGAACACCGCGACGCCGGACAGATCGTCCGGCACACCCCACCGCGCGGCCGGCGTGCGCGCGAGCACCCGGTCGTGGAGGCCAGGGACTTCACGTCGGGCATTGGTGGTCAATTCGGTGTCGATCCAGCCGGGCAGAACCGCGTTGACCTGGATGTTGTCCCGCGCCCACGCGCTCGCCATCGCCCTCGTGAGCTGCACGATTCCGCCCTTCGACGCCGCGTAGGCCGGCGCGAACGAGGCGCCGAAGATGGACATCATCGAGCCGATGTTGATGATCTTCCCGCCCCCGCCGCGCTTCATGTGCGCATAGACGGCCCGGCTCGCCAGGAAGGCGCTGGTGAGGTTGGTATCAAGAACCTGCCGCCACTCTGCCAGCGTCAGGTCCTGCACCGGCTTGCGGATGTTCATCCCGGCGTTATTGACCAGCACGTCGACGCGGCCGAAGCGCTCTACGGTTTCGCCGATCAGCGCGTTCACGGCTACCTCGTCGGCCACGTCCGCCTCGATCGCGACCGCCTCCGCGCCCAGCTTCCCGAGCTCCGCGACCGCGCGACGGCTCTTCTCCGCGTTGCGGCCCGATACCACGATGGCGGCCCCGGCCGCGGCGAGCCCTCGCGCCATGCCGAGACCGATACCCCCGTTGCCGCCCGTGACCACCGCCACCCGCCCCTTCAGCTCTCCGTCCGCCACGCTCTCGCCTCCCCGGTCCACTCGTAGTAATTGATGAGTCGTCCGAGTCTAACCGGTCTGTGAAATGGAGGAAAGCCTGGCGAGCCAGCTCAGGAGCCCGACAAGCTGGCGTGCCGAGAACGACCCGGGTGACCGGCCGGGTGGCGAGCAGAGGCCGAGCCGGAAGGGCAACCGCGACGACAGGACCCGGCCGGCTCGCGCGAGCGCTCTACGCGGCGCCGATCGCTACCGCCTCGCGTGGAGGAACTGTTGCCAGGTCACCCGATGCCCGCGGAAGAAAAAGCCGAGCATCACGAGGGCGGCCACGAGGTTGCCGCCGAGGATGGTCCACCACGGGATGGCCTCCAGGAGCCATTCCGCGAGGGTCACCACCATCGCGGCGAGGAAGACCTCGAAGCAGCCGAAGAGCATGACGAGAGCGAAGAGGACCCGTGGCTCGCGATCGGCCAACGTCAGGAGGCCGGCCGCGGCCAGGCCAAGGACGATGAAAGCGGCGCCGTGCACGACGGTGTACTCGAGCACCAGCGGGACCGTGATCTGGAGCGCGTTCGGGTCGCGCAGGCCGTGGAAGAGCGCGGCGCCGAGCAGGGCGGGCGTGCGGAGCGGCTCGCCGACCGCCGCGTCGTAGGCGAGGAACCAGAGCGCGACGGCGGCCGCGCCCAGCAGGCCGCCCCAGATCCCCTCGCGGACGGCCCGCGTCCACAGCGGCCCCAGCAGCGCCCGGCCGAGGGCGCGGTGACCGACCATGAGATAGGTCAGCATCCCGAAAGCGGCCAGCCCGTTGGCGACGAGGATGGCCCACCAGGCCAGCTCGTCGAGGATGGGATGCGCGAGCCACGTGACCACGGCCAGCAAGAAGATCTCGAAGCACATCAGCGCGATGAACAGCATCAGCACACGACTCGGCTCGCGCTGGGCGGAGACGATCAGGTAGGCGATGAGCACGCCGATCATCGCGAAGACCACGCCGTGCAGCACCGTGTACGGCACGATGAGATGCGCGGCGGTGGGCACCGCGGACGGATCCTTCACGCCCTCGAAGGTGGCGGCGCCCAGGAGCGACGGGGTCCGGAACGGCCGGCCGCTCGCCGCATCGTAGATGAGGAACCACACCGCGACCAGGGCGGCCCCGATGACGCCGGCGATGACGCCCTCGCGGAAGTACCGGGAGTCGGAGGCCATGGGGACCCTCCTTCCGATCCAGCCAATCCGATCAGACGACGTGAACCCAGGGGTACCACCATCGGATGACCTCGGCAAGGCGGGAGGACGGTGAGAGATCAGGCCCGAGCGAGCGCTTCGAGCACCGCCGGGCCGAACAGCCTCACGCGCCAGTCGCGCACGCCCTCCACCTGGCGCAGCGCGGCAAGATCGGCGGGCGGCGCGGCCGCGAGCCGGTCGATGAGCCGCTGGGGAAAGAGCACGCCCGGCTCGAGGCCAATCTCCCTCGACGCCTTCGCTCGCCAGGCGCGCAGCGCTTCGGCCCGCCGGCGCACGGCCGCCGGCAGGTGCGGGCGCGGCGCGGACCGGTACACCGGCAGGTCGGCGTCGGAAGCCGCGAGACCGCGGGCGACCGCCTCGAGGATCGCCGCGCCGGCCCGGCGCACCACGGACGGCGTGCAGCCCGGGACCGACAGGATGCCGTCCGCGTCCCCGGGCAGGCGCTTGGCCAATGCCACCAGGCTCTCGTTGCCCACGATCATGAACGGCGGCCGGTCCAGGCGGAGGGCGAGGGCCTCGCGCGCGACGTGGAGCTCGCGCAGCACCGCGAGACCGCGGACGTCCAGCTCCCGTGCGCCCTTGAGCTTCATGTAGGCGTCTGGGTCCGCCGGCTTCTCGGGCACGAGCAGGGCGGCCAGCCCGGCGCATTCCTCCTCCACCCATCGCTCGCGCCCGAGCGCGCGCAGGGCTTCCAGCAGCCGCTCCCGCAGCGGAATGAGGTGCAGCACGTCGTCGAGGGCATAGGCTTCCTGCTCGGCCGTCAAGGGACGGCGGGACCAGTCGTCCTTCTGCCGCGACTTGACCGCGGTCACGCCCAGGTACTGGGTCAGCAGCCCCTCGAGCCCCAGCGCGGTGGCGCCCAGGAAGCGGGCCGCCATCGCGGTGTCGAACAGCGAGGCCACCGTGACGCCGTAGAGCCGCTTGAGATACGCCAGGTCGTTGTCGGCGGCGTGCAGGACCTTGATCGTGCGGGGATCGGCCAGCACCGGGCCCAGCGGTGAGAGGTCGCGCACCGCGAGCGGATCGACCAGGTAGCCGCGTCCGGCCGCGTCGGCGACCTGGACCAGACAGAGCTTGCCCGGATAGTGGTGCAGGCTGTCGGCCTCGGTGTCGAGGGCAAGCGCGCGCGTGCCCTCGAGCTCTCCCGCCAGGGCACGCAGGTCGTTGGCGGTCCGGATCCAGAGGGGGAGGGGCATGACGCGCTCGGTTATACTACACCGTCGGCGACACTCCCCCTTCCAGGAGGACGGTATGCAGATCGCAGGCTCGACGACGGTGATCACGGGCGGCGCCTCCGGCCTCGGCCGGGCCACCGCGGAGCGTCTCCACGGCGGCGGCGGCCGCGTGGTGCTGCTGGACCTGGCGAAGTCGCCGGGCAAGGAGGTGGCCGCTGAGCTCGGCGACCGCGTGCTGTTCGCCCCCGCGGACGTCACCAGCGCCGAGGAAGTGGGCGCGGCCATGGAGGCCGTGGTAGCGCGCTTCGGTGCGCTGCACGCGCTCGTCAACTGCGCGGGCATCGGCACCGCGGAGAAGACGTTCGGGAAGCGCGGGCCGGCTGATCTGGCCGCTTTCAGCCGCACCATCCAGATCAACCTCATCGGCACCTTCAACTGCATCCGCCTGGCCGCCGCCCAGATGGCCAAGAACCCGCCCAACGGCGAGGGCGAGCGCGGCGTGGTGATCAATACGGCGTCGGTGGCCGCCTTCGACGGCCAGATCGGCCAGGCCGCTTACTCCGCCTCCAAGGGCGGGGTGGTCGGCATGACGCTACCCATCGCCCGCGACCTGGCCGAGCTGGGCATCCGGGTCGTGACCATCGCGCCCGGCATCTTCGAGACGCCGATGCTCGCTGGGCTGCCCGAGCCCGCGCGCGTCTCGCTCGGCAAGCAGGTCCCCTTCCCGCCTCGGCTCGGCCGACCCGTCGAGTACGCCGCCCTCGCCGTCCACATCCTGGAGAACTCGATGCTCAACGGCGAGACGATCCGGCTCGACGGCGCCATCCGCATGCAGCCACGCTGAGAACAGGAGCGACCATGTACGATCCTCCGATCTTCTTCGATCCGCAGTTCACCCTCGAGGTGATGGCGGGCTGGCTGCTTTCCATCGCGGGCGTCGGCACGCTGCTGCTGGCCGCGGTCTGGTTCTCGCTGGCCGGCGAGTGGCGTCGGGGCAGCGCTCCGCCCGCCGCGTTCCGCGCGCTCTCCGGGCTGGGGCTCGTCCTGTTCCTGGGCGGGCTGCTATGGCAGTTCGTCGGCTACTGGAGGACCGGCGTCCTCAGCTGGTGAGACACTCCCGCACCTTGCTCATGAACATGTCGGGGGTGAAGGGCTTCTGCAGCCACCCGGTCCAGCTCGCGGTCGCCTCGCCCTCCCGATCCGGGCTCTCCGGATAGCCCGACATGCAGAGCACCCGCAGGGCGGGCCGGCGCGCGCGGAGCCGCCGCGCTAGCTCGGGGCCGCTCATCCGCGGCATCACCACGTCGGTGATGAGCAGGTCGATCGCGCCGGGATGGCCCTCGCCGAGGCGTATGGCGTCCTCGGCGTCCAGCGCTTCCAGCACCGTGTAGCCGTTCATCTCGAGGACGTCGCGAGCGAGCGCCCGCACCTCTTCCTCGTCTTCCACGACCAGGACGGTTACCGGAAGCGTTTCTGGATCAGCCACGGAGCAACCGCCGGAGGTCCAGGGTCGCCACTGAACGCGACCATGCACGAGGTGACGCGCGCACGTCTATGCGTAACCCTACGTAATTTCTTCCGGTGTTCTTCAGCCGTCGAGGGTGACGATACCGCGGCCGACCGCGAAGCGTACGAGGTCGCTCTGCCCGCGGAGCCCGAGCTTGCGCATTAGGTTGGCCCGGTGCACCTCCACGGTACGGGGGCTGATGTTGAGGCGCACGCCGATCTGCCCGCTCGTCTGCCCCTCCGCGGCCAGGTGCAGCACCTCGCGCTCCCGCTCGGTGAGGGTCCGGTAGAGATCGAGCCCGGTCGGGACCGCCCGCTGGGCGTAGGCCTCCACCATCACCTCGGAGAGGGGAGGGCTCAAGTGGCGCGCGCCGTCCGCCACCGCGCGGATGGCCCGCACCAGCTCCGCCGCGCTCGAGCCCTTGAGGACGTAGCCCGCCGCTCCGCTCTGGATGGCCTCGACGACGTAGGCGGGATTCGCGTGCATGGAGAGCACGAGGGCGCGCGTGCGGGGCGAGAGCCGGGTCGCCCGCCGCACGATGTCGGGCGCGTTGAGGCCGGGCATCACGAAATCCACCACCAGCACGTCCGGCTTCAGGCGCTCCACGAGATCGGCCACCTCGAGACCGCTCGCGGCCTCGCCTACCACGGTGAGGTCGGGCTCGGCGGCGAGCAGGGCCCGCAGGCCCTGGCGCACCACCTGATGGTCCTCGGCCAGCACCACGCTGATGGTCTTCACTCGATCGACTCAGTAAGAGGAACCTCCGCGGTCAGGCGTACCCCGCGGCCCGGTTCCGTCTCCACGGTCAGGTGGCCGTTCAGGAGCGCGGCGCGCTCGCGCAGGCCGGCAAGTCCGCCGCTCCGACCCGCCTGCACCACCATCCGGGGATCGAAACCTTCGCCGTGGTCCTCGACCTGCACGCCCAGGATCTCGTTGGTGGCCCAGAGCCGCACCGTCACCTCGTCCACTCGCCCGTGACGGGCCACGTTGGTGAGCGCCTCCTGCACGATGCGGTAGGCGGCGGTCTCCGTCTCGGGCGGGAATCGCCGGTCGAGCCCGCTGTGCTCCAGGTGGACCTGGATCTTGGTCTGGCTCGTGTAGCGCTCGACATGTCCGAGCAGGGCGGGCAGCAGCCCGAGGTCGTCCAGGATGCTCGGTCGCAGATCGAGCGACAGCGCGCGGACGCGATCGAGGAGTTCCTCGACCAGGATCTGGGCCTGCCCGAGCCGCTCGCGCACGGGAGCCGACGGCGGCTCGGGCAGGTCGAGGGTGAACCGGAGCCCGGTGAGGAGCTGGCCGATCTCGTCGTGCAGCTCGCGGGCCAGGTGACGGCGCTCGACCTCCTGCACTTCCATGAGGCGCCCCGAGAGGCCCTGCAGCCGGTTGAAGAGGGCGGCGTTCTGGATCGCGATGGCCGCGTGATCGGCCAGCCGACTCAGGACGGCTTCGTCGCGGTCGCTGAAGGGCCGCGCCGTCCGGTTCGAGACGTAGAGCAGGCCCTCGACCTGGCCGCCGATCCAGATGGGGGCCACCAGGGTCGTCACCACGCCTTCGCGGGCGACCTGCTCGGAGTAGTCCCGACCGATGCGGGGGTCCCCGAGACGGTTGGAGGTCCGGTAGGGCCGCCCCGTGCTCCACGCGGTGCCCCCGGCCCCCTTGCCGCGCTCGATGTGGGGCCAATCCTCGGGAGCGCTGCAATGACCGACGCCGCAGCGGTCGAACATGGTGTCGGAGTCGGCGTCGCGCAGCAGGATGTGGGCGATGTCACTGGCGCAGAGCTCGCGGCCGGCCGCGGCGACGTGGCGCAGGATCGCGTCCAGTTCGAGGGTGGCGCTGATGGTCCGCACGACCCCGGCGAGCGTCTCGGCCTCGACCCGGCGCCGCTCCGCCTCGGCGTAGAGCCGCGCGTTCTCGAGCGCCACCGCCGCCTGGTCAGCGAAGGCCCGCGCGAGCTGGACGTCGTCGGCGGTGAACACCCGGCCCGCGGTGTCCGCGAGTCCGAGCGCGCCGATCACCCGGTCCTTCACGATCAACGGCACCGCCAGCACCGAGCGGATGAGCGAGCGCTCGATGAACGCGCGCACCTCGACGGTGTAGGAGAGCCGCGGGTCGGTGAGGACGTCGATGGACACCACCGCCCGGCGCTCCGCCACCGCCAGCCCCACCACGCCGGTCCCCCGCGGATTCCGCAGCGGCCGGTCCTGGAAGGGGACGCGGCCGGCGCCCGCGATCTCCTCGAGCATGCCGGATTCCGGGTCGACCGTGTACACCGAGGCGGCGAGGAGGGCCATGAGATCCCGCACGCAGTTCACAATGCGCTGGGCCACGTCGCCCGGGTGCAGGGACTGGGCGAGGATCTGGCTCACGCCGCCCAGGGCCGCGCTTTCGCGGCGCCTCCGCTCCGTCTCCTCGAAGAGCCGCCCGTTCTCCAGCGCCACCGCCGCCTGGTCGGCGAACGTCTGGGCGAGCCGCAGATCCTCCCCGGTGTAGACCCGCCCGAGGACATCACCCAGTGTGAAGCCGCCCACCACCTGCCCCTTCACGATGAGCGGCAGCGAGAGCACCGAGGGATACTGCGGATACGCCAGGCGTATGTCCAGCGTCGCGCTGACGCGCGGATCGACGCGCACGTCGGGCGTGACCACCGGCTGGCGGCGGTTGACCGCGAGGCCGACCACCCCCTGTCCGGCCGGGACCACGAAGCCGGGATTGAGGAAGCGCGCCGCCTCGCCGGATCGCCCGATCACCAGCAGGTCACCTGAGCCGGGCAGGAGACGGTAGATGGCGGCCGCGCGCACACGGAGCGCGCCCAGTACTACGTCGGCGATCCGCTGGCCGAGGGCGGCCACGTCGAAGGTCTCGGACAGGAAGCGCCAAACCTCGGCCAGCGCCTCGGCCGTCCGCCGCCGGGTCTCGCTCTCCGCGAAGAGCCGGGCATTGCCGATCGCCACCGCCGCCTGGCTCGCCAGGAGGTCGACGATCTCGCGCTCCTCCTCGGTGGGCTGGGCGGAGTCGGAGAGCGCGACGTTGAGCACGCCCATCGTATCCCCGCCCGCACTGATCGGTACGCCGTAGTACACCTTCAGGCCGCGCTCCGACCACCAGGGGGAGGCTGCGAGGCGCGGATCGCCGACCGCGTCCGGCAGCAGCATCGGCTGTCCGCTCTGCACCACGGCGTGGGTGATGCCCGAGCCGAACGGGATCACCGACGCGACCCCGTGCACGTCCGCCCCGCCCATCGCGGCCACGCGGTAGCCACCGCGCTCCGGATCCCGGAGTCGCACCACGCAGGAGGCGCCGGGGCGCAGGGAGAGCACGGCCTCGACGACCTCGCGGAGCACGGAATCGAGGTCCAGCGTGCCGGCGACGGAGCGGGCCAGATTCGCGACCTGGCGCACGCGAGCGAGGGAACCCTGCGGCATCAGCGCCAGCACCTCCTCGGCTGGATCGGGCCGCGGGACGCGAGCGGCAGGACTCGGACGTTAGCGGCCGGAGGCGGCGGTGTCAAGCCGAGCAAACCGGCCGAGACGCAGCTCCGAGATGTCGAGACGGCAGCGGCCGTCGAGGAGCAGCTCGGCGACGGTCTCCCCCACCGCCGGCGAGTGCTGGAAGCCGTGGCCACAGAAGCCCACCGCGAGGAACAGGCCGTCGAGGCCGGGGGCCCAGTCGAGGATGCCGCGACCGTCGGGCGTGAGCGGGCGCAGCCCCGCCCACGCGTGGCGCACCTGGGCGCGCTCGAGCGCGGGAATGCGGCGCACCGCCTTCTCCACCGCCGTCTCGAGCACGCTCCAGTCGACGTGGGCCTCGTACTCGGTGACCCCCCCGATATCGCCCGGGCTCATCAGGACCGCCCCCTGCTCGCTCCGGCAGTAGAAGCCGCTGCCGCAGTCGGTGACGAGCGGCAGCGGGTGCCGGATGCCGTCGAAGGCATCGGTGACGAAGATGTGGCGCCGCCGCGGGTCCACCGGCAGGGCGAGGCCGGCCATGCGGCCGACCAGGGGCGCCCAGGGTCCCGCGGCATTGACCACCAGGCGCGTGGCGATGGCCCCCGCGGGCGTCTCCACCGATGTCACGCGGCCGCCGCGGATCTGGATGCCGGTCACCGGGACCCCCTCCAGGATCCGGACGCCTCGGGCACGCGCCTGGGCCGCGTAGGCCTGCACCACGTCGTTGGGCGACGCGTGACCGTCCATCGGCCCCCACACCGCGGCGATCGCGTCGTCGACCTGGAGTTCCGGCACGAGGGCGCGCGCGTCGTCGGGGGCGATCACCCGCACGTCGGCGCCGAGGCTCTGCTGGAGCGCGACGTGCGTGCGGAAGCGCGCGAGGGTCGGCTCGTCGGTCACGACGAAGAGATACCCTTCCTGGTGGAAGTCGCAGGGCACCCCCATCTCGTCCTCGAATCGCTTGAAGAAGGCGATCCCCCGGAGGGAGAACTCGACCTCGACGGGGGTGGCGAACTGGACGCGGATGCCGCCGGCCGCCTTGCTGGTGGAACCCGCGCCCACCTGGTCGCGCTCGAGCACCACCACATCGCGGGCGCCACGGCGGGCCAGATGGTAGGCGATGCTGGCGCCGATGGCGCCCGCCCCGATGATGACGATGTCGGCAGTCCGGGGCGCCGAGAGGCTCATGGCCGCCTAGTATACTGGCCCTGGACCTTCCGCTGGTCGGGCGCCCGGGCCGGGGCCAGGGAGGGCCTATGTGGAGATCACGGACCGTCGGACTGGGACTGCTGGTCGCCGGTCTCGCCGGCTGTCTGTCCATCACGCCGTATGTGGACCCGCAGCCGAGGAGCTCATCCTCAATCTCCTCCTCGACCTCCAGACGGAGGAGCGTCTCTAGACCCGGCTCAGTAGAGGCCCTTCCGCAGCCGGTCTTCCATGTCGCGCTCGTATTCCTCCGCGCTGCAGACGGAGGTGGGCTTGGCGTCGATCTGCTCCCACAACATCTTGGCCATGGAGGGCAGTGAAGCCAGGTCGGGCCAGCGCTCCCGCTCCCACAGGCCCGAGCGCTTGAAGGCCTTGGCACAGTGGAGGAAGCACTCCTCGACCTCAACCCCGATCGCCACCTTGGGCCGCTTGCCCTGCACCTCGAGGCGCGCCAGGATCTCCGCGTCGCGCACGATGCGGGCGCGGCCGTTGACGCGCAGGGTATCCTCGCGGCCCGGGATCAGGAAGATCATCCCGACGTGCGGGTTCTCGATGATGTTGGTCAGGCCGTCGATGCGGTTGTTCCCGATCCGGTCCGGCACCACCAGATGCCGGTCGTCGAGTACCAGCACGAAGCCGGGCGCATCGCCCTTGGGTGAGACGTCGCAGCGGCCCGCCGCGTTGGAGGTGGCCAGCAGCACGAAGGGGGAGCGCGCGATGAAGGCGCGCGTGTGCTCGTCGAGACGCGGGCGCTCCTTGAGCACCGCCCGCTCCCCCGGCGCGCCGAAGATCGCCCGCAGCTCCTCCTTGGACGTCACCGTGTCCTTGAACATGAGCGCGTCCTCCTCGGCCGCTACCCGCGGGTGAGCGGCTTGTAGCGGATGCGATGCGGGGTGTCGGCGGCCGCCCCCAGGCGCTTGCGCCGGTCCGCCTCGTAGTCCTCGTAGTTGCCCTCGAACCACGCCACCCGGCTGTCGCCTTCGAAGGCGAGCATGTGGGTGGCCACCCGGTTGAGGAACCACCGGTCGTGGCTGATCACCACCGCGCAGCCCGCGAAGGAGAGCAGCGCGTCCTCGAGCGCCCGCAGGGTGTCCACGTCGAGGTCGTTGGTGGGCTCGTCGAGCAGCAGGAGGTTGCCGCCGCTCTTGAGCATGGTGGCGAGATGCACGCGGTTGCGCTCGCCCCCCGAGAGGTCGCCGACCTTCTTCTGCTGATCGGCGCCCTTGAAGTTGAACGAGGCCACGTAGGCCCGCGAGGCCATCTGGCGCGTGCCGAGCTGGAGCTGCTCGGCCCCGCCCGAGATCTCCTGCCACACGTTCTTCACCGGGTCGAGGGCGTCGCGACTCTGGTCGACGTAGGCCAGGCGGACACTCTCTCCCACCTGCAGCGTGCCCCGCTCCGGCTTCTCCTGGCCGGTGATCATCCGGAAGAGGGTCGTCTTGCCCGCGCCGTTGGGGCCGATGACGCCGACGATCCCGCCGCGGGGCAGGCTGAACGAGAGATCCTCGATCAGCAGCCGGTCGCCGTAGCCCTTGACGAGATGCTCGGCCTGCACCACCACGTCGCCCAGGCGCGGACCCGCCGGGATGGTGATCTCGGCCTGGCCCTCGCGATCGCGGCCGCCCTCGGCGAGCATCTCCTCGTAGGCCTGCAGGCGCGACTTGGACTTGGCCTGGCGAGCGCGCGGCGACATGCGCACCCATTCCAGCTCGCGCTCGAGCGTGCGCTGCCGCGCGGTCTCCTGCTTCTCCTCCACCGCGAGGCGCTGCCTCTTCTGGTCGAGCCAGGAGGAGTAGTTGCCCTCCCACGGGATGCCCGCGCCGCGGTCCAGCTCGAGGATCCAGCCCGCCACGTTGTCGAGGAAGTAGCGGTCGTGGGTGATGGCCACCACCGTCCCCGGGTAGTCCTTCAGGAATCGCTCGAGCCAGGCCACCGATTCGGCGTCGAGGTGATTGGTGGGCTCGTCCAGCAGCAGCAGGTCGGGCTTCTGCAGCAGGAGCCGGCAGAGCGCCACGCGCCGCACCTCGCCGCCCGACAGGGTGCCCACCTCCACGTCACCCGGCGGGCACCGGAGCGCGTCCATCGCGATCTCGACGGTGCGGTCCAGGTCCCAGCCATTGGCGGCCTCGATGGCGTCCTGGACCCGCGATTGCTCGGCCAAGACCTTTTCCATCTCGTCGCCGTCCAGGGGCTCGCCGAGGCGAGCGTTGATCTCGTCGAAGCGGGTCAGCAGGCCGCGAACCTCGGCCACGCCGTCCTCGACGTTGCCGCGCACGTCCTTCGCGGGATCCAGCTGTGGCTCCTGCGGCAGGAAGCCCACCCGGACGCCGTCGGCGGGCCACGCCTCACCGAGGAAGTCTCGGTCCACCCCGGCCATGATGCGAAGCAGCGTGCTCTTGCCCGCTCCGTTGCCGCCGATGACACCGATCTTGGCCCCGGGAAAGAACGACAGCCAGATACCCTTGAGGATCTCCCGCTTGGGCGGGACGATCTTCTTCAGATCCTTCATCACGTAGATGTATTGATGCGCCATAGGGTGCCGATTATACCGGCGAAGTGCTGTTTAGGATTGACAAAAGCGCCGCCGACCGCCTATAAGAGACCACCGTGACGCCGGCCGTGGGAGCCGACATCCTGTCCGTCCGAAACATCTCGATGCACTTCGGAGGAATCGTCGCCCTGGACGACGTCTCCTTCGACATGGCGGGGGGTCAGATCGTCGGTCTCATCGGTCCCAACGGCGCGGGCAAGACCACGCTGTTCAACTGCGTGAGCCGCCTCTACACGCCGAACGCGGGCGATCTCGTCTTCGAGGGCAAGTCCATCATTCGTGACACCCCGCACCACGTGGCCGCCCTCGGCATCGGGCGCACCTTCCAGAACCTCGCGCTCTTCCCGAGCATGAGCGTGCTCCAGAATGTCATGGTGGGCGTGCACGCGCGCACGCGGGGCGACTTCCTGAGCAATGCACTGCGTCTACCCTCGGTGAGCCGCGAGGAGCGGATGATGCGCGAGGCGGCGATGGAGGTCATCGCCTTCCTCGAGCTCGAGCGCGTGACCCGACATCCGGCGGCGGGACTGCCCTTCGGCACGCTCAAGCGGGTGGAGCTGGCGCGGGCTCTCGCGGGCAATCCGAAGCTCCTGCTCCTCGACGAACCGGCGGGCGGACTCAATCACGAAGAGGTCGCGGCCGTCAGCGAGGTCCTGCGCGCGATCCGCGACCGGCGGGGAGTGACCGTGCTCCTCGTCGAGCACCACATGAGCCTGGTCATGCAGGTGTCCGATCGCGTGGTCGTGCTCGACTTCGGCCGGAAGATCGCGGAGGGGCCGCCCGCCTCCGTCCAGCGCGATCCCGACGTGATCCGCGCCTACCTCGGAAGCGAGAACTGATGCCCGCCCTCCTAGAAGCCGAGAACCTCGAAGCGCAATACGGTTGGACCAAGGTCCTCCATGGGCTCTCCTTCTCGGTGGAGTCGGGCGCCATCACCACGATCCTCGGGGCCAATGGAGCGGGCAAGACCACCACGCTCCGCGCGGTCTGCCGCATGGTGAAGACCAGCGGACGGGTACGCTTCGACGGCCAGCGCATCGACGGGAAGACCACGGAGGACATCGTCCGCCTCGGCATCGCCCACACCCCCGAGGGGCGTGGGACCTTCGTGGACCTCACGGTGGAGGAGAACCTGCGGCTCGGCGCCTACGCGCGGCGTGACCGGACCGGCCTCGCGGAAGACTACGACAAGGTCTACGAGTATTTCCCGGTCCTCGCCCAGCGGCGCCGCCAGCAGGCGGGCACCCTCTCCGGCGGCGAGCAGCAGATGCTCGCGGTGGCGCGCGCCCTCATGTCGCGCCCGCGGCTCCTGCTGCTCGACGAGCCCTCGCTGGGGTTGGCCCCGCTGGTCGTCCGTGAGATCTTCCGCATCGTGCGCACAATCAACCAGCACGAGCGGGTGAGCGTGCTGCTGGTCGAGCAGAACGCGTCTCTCGCGCTCGAGCTGGCCCACCACGCCTATCTGCTCGAGACCGGGCGCGTGGTCATGTCCGGCCCGGCGGCCGACCTGAAAAAGAACGACGCCATCCGTCGCTCCTACCTCGGATACTGAGGCCGCCATGGACATTTTTATCCAGCAAGTGGTGTCGGGCCTCGCGACGGGTGGGATCTACGCGAGCCTGGCGCTGGCCCTCGTGATGATCTACCAGGCCACTGACGTGGTGAACTTCGCCCAGGGTGAGATGGCCATGTTCAGCACCTACCTCGCCTGGTCCCTGCTGCAGGCGGGCCTGCCCTATTGGGTCACCTTCCTCGCCACGGTGGCCATCGCCTTCGTGGGCGGGCTCCTCATCGAGCGCGTGGTGATTCGGCCGGTGGAGAATGCCCCGATCCTCACCATCGTGATCGTGACCCTGGGCCTGCTCGTGATCCTCAACAGCGTCGCCGGCTGGATCTACTCCTACATCCAGAAGCCCTTCCCCAGCCCGTTCCCCAGCAAGCCCATCCAGCTGGGCAACATCGTCTTCGGCGCCCACGACGTCGGGGAGATCAGCGTGACCCTCGTCGTGCTCCTTCTGCTCTTCCTCTTCTTCCGCTACACGACGCTCGGGCTGGCCATGCGGGCCGCCGCCCAGAATCCGGTCTCGAGCCGCCTCTGCGGCATCCGGGTGAGCTGGATGCTCGGGCTCGGCTGGGGCCTGGCCGCCGCCTTCGGCGCCATCGCGGGCATGATGGTCGCCCCGATCGTCTTTCTCGACCCGAACATGATGGGGGGCATCCAGCTCTACGCCTTCGCGGCGGCCACCGTCGGCGGGTTCACGAGCCCGCTGGGCGCGGTGGTCGGCGGCCTCCTGGTGGGAGTGACCGAGAACCTGGTCGGGACCTACGTGTCCTTCATCGGCACCGAGCTCAAGCTCACCGTCGCCCTGGCCATGATCATCATCGTGCTCCTGGTGAGGCCCACCGGCCTCTTCGGCCGCACCACCGTCCGGCGGGTCTGACGATGGCGTCGGAAACCAGCGGGGCGACGAAGGCGGCCGCGGGCGTGGGCGAGGTCGCGGCCCCGTCGCAGCCCGTCCTGTCGACCCGCCCGCTGGCGGTGGGCGCGCTCGTCGTGGTCCTGCTGGTTGCGGTCTCGCTCCCCTTCTTCATGAGCGGCTTCCGCCTCTTCCAGTTCACTCAGGTCCTGATCTACGCCATCGCCCTGCTCGGCCTCAACATGCTGACCGGTTACAATGGGCAGTTCTCCCTCGGCCACGGGGCCTTCTATGCGATCGGCGCCTACACCACCGCGATCATGATGGACAAATGGGACATCGGCTATGTATGGACCGTCCCGGTAGCTGGGGTCGTCTGTTTGATCGTCGGGTTCCTCTTCGGCCGGCCCGCCCTCCGGCTGGAGGGTCTCTACCTCGCGCTGGCGACCTTCTCGCTGGCGCTGGCGGTGCCGCAAATACTCAAATACTTCGAGCACTGGACGGGGGCTCGCAGGGCATCGTGCTGAACAAGCCCAAGGCCCCCTTCGGCCTGCGGCTGAGCGAGGACCAGTGGCTCTACTGGCTCACGCTCGCGGTCACCATCGTGCTCTTCGTCCTCGCCTATAACCTGCTGCACGGGCGCACCGGCCGCGCCATCGTGGCCATCCGCGACAACCACATCGCGGCCGAGGCGATGGGGGTCGACAACGCGCTCTACAAATCGGTGGTCTTCGGGATCAGCGCCGCCTACACCGGTGTCGCGGGAGCGCTCTCGGCCGTCGCCATCGCCTTCGTGGCGCCCGATTCCTTCAACGTCTTCCTGTCCATCACGCTGCTGACCGGAATCGTCATCGGCGGCCTCGCCACGATCTCCGGCGCCATCTACGGCGCGCTCTTCATCCAGTTCGTGCCCAACTGGGCCCAGGACATCTCCAAGGCCGCGCCCTGGGCCATCTTCGGCCTCTTTCTCATCTTCTTCATGTACGTGATGCCCTACGGAATCGCCGGCTTCCTGCGGCTCCTGTGGATCCGCCTGAGCCGGTCGGTGGTTACCAGAGGAGGAGAGGTCCGGCAGTAGCAGTACCACCTTCAACCCGAACGGGAGGACACCATGAGTATGGCCAAGCGGTTCCTGGCCCTTCTGCTGGCTCTCGGCCTGACGTCCCTGGCGGCGGCCGCCGGCGCCGGCGCTCAGACGGTCGTGGGCGTCACCGCCACCGAGATCAAGATCGGCAACACCAACCCCTACAGCGGCCCCGCCTCCGCCTACGGCACCATCGGCAAGGCCCTCGGCGCCTACTTCAAGAAGGTCAACGACGAGGGTGGGGTCAACGGTCGCAAGATCAACTACATCACCTATGACGACGCCTACTCGCCGCCCAAGACCGTGGAGATGGTGCGGCGCCTTGTGGAGCAGGACCAGGTGGCGCTCGTCTTCCAGACCCTGGGAACACCCACCAACACGGCCTTTCACAAGTACATCAATCAGCAGAAAGTCCCGCACCTGTTCGTGGCCACCGGCGCCACCAAATGGAACGACCCGAAGAACTTCCCCTGGACGATGGGCTTTCAGCCTAACTACCAGACGGAAGGGCGCGTCTACGCCGCCCACATGCTCAAGAACCACCCCGACGCTAAGGTCGGCATCCTCTACCAGAACGATGACTACGGCAAGGACTACCTGAAGGGCTTCGAGGACGCGCTGACCGAGGCGGGCAAGAAGAACCTGATCGTTCTCAGGCAGAGCCACGAGGTCACGGACCCGACCATCGACTCCCAGATCGTGAACCTGAAGAACAGCGGGGCGACCGTGTTCTTCAACATCACGATCCCCAAGTTCGCGGTGCAGGCCATCAAGAAGGCGGGCGACATCGGCTGGAAGCCGGTTCACTACCTGAACAACGTGTCGAGCTCGCTCAGCACCGTGCTGAAGCCGGCCGGGCTCGAGGCGTCGAAGGGCCTGATCACGGCGCTCTACATGAAGGAAGTCACCGACCCCAGGTGGCGGAACGACAAGGGCTACCTGGAGTGGGTGGCGTGGATGAAGAAGTACTATCCGGAAGGCGCGCTGGACGATCAGGCCAACGCCTACGCCTACAACGTGGCGATCCTGATGACCCACGTGCTCAAGCAGTGCGGCAACGACCTGTCGCGGGAGAATATCATGCGGCAGGCCGCGAACATCAAGGACCTCGAGCTGCCGCTCCTGATCCCCGGCATCAAGGTCAATACCAGCCCCACCGACTTCGCGCCCATCGAGCAGGAGCAGCTCGCCCGGTTCGACGGAGAGAAGTGGGCTGAGTTCGGCGAGATCTTCGACGCTTTCCGCAAGCAGTAGCGCGGCCTGACGTCTCATCACGACCGGCGGGGCGACCCCCCGCCGGTCGCGGTGTCAGGCCGGGGTCAGACCGGGGCGTGGTTACTGGCCCTGGACGGCGGGGGAGCTGGGCTCGGAGACGCGGGGAGCAGACGCGGAGTCGACCGGCTCGAAGCTCATCGGGCCGCCGCAGCCCATGGGACCGGCCGACTGGCCTCCCGGACAGGCGTGCGCCAGGCTCTGGAGCGAGTCCGGTCCGGCGGCGACACGGCCATCGGCCGCCATCGGGCTCTCCGGGGCGGCCGTGACGAACACGGGCTCGGGACCGGCCGGCCCGCCACAGCCCATCGGGCCGTTGGCCTCACCGCTGGTGCAGGCGTAGATGCCCTCGAGGGAGGCGCCCCGCTGCTTCTCACGCACGTTGGCCACGATCAGATAGCCGACGATCAGCGCCACTGCGCCCGCCGCCGAGGCCAGCGCCAGGATGAGCTGCGGATCCATCGCCTGGGCGGGAGCCGGGGCGGCCAGCGTGACCACGGCGACGACCAGCAGCACGACGGCCAACACCTGGAACCAGGGCGCCTGGCGCTCCATGCCCCCGAGTATAAGGCAGGCCGATTTTCTTCCCGTCACGGAATTTACGCCCGGACCCCGGCCGCTACGTCTTCTCCCCGGAGTAGATCTTCATCACGGTGTCGAGGAACCGTAGCGCGTGCTCCCGCGGCCGCTGGAAGGAGTTGCGACCGATGATGGAGCCGAAGCCACCCCCGTCGCGGATGCCCCGGCACTCGTCGAAGATCGCCTCGTCGTTCTCCTTGGTGGCCCCGCCGGAGAAGATCACGATGCGCCGGCCGTCGAAGGCCGACTGCACCACGTGACGCACCCGCTCGCTGAGCGTGGCCGCGGGCACCTTGGCCTTCTCGTAGGCCTTCTTGGCCTCCGCCTGCTCGATGTGCTCGGTGGGCGGCTTCACCTTGATGACGTGGGCGCCGAGCTGGGCCGCGATCTGGGCCGCGTAGGCCACGACGTCCAGACCGGTTTCGCCCGCCTTGCTCACGTCGGTCCCGCGGGGGTACGACCACACCACCGCGGCCAGCCCGTTGGCCTTGGCCTCCAGGATCATCTCGCGGCACTGCTGGTACATGATCTGGGCCTGGGAGGAGCCCGGATAGATGGTGAAGCCCACCGCCACGCAGCCGAGGCGCAGGGCGTCCTTCACGGAACCGGTCACCGCCGACAGGGGGTCCTTCTCGTCGTGGAGCACGTCGTGGTTGTTCATCTTCAAGATCAGCGGCACCTGGCCCGCGAACTCGGCCGCCCCCGCCTCGAGGAAGCCGAGCGGCGCCGCGTAGGCGTTGCAGCCGGCGTCGATGGCGAGGCGGAAATGGTAGAACGGGTCGTAGGCGGGCGGGTTCACCGCGAAGCTCCGCGCGGGCCCGTGCTCGAAGCCCTGGTCGACGGGCAGGATGACGAGCCGGCCGGTGCCGGCCAGGCGGCCGTGATTCAGCAGGCGGGCGAGGTTGGTCCGTGTCCCGGGATTGTCGCTGCCGTACCAGCTCAGGATCTCTCGAACCCGCGATTCCATAGGCGTACCTCTCCCTTTCCTGACGTGGAGGTTATCGACGGTAGAACTCGTCGGCCATCGCAACGTCCTCGGGGCTGCCGAGGATGATGGCCGCTCGCTGGTGATAGTCGGTGGCGACCAGGTCGAGCACGCGCTCGAATCCCGTGCTCGCCCGGCCCGCCGCCTGCTCGGCGAGGAAGCTCATCGGGGCGACCTCGTAGAGGAGCCGCAGCTTGGCCTTGGGCTTCTTGGGGTCGCTCCAGTCGGCCGGATACATGAAGAGGCCGCCGTCCAGCAGCGTGCGGTGGACATCGGCCACCATCGCTCCGGAGTAGCGGAGCGAATAGGGCCGGCCGCTCGCCTTGTCCGGCGTCTTGAGGTGCTCCACGAAGGCGCGTTGGCCCGGATGCCACGAGTGGATATTCCCTTCATTGATGCCGTAGGCCTTGCCGCGCCTAGGGATGCGCATATCGGGATGCGTGAGGAGGAACTCCCCGGTCTCCGGGTTGAGGGTGAAGCCGTGCGTCCCCTGCCCCACCGTGTAGACGAGCGTGGTGGCGGGCCCGTACATCACGTAGCCGGCCGCGATCTGATCGGTGCCGCGCCCGAGCGCCTGGGGCCCCGCGGGGATCTTCCCCTTCGAAGGGCGCAACGAGAAAATCGTTCCCACCGCGCCGTTGACGTCCAGATTCGAGGAGCCGTCGACGGGATCCGCGCAGACCACCAGGGCGTGTGTGCCGCCCGCCTCCATCTCGATGGGCTCCGCCGACTCCTCGGAGATCAGCGCCGCGCAAGCGCCGGTCTCCCGGAGCGCGGCCGCCAGGGTCTCGTGTCCCCAGGCGTCCAGCTTCTTGACCTGGTCGCCCGTGACATTAGTACCGCCCACGTAGCCCAGCCGGTCGCGAAGCGCGGCGTGCGCCAGCTCCTGGGCGATAACGGCCGCAACGCGGCCGATCCGGCCCAGAACTGCCGCAACATTGCGCGCGTGCTCGGTCGAGAGGGAGGCCTGCTGCGTCGCGAGATGTTCCGATAGCGTCATCGGCGAGTCGGCCATGGAATCCTCTCGTCGTCGAGCCGGATTGTGGCTGCTCTAGCGATGCTAGACGATCACCTGTGCTCAGTCAACACACCGAACCCCGAACAGCACGCGCGTGAGTCGGCGTCGTCTCATGCAACGCAGCTCTTGCGCGCTCTCTTGCCACGCCCGTGACCACGACTTGTGCTTAGATGCACAAATCATGAACTCGGGATCGGCTCGCTGGAGGGCGCTCGGCCTGCTGTCGCTGGCCGAGCTGTTCGCCCTCTCGCTGTGGTTCAGCGCCTCCGCGGTGCTGCCCGCCCTCTCGCGCGAGTGGGCGCTGGGCGACGCCGGCCGGGCCGGCCTGACCATCGCGGTGCAGCTCGGATTCATCGTCGGGACGCTCGTGGCCGCACTCTGCAATCTGCCCGACGTGCTACCCGCGCGCGCGCTCATGATGTGGGGCGCGCTCGCGGGCGCCGTGGCGAACGCGGTGCTCGCGCTCTGGGTGGAGCACCTCGTCCCCGCGCTACTCCTGCGCTTTGTCACCGGCGTCTGCCTGGCCGGCACCTACCCACCCGCCATGAAGATTGCGGCCACGTGGTTTCGCGAGGGCCGTGGCCTCGCCATCGGGCTGCTCGTCGCCGCCCTCACCGTCGGCTCGGCCGCCCCGCACCTCATCCGGGGCCTCACCGACCTGCCCTGGCGACACACCCTCCTCGCGGCCTCCGGGCTCGCCGCCCTCGGCGCCCTCGCGGTCACGCTCGTCACGGAGGGCCCCTTCCGCTTCCCCCCTGCCCGCTTCGACCTGCGCATGGCGATAGCGGTGCTGCGCGAGCGCGGACCGCGACTGGCCTGCCTCGGCTACTTCGGCCACATGTGGGAGCTCTACGCCATGTGGACCTGGCTGGGCGCGTTCCTGGCCGCGAGCCTGGAGGCGGGCGGTGGGGCCAGCTACCTCGGGCTCAACGCCAGCGGGGCCACCTTCGTCTGCGTCGGGCTGGCCGGCGGCCTGGGCGCGTACGCGGGCGGCGTCCTGGCCGACCGCTGGGGGCGTACCACCCTCACCATGGCGGCCATGGCCGCCTCCGGCCTCTGCGCCGTCGCGGTCGGCTTCACCTTCGCCGGACCTCCTCTCCTGACCCTGCTCGTCGCCACCGTCTGGGGCGTCACGGTCATCGCGGACTCGGCCCAGTTCTCGACGGCGGTCACCGAGCTGGCGCCCGCCGCCTATGTCGGCACCGCGCTCACCACCCAGACCTGCATGGGCTTCGCGCTCACCATGGTGTCGATCTGGTTGATCCCGCCGGTGGTGGGGCTGGTCGGCTGGCGGTGGGGTTTCGCCCTGCTCGCGATCGGGCCCGCGCTGGGCGTGCTCGCCATGGCCCGGCTGCGAACCCTGCCCGAGTCGAGCCGCATGGCGGGCGGGCGGCGCTGAGAGGCGTCCGGGCGCGCGATCGCGCATCTCCATTGACGCGGGGCGCATCCTAGAGGACGGGAGGCGAGACGATCATGAAGACGACCAGGCTCTCTTTGGCGATCGCGGTGGTCCTGGCCCTGGGTATCGGGAGCCCGGCCCGGCCGGCGGCGGCCCTGAGCGCGGCGTCCAGCGTCGACGCGCGGATCCGTCTCGACTGGCAGGTCGGGAGCGGGCGCGGGGGCCGGCCGGTCATCCAGGGCTACGTCTTCAACGACTACGGCCGTCCCGCCTCGGACGTGCACCTGCTGGTGGAGACGCTCGACGCCTCCGGCGCGGTGATCGGCCGCACCATCGGCTTCGTGCGCGGCGTGGTCCAGTTCAACGATCGCGCCTACTTCGAGGTGCCGATCAAGACCCCGGGCGCGTCCTACCGTGTCTCGGTGACAGCGCTCGACTGGAAGGGCGGCGGCGGGGGAATGTAGTCGGCGGGCTACGTCACCTTGCTGTAGACACCGGGCGGAATCACGCGGAAGACGGCGAGCGGCTGTGACACGTTCTTGAAGCTCTTCTCGCCCAGGGCCTCGAGGACGAAGAGGCCGGCGATGCGATCGGCGGTCACCTGGCCGACCACGATGTCCCCACCCTCGGCGGTGCCCGCGAAGCGCGCCGCGATGTTGGTGGTGGGGCCGGTGGCGGTGAAGGTCCAGCGCTGCGAGCCCGCGCCCCCGAGCTTGGTGGCCCCCACCAGCGCCTGCCCGGTGTTGATCCCCATGTGGAGCGCGATGGCCGGGAAGACGCCCGCGTATTCCTCGTTCAGCGCCGCCGTTTTCTGGCGAATGGCGAAGGCGGCGCGGGTGGCGTTGAGCGCGTGGTCCTCGTCTCCCCCGGTCTCCCCGCGGGGCTGGCGCTGGAAGATCACCATCAGCCCGTCGCCCGCCGTCTCGTTCACGTCGCCGTGCTGCTTGCGGATGATCTCGAGGAAGCCCGAGAAGTAGGTCTGCACGAGCTGGTTGAGCCGCTTGGCCTCGAGCTGCTCGCTGAGCCGCGTATAGCCGGCGATGTCGAGGAACAGCACCGAGACCTCCTCGTTCCGCTTCTCGAGGCTCGTCGCGGTCGGATCCCGCTCGAGCAGCTCCTTGACCGCGTCGGGCACGAACTTGGACAGCTCGCCCTTGAGCTGCTCGAGGACCTCGAGGCGCTGCCGGGAGGCCTGCAGGTTCTCCAGCGCGGTCGCCAGCTCGGTGTTGCGGGAGGCCAGGTCTTGTTGCGCCCGCGCGAGGTGGCCGGTCATGTCGTTCAGGGCGCGACCCAGATCGGACACCTCGTCGCCCGACCTCGTGCGCGCGCGGACCGCGAAGTCGCCCTCGCCGATCCGCCGGGCCACCGTGGCCAGCTCGTGGATCGGACGGACGATCACGAAGCGCATGACCACTGCCAGCACCGCCGCCGCGGTCACGATGGTCATGAGCCCGATCATGATCTGGCGGTTGCGCTGCTTGCGGACCTCGGCCATCACCGGCTCCATGGAGGTGGCGGCCTGGACCACCGCGCGGACCTTGTGATCGGAGCCGTGACAGCCCTGGCAACGCTCCTGGTTGGGAATGGGCTGGTACAACGTGAACACGGTGGCGCCGTCGCGGGACTCGAGGGCCTCTTGGGTCTGCAGCGTCTCGAGCGCGCGGCTGAACAGCGGGCCCGCCATGGTGCGGCCGGGCTCCCGCCGCATCTTCTCGATGGAGGCGCTGACTCCCTTGGGCAGATCCGCCTCCTTCGACACCTCCCGCAGCGTGGCGAGGTCGGTGAAGGCCTCCACGCCGTTCTTCCGGTAGACGACAAGGCCCTGGACGAGCTTCGAATTGCGCAAGTCGTCGATCAGGCCGCGGGTGATGTCGGGCCGCTCCGACAGCATGGCGGTCTCGATGCTCGACACGAGAGTCCCGATGAGCTGGCGCGCGGCGACCTTGTTCTGCTCGACCAGCAGCTCGCTCTCGCGCCGGATGGTGAGGATGGTGGAGACGCCGAAGCCGACGATCAGTACCAGGATGATCAGGACCGTGATCTTGGCGGTCAAACGGGGCTTCACGGTCGAAACCCTCACACTCGGGAGGCGCGGCCCGCCCAGTAGGGCTCGCGGAGCTGGCGCTTCAGCAGCTTGCCCGACCCATCGCGCGGGAAGACCTCGTGGAAGGAGACCTCGCGCGGCACCTTGTAGCCGGCCATGTGCTGGCGGCAGAAGGCGGTGATCTCCTCGGGGGTCGGCGTCTCCCCCGGCCGGACGTGGAGCGCCGCGTGTACGCGCTCGCCCCATTCCTCGTCCGGTACGCCGAAGACGGCGGCATCGAGCACCTTGGGGTGCCGGTGCAGCACGTCCTCGATCTCGGCCGGGTAGATGTTGACGCCGGCCGAGATGATCATGTCCCGCTTGCGATCGCAGATGTAGTAGAAGCCGTCGGCGTCCGCGTAGGCCACGTCGCCCACCGTGTACCACTCGCCCCGGCGCATCTTCTCGGTCGCCTCGGGATCCCGGTAGTACTCGTCGAGGATGCCCGGGAAGCGGCGCACGTAGAGCTCGCCCGGCTCGCCGAGGGGGACGGGACGGCCGTCGTCGTCCAGCAGTGCGATCTCCTTGCCCGGGGCCGCGCGCCCGCACGAGCCGGGCTTGCGCAGCACCTCCTCTGGCCGCAGGATCGTGTTCACCCCGAGCTCGCTCGAGCCGTAGAACTCGTAGAGCGCGGGCCCGAAATGGGCCACCACGCCCTCCTTCACGCTCATCGGGCAGGGCGCCGCCGCCATGATGATGGCGCGCATCGAGGAGACGTCGTAGCGCGCCCGGACCGCCGCGGGCAGGTCCACGATGCGCTTCAGCAAGGTCGGCGCCATGAAGGTGCTGGTGCAGCGGTGGCGCGCGATCTGGGCCAGGGCCTGCTCGGGATCGAACTTCGGCATGATGACCACGGAGCCGCCGACCAGATGAGTGTAGAGCGCGAGCCCGCCCGGCGCGGAGTGATACATCGGGCCGGCCACCAGATGGACGTGAGCCGGGTCGAGCAAGTCCAAGGCCCCGAGCGTGTCCATCAGGTCCTGGGGGTCGATGCCCCGGCGCAGCGCGCCCTTGGGTTTGCCGGTGGTCCCGCCGGTGTAGATGATGGAGGCGCCGAAGCCCTCTCCGGCCCGGAGCGGGACCGGATCGGGCCGGCCCGAGGCCAGGAGGTCGTCCAGGTGGGCGGCCCACGGTCGGCGCTCCGCGCCGAGCAGGATCCACTGGCGTACCTTCTTAGCCTCGGCGCGCACGGCCTCGACCATCGGCAGGAAGCGGTCGCTCACCAGCACCGCGACGGCGTCGGAGTGCTCGAGGATGTAGCCCACCTCCTCGGCCACCAGCCGGTGATTCATCGGGGCCGGGATGAGCGCGGCGGCCCGGGCGGCGGAGCTGGCCAGATAGTGCTCGAGGGAGTTCTCGGCGTAGACGATGACGTGACCGCCGGGATCCAGGCCGAGCGCGACGAGGCCATGGGCCAGCCGGTTGCGCCGGGCGATGAAGTCAGCCCAGCTCCAGGCGCGCTCCCCTTCGACGAGGGCGGTCTTGTCGGGATGCCGAGCGGCGTGGGCGGCCAGGACGTCCATCGCTCCCGCGTGTGTAGCATGAATCGGGCGGAGGCGGCAACGGGCGGGCGTTTCACGCGCGCGGCCGGCCGGTGTCACAGTCGGGGTGGGCCATCACGGCAGGACCGAGGAGGACCTCTATGGCGGCGGATCGATCGTACGTGGCGGAGAACCGAGCTCAGCTCGAGCGGCTGCGGGCCCTCGTCGACAAGTTGAGCGATCGGGAGCTGGCCGGACCGATGGACGCGGGCTGGACGGTGGCCGGCGTCCTCGCGCACCTGGCCTTCTGGGACCAGCGGATCGTCGTGCTGGTCGACCGGTGGGCCGACGGGCGCGGCACCCCGCCACCGGCCTACGACCAGGCGGCGGTGGACTGGATCAACGACGCGGGCAAGCCCCTCTGCCTCGCCCTGCCCCCGCGCGTGGCCGCCCGGATGGCCGTGGACGCCGCGATCGCGGCCGACGAGCGCGTGGTCGGCCTGTCGGAGGCGCAGCTGGCCGCAATCGCGCCCGGCGGCCACCCCATCAACCCGCTTCGCGCCGAGCACCGCCGCGAGCACCTGGACGAGATCGAGCGGACGCTGGCGCGCCGCTAGCCC
>Ga0187892_10001547_pt1 | contig 51889 bp, 48 predicted proteins | sample MA1701073metaG_FD_139345 | JGI IMG/M metagenome (GOLD analysis project Ga0187892, IMG submission 139345) | Bio-ooze microbial communities from a basaltic lava cave in the Kipuka Kanohina Cave System on the Island of Hawaii, USA - MA170107-3 metaG ...
GCGCTGCGGCATATCGCGGAACTCCGGCCCTCGGAGCGCGAACCTCCAGGTTCGCCCCTGCACTGCGAAGGTCCCCTTCGCTGTCCTTTCGGCCGCCGTTCCAGCGATGCGGAGCATCGCAGTTCAGGGGCGAGCAAGAATGCTCGCGCTCCGCTAGGGTGCGCAAGAATGCTCGCGCTCCGGCGCCTCCGTCGAGCGGGTCCGATTGTGCTTCGATGCCAAGACGACTCAGGACCGTCACACTTCGCGCGTCACCATTACCCGCCCACCGTCACGAAAGTAACCCCACGCCCATCGCGCACGTTACAAGTTCGGCGTCCACGGGACCGTTCAAATCTCGATCCAGCCGGCGCCGAGAGGAGGGTTGCCATGTCTGACATCCGAACACGACATCTTGCCTTAATCGCTTTCGCGTCGCTCGTTGCGCTCGCCGTCGCCCAAGGAGGTCAGGGCGGTTTCGGCGGTGGCGGGTTCGGCGGCGGCGGAGGCGGAGGCTCCGCAGCTGCCATCGCCGAGGGCGACGAAGTAGTTAAAACCCACATCCTGACTCCCGGCGATCGAGGCGAGTGGCCGATCACCGCCAAAGAGAACGAAACCGTAATCGTTTCTGCTCAGACGACGGTATTCGACGCCGCGCTGGAGATCGTGGACAAGGACGGAAAGGTCCTGGCGCAAAACGACGACGTGCGGCTCGGAGAGCAGAATCCGCTGCTTCTATATCGTTTCCCAAAGGGCGGCGAATACAAGATTCTCGTGAAGGGCTACAAGTCCGCCGCCGGAGGGCAATACACCTTTCGGCTTCGGCGTTTCGTATCGGAGCCAACTCCGATAGGTGCGGAGACGACGGGCCAAATGGCCAAGGGTGGAGTCAAATGGCTGCGCCTCTCCGCGCAGAAGGACAAGGCGCTCGTAGTGATCGCGCGCGGAAAGAATTACGACCACGTAGAGACGCAGTTCTTCGCCCCGAACGGAGAGTTCCTAAAGGAGGGCGAAGACGACTACATCCGCCAGGGCTCTCGTTTCGTACTCGAACCAAACGCCACGGGCGACTTTTACCTACGGCTTTCCACCCGCGGGAATCCCTCCGCAAAGTACTCGCTCCGCGTGATTTCCGCGCGCGAGGTGCGTACCGCCATCGACGGCGGCGCAAAGCCGGAAAAGCTCGAGGCCGGCGGACTCCACAACTGGGTTTTCGAGGCAAAGGAGGGCGACCTGGTAAGCATCGCCGGTACCGCGAAATCGCCGCTCGTGCTCTCGGTGAAGTTCCTGCCCAAAGAGTTGGAGACCGAAGCCCCCGATGCGGAAGTGGCGAGCGACAACGCAGTGAGGACTCTCACGCAGGGCGCCAAAGGCGGAAAACACCTGGTCGCGCTTCTTCGAGAGAGCGGCAACTACCGTGTTTCCGTCTCGAGGTCTCTCGAAGATCCGCTGGATTACTCGCTGTCCGTCGATCGAATCACTCGGACGTTGCCCGAGGGCGCGTATGCCGAGTCGAGAGTGGAGATCGGCGCCGGAGATCTTTGGGTGTTTGACGGCAAGGCGGGCGACATCGTGCAATTGGAGGGCAGCGCCGAGCACTTCGACATGTACCTGCAGGTATTCGGCCCGAACGGGGACCGGGTGGGATACGGAGACGATTCCGGGGACTCCTACAATCCGGGCGCAACCGTACTTTTGACGAAGACCGGCCGCTACGCGGTCGAGGCGGGATGCATGGGCGGTGGCGGAAGCGGAGCGTATCGGATCGCCCGCCGCCAAAAGGCGGTCCGGGACCTTCCGATCGGTTCCTGGGCGAGCGGTTCGTTCGGACGCGGAGCGACGGATCAATGGAGAATTCAGGGCGCGAAGAACCAACTTGTGGTCTTCCAGATTCGAAACGCGGGCTTCGAGCCGAGCGTGCAGCTGCTCGGCCCGGATGGGGCCGCGGTCTTCGGCCTCCAGTCGTCCGGTGAAGGAGGCGATCTCGTGTTTTCGGTCCAGCTTCCCGCGGACGGCGCGTTCTTCGTTTGGCTGGCGGGCGCGCAGCGGGACGGCAATTACCAGATTCGGCGGCTCGACCTGGAGAAGTGAGGGGACCGAGAACGCAGACCGACCGGACAGACGGAGCGAGAGAACCGCTGCTTCGTTCAAACTAAAGCATGGTGTCGCGGCATCAGACCGTGCTCGTCGTGGATTTTGGCGGCCAGTACACGCAGCTTATCGTGCGGCGCGTGCGAGAGCTGAACGTGTACAGCGAGATGGTCCCCTGGATGTCCGCCGAGGCGCGCATTCGGGAGGGCCCTCCCGACGCGGCGATCCTTTCCGGCGGCCCGAAGTCGGTCCTGGAGCCCTGCGCGCCGTCGCTCGACCTCTCGCTGCTCGAAGGCATCCCGACGCTCGGAATCTGCTACGGCCACCAATGGATCGCGCACGCGCTCGGCGGAAAGGTCGCGGCGGGCGACGGCCGCGAGTACGGGTTTCGCGAGTTGGGGGGTGTCCTTAGGGGCTCGCTCGTGGACGGTCTGTCGAGCTCTCAGGTGTGGATGTCCCACGGCGACCAGGTCCTAGAGCCGCCTCCGGGCTTCCAAGCCATCGCATCGACCGATACCTGTCCGGTCGCGGCATTCGAGAACGTCGCGACGCGTACCTTTGGAATTCAGTTCCACGCCGAGGTTTCCCACACGCCCGGAGGCATGGAAATTCTGCGCCGCTTCCTGTTCGATCGCGCGGGCCTGAAGGGCGACTGGACCAGCGAGAGCTTCGTGGAGGAGACCGTCTCCCGGGTCCGCGACGAAGTCGGGCCGGAAGGCAAGGTGCTTTGCGCCGTAAGCGGAGGCGTGGACTCCTCGGTCATGGCCGCGCTCTTAACGGAGGCGATAGGCGAAAGAGCGGTGTGCGTGTTCGTGGACCACGGGCTTCTGCGGAAGGGCGAGGCGGAGCAGGTCGTGGACACGTTCACGCGCCACTTTCATCCCAACCTAAAAGCGTTCGACGAGAAGGAGCGGTTCTTTACAGCGCTCGCGGGCGTGACGGACCCCGAGCAAAAGCGGAAGATCATCGGCGAGCAGTTCGTGCGCGTTTTCGAGGACCACGCGAGCGAGCTCGCGGGTTGCGATTTCCTGGCCCAGGGCACGCTGTACCCGGACGTGATCGAGAGCGGCTCGCCGACCGCCGCGAAGATCAAAACCCACCACAACGTCGGCGGGCTTCCCGATTGGATGCGTCTGAAGCTGATCGAGCCCCTGAAGTGGCTCTTTAAGGACGAGGTGCGCGCGGTCGGCCGGCAGATCGGCCTGCCGGCCGACATCGTGGACCGCGAGCCATTTCCGGGGCCGGGGCTCGCGGTGCGCATTTTGGGCGAGGTCACCCCAGAGCGCGTGCGGATCGTTCAGGATGCCGACTGGATATTCCGCTCGGAGCTTCGAGAGGCAGACTTGCACTTAGAGGTTTGGCAGTCCTACGCCGCGCTGCTCGACGTTAAGAGCGTGGGCGTGATGGGGGACGAGCGAACCTACGAGCATCCGATCGTTCTTCGCGCCGTGCAGAGCGAGGACGCCATGACCGCCCGCGCAGTGAACATCCCGTTCGAGGTCCTGGAACGCATCGCGAACAGAATCGTGAACGAGGTCAGCGGTGTAAACCGCGTTTTGTACGACCTGACCAGCAAACCCCCGGCCACGATCGAGTGGGAGTGACCGAAACCGCGTTCCCGGTTCCTCTGGCTCGGTTGGAACGTGAGTGACGGGTCGGGGAGGAATGCTTGGCTTCACCCTGATGGAAGCATGGTGCGTTGCAGGCCAGAGTGCCTGCGTTCCGAAACACCCGCCCGCGCGCTCCCCATAGGCGCGCGCGCCTACACGCAACCTTGCGGCGGCCGCTCGCCCCGGAACCCCCACCCCTGCGCCCCTCCCCCTGTTCTCGCTTCGCTCGAACATTGGGAGGGGATTCTTCCCCATACGCCCATACGCCCGCACGCCTACACGATACGCCCATACGCCCGCACGCCTACACGCAACCTTGCGGCGGCCGCTCGCCCCGGAACCCCCACCCCTGCGCCCCTCCCCCTGTTCTCGCTTCGCTCGAACATTGGGAGGGGATCGTCTTGCCCAATCTTCCTCACCTCCACACTCCCATACCTCCACACTCCCATACCTCCACACTCCCACACGCCCACTCTCCCTCACTTCCACACATCCACACATCCGCACTCCCACACGCCCACTCGCCTCGGGTAACTTCCCCTTCCACATGGCCCTGGAGATCTTGCTGTCCGAAGAGCAGATTCAAGGCCGCATCGACGCGCTGGCGGAGCAGATCAAGGCCGATTACGGCGAGGAGCCGGTGCTCATGGTGAGCGTCCTCAAGGGCTCCTTCTACTTCCTGGCGGACCTCTCGCGGCGGCTCGGACACAACTTCACGATGGACTTCGTCCAAGTTTCCAGCTACGGCGACGGTAAGAGCTCGAGCGGCATCGTGCAGATTCGAAAGGACCTCGACCTCACCATCGAGGACAAGCACGTGCTGATCGTCGAGGACATCGTGGACACCGGCGCGACCCTAAACCACCTGCGCGAGCTGTTCGGTACGAGGCGCCCGAAATCCATCAAAGTGGTCGCACTGCTGTCCAAGACTGCGGCAAGGACGGTGAAAACGCCGATAGAATACGTTGGGTTTGAGATTCCAAGCCGATTTGTGGTAGGATATGGGTTGGATCACGCGGAGCGGTTCCGAAATCTGCCCTACATAGCCGTGCTCGACGGCGAGTAGATCTCCAAGTTGGCTTACCCAAGACACCGGATTCGTTCGCATTTCGCGAATCTTCAAGAGCACCATGTCGCACACGTTTCGTCCCCGTAAAGGCGATGGCGGCCTGCGAAGGCACCGTCCTCGCCAAAGAGAAGGGTTCCCCAAGCCCGATCAGTCCGATCTCGAGCTTCTGCCCGAAGTGGATTACAACCACTTCGACCAGATGGCTCCCACGGACATCGCCAAGCTCGCCAAGAAGCTTAAGGTCGATCTCGACAAGGATCGATCGGTCGTTATCGAGCAGGTCCTTACGCTCACGAACGAGGAGCACGGCGCGATCTACGCGCGAGGCATCCTCGAAACGATGAACGACGGCTGGGGCTTCTTGAGAAGGGACAACTACGTGCCGTCGCCACAGGATGTGTATGTCTCGCAATCGCAGATCAAGCGGTTCGGGCTTCGCGCGGGAGACATGGTCTTCGGCCAAGTTCGCCCCCCGAAGGAGGGCGAGAAGTATCAGGGCATGCTTCGTGTCGAGAGCGTCAATGGCTTCGGAACGCAGTCGCCGGAGATGCAGAAGCGAAAGAACTTCGACGAACTGACGCCCCTTCATCCCGATGAACGCATTCGCATGGAGACGGACCCCGAGAACATCCTCGCGAGGGTGATCGACCTGATCGCACCCATCGGAAAGGGTCAGCGCTGCGTGATCGTGTCGCCGCCGAAAGCCGGAAAGACGACCATCCTGAAGACGATCGCCAATTCGGTCACCACGAACCACCCTGAAATCAATCTGATGGTGCTGCTCGTGGACGAGCGCCCCGAGGAAGTAACCGACTTTCGAAGGTCCGTGAAGGGCCAAGTCATCAGCTCCACGTTCGACGAGCCCGCCGAAAACCACATGCGGGTCGCGGAGCTCTGCTTGGAGCAGGCGAAGCGCCTGGTCGAATGCGGAAAGGACGTCGTGGTGCTGCTCGATTCGCTGACCCGTTACTCGCGGGCGAGCAACCTTACGATCAACCCGTCGGGGCGCACGCTTTCCGGCGGTCTCGATCCCAGCGCGCTCTATCGCCCAAGACGGTTTTTCGGCTCCGCGCGAAACATCGAGGAGGGCGGCTCGCTCACCGTGATCGCCACCGCGCTCATCGACACCGGCTCGAAGATGGACGATGCGATCTTCGAGGAGTTCAAGGGAACCGGAAACAGCGAGATCGTCCTTGACAGAGACCTCGCCGAGCGGCGCATCTGGCCGGCGGTGGACGTTAAGCGAAGCTCGACCCGCCATGAGGAAAAGCTCTTCGCCAAGGAAGAGCTGGAGGGCGTGATCCAGCTCCACAGGTTGTTGGCCAATCAGCAGAACGCTTGGGAAGCCACGGAGTCCCTGATCAAGCTGCTCAAGCGCACTCCTACGAACCAGGCTTTCCTGGACGGCGTGATCCAGCGGGTGAAGACGACGGCGTAGGTACGTGGATCCTGACTCGTGGCTCGTGCCTCCATCCTAGCGATTAGCCTTTTCGAGTCGGCGATTGAGCGATTGCTCCAGCCTAGAAAGCATGCGGCCGACCCGCTCGCACTCTTTCAAGAGGGGGTCCACATCGTTCAAGAATCCCAAAGCTTGGCCCAACAGCAGATGAGTCTAAAGCTCGCACAGGCTGCCTGCGGCAATGCCCAGGGACTGAACGTACTCGAGCGTGTGCCGCCTTCCTGCACCCTCTGCAATGTTGGCAGAAATCGATGCGGCCGCACGCCGGATCTGCGAAGTAAGTCCGTAGGTCTCCGACTTGGGCATGGACTCTGTCGAACGATATAGGGCAATCGCAAGTTCGAACGACGTTCGCCAGACGTCTAGCTGTCGATACGACCGGATCGGGGTAGAGCTGGCCATTTGGGTCTGCCTCCACAAGTCCGATTCGACGGCCGCCGTATCTCTCCCTTGAGCCCTTTGGATTCTCGATTCGGCGTCGACCACGAACCACGACCCACGAACCACGAGCCACGATCAACAGACGCACCGCATGAAGGACTCGCCCGGGTACATTCACCCTATGCCGGACGAAGTCGAAGGCCCGGGCGACTCCGAGAACCTCGAGGACCCGCCTCCCTTCTTTCCGAAGGAGTTCCTGAGCGCGGACCGCGACACGAGCGCGATCGGCGACCTGGTGGAGGTTTCCATAGAGGGCGTGTACGCCGTGGAAAACGGCGGCAACATCTCCCGCTTCGTGCTCTTGACCGAGGGCGACCGCCGGCTGCCGATCCTTATCGGCCCCTTCGAAGCACAGGCGATTAGCCTCCCCCTCGACGGCACCCGCCCCGATCGCCCGATGACGCACGACCTCGTCAAGAGCATCGTGGACCGACTCGGCGCCGACGTGGACCGAATCGTGATCGACGACCTCTGGAACACGATCTACTATGCGAAGGTGTACCTGCGAAAGGGGGAAGACGAGATGGAGATCGACGCCCGGCCCTCCGATGCGATCGCGATCGCCGTACGCTTCGACGCTCCGATCTTCGTCGCCGAAACGATCCTGGATACCGCGGCGGAAGAATAGGGAACGCGAACAGTCCTGTTCGCATGCGGGGCAGACAGTCTTGTGTGCCAACTCCGGGCGAGGGTAAGGGAACGCGAACAGTCCTGTTCGCGTTCCGGGTCCGTGGATAGGCGCCGCCGCTCGCGGTGAGGGGTCGGAATCGCTCCGGTAATCTCCGTACTTCATGGACCCCGCCCAGCGCGCGGAACGGCTCCGCAAGGAGATCCAGCGCCACGACTACCTGTACCATGTGCTCGATAAGCCCGAGATATCGGACTCCGAGTACGACAAGCTCTTTCGCGAGTTGCTGGAACTGGAAGACGCGCATCCCGAGCTGCGCACCCCCGACAGCCCAACCCAGCGTGTCGGAGTCGCGCCCGTATCGCACCTTCCGACGCACAGGCACCTCGCGCCGATGCTCTCTCTGGACAACGCCTTCGGCGAGGACGAGCTCCGAGCGTTCGACGAGCGGGTTCGGCGCGGCCTTGGCGCCACCGAGGGGATCGAATACCTCGCCGAGCTGAAGTTCGACGGCCTTTCGCTCTCGCTCACGTACGAAGACGGACTGCTCACAACCGCCGCCACGAGAGGCGACGGCGTCACCGGCGAAGTCGTCACGCCGAACGCGCGCACGGTGCGCGGCATTCCGCTCCGTCTGCACTCTTCGCACACAACTGTTTTCGCACACAAGTCGGCAGAACCGGGTGAGGGGTCGGCGCGATTCTTGATCCCGCAAGGCACGCTCGAAGTCCGAGGCGAGGTGATCCTCTTCAAAGACGTATTCGAGGAGACGAACCGCGAGCGGTCCGAGCGAGGCGAGCAGGTCTACGTGAATCCCCGAAACGCGGCATCGGGCGCGATGCGCCAGCTCGACAGTCGGGAGACGGCCAAACGAAAGCTCAACTTCTTCGCGTACGGCCTGGGAGCGGGGCTCAGGCTGGCGGAAACGCAGTCGGAAACGGTGCAGCGCCTGCGCGAGCTTGGCTTCGCCGTCCGCCCGGAAGCGGAAGTCGTGTCGGGCGCGGACGGACTGATCGGATTCGTTCGGAAGTGGGAGGGCAAACGCGCCGAGCTTCCGTTCGCGATAGACGGCGTCGTAGCGAAGGTCGACCGGCTCGACTTCCAGGACGACCTGGGCGCCACGGCGCGCGGCCCGCGATGGGCGATCGCCTGCAAGTTCGCCTCAGAGCAGGCCTTCACGAAGCTGAACGGCATCCTTTGGAGCGTCGGGCGAACCGGAGTCGTCACGCCCGTCGCGGACCTGGAGCCGGTTTTCGTCGGCGGGGTCACGGTCAGCCGCGCAACGCTGCACAACATCGAGGACATCCGGCGCAAGGACGTCCGCGAAGGCGATACGGTAATCGTGCAGCGCGCGGGCGACGTGATCCCCGAGGTCGTCGGCCCCGTCCTGGACAAGCGAAAGGGCAGACCGCGAGCTCCCGAAGAGCCAGAGCAATGCCCGGAATGTGAAAAGCCTCTTTCGCGCCGCGAGGGAGAGGTGGCTCTTCGGTGCACGAACCCCGCATGCCCGGCGCAGACCGCCGCAAAGCTTCGGCACTTCGCGTCTCGATCGGCAATGGACATCGAGGGCCTCGGCGACAAGATCATCTCGCGTTTTCTCGAGCTCGGCCATCTCACGGACCTGCCTTCGATCTACGAACTTCAAGGCAGGCGGGAAGACCTCGAACAGCTTGAGGGCATGGGCGAGCTCAGCGTCCAGAACTTGCTCCAAGCGATCGAGGATTCTAAGACTCGTCCGCTCGACCGATTCCTGTTCGGGCTCGGAATCCGTTTCGTCGGCGATAAGGGAGCCAAGGACCTCGCTCGGCACTTTCGGTCGCTGGATGCGGTTCGAAGCGCCGACTACGACGCGCTGATGGCCGTTCCGGACATCGGCCCGCGCACGGCATCCGAAATTCAGGAGTGGTTCAAGGAGGAGGAGAACCAGGAGCTGATATCCCGGCTCTTGGAGCTTGGAGTTTCGCCGGTCGAGCCGGATGCGCCGGTCGGCGACCTGTTCGCGGGCAAGACGCTGGTCTTTACCGGAAAGCTGGAGCGGTTCTCCCGAGACGCGGCGGAGGACCTCGTCCTGCGATTGGGCGGGAAAGCAGCCGGCAGCGTAAGCAAGGGAACCGCGCTCGTCGTCGCCGGTCCGGGCGCCGGTACCAAGCTCGCCAAGGCGGAGGAACTGGGGATTCCGGTCACCGACGAAGAGGGCTTCCTGCAGATGCTCCCGGCGGACATTCGGGAACAAATCGGCGCATGAACCGCTATGAGTTGGAGTTGCCCGTGGCCGAGCTTGACCTGCCTCTTTGCGTGTCGAGCGGGCAGGTGTTCCGTTGGGAGCGGCTTCCAAGCGGAGCCTGGCTGGGAGTCGACGGAGACGCCTGGTACCGGGTCGAAACCGGAGTCTGCGCTCACGATCGAGCGGTAAGGCCCAAAGTCGAGCGGCCGCTTGACGCGCTCCGCGTGTGCGTGGAGTCCAATCGTCCGCCCGACAGATTTCGAAGCTTGTTTCGGCTGGAAGCGAGCCTCCCGGAGGTGGAGCGCGCGATTCTGGACCGCGGTCCGGAGCTCGCCACGTTCGTTCGGGCGCTCCCCGGTCTCCGCGTGCTGCGTCCGAGCGACCCGTCGGAGGTCCTGTTCAGCTTCCTCTGCACGCCAAACAACAACCTCGAGCGGATCACGCGAATGGTCGCCGCGCTCGCCGAGTACGGCGAGCCAATCGCGGAGCTGCATGGCCGCGTAGCGCACCGCTTCCCGGACGCTGCCCGAATCGCCGCGATCCCGGAATCCGAGCTAAGGGCCAAGGGCTTTGGATACCGGGGCCGCTCGATTCCGAACGTCGCCCGACAGCTGCTCCGCATGCCGGAGGACTGGCTCGCGGGGCTCTCGAAGCTTCCCTATGTCGAAGCTCACTCAAAGCTGTGCGGCTTGGACGGGGTCGGCCCCAAGCTCGCGGACTGCGTTTGCCTATTCGGGCTCGGGTTCCTGGAGGCGGCGCCCGTAGATACGCATCTGTGGCAGGCCGCCTGCAGGCTGTACTTTCCACACCTCAGGGGCAAGTCCCTGACCGAATCGCGCTACCGCGAAGTGGGCGGCTTCCTGCGCGCGCGCTTCGGCCCGCTGACAGGCTGGGCGCATCAGTACCTGTTCTACGACAACCTGCTTCGTACAAGAAGACGCCCGCAGTAATGCCGGTTTTGGACCCGCATCCAGGTTAAAAAGTCGCAAAAACGATTCCAAATGCGAGATTTCGCGAGAACGGAATATTAACTTATCTTCTTCTAACTCTGGATAATCCTGGTTGTCTCAGGATATCTCCGGTTCCTTGCCTTTGACATTCTTGCGTCGACGCTGGTATCTTTTGCCCCCGGCCCTAGACGCGAATGAGGAGGTGTCTCAATGCGCGCCATAGGCGTACGCGCTGCCGTCGTGGGCCTGATCGCCGCAATCGCGGCGAGCTGGACGGTCGCGCAATCGGAAGCTCCGAAGGGAGCGCCGCCAAGGGAGGGAGCGGCGTCTGAGGAGCCACAACAAGCGGGAACGGATTCCCGAACGGAGATGAGGATCGAGACCAAGCCGATCCCGCCTCCCGTCGTTTATGAGTTCAGCCGAACGGTCGGTCCCGGACGCGTCGTGAAAAAGAGCGACGGCAAGCCGGGCACGCTCACACGCGTGTACACCGTGTACTTCGAGAACGGCAAGCCGGTTTCGAAGGAGTTGATCGACGAGCGCCGCGAGGAGCCTTCGCCGGTGCTGTTCTATATGGGGAGGTCGGGCTTCACCGCCAGCCGCCACAAGTTCCTTCGAGGAAAGGTGCTGACGATGGAGGCCACCGCGTACGATCCCAGCGCGGGCCGCGGGCGCCGAGCGACTTATCGAACGTCGAGCGGGCGCCGAGCCGAGTTTGGAATGATCGCCGTCGATCCCAAAGTCATCCCGATGGGCACGCACCTGTACATCGAGGGCTACGGCATGGGCCTCGCCGCGGACCGGGGAAGCGCGATCATGGGCAACCGGATCGATCTCTGCTTCCCGACTCGCGCGCAAGCCATGCGATTCGGGCGAAAGATGGTGCGCGTGCATATACTGCGGTAGTTGGTACCGCTGCACGATCGCGCGGAGTTGAGGCGCTTCCTGGCGCGCCACAAGCTGGCGGCCAGGAAGGGCTTCGCACAGCACTTCCTGTGTTCTCGTCGCGTTGTCGAGGCGATCGCCGAGCGTATGCAGGGTTTCGGCGGAATCCTCGAAATCGGGCCCGGCCCGGGCGTGCTGACGGGACCGCTCAGCGAGGCAGCATCGAAGCTGATCGCCCTTGAAATCGATCCGAGAATGTCCTCAGCACTTGCCGAATCCGCGCCCATGGCGGAGGTCCGGTTGGGCGATGCGCTGAAGGTCCCGCTCGATTCGCTTCTGGCCGAGCTTCCGGAGCCGAGAGCGATCGTGTCGAACATCCCCTACCACATCACCGGTCCCCTCGTAACCAGGGTCGCCGATGCTCGAAGAAGCTACGAATTGGCCGTGCTCATGCTTCAGAAGGAAGTCGCGAAAAGGGTCCTTGCGAAGGAGGGAAGCCCGGATCGGGGCTCGCTGTCGGTGTTTCTGCAGGCTCAGTTCGAGATCGAGAGGGTATGCGATGTTCCCGCCGGGGCTTTCGAGCCTCCTCCCAAAGTGGACAGCGCCGTCCTGTCGCTGTTCCCGCGCGAAACCGGCTTGACCGAAGCCGAGGAGCGCCGATTCTTCGGCTTCGTTCGAGCGGGATTCTCACAGCCAAGAAAGACGCTCGCAAACAACCTCAAGGCCGCCTTCGGCCCCTCCCCAGACTCCCCCTCCCCATGCCGCGACTCCTGGAGCGGTAGGGGGAGGGGCAAGGGGTGGGGGTCCGACTCCGGGCCAGAATCCACGGACTCCCCAGACTCCCCCTCCCCATGCCGAGACTCCGGGAGCGGTAGGGGGAGGGGCAAGGGGTGGGGGTCGGACTCCGGCCAGGATTCCGCTTCGGAATCCAAGGACTCCCCAGACTCCGAGCCAAAGTCCACGGACTCCCCAGACTCCCCCTCCCCCTACCGCGACTCCGGGAGCGGTAGGGGGAGGGGCAAGGGGTGGGGGTCCGACTCCAGGCCAGAATCCACGGACTCCCCAGACTCCGAGCCAGAATCCACGGACTCCCCAGACTCCCCCTCCCCATGCCGCGACTCCGGGAGCGGTAGGGGGAGGGGCAAGGGGTGGGGGTCCGCGCTCGTCCAAACGGGTCTCCCCGAAAACGTTCGGCCCCACATGCTTTCGGTCGAACAGTGGCGCTCGCTCTGGCAAAGCGTAGAAAGGTCAAACAATGGCGACTGACGCTGCCGAAATGAAGGGGCGCGCCCTCGAGCTAGGGTTCGACACGGTCGGCGTGGCGCCCGCCGTCCCGTCTCCCCATTTCGATGCCTACCGACAGTGGCTCGCGAAGGGCTATCACGGCACCATGCAGTACCTGGCCCGGCACGCCGCCCTCAAGGCGTCCCCAGACATGCTGATGCCGGGCGCGCGCTCCGTCGTAGCGGTGACGCTCGGCTACAACCGCCCGAACGACTTCGTTCCCGGACGCCCGCGGATCGCCCGTTACGCGCTCGGCCGCGACTACCACAAGGTGCTTCGAGGCAAGCTGCGCAGACTTGCGGGCTGGATCGAAGAGCGCCACGAGGGGTCGCGAAACCGAGTCTGCGTCGACACCGCTCCCATCCTGGAGCGCGACTACGCAAACCTCGCCGGTCTGGGCTGGTTCGGCAAGAACACGATGCTCATTGACTCCAAACGGGGAAGCTGGTTCTTCCTTGGGTTGCTCCTCACCACGGTCGAATTCACCCCGGACTCGCCCGCGGCCGGTTCCTGCGGAACGTGCAGAAAGTGCGTCGAGGCGTGCCCCACCGGCGCGATCGTGTACGAGGATCGCAGATGGCAGATCGACGCTCGGCGCTGCGTGAGCTACCTGACGATCGAGCATCGCGGCGAGATAGACCCCGAATTCGAGGCCGGAATCGGCGATTGGACCTTCGGCTGCGACGTGTGCCAGGAGGTCTGTCCGTTCAATTCCGCCCGGGAGTCGCAGCCGCAGCGCGCTGGCGAAACCCGAGAGCCCGATTTCCAGTCCCACCGGCAATTGCCAACCCTCACGGACCTGGCCGACATCACACGAGAGCGCTGGGACGAGGTCACTCGCGGCACGGCGCTTAGGAGAACGGGCTACGAGGGATTGAAACGAAACGCGCGAATCAACTTGCGCCAGGCTGCTAAGCGCCAAATCGAACCTGCACCCGCCGCTTCGAAGGCGAGATAAGAACGGCGAAGCGCCGACTTCGGGCTCCGGACGCCCTCCGCGGCGCAACGTCGATCGGTCTTTCCGGCGCGGCGATTTCAATCTCGCCTTAGCCACAGCCGGCTTACGTATGGACGGCGTTCCACACGCGATAAGTTCCGAATACCGGCAATGGTTCCGGGAAAGGCGTGTCCCGGTAAACTCACTCCATGGCCTTCCGGATCGAAAAGGATTCGCTCGGGGAGGTGGAGGTGCCGGCGGATGCCTATTGGGGCTCGCAGGCCGAGCGAAGCCGGAGGCTATTCCCGATCTCCGGAATCACCGAGCACGATCGCTTCATCGACGCGTTCGTGCTGATTAAGAAGGCCGCCGCGCAGGCAAACACGGACCTCGGACTGCTCGACAAGGAGATCGGCGACGCGATAGTCCAAGCCGCCGACGAGATCCTCTCCCAAAGCCCGTACTCCTATTCAGGCATCGCCCATCACCCATCACCCAACACACTCAGGGATCAGTTTCCCGTCGACGTCTTCCACATGGGCGCGGGCACCAGCTTCAACATGAACGTCAACGAGGTGCTCGCGAACCGCGCGGAGGAGCTCCTCGGAGGAAAGAAGGGCGAGTACAAGCGCGTAAACCCCAACGACCACCCGAACTTCGGCCAGTCCACGAACGACACGGTGCCCACCGCCATCCGCGTAATGGCCAGGCTCATGCTGGAGGACCTGTTCGTCGAAGTGGATCGTCTCGCGGACACGCTCGCCGCGAAGGGCAAGGAGTTCGACCGCATCCTAAAGTCCGGCCGCACGCATCTGCAGGACGCCGTTCCCATACGATTGGGCCAAGAGTTCGCCGCCTATGCCGACACCGTCCGCAAGTGCCGCACCTGGCTGGAACACGCCGGGCGCCAGCTGGAGGAGCTTGGAATCGGCGGCAGCGCGGTCGGCACGGGACTGAACACGCATCCCCAATACCGGTTCAAACTCGTGGAGAACCTGAATCGGTACGTCTCTCCCCCTCCTCCTGCCCCGGAGGAGGAGGGGGTAGGGGGTGGAGGTTCCGGACGCGCCCATTGCATCACATTTCGAAACAGCCCCAACATGGTCGAGGCCATGCAGTCGCAGCTTCCCGTTTCGGCGCTCGCGGCCGCGCTGCGCTTGCTCTGCCTCGAGCTCACCCGCATCGTAAACGACCTTCGCCTCATGGCTTCCGGGCCGCTGACGGGACTCGCCGAAATCACCCACCCGCCGGTGCAGCCTGGGTCCAGCATCATGCCTGGCAAGGTCAACCCCTCCATGGCGGAGAACATGAACCTGGTTCTGTTCCAGGTTCTGGGCCAGTGCCAGGCGATGGACTACTGCGTGCAGGCCGGCCAGCTGGAGCTGAACGTGATGATGCCCTCGATGGCGTTCTCCGCCTGGTTCTCGCTCCAAATCCTGACGAACTCGCTGCGCACCTTCACGGACAACTGCGTGGCGGGGATCGAAGCGAACGAAGAGCGGTGCCGCTGGTACGCCGAAATCTCCCCTTCGCTCGCGACCGCGCTGAACACATACGTCGGCTACCAAACCGCAGCCGAAGTGGTCAAACAGGCGCTTCGGGAAGGCAAAACCATTCCGGACGTCGTTCGGGAGAGGGGACTCTTGGATGAAAACACGCTGAAGAAGGCGCTCGATCCCTCCCTGTTGACGGAACCGGGCATACCGGGTAAGGAATAGCGAAGGGATACTGGCCCATCCGTTTCAGCGCTTAAGAACCAGAATGGAGTCCTTCCCTCGTAGGAAGTCGGACACTGCTTCAACGTGTCTTCGTATGAAGTCGCCAAGGTCTCGACTGCGGAGATTGCCGACTGCCAAGTGGAGCACACGCCCAATCCCGGTCGACTGTGCGAGGTCCACGTAGTCTCCGTCCTTCGTGACTATTGCAAGCCGTTCGGCAAGGGCATGCTGCCAAACGTCCTTGTCCGACCGTCCCAGCAATCCGGCCTGTGAGACATGCTTCGCACCAATCCCGAGCTCACTCAAGACCCCGACCAGGGATTCGGGAAGGTTCTCGTTGAGTAGCGCACCGCTCATACCGCGATCCGAGTATGGCGCTCGCGGTCGGCGGCGTAGGCCAGGCACGCGCGCACGTCTTCACGACTCAACTGTGGAAAGGCAGCCACGATGTCGTCCTCGGAATCGCCGCCCGCCATGTATTCGAGAATGTCGGAAACGCTGATGCGCGTTCCTTTGATGATGGGCTTGCCGAACCGAATCCCGGGATCGACGACGATCCGTTCGTGGTAGCTCATTCTTCCATTGTACGTCACCGTGGTACTAGCGGCGGCAGAGCTTTGATTTGTCGAACGTCCCCCGAGAGCGAGGCCCTTTGGACGAAGAGACCTTGACGAAAGCTCTCGATCCATCTAAACTTACCGAGCCGGGCATCCCCGGAAAGGAATAGCTCGGAAGGCCTCCTTCGGGAGGATCGCATTGCCACAGCAGCAGCAGCTTGTAACGATCCAGTGCCCCGCGTGCGGAAAGACGCTCGCGGGCTGGGCCACGCAATGCCAATTCTGCGGAGCGCAGACCGGACACATCCCGCGCCCGATGACGCCGCAGATGCAGGCCAAGCGCGAGCTGGGAATGAGCTGGCAGGAGATCGCGTATTTCATCCTCGCCGGCCTCTGGACGCTCAGCGGCATCTACGGGCTCTTGCAGGCGTTTGGCGTGATGGGCCTTGGGGACGTTGGTTTTGGGGCCGGATTCGGCGGGACTTTTTCCGCGATTCAGTTCCTCTTAGGGCTCGGGCTGCTGACCCAGAACGAGTGGGTGGTCTACATCGTTCGCATTTTCTGCTACTTGCAAATACTCTTTGCGCTGCTTGGGTTCGTGTTCTCGTTCGGCGCTGAGAGCACGCTGGCCGTGCTCTTTTTCCTCGGTTACCATCTGTTCCAGCTTGCGCTCGCGTGCTTCCAGCTGTACATCTTCAGCGTAGTTTCCGACTAGAGCGGCGCGCATTGCCGCACATTCCGGCACTTGACGAACACCGGCCGAATTCTTTTGCAGGCTTATGGCCGCGCGTTTCGAAATCCGTCGTTAAGGTTCCATGCGGCTCGCTCGCTCCCAACGTCGAGACGAGTCAGAGCGCTATTCGCTCCCGCCTCATTCAGAATTGCGCCCAACTCCCGCGGAATCTCGGCCGAAAGCTTCCAGCGTCCGAACTCCCTTTCCAGGAAACCCGTATCGAAGCGGCCAGCTCGGAACTCGGGATGCCGGAGCACGTCGAGCGTGAAGGCGATGTTCGTCGGTACGCCCAGAATGTGAAAGTCCAAAAGAGCCGCCTCCAGGCGCGCGATCGCATCCTCTCGAGTCTCCGCGTGCGCGATCACCTTGGCCAAGAGGGAGTCGTAGTGCCGGCTGACCTCCGATCCGGGCCCGAATCCCGTGTCCACCCGAATGCCTGGAAGTTTGGGCTCCGCCCAGCCCACGATTCTTCCAGCGCCCGGCAAGAAGTCCTTGGCCGGGTCCTCCGCGACGATCCTCGCCTCGATCGCGTGCCCGCGAATCGCGCTTCGGTCGCCCTCGAGCAGGGCCGACGGAAGGTCCAACCGCTCGCCCGAGGCGACGCGCAGCTGCCACTGGACCAAGTCGAGTCCCGTGACCGCCTCCGTCACCGGGTGCTCGACCTGCAGCCTGGCGTTGACTTCCAGGAAGTAGAACTTGCCACTCTCCTCGTCCACCATGAACTCTACGGTTCCGGCATTGACGTACCCGGCGGCCTTCGCCAGAGCGATCGCGGCGTCGCGCATGCGGGGCCAAAAGGAGGAATGGGAGGGCGCCGGCGCCTCCTCGATCAGCTTCTGATGGCGCCTTTGGAGCGAGCACTCGCGCTCGAAGAGCGCCGCGACCGTCCCCGCAGCGTCCGCTAGGATCTGGACCTCCACGTGGCGGGGCCGCTCGATCAGCTTCTCTACCATCATCTGGCCGTCGCCGAACGCGCTCGACGCCTCTTCGGAGGCGATCTTCAACTGAGAGGGAAAATCACTAGGATTCTTTACGATACGCATGCCTCTGCCCCCGCCCCCGCCCGAGGCCTTGAGCATGATTGGGAAACCTAGCTTCTTCGCCTCGGCAAGAAGCCTCTCCGGGCTGGCGCGTCGCTCGAAGTAGCCCGGGGCGACCGGGACCCCCGCCGAAACCGCCAGCTTCTTCGCCTCGATCTTCGCGCCGAGCTTTCTCATCGCGGCAGCCGGCGGGCCGACCCAAATCAGCCCCGCCCGCGCGACCTGCTCGGCAAATTCCGCGCTCTCCGACAGAAACCCGTAGCCAGGGTGTATGGCGTCCGCGCCGATATCACTAGCTATCCTAATGATCTCGTCGCCGCAAAGATAGCTTGCGGTCGGCTCCGATCCCCCGATCCGGAACGCCTCGTCCGCAAGTTTGGAGTGCAGCGAGCCCTCGTCGGCATCGCTGTAAATCGCGGCCGTGCGCACGCCCAGCTCCTTGGCCGCCCTGATGATTCGAACGGCGATCTCTCCGCGGTTGGCGATGAGGAGCTTTTGCATTAATCTTCGGTCCAGTTCGGCTTACGCTTCTCCAGAAACGCGGCGACCCCTTCCTTGCCCTCCTCGGACGAGCGCGCGTCCGCTAGCACCTTCGCCGCTTGCTCCAGACTCATCGCGCCTGACTGAGCGATCCGTTTTGCCTTCGCGGAAGCTGCGGGGCCGGCGGCCAGCACCGCCGCCACCTTCTCCTCGACCGCCCCATCGAGACCCTCCAGAGGGACCACTTCGTGAACCAGCCCGATTCGCAGCGCACGCTCCGCGCCAAAAGCCTCCCCCGTCGAAAACAGCGCCCGCGCGTGGCCCGCCCCGATCTTCGGGATTACGAAAGGCGAGATCGTAGCCGGCAGCAGGCCCAGCCGGACCTCGGAGAACGCGAACTTGCAGTCCGGATCGCAAAGCGCCACGTCCGAACACGCGACCAAGCCGCATCCCCCTCCGAACGCCGCGCCGTGAACCCGCGCGATCACGACGGCCGGACACGTCGCGATCGCCTCGAAGAGACGCGCAAGCCGCAGCGCGTCCTCGAAGTTCTGCTCCGGAGTGTAGTCCGCCGCCTGTCGCATCCATTCCAGGTCGCCCCCGGCGCAAAACGCCTTGCCCTCCCCGGACAACACGGCCGCGCGAATGCCGGAAGCCGATCCCGCGACGATCTCCGCGAAAGTCTCCGATAGCGCAGCAATCAGCTCGTCGTTGAACGCGTTCCGAACCTCGGGACGGTTCAGCGTGAGCCGTAAAACGGCGCCCTGCCTTTCCACTCGAAGCATCGAGCCGAGTATGGCACCGGATTCGCCGCAGCGGGATGAGCGAAGACGGGCCCGGAAACCGGCAACGCGTTTCGCGCGTTGAACGTAGTCGGTGGTGGACATGGGAGGCCGAGTCTTATCGCTCGCAGCGACCCTACTTGCCGTGGCGCTCGTCGGGTGTTCCTCCAAAGCGCCCGACCCGGAAAAGCCGCTCAAAACCGCGCGGCTCGCCGAGGGCGCCAGGGTCGAGCTGCTGCTTCTTCGCCAGTTGAGCGCGGGCGGCTCCAAGAAGGACACCGCCGTGCCGTTCCAGGTCGCAAAGGACGTCGTGGACGGGGCCGGCAACGTGGTCATCCGCCAAGGCACGATCGCCGAGGGCAAGGTCGTTTGGTCGCGCAGCGAAGGAACGCTTAGCGGGATGCTCGGACAGCCCGCGCGGCTTGCAGTCAAGTTCGAAGCCACCCAGGCCGTGGACGGAATCAAGGTCTCGCTGTGCGCGAGCGCGGAGAAGCCGGACGATCCGTACCACTTCACGCAGAAGAACACCGGCAAGCCGTGGGAGCGAAAGGACTTCGACAAGGTCGCCGAGAGCGAGGGCAGGCAAATGCTCGAGGCGTTTGCGTCTTCGCTGAACCAGTACTTGGAAACGGGCGAAGGCGGGCTGGCGGACGGCCATTATCGGGAGTGGCTTCAGCGCATAGCTCAGGACCCCGGCATGGAGGCATTGCGGCGCTACGTCGATTCGAACGCGCTCGACAAGCGCGAGGAATCGGAGCTCGGCTCGGTGCTGCGCGACATCAGCGCGGGCAGGCTGGACCGCATTTCGGGCGGCGAGGCGATGCTTGCTTTCAGCGCCTTGACCCAGCTCAGCCGCGTCGTGCAGGCCGCGGAGCACAGCCTCTCGCGAAGGCTCAAGGGGCGCACGATCAAGGCGTACATCGGAACTCCGGCGTCCGCATACGTTTCCTCCGAAGTCACGGTGCGCTTGTCCGACGGCTAAGACCGGCGAAACAGTCGCGAGAGCGATCCGGAAACGCGATTCGTCCTGGTACAATTCGAAGGGTCTCCGGAGCTTTTCGACGCCGCCGTCTCGCGCCCGAGGCCCGACGAATCGCCAATGGCGTCCTATCTGGTTCTGAGCGACGGAGCGATCTGCGAGGGCAAGCCCCTCGGCGCGGCCGGTGAAACGACCGGTGAAGTCGTTTTCAATACCGGGATGACCGGGTACCAAGAGATCCTTTCCGATCCGAGCTACGCGGGCCAGATCGTCCTGCTCACGTATCCGCTTATCGGCAACTACGGCATCAACGAGGACGACTTCGAGTCGGACCGCCTTCAGCCCGCTGGCCTGATCGTGCGCGAAGCCTGCGATACCCCGTCCAATTGGCGCTCGACGAAGTCGCTGCATCAGCTCTTGGCGGAGAGGGGAATGGTGGGGATTCAAGGAGTGGACACGCGCGCGATCACGAAGCGCATTCGCTCGGGCGGCGCTGCGATGGGGTGCATAACGAACGGCACGCCCGAAGAGGCGTTGCGGATTCTCCGCGAAGCAAAGCCGTACGATGAGACCGACTTCGTGTATGGCGTGACCACCAAGGCGCCCTACAAGTGGGGCCCTTCGGGGAAGGAATCGATCGAAGCGCCGGACCCCTCAGCCGGTTCGCCCGGCAAGACGGGCTCACCGGCCTCTCTCCCGACAGGCCGGGACTCGGAAGCCTCAAGGGGAGAGGCGGAAGAAGAGAGGATTAGGCTCGCGGTGATCGACTGCGGCCTCAAGTTCAACATTTTGCGTAGGTTTTGGAGGTCTGGTTGCCGGCCGATCGTGCTCCCCGCGACGGTATCTGCCGAAGAGGTTTTGGCCTGGGAGCCAGACGGTATCGTGCTCTCGCCGGGGCCCGGCGATCCGGCGAGGCTCGGGCCGGTGATCGAAACCGTGAGAGAGCTCTTGGGAAAGAAGCCTATCTTCGGCATCTGTCTCGGAAACCAGCTCCTATGCCACGCGATCGGAGGCAGCACGTACAAGCTGAAGTTCGGCCACCATGGATCGAACCACCCGGTCAAGGACCTGAGAACCGGGAAGGTGACGATCACGAGCCAGAACCACGGCTACGCGGTGGACGCGTCGAGCTTAAAAGGCACTGGAGCAGTTATTACTCAGCTGAACTTAAACGACGGGACGGTTGAGGGTATCGAGATACCGGAGGCAAATGCTTCTTCGATCCAGTACCACCCGGAAGCGGCCCCGGGGCCTTGGGACTCGCGGCCGTATTTCGACGAATTCGTGGAGAGAATCCAGGCGAGATGAGCGAGCGAGTGCCACATGAAAAGTACAAGGTATTCGTAGACGATAACTTCCATTACATGGACGAGGAAGAGCGATACTGTGCCGGCGAATTCGACAGCTACGAAGAGGCGCTCGCTGCAGCAAAGAGCATCGTCGAGCGCTCAGTCGCTCACGAGGGGAGTTTTGAGAAGTACCTGATGTTCGGAGAGGATCCGTTCATCGTGCCGAGCCCCGAGGAGCGCTTCTCGGCCCGGGACTACGCCAGGGAGCTTTGTTGTGGGCAAAACGGTCCCACGCAAAGTTCGGAGGACCGCGGGTGAAAGTTCTCGTCATTGGCTCGGGGCCCATTGTCATCGGCCAGGCGGCCGAGTTCGACTACGCCGGTACCCAGGCCTGCAAAGCGCTCCGGGAAGAAGGCTGTGAGGTCGTGCTCCTCAACAGCAACCCGGCGACGATCATGACGGATCCGGAGATGTCGGACGCCCTCTACATCGAGCCGCTTACGCCCGATTTCTGCGAACTCGTGATCGCAAAGGAGAAACCCGACACGCTTCTGCCGACGCTCGGTGGTCAGACAGGGCTGAATCTTGCAACCAGACTTGCAGAGCTCGGAATACTCAAAAAGTACGGCGTGCGGCTGCTGGGAACGCCCTTGGAGGCTATCCGAAAGGCCGAAGATCGAGAGGAGTTTCGCAAGCTCATGCGCGAGATCCGCGAGCCGGTTCCGGAGAGCTTCATCGTCGAGTCCCAGGATCAGTTGAAAGCCATTCTCCCGGAGAAAGTCCCCGACGAAACCGGCCGACTGGTGGACTTTCCGTACCCTCGGATCGTTCGGCCGGCTTATACGCTCGGCGGCACGGGCGGAGGAATCGCATACGGTCCGGACGAGCTTTGGGAGATCGGCCGAAGAGGGCTGGCTCTCTCGATGCGCGGCCAAGTCATGGTCGAGCGCAGCCTCCTTGGTTGGAAGGAGATCGAGTACGAGGTGATGCGCGATTCCGCGGGCAATTGCATCACCGTCTGCAACATGGAGAACTTCGACCCGATGGGCGTCCATACCGGCGATAGCATCGTGGTCGCTCCTTCCCAAACGCTGAGCGACCTCGAATACCACATGCTCCGAGCCGCCTCGCTAAAGATCATTCGCGCGCTCGGAATCGAGGGCGGATGCAACGTTCAGCTAGCGGTCAACCCGGAGAGCTTCGACTACTACGTTATCGAGGTGAACCCCCGCGTCTCGCGATCCTCCGCGCTTGCATCGAAGGCGACCGGCTATCCGATTGCCCGAGTCGCCGCAAAAATCGCGATCGGCAAGACCCTGGACGAGATCGACAACCAGGTCACGGGCACGACGAAGGCCTGCTTCGAGCCGGCTCTGGACTACGTCGTAGTAAAGATCCCACGCTGGCCGTTCGACAAGTTCCGAACTGGCGACCGCTCCCTATTTACCCAGATGAAGGCCACTGGCGAGGTCATGGCGATCGACCGGACCTTCGAGGCGGCGCTGATGAAGGCGATTCGGGGGCTCGAAGTGAAACAAAAGGACCTGCGCTGTGCAGGTAGCACGGACCACTTGCCCGTGCGTAGCATCGGCTTCCAGCCGATGCGTACCCCGGGCTTCCAGCCCGGGGCGGCCGCGGACGAAGGGATCGAAAAGCGGGAAGGAGCGAAGCTGCCGCATTGGCGGCGCGAGGGAGCGACGTACGCAGTAGTGTTTCGACTGGCGGACTCCGTGCCGCGCGAAGTCAGGGAGCGCTGGCGATCGGAAGCCGAGCTCTTAAGGAGAAAGGAGGCGCATGGAGCGCTCCCTGCGGACGATTTGTTCCGACTGAAGCGGCTTCAATCGGAGGAGGTACGCCGGCTATTGAACGCGGGCCACGGCTCGTGTGCGCTGCGGGACCCGAAAACCGCTCAAATGGTGCGTGACGCGATGCTGCACTTTCATGGAACGCGGTACCGTCTGCATGCCTATTGCGTCATGCCAAACCACGTACACGCGCTGGTGGAGCCGGTTGGCGATCACGAGCTCTCGGATATCTTGCACTCCTGGAAGTCGTTCACGTCCAATGCGATCAACCGGCGGCTGAGCCGCAAAGGAACTCTCTGGGAGGTCGAGTCATACGATCACCTCGTCCGCAACGACGCCGATTTCAATCGGTGCGCGGAGTACATCCTGCGGAACCCGCAAGCGGCAGGACTTGCGGACTGGCCGTGGGTCGGCCAGCCGGCCGCAGACGCGGCCGGCCACGAGCAAGATGCTCGTGGTACGCATCGGCTGGAAGCCGATGCTACGCACGGCCAAGATGGCCGTGCTACGTCCGACCAGGCTTTGCAACGTGCGCTCCAGCACCCGACCGACGAGCGGCTGTGGGCCATCGCGGAGGCGATTCGAAGGGGTTGGGGCCTGGATGAGGTGAACCGCCTCAGCAGAGTAGATATCTGGTTCCTCCAAAAGATTAGGAAACTCGTGGACCTCGAGCAGCGCCTGGAGCGCGCCGGAAAAGAGTGGCAAAAGAACCGCGACACGCCTGCAAACTTTGCAGACCTGATCACAGAAGCTTCTCAAGCCGGCTTTTCGGCGCCATCCATCCTATCGATCATGCGCGTGGACGAGGGCGAAGGGGACGACGATTCCGTCCGCGTTCGAAAGGAGATCGCCCGCCTCGGGGAGACGCGGGTATTCAAGATGGTGGACACGTGCGCCGGCGAATTCGAGTCCCGCACGCCCTACTATTACGGGACTTTCGAGGAGGAGGACGACACGGTTCAATCCGTAGAGGCACTCGAGCCGGCCGTGTCTAGTACTTGAACGTGAACTTCTTTCCCTTCATCTGTTCGAACTTCGCCGCTTGAGCCTCCGTCAGCAAGGCGATCATCTGCTTCTCGTGCTCCGCCTGCATATCCTGGATCTTCTTAACGTCCGCCCTGCTGCGCAAGCCCTTCTGCATGGCTTCCATCAACTTGCCCGAATACGCCCCGGCGATCTCTGAAAGCTTCGACTTCTGGTCCGCTGCGAGTTCAAGGCGGTCCGCGATTTCATCCAAAAGCAACACGAACGCACCCTCACGCTGAATCCAGAGCTCCACGAGCCTCGCGTGCTGCTTTTCGTCCAGGATCGTTCCGATCTCTCGGTCGATTCCGTCGAAGAGGCTCTTGCCCGGCGTAAGGCCCGCGAAGTCAGGTTTCAGGTTCTGGACCATCGTATCGAGCTTCTTGTCCTGCTCCTTCGTAAGCTTGAGCTCCTTCTTGGCTTCTGGAAGCATGAGCACCATCAGCTTCGGGCCCGGCATGCCGGTGCTGAACCCCGGATGCTGCGCGGGCGCGCATGGGGATGCTAAGACAAAACTAAGCGTTGTCAGCAAGATGATCGGATTTCGCATCGAATTCACCGCTCAAACGATTCGACCCAAAGTATATCGCGAGCAACCAATCGGGATTCCCATTCCGGGATTCGACCTATGCTTGCCGCTTTGAGCGCCGCAGGGAACTTTTTGGCGCGCCTGGCCATTAGAACCGTTGGCATCTCGAGCTAGCTCGGGTGGGAGGTTCCAAGACACATGAGAATTCGAAGTTCCATCGCAACACTCTTCGCCGGCGCGGCGGTTTCCCTCGCGCTCGCAGTCGGCATCGAATCCGGCCTGAAGCCGGGCGAGATGGTGACGCCGTTTCATCCCAAGCACGTGAGCGGGCCCGATGCGGGCACCGATACTTGCCCACCTTGCAAGTACGGCGCGCGACCGGCGGTCCAGGTGTGGGTCAACGGAGATTCGGACGAAAACGTTTCCAAGCTCACCGCGAGCCTGAGCAAGGCGGTCGACGCCCACAAGGACAAGGAGTTGAAGGCGTTCGTGGTCATGCTCACGATGTGCCAGGGCTGCGAGGCGAAGGCCAAGTCCGTCGGCGAGAAGACCGAGCACAAGAACATCGGCATCGCCTACCTGCCGAACAACGACGCTGCGGTTAAGAACTACAAGATCAACGTTAGCAGCGAAGTCAAGAACACCGTGATGGTCTACAAGAACAAGCGGGTCGCCGCGACGTTCGTGAACCTGAAAGCGGACAAGGAAGGGCTCGAGAAGCTGCACGCAGCGATCGCGGGCGTGACCGAATAGAGTTCGAAGTCATCGGTTGGAGCCGGGCCGTTCGCGCGAACGGCCCGGCTCGCTTACGTTTGCGCGGACCAGCTTGATCAGCCCCCGAGCGACTGGTGGCAAGTTCCTGCGCGGATCATCCAAAATAAGACCTTGAAGTGACGCCCACGGTACTCGTTCTCGGCTCCGGCCCGATCCGCATCGGCCAGGGCATCGAGTTCGATTATGCGTGCGTGCACTGCGTTTGGGCGCTGGAGAGGCTCGGCTACCGCGCTGTAATCATCAACAACAACCCCGAGACCGTATCCACCGACTTCGACACGAGCGACGGTCTCTACTTCGAGCCGGTCACGCTGGAAGACGTGCTGTCCGTGTATCGCAGCTGCGGAGCCTGCGGCGCCGTCGTGCAGTTCGGCGGGCAGACCGCGATAAACTTGGCTCAGGGCTTGGCGGACGCGGGCGTGCCGGTGCTCGGCACTTCGCCCGAGTCCATCGCCGCCGCGGAGGACCGGGACCTCTTCGAGAAGCTGCTCTCGAAGCTCGGGATTCCAAAGCCGCCTGGCACGGCGGTCCGCTCCCTCCAGGAAGCTCTGTCCGTCGCCAAGGGGATCGGCTATCCCGTGCTCGTGCGGCCGAGCTACGTGCTCGGAGGCCGAGCCATGGAGATCGTGTACGACGAGGCCCAGCTGGAAAGTCTCTACGCCGAGGCCGAGGCGGCGAATCCGGGCCAGCCCGTGCTCGTGGACCGCTACTTCATGGGCGTCGAAGCCGAGGTGGACGTGATCTCGGATGGCGAGGACACCCTTGTCTCCGGGATCATGGAGCACGTCGAGCGGGCGGGCGTGCACAGCGGAGATTCGATGGCGGTCTATCCCCCCGCGACTCTTGATGCAAACGTGCAGACTCAGATGGTGCTCGCGGCCTGCCGAATCGCGCGCGAGCTCGAGGTCAAGGGCCTAATGAACATCCAGTTCGTCATCGCCCAAACACATCAGCATCGCAATACCGAAGCACCGCAACAAATCGACACCGCCTTCGTACTCGAAGTCAACCCGCGCGGCTCGCGGACGGTCCCCTACTTGTCGAAAGTCACCGGCATCCCCATGGTGGACCTCGCAACGCGCTGCATGATGGGACATAAGCTCAAGGATCTCGGCTACGAAAGCGGGCTCTGGACGCTCGAAAGACGCGGACCGGATTGGCGAGAACGAACCGACGGGTCCGTGCGAAACGGCGAGCTCGACTCCTCGTGCGCGCCCGGTGCTCCCGGACGGATACTTCCCGAAGCGGACTTCACCGCCGGCAGAGTTGACATCCCCGAGCCTGTCCTCTACGCCGTGAAGGCGCCCGTATTCAGCTTCCAGAAACTCGCCAGGGTGGAGCCCAGCCTTGGGCCCGAAATGAAGTCCACAGGCGAGATTCTGGGAATCGACGCCACATTCGAGGGCGCCCTCTACAAGGCACTGGTTGCGGCCGGGATCTCGTTCAAAGGCGACGGCCTTGTGATCCTCACCGTCCAGGACGAAGACAAGCCCGACGCCGTCGAAATCGCGCGCAGGCTTAAGGCCGGCGGCTACCGCATCGCGGCCACCGCCGGCACGCACGACGCCCTCACCGCCGCAGGCATCGAAAGCCGCTGGGTCATGAAGATCAGCGAAGGGGAGCCGAACCTCCTCGACTTCATCCAGAGAGGAGAGGTGGGAATGCTCATTAATACTCCCGGGAAGGACCCCGTCGCCGAGCAGGAGGCGGCCCGAATCCGGCGAGCCTGCATCGAGACCGGCGTGGCCTGCGTGACGAGCATCGACACGGCGAAGGCGCTCGCCCGGGCTCTCGACTACTTCCGGGACCCCTCCAAAGCCTCTTGCAAGAGGCTGGACGAGTACTTCGTGTGAAGAGGCCTTGGGAGTGCGTCTGCCACGCCGCCGCTTTTCGCGCTCAGAATCCGAACACCTGAAACCAACCGTAGCCGCAGGTCTTCAGCCTGCGCTGAAACCAACCGTAGCCGCAGGTCTTCAGCCTGCGCTGAAACCAACCGTAGCCGCAGGTCTTCAGCCTGCGCTGAAACCGCTCGTAGCCGCAGGTCTTCAGCCTGCGCTGAAACCAACCGTAGCCGCAGGTCTTCAGCCTGCGCTGAAACCAACCGTCGCCGCAGGTCTTCAGCCTGCGCTGAAACCGCCCGTAGCCGCAGGTCTTCAGCCTGCGCTGAAACCAACCGTCGCCGCAGGTCTTCAGCCTGCGCTGAAACCAACCGTCGCCGCAGGTCTTCAGCCTGCGCTGAAACCGCCCGTAGCCGCAGGTCTTCAGCCTGCGCTCCGACGCTAGCGTCACCGAGGCGGCGGCGGAACCTCTCGCCCGAATGCCGGAAACATCGGGAACGGGCTCTTCTTCAACTGCTCCAGGCGCTTGGCGATTTTGGACTTCATTTCCTCCGGCAGCGCGTCCATGGCGATCACGCTCCCCTTCGGGTCCACGCGGTCGTCGTTCAGAGTGTGCTCAAAGGTCACCTGCCTGGCCACTCCGAACACGAAGCGGTAAGCCCGCCGCGTGCCAAGCCGCATGCCCTCGATCTTCGGCATCATCTGGCCGAACTGCTGCATGCTCGGCTCCTCTGTGAACCACCTGAGCAGCGCCAGCTCGTCCGCGCCCAGCACGCCGAACATCCTCAGCATCGCGCCCTGGCCGGACGCCGTGCCGACCGTCTCTTCCGTAAGGGTCATTCGCAGCGTGCCGTTCGGCGGCAGGCCGTTCGGCATCGCCTCCGTCGGCTCCTGCCGGAAGTCGTCCTGCCGGCCCGGCGCCCACTGGCGCATCATCTCGAGGAAGCCGCCAGGCTCATCCGTGGGCTGCTCGCCCGGCTCGAGGACCTTGAGGTTCGTGTCTGGGCCGAACGCCATCTTTTGTACGTACCCGCGCTGCACCGGCGCGAGGCTCGCAAACGCGATCTCCGCCTTGTCCGCGAGCGCCTGCCTCTGCTGAATGCTCAGCGTGCCGTAGAGCCGTAGCATGTCCCAGTCCACCGGCCCGCCGAACCCCTGCGACATCGCGTTCGGCGCGAACACGGTCAGATACGTCATTGCCAAGGGGGTTTGCATCGGCGGCTCGCAGCGAAGCGCGTAAGCCGCAAAATCGTCCAGGCTCGGCGCGCCCTTGGAACGTGCCGCCGCGATCAGCGCGGCGAGCGCGGAGCGGTCCTGCCGCTTCTTTCGCGCGTTCTCGGGCTTGGCGGGCCTGACGGTCATCCATCCGTCCTTGATCTGGACCTTCGTTTCTCGGCTCGTTTCCAGTTGGTTCAAGAACCCGTTCACGGTCATCCCGCCTCGGTCGAACATGAAGTCGAAAAGCGACACCATGTCGTCCGGCAAGTTCGCGACGAGGTTCAGGTTCCTTGCCTTCGCAACGGCCAATACCGACTCGCCAGGAACGAACGACAGCGGATCGCGGAGGTCCGGCCTTGCCAGCAACTCCTCCAACGAGGGGCTGGTCTTTCCCGAGGGGTTGCCGCTCGAAAAGCTTCGGAAGTACTCGACCAGCTCTCTCGTCGTCGGGCTCAGCTCGATCGGCTTGTCCTCTCCCGCGGGCGCGGGCCTGCCCTTGGCCGGATCGGCGCCGGATGCCGCCTGCATCATCTCGCCGAACATCCCGCTCCGAATCATCAGCGTATGGCTTCCTCGGAGAACGACCTTTCCGCGAGGACCGTAGAGCCGCAGCTCCAGCGACATGCCGAACCCGAAGCGCCCCTTGCTAGCGATCAGCAGCGCTTTCGCCGGCTGGACCTCGACCGGCTGGTCCGACCTCGTCTCGCCAAAAACCAGCTTCATGAACTCTTCTAGCTGGCGCTCCTCCTCGGTCTTTTCTTCCTGGCCGCGCTCCGGACGGCTCGCCGCGGCCTTGTTGTGCTCGGCGATCAGCTCCGCGAAAACCGGGCCGCTGTTCGGAGGCATTGGCCGCTGCATGCGTGTGGGGCTCGTCGAGAACACGATCCGGGAATCGTCGTTTGCGGCCGCCAGAACCGAAGGGTCGATCCGCGAAACGAGCTTCGCGATCGCCTTGGCAGCTGCGCCTCCCACACCGAAGCCCGGAATCTGGAAGTCCATCTCCTCTTCCTCCTCCTCGTCGGCCTTCTGTCCGGCGGCGGGAGACGCGGGCTTCGGGTTCTGCGAATCTACGAATCTCTTGATCGCTTGGCGGATTTCCGCGATCTCTGCCTGCCGCTCCTCGTTCGCCTCCCGGTTTTGAACCAGGTTCGACCGGATGAGCCGGTAAGTTCCGCCCTCTTCCTTCAGCCATTCGCCGCTCGTGGCCGCCGCGATCCTGTCCATCGCGTCTTTCAGAGGCACGTCCGTCAGCCGCAGCACCAGGACCGGGCTGTACATCTGCTGCGAAACGTCCAGGCTGACGCCCGCCTTGGCGCCGAGCTCTTGCACGCTGCGCCGCGCGGGCAGCGCGTTCGCTTCGTAGTTGACCTTCTTCGTAAGGTCCGGCTCTTGAGTTGTCGGAGTCTGTTGGGCCGCGAGCAGCGCGGAAAGCAGTAGGGGAGCGGCGAGCATCTTTACACCTCGGTCGAGGAACACCTTATGGTACGCGAAAACGGCAAGGGCGTTGCTTGGATCGGCTCGGGTTGGTTCGGTTGTGTTCGGGTTAGTTCGGCTTGGCTCGGGTTGGTTCGGCAGGAACCCAAACGAGCCCTAAGAACCATCCCCTCCCTTGACGGGAGGGGGTAGGGGGAGGGTGAGCGGCTTGGCCCGATTGCGTTCGGCTTGGCTTGGATTGGCTCGGCTTGGCCCGGCTTGGCCCGGCAGGCACCAAACAAAACCCGCAAAGAACCATCCCCTCCCTTGACGGGAGGGGGCAGGGGGAGGGTGAGCGGCTTGGCTCGATTGCGTTCGGACTGGTCCGGCTTGGCTCGGCTTGGCCCGGCTTGGACCGGCAGGCACCAAACAAAACCCGCAAAGACCATCCCCTCCCTTGACGGGAGGGGGCAGGGGGAGGGTGAGCGGCATCCGCGCGTTCGTAGAGCAAGCCCGCGTTCGGTCCGGCCGGACCTGCCCAAGCGCCCTCCCAAACCCTCCACCCTCCCCCAGTTCCCCCGAAAACCCGCCTAGCGGCTCCCTCCCATCCAGGGCAACGACCCTCCCTACCTCCGCCCGCGAACCCTCATCGCAAGCCCCCCTCTTCCGGATGATCCTCGCTCAAGCCCGCTTGCTCCCGCCTTCGAGCGCCGCGCACGCAGATCACTGCCGCCGCCAGCGCGCCCGCCATGTCCAGCGCCACGTCCCAAGCCGACCCCGACCGCCCGAAAGCCCCGAACTGCCTCGCCTCGTCGAACACGGACAGCACCAGCGCGAACGCCAGCGCGTATGCCCCGGCCATCTCCGCGTACAGCCGTCCGTGCCAGCCGCTCCAAAACGCCGCCCACGCCGTCGCCCCGTAAAACAAAAAGTGGACGCTCTTGCGAAGGGCCAGGACCGCCGCCTCCGCCGTGGCGAGGTCCCAGCCGAATAGCCCTCGCAGCCAGGCGATCATCGGGTCCGCGCGCCCCGCCTCGCCGCTGAACACGGCCACCAGCCACACGGCAGCGAGCGTCGCGAGCGTCCAATAGGCCCGTCTCGGATCGCGCCGCCGCTCGGCAAGCAGCCAGACCGCAAACGCGAGCAAGGCGACGAACGCCGCGCCGTACACCGCGGCCCCCGCGATTCGGGTTCCGAGGCTTCCCATCCTCGGCAGCTCGATCACCCACCAGGCAAGCGTCGCCATGAGCCCCGCGCCCAGCGCGACGCCGGGCGCCCACCTCCATCGCCCCTCGCGAGCCGCCGGAGGCAATGCCGCAAGCGCGATCAGCCCGCACGTAAACGCAAGGCCCCAAAGCGAAACCCCGATGCCGTCCGTTCGAAGCGACCAAGCAACCGCCGCCACACAAGCCCAACCCGGCGCCGCAGCCGCGAGCAATCCGCCCACACCCCGAACCACCCCGCGATTTAACCCCCGAACCCCCAATCCGACCGCCCAATGCCTGGCCCCAAAAGCCGTGAGGCGCGATTCGTGACCCGTGGACCGTGAACCGCACGCCGTGAATCCCAAATCCCAAATCGCAAATCGCAAATCGCAAATCGCAGATTCCCCCGTTACTCATCCCCCATCCCCCATCCCCATCGCAAATCGCAAATCGCAAATCGCAAATCGCAAATTCCCCGCCACTCGTCACTCGTCACTCGTCACTCGTCACTCCCCCCATCGGGTACACACCGCACACCCCATGCGCATCCTCGCCACCAACGACGACGGAATCCGCGCCGAGGGCCTGCTCGCCATGGTCCGAGTCGCCATGGAGTTCGGCGAGGTCAAGGTCGTCGCGCCCGACCACGAAAAGAGCGCCTGTGGGCACGGCATGACCCTCCGAACCCCCCTGCGCGTCAAGGACATGCCCGTGGACGGACTGCCCGGCTACGAGGTGAACGGATTGCCCGTGGACTGCGTGAACGTCGGCCTGACCGTCGCCTGGCCCGACGGATGCGACCTCGTGCTCTCCGGCATCAACAACGGCCCGAACCTAGGCTTCGACGTCACCTACAGCGGCACCGTCGCCGGCGCGATGGAGGGCGCGATCAACGGCATCCGCTCGATCTCCATCAGCATGGCGTCCTTCGTGCAGGACGCGCCCTTCCACTACGAAACCGGCGCGCAGTGGCTGTCCGAGAACCTGCAGGCCCTGCTCGACCTGCCCCAAAAGCCCCTCACCTTCCTGAACGTCAACGTCCCCGCGATCGCCTTCCCGGAGCTGCGCGGGCATCGGTTCGTGGGAATGGGGCAGCGCGTGTACGAGGACCGCGTCGAGCGCCGCGAGGACCCGTGGGGAAGGCCCTACTACTGGCAGGGCGGCGCCGTCGTGATGGACAAGGACCAGCCCGAAACGGACGTGCACGCCGTGACGCAAGGCTTCGTCGCGATCACCCCCGTGACCCTCGACTGGACGGACCACGAGTACCTGCAAGCCCTGCGCGCCTAACCGCTCCAGCCTTCAATCGAACCGCGTATGGAGTGCGCGAAGCTCGTCTTCGCGCTCTGTTCCCCAGCGAGCTTGCTCTCGATACCGGCGGTCGTCCGGGAGCAGCGATACATGCACAGCGTATCGAGTGCGCGAAGGCCGCCGAGCCGATTAGTGGCCACCGCGGAATCTACACCCTGTCGTGCAGGTCTCGCTTACGACCACTTCGGACAGACCGGTCAACTGAGGTCTGAGTCGGGCCCAGATCCACCTCGCCAAAACTTCGGACGTGGGGTTCTCCAATCCTTCGATTTCATTCAGGCACCGGTGATCGAGTTGATCGAAGATCGGCTGAAACGCCCGCTTAATGTCCGCAAAGTCTGTTACCCATCCCTCCGGAGTCAAGTTCCCGGAAACGTGAATCTCAACCTGAAATGAGTGTCCGTGCATCCGCCTGCACTTATGCCCTTCGGGCAGGTTTGGCAGCCAGTGCGCAGCCTCGATAGTGAAGGATTTCCAAATCTCGAACTCGCCCACAGACATGAGCATAGCTCGTGCGCCCGACCGTCGGACCATAATTGGTCAGCCATTCATGGGATCCAAACAGCTTCTCGTCCTCGGTTGCTCTAAACGTAAGCGGGCGACACCGGGCCTGCTGCCTGCCATCGAACGCTATGATGGCCCGACCTATCGGGTCCTGAATGCGTTCCTACGGGCCCACGAATGGCCGCGTGACCTCGAAATCGCCGTGCTTTCCGCTAAGCACAGACTTGTCGGGGGCATGACGAGAATCGCGAGCTATGACCAACGAATGACGCCAGATGCCGCCAAAGGCATGGCACACGAGGTGTCCCAAACGCTGACGCGATGGGCACAAGATCGCGATCGGGTCTGCGTTTGCCTCAGTCAAGACTACATGCATGCGGTTCGACCGGCGATCGATGGTCAACTCAAAGGAAAGTCAACATCGTTTGGCGGTGGGATCGGTTGCAAGCAGAGCCAAGTGAAGGGACTTCTTGAAGAAACAGCGGCACCAACCCGTCGGAAGCCCGTTCAGCATGAAGCGGGTTGCGGCAGTTTGTCGTACTTCCTTCCGGACTGGGACGACCTGCTCGACGAGCATTTCGACTTCGAGACCGACACCTTCTCGGCCCCAGCGCGGGCCGAGCGCCAGGACAAGCACTGCACGATCCTGATGCGTCCGCAACGGATGTGCGACGGCATCCTTGTTAGCCTTGCGCAACACCTGGCTGGGAAGGGTCCGCTGCGCCGCTTTGAAGGCTCGCACGCCTCGTCGCTGGCGCCCGTGAACCTCCGTCGGCAGTTCGACCTCGAGGCCGACCAGTACCTCTTTGGAGACTGCGGCGCGTTCAGCTACGTTCACGAAGATGAGCCCACCATCGGAGTGGAACAGGCCGTTTCCCTCTACACGCTATACGGGTTCGACTTCGGAGCGTCCGTGGATCACATCCCGGTGGTCCAAATCGCGCAGGGTGGCAAGAAAACGGAACTGGATGAGGCCGAGCGCCGGCGTCGCGTCGCTCTGACGACCAAGAATGCCGAGGCCTTCCTTGCCGCAGTAAAGAAGCGGGGAATGCCGTTCACCCCGGTTGGCACGATCCAGGGACTGACGCCGCAAGGCTACGCTGCCACGGCTCGCACTTTTCACGAACTCGGGTACCGCTACATCGCAATCGGCGGCTTGGTGCCATTGACCGACGCAGCCATTTCGGAAATCGTGCAAGCGGTGATGCTGGAGGCCGCCCAACTCAAGCCTCGGCCATGGGTCCACCTGTTTGGCGTTTTCCGCCCAAAGCTGCAGGGCCTCTTTCGAGACCTTAAGGTGGATAGCTTCGACAGCGCGACTTATTTCCGCAAGGCTTGGCTAAGGTCGGACCAAAACTATCTCGCCGCGAACGGAAAGTGGTACGCCGCAATCCGGGTTCCCATGACCGACGACGCGCGAACGCTCAAACGCTTGCGGGAATCTGAAGCCGACGTTGTCAAACTTCAGGAACTCGAAACAGTTGTGCTCAACCTACTAAGACGCTACGATCGGAACGAAGCCAACCTGTCTACGCTGCTGGATGCCGTTTTGTGCTATGACGAACAGCTTACACGTTCGAGCGATTTGCGATCCTTGCGCGAGAAGTACAGGGAGACTCTGCGGGAGCGCCCTTGGACCAAGTGCACCTGCCCTTTCTGCCGCCAACTCGGAATCCACATCGTCGTATTCCGAGGCTGCAATCGAAACAAGCGCCGCGGCGCACACAACACCCTAATGCTTTACAACCAGGTGAGTGGCCCGCGTGATTAGCGACGACGAATTCTTCGATCCCGTGCAATACGTTCTTGGCCGAGACCTGCGGGACCCGGACAACGCCGCGCAGTTTGATGCGGTCTCTCACCACGACAACCGCGTCCTCAAGATCGTGGCGGGCCCTGGATCAGGCAAAACGACGGTGCTGATCTTGCGGGCCCTGCGGGCGGTGCTGGTACACGGCGTCCTCCCCGAGCACATCCTCATCACGACATTTACACGAAAGGCCGCGCGAGAATTGCGTACCAGGTGGCTGGATTGGGGCACCCAACTGTTGCAAAGCTTTCCGTCGGGTGCGACTGCTCACATTGACCTTAACCGCTGCAGAATCGACACTCTTGACAGCATTGCGCAACAAGCGCTAACGGAGTTTCGCCCGGCCGGAACCCTGGCACCTGTCGTGGCCGAAAGCTCGGCGAGCAATCTCATCTTCAAGCGAGTAGCATTCAGTCAGCAACCTGTTGCTCAATCGCTCTACTACAACAACAAGGTGTCTCTGGATGCGCTCTTCGCTCGGTATACATTTGAGCAGCAACCGCCGCGCAACCAGGGCGAAGCGCTGGGCGTGGCAAAGAGGCTAATTGAACGGCTTGTGCAGGATCGAGTAAACACCGCAGCCTACGCAGCTCAGGGGACTGCTCAAGCAATCGTTGTCGAGATGCTTAGTCGATATAGGCAGAGGGCAGTAGAAACGAACGTATTCGACTTCGCACTAATGGAGGAACTATTCCTGGACCGCCTCCAAGCCGGTGCTCTTGACGAATGGCTGGAAAGCGTCCGTATTCTTCTTATCGACGAGTATCAGGATACCAACCCTCTCCAAGAAGCCATCTATTTCTCGATTCTAGAGCGAGCGAAGCCGGAAATGACCATCGTCGGCGACGATGACCAGTCAATGTACCGTTTTCGCGGTGGGTCGGTCGAACTCTTCACTCAGTTCGCTTCCCGTTGCGCCGCGGCCACCGGTGCCGCTACGCGCAGAGTGGACATGGTTCGCAACTTCAGGTCCCGGCCGGAAGTTGTTCGGTTCTACAACGACTATGTGGTTGGTGATCCCGGCTTTCTCCCGGCCCGAATCGCACCCCCCAAGCCCCTGGTCGTAGCCAGTCGACAGAGCGAAGGGTTCCCCGTGCTGGGCCTGTTTCGAGACAGCCCTCAGTCGCTAGCCGCGACCTTGGCGCAGTTCTTCAGAGACCTACGAACCAATCGTGGAATTCGGTTTGGTAATGGCGGGCCCGAGATCACCCTCTCCGACGAGAACGATCTGGGCGATGCTGTGCTCTTGTCGCACACCGTGGAGGAAGTGCGCTACAACGCATTCGACCACTCGTCGCAAGAGCGTTTTCCGTCTTTGTTCCGCCAGGCCATGTTGAACGACGGCATGAGTGTGTTCAACCCACGCGGCCAAGCCTTACGCTCTAACCCCGACGTCTCCATCTTGCTTGGCCTGCTGCTCGCGTCTGTTGATCCCAGCAACCAAGCGATCGATGAGGTGCTCCCTACCAACCAAGCGCGGCATTTCTTGACAGCATGGAGGCAAGCCGGCGACGCCTTTATTGAAACGAACCCCCCGCCGAACGATGGCTACGGGCTTCCTGGTTTTGTGGCCGCCTGGCAATCTGCCGCTAATGGACAGGTAGTCCGGGACTTCTCCCGTGACTGGCCCACCCTCGAACTGCTCTTCACCCTGCTCTCATGGGTGCCACTGTTCCAGACCGAGCCGGAACACCAAGTGTGGCTTGAAGCGATCACACGTATCATAACGAGCGCTAGCATGGCGTCGCCGTACGGAATGCAACTCCTACAGAACACTTCCGCAACGAATCAGGGAGTGCATGTATGGCAAAGTCGAGTCAGCTTTGTGCGCGACGCTCTTCTGCCGATAGCCGAAAACGAGGTCGATGTCGATGAAGAGATTCTTGCGAGCGTTCCGCGAGACCGGCTGCAAATCATGACGATTCACCAAGCTAAGGGCCTGGAGTTCCCGCTCGTCGTCGTCGACGTTGGAAGCCACTTTACGATGAATCACCCTAGTCAGCGGTTCAGGCGATTCCCCGACAGACCGGGCAACGTCGTTCAGGCGGAAGACGACGTGGAAGCTCACCTATCCGCTCCTCTGCGTACCGGCCGCCTCGCGCTTGATCGCGCCTTCGATGATCTCGTTCGGCTGTATTACGTTGCCTACAGCCGGCCGCAGTCTGTGCTGATGCTCATCGGCTGCGAGAGTTGCCTCAATTATGGTAGAGGTCCGGGCCACAGCCAGGGAGCGATTCCCAATATCGCGCTATGCTGGCGTCGCGACAGCACTTGGCCCTGGAGGCAAGTGTATCCGGGTCAACGTCCGCCTGTTCGCGTCAATACCCCAATGCTCCTGATAGAGCAATGCAACTTGAAATAAAGCGCCCTGAGCACATTGTCCCCTCCTATAGCCTTACGGGAGACTTGCTCTCCTATCTCCGATGCCGGCTCCAATATCGGTATCACAATGGCAGCGCTCTGCCGCCCTCCCGACCGGTGCAGCTCTGGTTCGGAGAGTTCTTGCATGGAACCCTTGAGCTTTGTTATCGCCACTGGGCTGGATTCACACAAAGAGGAGAGCAGCCGCCCAGGTTTCCTTGGCCTTGTCAACAGCGTGCCTGGCGACAGGCACCGCCTCAATGGTTGCCCCACGACATCGGCGAATTTGCCGACATAGTGGAAGCGGCCCTTTCACAGCAGGGCAAACAAGCGAGGAGTTCGGATGCCCGTGATGCTGCTTATAGGCGCATCGAGGTAGCGGTCAACGAACTCGCGCGCCACCTTTTTCCGTTGATTTACTCGGCCGAACGCAAAGTGATTGGCACGCGGCCCGTGCCCGCGGGTGCGATACTGCTGCGATGCCAGAACTACGAAGTACACGGGGTGATTGACGTGCTCACGCACGTAACCTTGGCGGGCGTCGACGATACTAACCTAATCCGTAGCGCCGTTGAGGAAGCATGTCCTGGGTTGGCTGGCCCGTATGAGGTGATTGTAGACTACAAGGGCGCACGCCGACCCTTGACGAACGAAGCGTATTGGGACCAGGGCGATTGGCAAGTTCAGACATACGCATGGCTACGCAGCAAACAACCGGACGCACTTCCAGTTGCCGCAGGCATCCTCATATACATCAACGAGCTGACGCCTGGAGGCGAAGAAATGTCGTCCCTGCAGCACGGCATTCGGAACGGAACCGCAGACGTCAGACCAACACCTGGCTCGTCGGACGAACAAATCGTAAGGATGTGGAGGCCCGGTACTGATCCCAGCCAGCTTTCTTTGCCATTTCGAGTTCGGCGAGCGCTTAGGGTAATTCCGGTCACCGATGCTAGCATCAATCGCGCTCTTGCCTCCTTTGACGACGTGGTCCGCAGGGCCGAAGAGGATATTGTGAATGAAGCGCAACATGGCAATATCCTAAACGTGTGGGCGCCCAACTGCGGTGACTCTGCAACCTGCGCGGCTTGCGACTTCCGGCACTTTTGCCCAAAGCCAGCGGGGACTTCACCCGGGTACGTTCCGACAGCTCCCGCAGCGCCTTGACGATGCCGCTGTCAAGTCCCTTGATTGACGCGTAGTCCCGGACGTCGCTTGCGTAATACACCAGTCTTGGGATATTCAGCACCTTGTTAGTCTGAACTCCTCCCGCTTGGGCGCCGGCCCGGTCCCTCCGAAATTGGCGCGTGGGGTGGGAGTTACGATGCCCGATCGCGATCCCCCAACCGCCAGACCCGAACCCCCATCCCCGCGTGAACGTGAAATCGGTGAACGTTTGCGAGGGCCGCACCGCCGCAGGCTCGTAAATCTCCGCTCCGGGTCCAGGCATTCCCCCTCCCAAATTCGCTCAGCCTTCGGACTTCGACTTGCGGAACTTTGAAGTCGGCGTCTTTGCAATCGGGTCGGTGGGCTTGGCTCGCCTTAGTTTGGTAACGAGCCCGTCCAACTCGAAGGAGGCCCAGCACGACTTTGCCAAATTGAAGCCGTGATCCCTCCAAGTAGCGTTGATCACTTTAAGTCCCTTTTCTTGCAGCCGGGTTACCGCCGGAACGTAATCCGCATCGCTCGTCATCAGAATCGCAACCTCATAGGCCCCTTCCCAAGCGAGCGAAAGAAGGTCGGTCACCATGGCCGTGTCAACGCCCTTCTCGATCGCCCGGGTGTACGGTGCCCCGCATTCCGGGCAGTTCGGGACCTCATGCTGACACTCCGAGCATTTGGCGGGCCTCTGCTTTGTGGACCGCTTTGCCACGAAGACTCGCACGCCTGGCTGGCGGTTCAAAAAGCTGTCAAGCCAGTTTGAGAGCCCCTTGTCCTTCTCTGATGCAGGATTGGTCGAAGCGTACACGCGCATTTCGGAGAACTCGATGTCTGCCGGCGTCACGTCGGGTAGAACGCTGGCAGCCTTTTCCACGAGAATCTGGGGCATGCGCGTCCAGTCGCATTGGGCTTTGCCCGTGCGTTCATTCCAATTCAGCTGGAAGTTCCAGAAGTCGCAGAAGATGCGCACTCTTTCAGCGGTCATGCCGGTCCCCTGAAAGCAATCGTGGGAAGCCTTTCGGCTCCCCACGGAAGTTGATGCGAAGCCCGAAGGCTCCGGGGATGTAATACTCGGCGCCAATGGCCCCGAGGCGATGTATTGCTAATAATATAGACGCCATGGGCACGGACCTGCAACTCCCAAGCTCAAAAAACCGGCATTTTGGGGGATTCCTCGCGATCCTACCCACCAAGGCCGCCCCAGGAGGTGCCGAGCCGCCCCCGCCGTCGCGACAACTAGTCGCGACGGCGGGGGCGTGAAAATCCAGCCCTGGGCCGATGACCAGAATGTGAGCCTGAACTCCTCCCGCTTGGGCGCCCGCCATGCCACTCCGGAAATGGCGCGCGTCGCCGACCTCTGGACGCTCGTTCAGCCCTTCAGACCCCATCCCCCAGACCCCAAACCCCAACACCCGACCCCCCATCCCCGCGTGAACGTGAAATCGGTGAACGTTTGCGAGGGCCGCGCCGCCGCAGGCTCGTAAATCTCCGCTCCGGGTCCAGGCATTCCCCCTCCCAGAGCCGCTCAGCCATCGTTCGAATCCGGCTTCGGGAATAGGTCCTCGAGAACCACCTTCTCCCCTTCGATGCGCCAAAGCACGAGGCAGCGCCAGGCGACATCTTTGTCGCCGAGGATGCGCGCGAAGCGCGGCCATTCCGGCGAAAGCTGGTCGGCGAAGAGCGTCGGATCCCTCTCGAGCTCCCATTCTAACCACCGAACGTACTCCTCGATCCGCTCGAAACGCTTGCATCGCTCCGCGAGCGACTTAGCGAATTGGGGGCCGCGTTCGACCCTGAACCGGCTCATGGGCCCTTCAGCGCGACTTGTTTTCTCAGAAAGTCCATCTCCTCCGCGGTCGGCCGCTCGGTGGAAATCAGCGCCGCGCCGTAAGGGATCTTCTCGCCAGGCTGGGCGAGCCTCCAACCGGGTTCATTGTGCGAGGCTTCGCTTAGCTGGGTCGCAGTGAGATGAGCGTATTCGTCGAGCACCCTTTCCACGGTCGCAATCTCTATCGCGGAGAAGACCTCGAGGTTCGAGGACCGAACCGCGGTGGGCCGCAGTTCGTGATAATCGCCGATTTCGCGCTTTATCTCCACGAGGTCGCCGTCTTTCGTGAGCTCCTTCAAGCGCTGGCGCAGTCCGTCCGGAATCGGCCCCTGCGGCGCGCAGACGTAGTCCGCGCCCGTGATCGGACGGCCGTGCTTTCGATAGTGCCGGAAATCGGAGAAGTACAGGAGCTTGGCGAGCTTGGTGCGCCCCCAGGACGGCATCATGTCGCACCGGCCGCAGATGTAAAGGATCAGCTCTTTCAGCTTCCCAGGGTCGTTCTTCCACTCATTCATCTCGACACCAGTCTACCTATCATGGCATCGGTTCCGCCGCAACGCAAGATGTCCGGGACCGATTGTGCCCGATTCTAGGACGCGGTTTCCGGCCTCTTCGGCCCCCTGCGGCGACTCCTCGGGGCCCGAACTTGCGCCCCGCGCATCCCTTCCCACCCCAAGAACGACCAGCACTTTTTCGCGTGAACGTGAAATCGGTGAACGTTTCTGGTTCCCTGCGGCCTAAGAGTTTTTCACGAGTTTAGGTTCGAGAAAAGGGACGTGAAGAGCCCCGCGGCAGGCTCTCCACTTCGGCTGCCCGACTGCCGGTGGGCGCCCAGACGCCCGCCAGAATCGCCGCCAACGAACCGATCGCCGCCATTCGCGCAAGATCAGTCCATCCCAATGCTCGCATACCCAACTGAAACGCGGGCCCGCGTGTAGAGGTTGCCGAGAGTGCGCTCAGCCGCGCTTGCGCGCCCGCAGGACCAGGCGGAAGTTCGTCGAGTCCGCGAGCGACGCCTCGAACTCCACCGGTTCGGGCGTTATGTCCTCCGGGCGGACCTCCACGAGCGCGAACCCCACGATGTCGTCCGGGTTCCGGTTCCCGTGGACCAGGCCCGCATAGGTGCGCCGCACGCGCTCGCGCCACAGCTTGAACACGAGCTGCTTGTCGAGCTTTCCCGACCGCGACGTCTGCCGCGCGATCCGCCCTAGGTCGTCCGCGTTCTCGAACATGGCGCGCTTGGCCAGGTGGCTGAACGGCGGCGTTCGAGGCGCGAGCCCGCCGGGGGTGGATACCAGGTCCGGCTCCTCGTCCTTCTCCATCACCATCACCACGGCGAACAGGTTCTTCAGGTCCACGCTGTGGCGGTTCGAGAGGCTGAATACTCGAAAGTTCTGCGGTGGCAATGTCGCCACGCCCGGCCGGCGCCGGACGCTGCCGCTCGTGCCCTCGCGCATCCTGGAGCACACGACCGTCGTGTGCGACGGCAGCCCGGACGACGGCACGGTCGTGCCCGGATCGACGAAGGACGCGAGCAGGCCCTTCGGGCTGATCTCGTAGCTGCAAAAGACGGCGTAGACCTCGTTGTCCGGCATCTGGGCCGGGCTTTCCTCGACGATGGGGGTGATGCAGTCGATGCTCTCCAAGTCGAGGTCGAAGCCCGCCGTCCCGCCGTTCGAAGGCACGGGAGTGGGGAAGAGGGTTACCGACAGGCAGATGGTAGCAAGCACGGTCACGCCGGTTTCAGGGTTATCTGAATGATAAAGTTTGGCACATCGGACGCGCGACGGAAGCACCGTTTCCATTCGTTCGAACTCCCCGGTAAACTCCGCGAGCCATGCTCACCAAGGTCGAGCTCACCCTCGTCGCCGCGAAGGAACAGGTCTGCGAGCCGTGGATCTGGCGGCTTTGTCGCGAGTTCAGCGTGAAGGTCAACATCGTGAAAGCGAACGTGGACACGGACTACGGCTGGATGCTCGTCGAGCTGGAGGGCCCGGTGGAAGAGATCCAGCGCGCGACGGCGTGGCTGATGACCACGGGCATGCACGTGGAGGCGACGCAGCGCGCGGTCGGCGCATGAGCCTTCCCGACCAGTCGGCGCCCGAAGACTTCGAGCGGTTTTGGCGGGAGACCGCCGACGAGGCAAAGTCCGAGCCGCTCGACTTTCACAGGTCGTCCGCGCCCGAGTTCTCCACCGAGAGCCACGCGGTGGAGCGCATCGAGTTTCGGGGAATGCACGGAGCGGCGCTTCACGGCTGGCTCGCGTATCCGCCCGGCGCGCGAAGGCTTCCGGCGTTTCTGTGGGCGCCTCCCTACGGGCGCGACTCGCGGCTTCCGGACGAATACGGCACGAGGCCGGGCTTCACAAGCCTCAGCTTCAATCACTTCGGCCTGGACTCCTTCCACCAGGAGGAGTACACTCCCGCGCGCGGCTACTTCGCGGAGGGCGCGGACGATCCGGGCACTTGGGTCTTTCGCAGGATGTTTCAGAACGCGCTCATCGCGCTTCGCGTGCTGCAAGCGCAATTAGAAGTGGACGAATCGCGCTGCGCCTCGATGGGGCTCAGCCAAGGAGGCGGGATGTCCATTTGGCTGGGCGCATGGTGCCCCATCGTTCGCTGCGTATGCGCCGACCTGCCGTTCCTGGGCGCGATGCAGGCGACGCTCTCGAAGCCCGTGCACCGGTACCCTCTCAAGGAGCTGACCGACTTCGCGGGCTCCATTCCCCTGGGTATGCCGAGAGTGCTTCACACGGTCTCTTACTTCGACACGCTGCACCACGCGGCGCATTGCTCCGTTCCCACACAGGTGGCCCTCGGAACGATGGACCCGGCGACGCGGCCGCACGTAGCCGAGGCGATCTTCGATGCCCTTCCGGGAAAGAAGCGCCTACAAAGGTACGAAGCGGGCCACGACTGGTTTCCTGCCATGATTCCCAGCAACCTCGTTTGGCTTCTCGAGAACTTGAAGTGAGGGTACTTGACGCACAAGGTTCGAGCCGCGCACCGACTTCGCTCACAGCCTTCGGCAGTTCGCGGCCAAACCCGCCACGGCACGGGAGAGCTCACAATTGTCGAAAGCTCACTTTGCGGTGGCCGGCCGGAAATGGGCATTCTGGAACTCATTGGCCGGAATCCGAGTTTGATCATTGAGCCCAAGCATGGTTCTTAGAGCGAGAATCCGAGCCGTTTTGGCGGCGGCGCTGCTTTCCCTCGCGGCAGGGGCTGCTTTTGCGCAGCCCGAGCCGGTCAAGTGGTCGGCGAGCTTCGAGCCCGCGGACGCGCGTGCCGGCGAATCCGCACGGATCCTCGTGGAAGCCACGATGGACCCGGGCTGGCACATCTACTCGCTGGACGTCAAGGGCGGGCCGATCGCCACCTCGGTCAAGATTGGAGAAGGCGAGAGCCTGAAGGCACAGGGCGCCGTCGTCGCTCCGAAGGCCAAACGCAAGTACGACGAGGGCTTCGAGATCGAAGTCGGAATCTACGAGAAACGGGCCGTGTTCGCGCTACCGGTTACGGTCGCTCCCGGTCTTTCAGGTTCCAGAACCGCGACGGTCGAGATCGGATTTCAAGCTTGCGACGCAAACGGGTGCCTTCCCCCGGACGAGCGAACGCTTACCGTTGCTTTCGAGGTCTCTCCGGGCGAGGTCCGGGAGAATCGGACTGCGGCGCTTACGGTCGTTCCCGATCAGCCGCCACAAGGACCGGACGAGCCGAAGGGCGCTCCGCAGGCCGGCACTGCGGGCGCCGCGCCGTCTCAGGCCGCGGACGAGTTCGCTCAGCAAGTCCAGTCCGCGAAAAAGTCAGGCCTCTGGGCGTTCATCCTGCTGTCCTTCGTCGGGGGCTTGCTTGCGCTGCTTACGCCTTGCGTGTTCCCGATGATCCCGATCACGGTCAGCTTCTTTTCGAAGAAGAAAGAGGGCGTGCGAAAGACCAACTACGGCGGAGCGCTCGCCTACTGCTTCGGGATCATCGCCACGTTCAGCGCGCTCGGTTTGATCGTCACCGCCGCGCTGGGCCCGACGGGCATCCAAGACCTCGCGACGAACCCGTATGTGAATTTTGCGGTGTTCGCCGTGTTCGTGGCCCTTGCGCTCAGCCTGTTCGGGCTGTTCGAGATCGGTGTTCCGACAGCGGTGTTGAACAAGCTCGGCTCTGGTTCGAGAGCGGTGGGCTTCGTCGGGCCGCTCCTTATGGGCCTCACGTTCTCGTTGACGAGCTTCACCTGCACGGTGCCGATCGTGGGGGTGCTTTTGGTCGGCGCTGCCGCCGGCGGGGACTTTATGTTCCCGCTGTTCGGAATGATCGCTTTCAGCGCCGCGTTTTCGTTGCCGTTCTTCTTCCTGGCGCTCTTCCCGGACTTCCTCACCCGGCTTCCCAGGTCGGGGGCTTGGATGTCGCAGGTGAAGGTCTTCATGGGGTTCGTGGAGTTGATCGCGGCGGTGAAGTTCCTTTCCAATATGGACCTCGTGTGGGGCCTCGGTTGGCTGACGCAGCCCGTCTTCCTGGCGGTCTGGTCCACGCTCGCCGCAATCGCGGGGTTGCAGCTCCTGGGCCTGCTCAAGCTCGGCAACCAAACGGGGGACGAGCCGATCGGGTGGCTCCGGCGCGGCTTCGGGTTCGCGTCGGTCGGGGCAGCGACGTATTTCCTTGCGGCAATGCAAGGAGCGCCGCTCGGCGAGCTGGCCGCGTTCCTACCGCCCGATCCGTACCCGGGCAAGGCTTCGGCCGCATCCGGACCAGTCGCCTGGCGCCACGACTATGCCTCGGCGCTCGCGGAAGCGAAGGCCGCAGGCAAGCCACTTTTTATCAACTTCACGGGGGTTACGTGAACGAATTGCCGCTGGATGGAGAAGAACATGCTTCCCCGTCCGGCAGTCAGCCGTGAGCTGGCGAAGTTCGTAACCGCGGAGCTATTCACGGACCGGCCCCACCTGGAGTCCGACAAGTTCAACCAGAAGCTCAAGGAGAAGCTGACGGGCTCCGTGACGAACCCAGTGTACGTCGTCCTCAGCCCGGACGAGCGAGTGCTCAAGGTGTCGAGCTTTACGAGGGACGAGGCGGAGTTCCTGCGATTCATCCGGCAGGGGCTGGACGGCCACGTCGCGAAGCGGTAGGCAGCTCCAGATTCGGCGAATCTGCGAACCGAGCCGTGGTATGGTTCGCATAGCGAGGTGGCTCCCGACATGAAATTCATCCTGCGGCTGTGCGGCGCCGCGCTTGCCGTAACCGCGCTCGTGGCGGCGATTGGGCAGGCGTCGGACCCGGCCGAAATCCTAAAGTCCTTCACGGACCTCCGAATGCAGAGAATGCGCGAGGCTCGCGAGGCTAACAAGACCCTGGACGCGGCGGCGCTGACCGCGGAGATCCGCGCCAAAGCGGATGAGGCCGTCAAGAATCTCGACCACAAGACGCTCGACCCGAAGAAAGGAAACCTTTGGGCGCAGGTGTATCAGACGGCGGGCAAGCACAAGGAGGCGTGCGACCTTTGCGAGGCGTTCCTGAAGACCGGGCCCTCTCCGGAGGAAAAGTTCGCCGCTCAGATGCTCATGCTCAACAGCTGCAACGAGCTGGGCGAGGCCGACATGCTCGTAATGACGCTCGGCGAGGTCTCCGCGCCCGGCTGGGCGGCAAGCCAGCAGCTTGCGCGAAGCGTCGCGTTCCAGTATTCGGACACGATCGCGAAGGCGAAAGGCATTGACGCCGCGCTCAAGGCGCTGGACGACGCCGAGAAGCAGATCCGATACGAGGCGCCCGAAGACTATGCCAAGCGTCTCTTCGCGTCCACCAAGGCGAGGCAGCCCAAGAACGCGGACGGCTCTCCCAAAACGGACGAGCAGATCCAGGCGGACCTGCTGGCCGCGAGCAAAGGAACAAACGACACCGTCCGATTCACCGTAGTCGGCAAAAAGGCGGACCTTCTTTCGGATGCGGGCCGAAAGGAGTATGCGGTTCGGCTGCTCGACGAGTTCATCGGCTCTGTCGATCCCTCAAGCCCTGCGCTTCGCAGGGCGAAGTCGACCCGAACGCAGCTGACGATCGTCGGAAGCGCCGCGCCGGAGCTCGTTTACGGGAGAAAGCACGGCGAGTTCAAGAGCCTTGCCGAATGGATAGGCAAAGTCGTGATCGTGGACTTCACCGCGCACTGGTGAGGCTTCTGCCAAAGGTCCGTACCGGACCTGAAGCAGCTGTACGCTGACTTACACGATAAGGGACTCGAAATAGTGGCCGTGACCTCGTATTACGGGTACCTCGGCAACGAGCGGAACCTGACGGAAGAGCAGGAGTTCGCCAAGATGAAGGACTTCATCGCGGAGAAGGGCGAGCCCTGGCCGATGGTGTTCGGCGACCGCACGACGAACGGCGGCAACTACGGTGTGAGCGGGATTCCGCACTGGGCGGTGCTCGACCGCGAGGGCAAGGTGGCCTTCATCCAGATAGGCTACTCTCCGGAGCTGTTCAAGGGCTTTCGAAAGAAGGTCGAGGAGCTGGTGGGCAAGAGGTAGGAACGCGAGCTTTCAGCTCGCTTGTGCCGCGGCGTTTGACGCCGCGGCTGTCCGAGCAGCACGAAGAAAAGAAACGGGCGCGCGCACGAAAAGTCCGCGCGCGCAAAGTCGGAACGCGAGCTTTCAGCTCGCTTGTGCCGCGGCGTTTGACGCCGAGGCTGCCTTGCCGGAACATGTAAGTGGTCAAAGCGCGGACTAAAAGTCCGCGCCGCAAGCGAGCTAAAAGCTCGCGTTCCGTGGTCAAGTACCGACATGGGCGCCCGACCGGGCGGCATGAATCGCCTTTACCTCGCCCAGCAGCTCGGCAGCGCGGTTTAAAGGCCATTGGGTCTCCCGGTCCGATGCGGCATTTGCAGGGTCCGGGTGAACCTCTAGAAAGAGCGCGTCGATGCCGACCGCCGCCGCGGCGCGCGCCATCGCGGGAATCGAGTCGCGATTGCCGCCGGCCGCGCCGCCCGCCGCCCCCGGACGCTGCGCGGCATGCGTGGCGTCGAAGCAAACCGGCACTCCGAAAGTCCGCATCACCTCCAGGCCCGGCATGTCCACCACCAGCGTGTTGTAGCCGAACGTCGTGCCGCGCTCGGTGAGCATGATGCCGCTCGCGCCGAATCCGCGGAGCTTCTCGACGATGTACTTCGCCTCCCAAGGCGAAAGGAATTGGCCCTTTTTCACGTTGACGGGCTTGCCGGTCCGCGCGCATGCCTCCAGCAGGTCCGTTTGGCGGCAAAGGAAGGCGGGGACTTGCAAGAGGTCCGCGACTTCGGCGGCGGGCGCGGCTTGTTCCGGAAGGTGAACGTCGGTCGTCGTCGGGACTCCGACTTCGCGCGAGACCGCTTCCAGTATCCTCAGCCCGGCGTCCATGTCTCCTCCGCGCGGCGCATCGAGGGAGGTCCGGTTCGCCTTGTCGAAGGAGGCCTTGAACACGTAGGGCAAACCCAGCCGAGCGCAGGCGGACTTCAATTCGGAAGAGACTTGCAGGCAGAGCTCCCGGGACTCGGCGAGACAGGGCCCGGCGATAACGGTCAGCGAGCCGTCGCCGATCTCGAGGTCCCGGACCTTCATGGCTTCTTCTTTCGAAGCGTTTTCGCTCGGGTTAGGTTTAGGTTCGCGGAGACCGTCTGCGAGGAAGGCGGGAAACAGCCGGTGTCGTTGCACTGCTGGTAGTTGACCTTCACCTTGACCTCGAGCTTGCCGGTCCTCTTGGGCAGCTTCAGCGAGACCGGGATCGAGACGGCGCCCTCGTATACCGCCGCTTTCTCGCCCACAAACTCCTTCACGACTCCCTTTGGATACTCGGGCTTCAGAACGACGTCTTTCGTTAGACAATCCAGGGCAACCGGGATCATGTAGTCCATGGTCGGCGGATTCTGGTAGCCGTGAAGCCCGGAGGCGAACGTCACGACGACCTTGCCCTTCGCGGTGCCGCCGGGCCGGGCGGTCTTCGATGCCAGGGTGAACGCGACTTTAGGCGGCGTCTCCTTCGGGACAGGTTCTTGCCAGACGGACGGATCCGGCGGAGCGGCGAGGGCAGCGACCGCGAGCATACTTAGAATCATGCCTGGATGTTACCGGAGCGGAGGGCCGCCGGGTTCCGCTCGGATCGCTATGACCCGAGCGGAACCTGGCGTTCGGCCTACGCCTTCGAAGAGCCCGCTACCCGCTCATTACGAGCACGGGAAGTCTTCGGAGTCCGTGATGTTCGTGTCCGGAACGCCGTGCAGGTCGTTGTACGGGTTCGTGGGCGACGCCGGCCAAGCGTCGAGCTGCGCCTCGGACGCGCGAAGCGGCCCCGGCGCCCAGTTGTAGTAGAACGGACGAAGCGCCGACGGGAAGCCCGCCGTCGAGCCGCCGTTCGGAACGCCGTTGTACCTGTACCAGTGCGCGTGTCCGTCGGCGAAGTTCACGACGAGCCCTTCCAGGTGCCGCGCCATGCCGACGAAGTTGAAGAAGGTAAGGGGCGCGTTTCTGCGCATGTACCCGTCGAAGAACATGATCGTTTCGGCGGGCTTCGGCAGCGCGCTTTGGGTCTGTACCGGCGTGAAGAACCTGAGCGGCGGCAGCGGTGCTGAGCAGAAGTTCTCACCGAAAAGGCCGAGGTTCGGCACGTAGCCCGCGTAGCGGAACGTGCCCATCGTCGTCAGCGCGCCAGGAACCGGCGGCGCGGTCTCGACGCGGTTCTTCCAGTCGATGCCCGGCCGGTAGCTCGTGCACTCGAAGATGTCCACGTTCTTGCAATAAGGCTGTACGGCGTCGTACACCGCGAAGATCCGGTACCGGGGGTCCGGCGGCTGCGGCTGCACGAACGTCGCGCTCGGCGGGAAGTAGTCGTCCCAGTCCGGAGCGTAGATGAGCGTGCTGATGGCGATCTGTTTTTGGTTGCTGAGGCAGCTGGTCTTCTTCGCGGCCTCCTTCGCCTGGGCGAAGACCGGGAAAAGGATCGCGGCGAGAATCGCGATGATCGCGATGACGACGAGAAGCTCGATCAAGGTGAAGCCCCTTCGCATTCAACCCTCCTATCTGTCGGGCGGACGCGGCCGGCGGCCCGAAGCGTTCGTGAGCGCGCGCCCGAAGTCCGCCCATATTAACAGATTGCACTCCTCCAAAGAAGAGGGCGCTCACCAGGTTTTTTTGCAACCCGGCACGAACGTCGGCGCAGGGCGCGGCGCGAGACTCGATCCGAAGCGGCGCCCGGCGAGCCGGAGGGTAGAATCTCCTACTACAAGGGGATGTCCGCGACCACCGCCGCACAGCCGCGAGACCGAGTTTCGATCCTGGGAATACCGGTGGACCGGCTTTCGATGGAAGAGGCCGTGCGCGCCATCGAAACCTTCTTGGCCGAGCGCACGCCGCGCGTGGTCGTCACCGCCGATTCGAGCGGCATCGTGGCGGCGCAGAGCGACCCAGAGTTCCGGTCCATTCTGCTGGGAGCGGACCTGGTCACCCCCGACAGCACGGGAATCCTTTGGGCTGCGAGGCGCAAGGGCATGCCGATGCGGGGCCGGGTGAGCGGCGTGGACCTCGTGGACGCTCTTTGCGCCAGAAGCGCGGACAAGGGCTATCGCGTTTACTTATTGGGCGCTGCGCCGGGGGTGGCGGAAATGGCCGCGGAGCGGCTTCGGCTGCGGCACCCGGGGTGCAACGTCGTGGGCGCAAGGCACGGCTACTTTCCGCCGGACAGCGACGAGCTGGTCGCCCGCGAGGTCGCGGAGGCGAAGCCCGACATCCTGCTCGTCGGCATGGGAATCCCGAGGCAGGAGAAGTTCCTTTGGACCATGCGCGAAGTGCATCGCGCCCCGGTCTCGATGGGCGTCGGCGGCTCGTTCGACGTACTAAGCGGAAGGAAGCGACGCGCGCCCAAGCTCCTCCAGCGAATCGGCCTGGAGTGGCTTTGGAGGCTCGCGCTGAGCCCGAGGAAGATTTCGAAGGTGAAGGCGTTACCGAGGTTTCTATGGCTGGTGCTGCGGAAAGACATATAAAGGTGTACACGAAGACCGGCGACGGCGGCGAAACGGGCCTGGCCGGCGGCGAGCGCGTGCTCAAGCACACCGCGCGAATAGAAGCCATCGGCGACGTGGACGAGCTGAACTCCGCGATCGGCAAGTGCAGGGTCGTCGTAAGCCAAAAGGAAGTAGCCGAGCTTCTGACGCGGATTCAGTGTTGGCTCTTCGAGATGGGCGCCGAGCTCGCGACGCCGGAAGAGAGCCGGTTCGTGAACGAAACGATCGAGGACTCGCACGTCGAAACACTAGAGAGGTCCATAGACAAGCAAACCGAGTCGCTGCCGGCGCTTCGGAGGTTCATTCTTCCAGGGGGCTCGGCCGCCGCGGCGGAGCTTCACATGGCGCGGGCGATCTGCAGGCGGGCCGAGCGATCGGTGCTGCGGCTGTCCTCGGAGGCGGGCGTCAGGCCGGTGCTGGTTCGACTGTTGAACCGGCTCTCGGACTGGCTTTTCGTAGCGGCGCGAACCGCGAATAAGGCCGAGGGCGTCCAGGACGTAAACTGGGTCTCGGAAAGGGGTTCCTAATGACGAGCACACTATTACTGGCCGCCGTATCGCTGACCGGGCTGGGGGCGCAGGAGCCGGGCGGCGTCAGCCCGTCGGAGCTGATTTCGCGGATGCTTCAGCGCTATTCCTCCGCGAGGTCCCTGACCGGCAGCATAGTGCTGAGCGTCACGACGATGGGCCAGACGGCGCAAGCGCGAACCGACGTCCAGTTCGAGCTTCCCTCCAAGCTCTACCTCAGGCAGTCCAGGGCGACCGCGTCTTGCCTGGTGACTTCCGACGGAAAGCGGTTCTCCTACGACGCCCCCAAGCTGACCTGGCACGACAAGGGCGTGCGGCTCGTCGAGCCGGTCAGCCTGAGCAACGGAAAGACTCTCGCCGTGCGCGACATTTATGCCGCAGCTACCGCCAGCCTCATCGACCGCTCCGCGCCGCTCGACATCGCGATCGGCCGCAGGGAGGACCTCGAGTTTCTGCGAAGGCAGTGGGCCACCCTGCGCTATCAGGGAAAGGTGTCCCACGACGGAGCCGAGGTGCACGCGATCACGGGCGACTGGAAGGAGTACGGCGACGCGCCCAGGACCTCCGGCAGCTTCCGCATGCTCATCTCGGACTCGGGCGACTTGAAGCAGTACGCGGTGTCCGAGACCGTGGACGTTCCGCCGCTCGGCAACAAGACGGTCGTGAGCGTTTGGGAGGTGAGCCTGACGGTGAACGGCAAGCCGAACGCGGAGCTTTTCCGGGTCGCGGGCTGATGCCCGTGCTTGCGATTCCGGCCGAGTCGACTTCGGGTCTCTTGGCAACTTTCCGCTAGCGAACGAGAACTTTTCCGCTTCTTGAGACTATCCTAAAGGTGTAGGAGCGAATTGGCGCGCTGTTTGTTGGGGAGAGCGAAAGTGACGCTTGCTGGATTGAATAGGGCCGGGATCGGGGCAGCCGTGGCGCTCGCGCTGAGCTGCGGGGCGTCCGCGCAGTCGTTCAATCTAGACCTCGACGTATTCTTCGGCAGCCCGGCGGTTGGCAACGGAGCGCCCTCGCCGGCGTTTCCGGGCGCCGCGGGGCAGCCTGGGTTTTGGAATCGAATTCACTTGACCGCTCCGGGTCCCTTCTCATTGAGGAATCTAATCGGCGCCCCCATATCCGCGATCTTGACGGTCGAGGGCGGCTGGGGCGGCGGGATCGGCTTCAACAACCCCAGCAACACGGGGGACTACGCCCTGCTTTTGAACGACGCGGCGCAGATCGGCTACCCGCCCGGATACAACGCGTACGTGTTCACGGGACTTCAGCACGGACAATACAGAGTTTTCACGTACGCGCTGCCACCTCAGGGGTATTCCGTGAACGCGTCGGTATTCGTGGCAGGATCGACAAGTCCGAATCCTCAGATCGTCACTGGGCCCATGCCTGGCAATGCGTTTCAATACCTCGTCACTCACGCGATACACGACGTCTACTCCGAC
>Ga0187892_10001548_pt1 | contig 51848 bp, 36 predicted proteins | sample MA1701073metaG_FD_139345 | JGI IMG/M metagenome (GOLD analysis project Ga0187892, IMG submission 139345) | Bio-ooze microbial communities from a basaltic lava cave in the Kipuka Kanohina Cave System on the Island of Hawaii, USA - MA170107-3 metaG ...
CGGCGTCTGCTGCGCGGCAAGGGGCGCCGCAATGCAGACTGCGAACAACCAGTAGGGCCGGTATCGCATGGAGACCTCGACCATTCAGTGACCCGCGATTGTGCTGCGTCTGAACATGGCTTGCCCGGTCGCGGGTGGCAACGGCCGCGGCCCGCGTGTTGACACTGTGCGCCGCCGCCACCTATCCTCGCGCGAACGTCGAGTCCTCACTCCAGTGCCCCGGGGGGTCCCATGACACGCCATCGCAGAGTTGCCCCGTTCCGGCTCACGCTCCTGGCACTGATCTGCCTTGCGCTCGCGGCACAGAGTGCGGGCCTTGCCGCACAGGCGCCGCCCTCACCGTTGCAATTCTTCGGGTTCCGCATGGGCGAGGACCGTAACCTGGCGCGCTGGGACAAGCTGGTCGAGTACTACCAGCTGCTGGACAGCCGGAGCGACCGGCTGCAGGTGGTCAACATGGGCCCGACGACCATGGGCAATCCGTTCCTGGTGCTGTTCGTATCGTCACCGGCGAATCTGGCGCGGCTCGAGGAGTACCGCCGTCTGAACGCGCGGCTGAGCGATCCGCGGGGCGCGACGGAGGCGGAGGTTCAGCAGGCAATTGAACAGGGCAAGGCGGTGGTCGTGCAATCGTTCGGCCTGCACTCGAGCGAGGTGGCCGCGAGCCAGACGGCCGCCGAGCTGATGTACGAGCTGGTGACGCGCTCGGATGAGGAAGTCACGCGCATCCTCGACAACACGATCGCCATCATGATCCCGTGCTTCAATCCCGATGGTGAGATCCTGGTCACGGACTGGTACAACAAATACGTGGGCACGCCGTACGAAGGGATCGGCCTGCCCGTTCTCTATCACAAGTACATCGGCCACGACAACAACCGTGACGCCTTCATGCAGAACACCGTGGAATCGCAGTATGGCGGCCGGATCCTGTTCCGCGAATGGATCCCGCAGGCCTACATCGATCATCACCAGATGGGCGCGTACGGCGCTCGCATCTACGTGCCGCCGTACGCGGAACCGATCCGCCCGGGCGGCGATCCGCTGGTCTGGCGGGAAATGTCGTGGTACGGCGCGCACATCGCCTACAAGGAGGAAGAAGCGGGCATGTCCGGTGTGGTGAACGCCGCGATCTATTCCGGCTGGGGTCACTTCGGGTTCCACTGGATCACGCCGTTCCACAACATCGCGGGCATGCTCACGGAATCCGCCAGTGCGCGGCTGGCAACACCGCTGTTCCTGCATCCGGACCAGCTGCAGGGTGGAACGCGTGGACTGCCGGAGTACGAGCAACAGACGACGTTCCCGAATCCCTGGATGGGCGGGTGGTGGCGCGTACGCGACATTGTGGAGCGGCAGAAGATCGCGGCGCTGGCCGCGCTCGACATCGCCGCGAAAAACCGGCAAACCGTGCTGCAGAACGCGTACCTCAAGGCGAAGCGGCAGACGGAACGCGGCGCGGCGGGCAAGCCGGCGGGCTATGTGGTCCCGGCCGAGCAGCATGATCCGCTGACTGCGGCGAAGATGGTAAACCGGCTGTTACTCCAGGGCATCGAGGTGCAGCGGGCGCAGCGCGAGTTCACGCACGAGGGCCGGGTGTACGGCGCGGGCTCATGGGTCGTGTCCATGGCACAGCCCAAGATGGGCGTGATCCGGTGGCTGCTCGGGCGCACCTTCTACCCGGACAACTCCTACACGCGCGATGCGCAGGGCAACCCCATCCGCCCGTACGACATGTCGACAGACAACCTGGCGGAATTCATGGGCGTCCGCGTCGATCCGGTCGAGACCGCTGTGCGGACCGAGCTGACGAAAGTCAGCGCGCAGATCGAGCCGGCCGGCCGCGTCGCGCGCGGGCGTAACGGGTTTGTCATCGATGGCCGTCTGAACGACAGCTTCAAGGCCGTGAACCTGCTGCTCGACCGCAACATCAGCGTGCGCCGCGCGGATCAACGGGCGGCGGGTACGCTGCGCGCCGGGGATTTCCTGGTCGCAGCCAGCGCGCCGGACGCGGCCGTCGCCGATGTCGCACGCCAGACCGGCGTCGACTTCAATGCGCTCGATGCCGATGCCTCGAGTGTGAGCCAGCCGCTCGCCCGCATGCGCATCGGCATGTACCAGCGCTACTACGGCGGCAACATGGACGAAGGCTGGACCCGGCTGCTGCTCGAAGACTTCAAGTTCCCGTACACGTCGCTGATGGATGCAGAGCTGAAGACGGGCAATCTGGCGCGCCGCTATGACGTGATCATCCTGCCGGCGGACGGGGCCGCACGCATGATCGGCGACGCGGGCGCACCGGCGCGCGGCGCGGGCGCGGCCCCTGCGGCCCCTGCGGCCGCGGGCGGCCAGCGCGGCGGCGGTGGCGGCGGTGACACGTACCCGGCAGAGTACCAGAGCGGGTTCGGCGCGGAGGGCGTGACTGCGCTCGAGAACTTTGTCCGCGAGGGTGGCACTCTGGTGACGTTCGCCGAGGCGGGCGACCTGCCGATCCAGCGGTTCGGTCTGCCGCTTCGCAACATTGTGGCCGGCGTTCCCTCGAAGGACTTCTGGTCGCCGGGCTCGACGCTCCGCGTCAACGTGGACAATACGAATGCACTGGCCTGGGGCATGCCGTCCAGTGCGCTGGCCACGTTCCTTGCGGGAAGCCAGGTCTATGAGACCGTCGCGACGGACCGTAACGAGCGAGTCGAGCGCATTGTCACGTACATCGATCGCGATGTGCTACAGAGCGGCTGGCTGCTGGGCGAAGATCGGATTGCGAAGAAGGCAGCCATGGCAGCCGTCAGCCACGGCCGCGGCCGCGTCGTGCTGATCGGGTTCCGGACGCAGCACCGGTCGCAGACGCATGGCACGTTCAAGTTCCTGTTCAACGCGCTGGTCGGCGGCCGCGAAGTCGCGAGCAGTACGGGAACGCGTTAGCGTACGTATGGCTTCTGAAAGAGGTGCACGTAACGATCGCAGCATGGATCCGTGAACTCGAGCACGAGTTTGCCCACGATCCGGACTGACTGCTCGTCGAACGCACCGAACGGAAAAACCATGAGCGGCGGCGCGTAACGGATGAGCCAGCTGATCGTGCCATCGGGGGCCGTGACCTTCTCCGCGACATACGTGGCACGCGCGACGCGCGTGTCGCCGCGGAACGCGCTGACTTCGCCGCGTCCGTCAAACTCGAGCCGGACCGCGTAGCCCGCGGATTCCGGCGAGTAGCGCAACCCGGCGATGCCGCCCTGCGAGTACATCCACTGGTATTCGCCGGCGAAGGGATCCTCGCCGATGGGTTCAGTGCCGTCGCTGCCGCAGGCAAGCAGGGTCAACAATGCGATGGGCCAGGCGGCGAATGCGCGGATTCTCATGCGGGCCTTCCTCTGATGCTCCTTGCTTCCATACGCCGGTCCTGCAGGCGAAGTTTCCTTGCCGGTGTCGAGCCGCGTGAGCAACCCGAGCCGCTCGCGGCATCATGGACCCGGGGTGGCTCCGGGGCTAGCTTGTTGACCGATGCTATCGCGACTCGCTCCGCCCGTTCAATGGATTGCGGCGCATCATGGCAGAGGCGTCGTCTGACCCCCTCGCGGCCGCCTTGGCCGACCGCTACCGGATCGAGCGCGTGCTGGGATCCGGCGGGATGGCGACGGTCTACCTGGCTCGCGATCTCAAACACCAGCGCGCGGTTGCCATCAAGGTCCTGAAGCCGCGCGTCGCGGAGATCCTCGGTTCGCAGCGCTTTCTCCGCGAGATCGAGATCACGGCCGGCCTCCACCACCCGCACATTGTGGCGGTGCACGACTCGGGCGAGGCCGATGGCAAACCGTTCTACGTGATGCCGTGGGTCGAGGGCGAATCGCTTCGCGAACGGCTGCGGCGCGAGAAGCAGCTGCCCGTTGACGAGGCGGTCGCCCTTGCCCGCGAAGTCGCCAGCGCACTGTCCTACGCGCACGCGCGCGGCATTGTCCACCGCGATATCAAACCGGAGAACATTCTGCTTGTCGACGGTCACGCGCTCGTCGCCGACTTCGGCATTGCACGGGCCGTCGTACAGGCGGGGGGTGACCGGCTCACGGAAACCGGGCTGATGCTCGGGACGCCGGTCTACATGAGCCCGGAGCAGGCGGCGGGTGAGGCAGAGCTGGATGAGCGGACCGACATCTACGCCCTGGCGTGCGTGCTTCATGAAGTGCTCGCGGGTGAGCCGCCGTTTACCGGCGCCACGGCGCAGGTTGTCATGGCCCGGCACCTCGCGGACGAGGTTCCCCGAGTGCGCCGCACGCGCGAGCAGGTGCCGCCGCACGTCGAGGCAGCCATCGTGCGCGCCCTCGCCAAGCTGAAAGCGGATCGATTCCGCAACGCCCGCCAGTTCGCGGACGCACTCGCGGGCCCGCAGGCCGAAACGACGCCGCGGCTCGACGCGGGCCCCGGTTCCCGCCGGACTGCGGCCGAGCGACGCGGAAACCGCGCGATCCTCGTGGTTGCAGCGCTCGCCGTGCTGCTGCCGGTGGCCCTGAATGTTGGGGGTCTTCGCGACTGGCTGGCGAGTCGTGCCGGTAACACTGCACTGGCCGAGGCCGACAGCCGGAGATCCGTCGCGGTGGTTCCGTTCGAGAACGTCGGCGGCAACCCGGATGAGGAGTACTTCAGTGATGGACTCGCGGACGAGCTGATTGCGGCGCTTTCGCAGCTTCGCTCACTTCGGGTCGCGGCGCGAACATCCGCGTTCGCGTTCAAGGGTCAGACGCGGGACGCGCGCGAAATCGGCCGCGCACTCAACGTTGCGACCGTGCTGGTTGGAAGCGTGCGCAAGGCGGCGAATCGCGTGCGCGTCACGGCCCAACTGATCGACACGGAGAGCGGACTCGGTCTCTGGTCCCAGGCCTATGATGAGCGCGACCTGGCGGACATCTTCGACATCCAGGCCGACCTGGCGCTGCGCATTGCCCACGAGCTGGCGGTGAACCTCACGCCGTCCGAACGCGGGCACCTTGCCCGCAAGCCCACGGAGAATCTCGAGGCGTACACGCTCTACCTGAAAGGCCGCTTCGCGTGGAGCCAGCGTGGTGAGAACCTGTTCACGGCAATCGATTATTTCCGCCAGGCCATTGCAGCCGATTCGCAGTACGCGCAGGCGTGGGCCGGGCTCGCCAGCGTATACGCGCCACTCGGCGTTACCGGCTATATCGCACCCGCGGAGGGCAGGGAGCGGATGCGCGAGGCGGCCCGCCGCGCCGTCGCGCTCGACAGCACGTCAGCCGAAGCGCATACCGTGCTCGGCGCATACCTTTACGTTTACGAATGGGACTTCGGCGGTGCCGAACGGGCGTATCGTCGTTCGCTCGAGGTGGACCGCGACTACCCCACGGCTTACCTCTGGCTGTCTTTCCTGCTCGAGGGGTTGGGCCGATTCGAGGAGGCGATCGAGGTTAAGCGGCGGCTCGCAGAACTGGATCCGCTGTCTCCGACGATGGGCGTCGCGAGCATTCACTTGCGAATGGGTCGCTACGATCTCGCAAAGGTCGGGCTCCGCGAAGTCATCCAGCTGCACTCCACGTACTGGCAGGCGCACGAGGGCCTGGGCGTGGCGTGCGAAGCGACGGGCGAACTGGACGAGGCCATCCTTTCCTTCCAGCGGGCGGTGGACCTCGCGGGCAGGACCTCACGGCCGCGGGCCGGCCTGGCTCGCGTCCTCGCCCTGGCGGGCCGGGCGTCCGAGGCGCGCCAGATCGTTGAACAACTGCGGGCCGAGGCCGCCACTTCCGACAATTACCATCCTGTCGTCGCGACGGCTCTGCTCGCTGCCGGAGACATGCAGGGAGCGATCGAGTGGCTGGAAACGTCGTACCGGCAGCGCCATCCCGATCTGGTTGAACTCAATGTAGACGTCCGCTTCGCGGCACTGCGCGGCGATGGCCGATTCCGCGACCTGCTGCGCCGTATTGGCTTTGCGCCGTGACGATTACGACGTGCCGGATCTAGCGGTCGCCGGTTTCCTTCGCTCCAGCCGCCTTCCACGCGATGCGTTGCAAGTATTCCGCATCGGCGGGGGACAGCGAAACCAGGACCGTCGGCTGCGCCGACACGATGGGGCCCTCCATGTTCCACGGAGCGCCGGTGATTTCGCGCGGCGCGCCGAGCGGGCTCCGTCCTGTCAAGGTCGCGTAGATCACGCACGCGGCGAGGTAACTGCCGGTCGCGTTGGGGTGTGAGCCATCGCTGGTGTAGAGGCTGAGATCGGGACGGGCACGTAGCACTTCGGCCCAGGCCTCACCCACGGCCGCGACGGGCAAGCCCAGTTCGGCTCCAATTGAGCGATAAACGCGGCTGAGCGTTCCGGATTGCATCGGAAACGCCTGCTTCGCCCACGTCATGTAGAGCGCCGCTTTCGCGCCGACCGCACTGATCATCGGCGTGAGTTCGCGCGTGGCCTCATAGAAGGCTTCGGGTCGGCCCAGCTCGCCCGGACGTTCGATTCGGCCCAGCGTGCTCTGCTCCTGCAGCACAACCCAGTCCCAATGACGCTGCCGGGCCGGACCCTGCGAGAAGATGGCAGTGAGATGCCTGTCCTCGAGGTGCGCGCGAAGTGTAGCGCCACCGTGCGTATGCGCCGTGCCGCGCACGACCGGACCTGTCAGTTCCTTCGATATTCCTTCGACCAGCCCGGGCAGGTTGTTGAAATAGATGTAGCTGTTGCCCACGTACAGGACGTCGATCGTGTCGCGGGCCTGCTGAGCTGCGGCCGGAGCGGCGACAGCCGCAGCGAGCAGAAGCGCGCCGAGCGTCGGTTTCAGTCGACGGCCACGCACGGCATCACCGCCTTCCCGAATTGTTCATCGTCATGAGTCGCGCGGATCCAGCCGTATCCGTTCGAACCGGACATCGCGCGTCCGTCCGTTGGACAGGTAGAACCCGATGACCCGGCCGTTGCGGTCTCGCTCGAACGAGAAGGAGAAGCCGCCACCGGAGAACGAGTCCTTTTCGCCTGGCGTGAGGTTCGCATCGTCCAGCCGTATCTGACGCGCGACCAGCCGGCTTCCTTCGACCACAATCGTGAAGTACGACTCGATCTCCGCGCTGAAGTACCGGCCGGCAAAGGCGGCCAGGTCCGCGGGCGCCGGCTTCCAGCTCTCGTCCGCCAGCCGCGTGGCATGGGCCTGCTGTCCGTTCTGCGTGAGCGTCAGCCCGCTGACCTGACCCTGGGCATTGCGGTGGAACACGACCGAAGCTTCCACGGCGATGAGCTTGAAGCTCGAGTCCGACGTCGGGACGATGCGCAACCGCGGCTGGCCCGTGGCCTGCGTGAACAGCGTGTCGCCCGCGCGCGTGAACGTCACGATGAAGTCCGGCTGCGGATCCAGGGCATAGCGGCCGACGAACCGGTCGAAGTCCTCCGCATCGTAGGCAGCCGGATCGAATGCGGCGGATGCCGCACCCGCAATGGGCCGCGCCTCTGGCTCCATGGCATCACCGAAAAAGGCGGCGCCCAGCTGGTATGCGACGTTGCTGTTGAACTGCGCGTGGTTGCTCTGCACCGTGATGCCTGCGTTGATCTCCGGATACAGCACGAGCTGTGAGCGGTGCGCCACGTCCGCGCCGCCGTGGTGCACGCGGCGCAGGCCGCGCTGCTCATCGATGAACAGGCCGAAACCGTAATCCGAGGTATCGCCATTGGTCAGGATGTTGCGCGTCATCATCTGCGCGACGATTTCGCGTGTGCCCACGCGCGGTGAAGCATAGTTCTGCGCCCACGTCTGCAGGTCGCCGATCGTCGAGTAGATGGCACCGGCACCGACGGCGCCGCCCAGGTCGCCAACCTGGCGCCACCCGCCCTTCGATGGAGTGTAGCCTTCGGATGCATCCGGCACGATGTGCCGGATCGTGGGGCGCACCATCGTACGGGTCATGCCCAGCGGCCCGAACACGTTCTCGCGCATGAACACGTCGAAGTCCTTGCCCGATGTCCGTTCCACGATGACGGCCGCCAACCCGAACGCCGTGTTGTTGTAGTTGAACTCGGCGCCCGGCTTGTTCTGGAGCGCAGGCTGACGCTGCACGATGTCGATCAGTTCGCCCCGGCCGATCCAGTCGCCATGATCCAGGCGACGGCCCGACATGCGCAGCAGGTTCAGGAACTCGCGCAGCCCCGACGTGTGTGTGATCAGGTGCCGGACCCGGATCGTGTCGTCGAATGCGGGCAGCTCCGGAATGTGCTTCCTGATGTCGTCATCCAGCCTGAGCAGGCCGCGCTCCGCCTGCAGCATCACGGCGAACGCGGTGAACTGCTTCGATGTCGAGCCGATGTTCGTGCGTGTGTCGACCCGGAACGGCAGGTTGTACGCCAGGTTGGCCATGCCGTAGGCCTTCGAGAACAGTACGCGGCCGTCGCGCCACACCTGCACGGCCGCGCCCGGCGACTCCGGTCCGTCGTACCGCGCCATGAGCTGGTCGACGAGCTTTCCTGGATCCTTCGCGACAGGCTCGAGACGGTGCAGGGTGATGTCGTACTCGCCCGTCTCGTCACCCACCGGGATCAACTGGATCGTGTACAGGCCCGCCGAGTCCAGCGCGCCGGCGAATCGCTCACCGCCGCGGGCCAGCGCATCGACGCGGCCCAGCTGGGTGCCGTTCGGCTGCATCACACGCACGGCCACGTCCACGCTTCGCTGGCTCACTTCGCCGAACATGTAGAAGTCGCGGCTCGCCTGGATCGTGTAACGGGCCGTGTCCCCTTTCGCGAGGGCGCCGCTCAGCGTGCGCCCCGGGCGCAGCGGCGTCGCCTGCGCACCCAGGTCGCGAACGTCGGATGCCAACGTGAATGCGGTCAGGACGATGGCGGTGCATCGTGTGGCCTGTCTCATCATCGGATCTCAGGGTTCGGGGATTCGCGCAGCGCGAGCGCGTGTGTGACCGTACGCAGACCGAATGGAATCCGCTTCACAGAACGATGGATCGTACACTGCACTACACTATCGAATGCCAGCGGCCGGAGCCAGCCCGAGCGTTGCAGGACCGTGACGCGCGCGCGTTCAGCCCTGCTTCACCTACGAGTACATGAGGGCATCGCGCGGAACCACCGACTCGAGATTCGGCCGAATCGCCCAACGCCGAAGAACACCTTCACGCGACATCCCAATCTTTTCGAGGACTCGCGCGGACGCTCGATTGTCAATGTCGCACGTCGCCCAGATCCTGAACACCGAGTCGAGACTGGCGGCCCATTGGAGAACGGCTCTCGCGGCCTCAGTCGCGTATCCGTGGCCCCAGTACGGCCGCGCGAGTACAAAGCCGAGCTCCACAGCATGACCCCGTACAAGGCACGCGACACCGCCCACGGCTCCATCCTCCGGCTTCACGGTAATCGTCCAGGTGTACTCCTCTCCTGATTCCCACCGGGACGCCGCAGCTTCAATCCGGCCAGCGACATCACCGACACTCGCAGGCACAGCCCAATCCATGTACCGCGCGACATGGAGATTACTCGCATATTCGAACCTCGCGGCGGCATCCGCTGGATTCGGCTGTCGCAGAACCAGGCGCTCCGTGGTGATCGTGCGCGGCGGTGCAGCCATGGTCGGTTTCTCAGATGCAGGCGATGGACATTGATCGAGTTACGATCTGGCCGGCCGGTAGATGGCTGCGATCACCACGCTCGCGCCAATCCATTGCACGACGTACGCGAACGCCTGCAGCAGCGCCAGCCGGAGCCCGATATTCAGGCTCACGTAGTTGTGCAGCACGAACGAGCCGGTGGCAAAGACACCCACCAGGAAACCAAAACGTACACCGTGCGCGGCGGACGAGCCGCCGCGAAAGGCCAGAGCATAAAGCGCCGCGAGCGCCATCATCGCCAACAGCAGCGCAACCATGCCGACCGGCGCCACTTCCTGCATGGATTCCGGTGTGCGGTACACGTCCGCGAACTGGCGGATCTCGTCGGCCACGGGCAGGACGGCGAGGAGCACGAAGCCGAGCGCAAAGTACACGAGCGTGGCACCCAGTCCGGCGAGAGCAATGCGCGAATAGTTCACAGCGCAGGCCTTTCGCTGACCAGCAGGCGCGGGCGTGTGACGCTCAGCTCGTGGCCGCGAGCAGTGCGTCGACGAACGGCCCGAGAATCCCCGGCACGCGCGTGCCGAAGATGTTCCAGCTGTTGATCACACCGACGATCCGGCGATCGGGGATGACGACCAGGAACTGACCACCGAAGCCGAGGCCGGCCCAGACAGGCACGCCGGCGCGATCGATGCGCCACCACTGATAGCCGTAACCATAGCCGGCGGCGTTCGCGCGATCGACGCGGCGTGCGGTTGCGGCCTGGACCCAGCCGTCCGGCAGAATCCGCGTACCGGCCCAGACTCCATCATTGAGATAGAGATAGCCGATCTTCGCGAGCTGCTCGGCCTCGAGATAGAGACCGCCTTCGGTGTCCGGCAGACCCTTCGGCTCCTTCTTCCAGTAGTACTCTCGAATGCCGAGCGGACCGAACAGCACTTCCTCCGCGTAGACGTCGACAGTGCGGCCCGTAGCCTTGCGCAGCACGGCGGACATGAGATCGCTGCCGCCGCTGTTGTAGACCCACTTCTGGCCCGGCTCGGCGTCCATCGGTTGATTCAGCCTGAACTGGACCCAGTCCTGACTTTGCTCGAGCTGCACCGTGGTGTTGGTCTGATCGAGCGGCCGATCCTGCTCGTGCCATTCGATGCCGGTGCGCATGGTCAGCAGATCATCGAGCGTGGCCCGGCGGAGCCGCGGATCGATGCGCGACAGATCGTAGTCGCTCAGGAACGTGAGGAGGTTAGCCTCCAGCCCCGGCAGCTCGCCACGGCGCATCGCGATGCCCATTAACGTAGCCGTTACGGACTTGGTCACGGACTGCAGTGTGTGCACGTCGCGGCCGCCCACGTAGGGATGCCAGTCCGGATGATAGTAGTTGAACGCATGCACCTCGCTCGCGTTCGCGCATGCGTCCACACCGCAGCCCAGCACGTCCTTCCGCGTGCGGCCGATCTCACGATAATCGTTGCGGTAGCGGCCATTGAACACGAGGTAACCGTTCCGGACGACGACCATCCGATCGATGTAGCCGTAGCGACCGGCGCGGATTGCGCTGTCGAGTGCGGCGAGGCCGTCACTGTTCATGCCCTGCTGCGCGGGCGTCGAAACCGTCCAGCCTCGCGTCGGCCAGGGCGCCGGCTGCAGCGCTACGGCCGGGCGGCCGAGTATCGCACCCGCCGTGAGCGCGCCGAGCAGAGCGTGAAGCAGTCGCGCGGTTACGGTGCGGTTCATTCGTGCTCCGGGTCCGAGGTGACGATCATGCGGGCGATCCGGAGGATCCCTCCGGCTGGCACCCGGGACAATAGTACGTGCTCCTGGCCATGTCACCCTGAACGAAACGAACGATTCCGGTGCCGCAGACCAGGCAGGGCTGGCCGGCGCGCTCGTAGACCCATAGCCGCGCACTTCCCGGCTGCGGCCGGCGCGCGAGCGGCACGGACGTTCGCCTGCGCGTGGCCAGATTGAGACGGAGCAGCCGAGCCGCTTCCTGGTAGAGCGCGTGCCAGGCAGCGCGGTCCAGCCGGCCGGCCGGCAGGCGCGGGTGAATCCTGCGCTGGAACAGCGCCTCGCTCTTGTAGACATTGCCGATGCCGGCGGCCACGCGCTGATCGAGCAGGACATCGGCAATCTCGCGGAGCGAGTGTGCCGGCAGCATGGCGCGCTCGACGATGGCGTCGAGGCGGGGCGGATCCTCGAGCAGGTCGGGACCCAGCCGCGCCAGCCGCGGATGCGCCCGGAGCTGGTGGCTCCGGATCAGCTCGGCGCGATAGGCGCGCAGACACAGGCAGACGACGTCGCCCGCGATCAGCGCGACCGTCGCCGTACGCGGGCGCGGCTGGACTGCGTGCTGGATCCGCCACGTGCCGTGCATGCCATGATGCACACGGAGCGTCCAGCCGGCATCGGTGTGAATGAGTAGCTGCTTGCCCATTGCCTGTACGTCCGTGACCCTGCACCCCGCCAGCTCGCTCACTGCGCCCAGATCGTGCAGCGCAAGTTCATCGATGACGCGGTTGTTCAGCCTCAGCGCGAGCGCCCGCGCGTACCGGTGTACGGTATCGCCTTCCGGCATGGCAGATCAGGGAACGTAGAGTCGAAGCGACAGATAGTCGCGAACGAAGCCGGCCTGCATCAGGACATGCGCGAGATCCGCGACCGTAGCCTGCCGGCCGTCGATCTTCTCGAGCGTGAGGGTATTGCGCGGCCTGCGGTTCGCCAGCGTGCGGAGTGCGGCGGCGGCCCGCGCCACCGGTTCCGCATCGGCGCCCGCCATCGATCGGAGCCGGCGGCCGCCGCGGTCCAGATAGAAGACGGGCACGCCATCCACGAGCACGACCGTCGCGCCGGCGGCGCGGCGTGGAGGCGCGGCGCTTTCGTCCTGATACTCGGGCCATGGCAGCAGCCAGCCCCACGGGTTCGCCGGGTCCGTCGCGCTGAGCACAATGACCTCGGGCTCCTGCGGCTGCTCGCGGATGCTGCGCAGCCGATCAATGACGCCCGCATAGGCGAACTGTGCACCACCGAGCCCTTCGATGAAGTAGCCGCGCCGGACCTTGCCGGCCTCCTCCATCTCGCGCAGCACGCGATACGTCGAGCCGAAGCTGCGCATGCCTTCGATGGCAGCCGTCTCGCGAACGACCAGGCCGTGTCGTTCGAGCAGCGTGGCGGCCCACGCATGCGCTCGTTCCGTTGCGGAGGTTTCCTCGAGAATGAGGTGCCGCACGAGCGACCAGCGGCCGCTGCTGGTCTGGCGGGTGGCGCGGCGCGGCGTACCGGAACGGCGCGAGCGTTCCGCGCCCGGGCGCGGCCGGCCGGCCAGACTGCGGAGCGCCGTGAACGTGTCATTGGTGACGAGGCCGGCCCAGACCAGGTCCCAGAGCGCTTCCATCACTTCCGCCGGTGTGCCTTTGACCGCGGCCGTCAGCTCGGTGAGGAACGAAGCGCCGCGGCCGCCGAGCAGCTCGAGGATGCGGCGGTGCCGGTCGTTCCACTCGATCATCGCTTCTTCGGGCACGGCCGGCACCAGCAGGCGGTGTACACGATCGCGACGGTAGAGCACGATGCGGCCGTCATCGCTGCCGAGCGGCGAGTGACCGACCCAGACCAGCTGGCCCTGAGCGCCCAGGTCATCGAGATGCTGCGGCCGGAAGTTGCGGACGCGTGCCGGCAGAATGAAGCGCTCCAGCTCGCGATGGCTGAGCGGCAGTCCTTCGAGCTGCGCGATTGCCTCCTCGAGCCGGTCATGCCGCGCCCTGCCATCGACGCGATGCCACGCGGGCAGGAACCGGCCGAGCACGTCGCGCGTGAGCGGCGCAACCTGGCCGCGCAGGCGCGCGATCGTGCGCCGCTTCACATTGCGCAGAACCTCCGGATCGCACCACTCCTCGAGTGTCGCACCCGGCCGGAACTCGCCGTGCAGCAGCCGGCCATCAGCGGCAAACGCCTGGAGCATGAGATGGGCGAGCGAGGGCGCAATGCCGAAGTGCGTGGCCACATCCGCAGCCGTGAACGGCCCGTGCGTCCGCGCGTAGCGGAGCAGCAGCGCGTCCATGGCCTGTTCGACCGGAGCGAGGAATACGGCGGCAATGCCGGGCGGCAGAGCGGTTCCCAATGCGTCGCGATAGAGGCCCGCGTCTTCGACGGCAATCCACGCATTCTCGCCGCGGACGCGAACGCGCACGGCGCGGCGCGAGCGCTCGAGTTCCTCGAGCAGCGAGTCCGAGGGGACGGTCGTGCGTTCGGCGACATCGGCCGGACCGAGATGACCGAGCTGGCGCAGCACGTCGTGCAGCTCATCGGCGTCGCGCGCGCGCCGGCCGGCCGCTGCTCGCTGCAGCTGTGCCTCGAACTCGGCCAGCACGTGCGCGTCGAGCAGCGAGCGCAGGTCGGCATCGCCCAGCAGTTCGCGCAGTACGCGCAGGTCGAGTGAGAGCGCCTGGGCACGCCGTTCCGCCGCCGGCGAATCGCCTTCGTACAAGTACGCGGCGACGTACGCGAACACGAGCGAGCGCGCAAACGGCGATGCGGATGCCGTCTCGACTTCGTGAACGCGGATCTCGCGCCGCTCAATGCCGCGAAGTACCTCGCGCAGCGCCGGCACGTCGAAGACGTCCTGCAGCGTTGCGCGGAACGTTTCCATGACAATGGGAAACGATGGGTACTGGAGCGCAATGCTCATCAGCTTCTGCGCACGCAGTCGCTGCGCGAAGAGCGGCGTCCGTGCGCCGGGCCGGCGCCGCGGCAGGAGCAGGGCGCGCGCCGCGTTCTCGCGGAACTGCGATGCGAAGAGCGGCGCGCGTGGCAGCTCGTCCAGGATCCGCTCCTCGACTTCGTCCGCCGCCGGCACGAGCAACGCCGCATCAGGCGGCTCATCGCCATCGGCCACGGTGAGCACAATGCCGTCATCGCTCCAGACCGTCTGCACATCGTAGCCAACCTGTGTGGAAACGGCTGCGCGGAGCGCCATGGCCCACGGCGCGTGCACGCGTGCGCCGAACGGCGTGAGCAGGCAGACGCGCCAGTCGCCCAGCTCATCACGGAACCGCTCGATCACGATGTCCCGGTCCGTCGGCAACGCACCGGTGGCCTCGCGCTGCTCTTCGACGTAGCGGATCAGATTGACCGCGGCTTCCTCGTTGAGCGCGTACTCGCGCGCGAGCGTGTCGCGCGCTTCGTCTTCGGACCATTCGCTGATCTCGCGGATGAAGCGGCCGAGCGCGCGCCCCAGCTCGACTGGCCGGCCCGGCCCTTCGCCTTTCCAGAACGGCAGCCGGCCCGGCTCGCCCGGCGCCGGATCCACGATCACGCGGTCCCGCGTGATCTCGACAATGCGCCAGGTCGTTGCACCCAGCATGAACGTCTGCCCGGGCTGCGACTCATGCACCATCTCTTCGTCCAGCTCGCCCACACGCGGGCCCTCCGGCCCGAGGTGCACGGCGAAGTGGCCGCGGTCCGGAATCGTGCCGCCGTTCACCGCCGCGAGCATGCGCGAACCGCGCCGGCCCTCGATCAGGTCCCGCTCGCGATCCCAGTGGATGCGCGGGCGAAGATCGCCGAAGTCATGCGATGGGTAGAGCCCGGACAGCATGTCCAGCACACGCGTCAGTGCGCTGTCCGGCAGCTCGCGGAAGTTTGCGGCGCGCCGCACGACGCGGCCCAGCTGCTGAACTTCCCAGGGCTCGACGCCGGTCATGGCGACAACGTGCTGCGCCAGCACATCCAGCGGGTTCCGCGGAACGTGCAGCGCCTCGATCTCGCCCTGTCGCATGCGCTGGCCGACCAGCGCCGCTTCCAGCAGATCGCCGCGATGCTTCGGGAAGATCCGGCCAATGCTGGTTTCGCCCACAGCATGACCGGCGCGGCCGACACGCTGCAGTCCGCGCGCGGCCGAACCGGGCGATTCCACGAGGATGACCAGATCGACGGCGCCCATGTCAATGCCCAGCTCGAGCGAGCTGGTTGCCACGATCGCGCGCAGTGTTCCCGCCTTCAGCGACTCCTCGATGTCGCGACGCTGATCGTGCGCCAGACTGCCGTGATGCGCGCGCACCAGATCCTCGCCCGCCTGCTCGTTCAGGTTCTGCGCCAGCCGCTCACACAGGCCGCGGCTGTTCACGAACACGATGGTCGAGCGATGCGTGCGAATCAGCTCGAGCAGGCGCGGATAGATCGCGGGCCAGATGCCGAACTGCCGCGTCGTTTCTTCCTCTTCCGCCAGCAGCAGCGCGCTGCCGCCCGGCGCGCCTCGCTCGAGGACGGCCGTGCCTCCCGATTCCGTGCGTACGACCGGCCGCGTCATGTCTTCGACGGGCACCATGATCTCGAGGTCCAGCTTCGGCGCGACGTGCGCATCGACGATCTCGACCGGGCGGTCACCGCCCAGGAACCGCGCAATCTCCGAGGGCGGCCGCGCCGTCGCCGACAGGCCGATGCGCTGCGGATCCGCATGGGCGCCGTGCGCCAGCCGTTCCAGCGAAAGGGCGAGATGTGCGCCGCGCTTGGTACCAGCCATCGCGTGGATCTCGTCGACAATCACCCACTGCACGGAACGCAGCGTTTCGCGGGCGCGCGAACCGAGAATCAGGTAGAGCGATTCCGGCGTCGTGACCAGGATGTCCGATGGTGTGCGGCGCTGGCGTTCACGGTCCTGTGCCGTCGTGTCCCCCGTCCGCACATCGATGGATGGCAGGTGCAGTGTGCGATGCAGCGATGCGGCGGCGCGCTCGATGCCGCGCAGAGGGACGCGCAGGTTGCGCTCGATGTCGTAGACCAGCGCCTTGAGCGGCGACACATAGACGACGCGAACGCCGGCCTCGTCGCGGGCAGCCTCACCGGCAAGTCGATCGATGGCCCACAGGAACGCCGCCAGCGTCTTGCCGCTGCCCGTCGGCGCAATGAGCAGCGTATGGTCACCGCCGCTGATCAGCTCCCACCCCTGCCGTTGCACCTCGGTTGGCGCCTCGAACGCTCCCGAGAACCAGCGGCGAGTCGCTTCGCCGAAGCGGTGCACCCTGCCCTCTCCTCCGTGGCTTATCGCGCCCGTGGCAGGCGCGAGGTAGGATCTCCAGTGCCTGCAGTACCCCCCATCCCGGCCGCCGATTCGAGCGCGTTGCGCGGGCTGGCGGCCGGACCGTGCAGCGGCCAGACTGACACACCCGTCGGCATGAGGATGCGACGCTGCGCGTAGCACTCAGCAATTCGTCCTGGAAATGGGGTGGCGTGCATCTCGTGACCGAGATGCTGGCCACAGGGCTGCGCGCCCGCGGCCACGACGTGCTGCTGCTCTGCCGGCCGGGGTCCGAACTGCACGAACGAATGCGCGATGTCGTGCCCATCGCGCCCATTCTCAAGGGCCCGGACCTGGGGCCGGCCGCGATCCTGCGCTGCTCCCGCTCGCTCCGCGCGCACCGGAGCGACATCGTGCTCTGCCTGATGGACAAGGACCTGCGACTGACCGGCGTGGCCGCACGCCTGCTGCGCATCCCCGTCGTCGTTCGCCGCGCCAACGATCAGCCACTCCGCAGCCGGTTCGCCCGCTTCTTCTACCACCGCGTGGCCTCGCATATCGCCGTCAATTCGCAGGCCACGGCAGACTCGCTCAGGGCGTCCGCGCCCGAGCTGGCTGCACGTCCCGTCGACATCATCTACAACGGCATCCGCATCGAAACCTACCAGCACGCCAAGCCCGCAACGCTCGCATTGCCCGAAAACACCATCCGCTTCGGCTTCATCGGGCGCTTCGAGCCGCGAAAGGGACTGCGTGAGCTGATGGACGCCTGGCCAGACGTGAGCGCACACGTCCCCACCGCACACCTCCTGCTCGCCGGCAAAGGACCCATGGAGCTCGAGCTGCGAAACCGTCTCGGCCACGATCCGCGCGTCCACTTCCTCGGATTCCGGAGCGACGTGCCCGCTCTGCTCGCCGCGTTCGACGTCGTCGTCATGCCTTCGCACTGGGAAGGCTTCGGCCTCGTCGCTGCCGAAGCCATGGCCGCCGCGCGTCCCGTCATCGCCGCCCATGCCAGCAGCCTCCGCGAGCTCGTCCGCGACGGCGTCAACGGACGCACCGTACCGCCCGGCCAGCCGGATGCGCTCGCTACCGCCATGATCGAGCTGGGACTCGATCCCGCATTGCGCACACGGCTGGGCGCCGAGGGCCAACGCATTGCCGCCCGCGAGTTCGCCGAGCCGCACATGCTCGAGCGCTGGGACCACCTGCTCACGCGCATCGCAGCCGGCTGAGCCCGCGGCGATGTATATCCTTGTACGTATATACATGCCGTGATATATTGGAGCGCATGACACCCAGGAAGAACGAAGCGTTGCCCGAGCACTGGTATCAGATCCTGCTGGCGCTGGCGGACCGGAGCCGGCACGGGCTGGCGATCATCGAGGAGGTATCGGCGCAGACCACGGGAGAGGTGCTGCTCTGGCCGGGGATGCTGTATGTGGCGCTGAAGCGGATGAGCGACCGGGGCTACGTGGAGGAGACTTCGGCGCCGGCGAGTTATGCATCCGGGGGTGGCCGGCCGCGGTTCTACCGGCTGACGGGGCTGGGCCGGCGCGCGTGTGCGGCGGAAGCGCGGCGGCTGGCGCGGCTGGTGGCGGCGGCGGAGGCGAAGCGTGTGCTGAAGCCATCGACATGACGGAGCGGTTGATGGTCTGGGCGCTTCGGGCGTATCGCCTGATGCTGTGGCTCTGGCCGGCGCGGATCCGGCGCGAGCGTGCGCGGGAGCTGGAGGACGGGTTCCTGGCGTGTGTTACGCTGGCGCGTGCGCGCGGGGGGCGGTTTGGCGTCTGGCCTTGGATTGTGCGCGGCTATGTGGACGTGTGGGCCGGGGCGTGGCTCGCGCACGTTTCGGAGTGGCGGGACCGGCGTGTCGGGGGCGCGCGACACAGGCGCGAGGGGTGGGCTGTGCGGGTGCTGGAGGAGCTGCGCGGCGCGGCGCGCAGGCTGGTGCGTGCGCCGGTTCTGTCCGGGACGGTTGTGCTGACTCTGGTGTTAGCGACGGCGTGGGCCACGGTCGTGTTCAGTGTGGCGCGAGCGGTGCTGTTCCGGTCGTTGCCGGCGGAGCGAGCGGAGCGGCTGGTCTGGGTGGCATCGGTTCGAACGGACCGGCCGGACGCACCGTTCACGCTGGCGGAGTTCATGGATTACCGGGAGCGCGCGCGCGGCATCGTGCTGGCTGCGTACGGCTCGTGGGGTGGCACTCTGACGACGGACGGTGGCGCCGTCCAGCTTCAGGGCGCGCTCATCTCGGCGAATGCGTTCGAGGTGCTGGGCGTGCGAGCGGCGGCGGGCCGGTTGCTGCGGCCGGAGGATGATGAGGCGGGCGCTGCTCCGGTGGTCGCGTTGGGGTACGGTTTGTGGCAGCGGGAGTTTGGCGGGCGCGCCGACATTGTGGGCCGGGGCATCCGGCTGAACGGCGAAGCGTACACGGTAGTGGGAGTTCTGCCGCGGCATTTTCCGTTGCCGCTCCGCGGGATCGAAGTTACGGTGCCGCTCTCGCCGGACCGGGATCCGCGCCGGCACGTGCGCACGTCGACGAACTTTCTTCGTTTTGTAGGCCGGCTCGGTGAAGGCACGACGGAGCCGGCGGCCGAGCGGGAGCTGACGGGCATAGCGCAGTCACTGCGGGCGGAACATCCGGAGGCTTACGCGGCGAAGCTGGGCGTGGATGTGAGCGGGCTGCGCGAGCAGGTGATCGGGACGTTTCGGCGGCCGATTCTCGTGCTGCTGGGCGCCGTGCTGCTGATGTCGTGTGCGGCACTTGCGAACCTGATGGGGCTGGTGCTGATCCGATCGAACGTGAAGCGGGAGGAGATGGCAGTTCGGCGAGCGATCGGAGCGGAGCCTTCGCATCTGGCGCAGCAGCTGTTCGCGGAGGGTGGGCTGCTTGCGATCGCTGGAGGCGGCACCGGAATCGCACTGGCGGCTGCGATTGTGGCGCTCGTTGCTTCGGGGTTGGGCCCGGACGTGCCGCGGCTCGAGGAAGCGAGCATGGACGGTCCCGTGCTGCTGTTCGCCCTCGGTCTGGTGGGCACGGCCACACTGGTTCTCGGCCTGACACCACTGGCCCTGGCACTGCGCAGCTCGCTGGACGGTTTGCGCACCGCGCGCGGGCGAGTGGGCAGTACGAACCAGCGGGTGCGGCGGCTGCTGGTGATCGCGGAGATCGGTTTTGCGACGGTGCTGCTCAATGCGACGGTTCTGCTGGCAAGGAGTTACTCGGAGCTGCAGGATGTAAGCCTGGGCTTTGAACCCGAACGCGTTTTCATGGCGCGCGTGTCGCTGCCCGCCAACGAATACGGGACGCCCGCGGATGTGACGCGCTTCTACGACGAACTGCACGCACGGCTCGCGGCCACGCCGGGCGTCGAAGCGGCGGGCGTGATCTCCATCGCTCCAATGACCGGCCTGCTGTCCGCGGTCCCGTTCGCGGTGGTGGGCCGGGAAGCGCCGGACGGGCAGCGGATCTCGGTGAACTACCGCGTGATCAGCACGGACTATCTGGCGGCGGCAGGCACTGGCCTGCTGAGCGGGCGCAGCTTCACGGAGCACGACCGTGCCGGCGCGCCCCCCGTGGTGTTGATCAGCGAAGCGCTCGCGGACCTGCACCTGGCCGGGCTCAACCCGATTGGGCAGCGCGTACGCATCGATGACAACAATGTGGGTCCGCGCGAGGTTGAAGTCGTGGGTGTGGTTCAGAACGTCCGTCAGACCGCGCTGGATGGCGCTCCGAGCCTGGACCTCTACCTGCCGTGGGCGCAGGCGCACGCCGATGGGGTTCGCTGGCTCATCAACCGGCATTTCTGGGCGGTGCGCACAGCGGGCGACCCCGTGCGCTTCGATGCGGCGTTCCGTCGCGAGCTGCGCGGCGTCGAGCCGGAAGCGGCGTCGGCAGACGCCGGCAGCATGTACGACTATGTGGATGCGTGGCTCGAGCCGAGACGATTCACGGCGATGCTGCTGGCAACGTTCACACTGGCCGCACTGCTCCTCGCGGCGACGGGCGTCTACGGGATCATGGCGCTCGAAGTCACGCAACGGCGGCGAGAGATCGGGCTCCGGATGGCGCTCGGCGCGACGCGCGGCAGTGTCGCGGCGTGGATCCTGAGCGATGTGCTTCGCCTCTCGGTGCTCGGCCTGGGCGCCGGATGGCTGATCGCCGCCGCAGCCGACACGACGCTCGCCGGCTTGCTGTTCGGTGTGGGCAGCCGCGATCCTGCATCCCTCGCGCTGGTCACGGCGCTCCTGCTGGCGACGAGTCTTCTCGCGGGCTGGATCCCGGCGGTCCGTGCTGCGCGGCTGGACCCGCACGCGTCGCTCGCATCCGACGCCTGACCCCGGCGCGCGCCGCTACGAGGGCGGCAGCTTGCGCGCCACCGCGATCGTCACGCGTCCCATCAGGTTCGCCCGGTGAAGCATCCAGCGCAGATGGCGTTCATGCAGTTCACGCGAACCGGCGTAACGCGGTTTGCGCAGCTTGCGCCGCAGCGCAAAGGCCAGCACCGGATAGAACAGCATGGGGATCCACGCACTGCGGCGGACACGGTCCGTGGCCAGCGCCTCGAGACGGCCGCCGCCGCGCTCGATGTGAAAGATCAGCTCAGGCAGACTGATCGGGCTGACGTGCTGCATGAAGTACTCGGCGCGGTGCGGATCGAGCGGTACGGGCGCGCAGTCCGTGAACCCGTAGAGATAGAAGTGCCAGCGCGCCGGCAGATTGAGCACGTTGGGCGTCGTGACAATGGCAACACCGCCGGGCTTGAGCACGCGCATCAATTCGCTCATGAAGCGGAAATGATTCTCGATGTGCTCGACCACTTCAATGCTCACGACGGCGTCATACGTTTCGGACGCACACGGGATGGCTTCGTTGAGGTTCGCCTTGAGGAATGGAACATCAGCGCACTTGAAGTTGTCCGTCAGGAAGTCGCAGGCGTCGACGTGCAGCCCCAGTTCTTTCATTCTCCGGCTGAAGTAGCCTTCGCCGGCGCCGACATCGAGCACGCGGCTGCCGGCGGCGGGCAGGAACGGGACTACCCTGTCGTAGATCTTCGGATGAAAGGTGATTGGACGGGGAGCGCCTGTGTCCATGGTTCTTTCCGGGCTATGCTTTGCGGCTCGGTGCGGCCTGGAGTATGAGTGGAGTGAGGAGGGAGAGTCAAATGGAGAGAACGGATTTCTCTCACGCAGAGAGACTCAGAGGCGTGCGACGGCGGCGGTCCAGGCGCTGGGATCGGTGTCTTCCTTGAAGGCACGTTCGACGTTGACCCGTACGTCTGTGCCCTGGATGCGGAGCGGGTATCGGTCCATGCCGCGGGTGGCGCGGCCCGAGATGAAGACGCCGTTCGGCTGGTACTTCGACTTGTGCTTCGGGCACTGGAAACGCTGTTCCTTCGGCAGCCACTTGAGCATCGTGCGTTGATGCGGGCAGGAGAGCGCGAACGCGTACACGCTGGATTGCCAGCGCACGAGGATGACTTCGTTGTCGCGGTCGACGGTCGCACCGTCGGCTGCAGGCAGCGGATAGCTGACCTCGCCTGCGCCGCGGTGGCCGCGCGCGTGGCGGATGGGCAGCGCGGCGAGATCGGACGGGCTGGCGCCCGTAACGCAGAAGAGCGCAGCGGCCGCGGCGGCCGCATCGCGCAGGAAGTCGCGGCGCGTGCTCGCACTGCAGCCGGCGCAGGCGCTGGCCGGCTCGCTGGACCGCGTATGGCGTTGCGTCATGCGGCGGAGGTGAGCAGTACGCCGAGGAAAACGGTACCGATCCAGAGCGCGACGCTGCGGATCGAGCCAGTGCGCAGTGCGCGCCAGCTCTGCAGATCGCTGGCATTGGCGCTCAGTTTCAGGCCCACGCGCTGGATCGAGAGTCCATTCATCAGCAGCAGCGCGAACGCACCCATCTTCAGCCAGAACACACCCGACGGCAGCATGGCCTGCACGTCCGCCATCATGAGAGCGAGTCCGCTCGCCACAACGAGAGTGAGCGCCACGGTGACGGGACGGTGCACGGCGCGCAGCTCGCGCAGGAACGAGGTCCGTTCGGCGAGCGGCCGTTTTGCCGCACGCAGCGCGGAGCGGTCATAGGCCAGGGCAAAACCGCCCGCTACCAGCAGACTGCTCAGGTGCAGGAACTCGACGACCGTCGAGACCATCGCGGACCCCGAATACAGGTCAGCCCACGGCTGGAACACCGCCGTGATCAGCTCCGGCACGCGCACGTTTCAATCCCTGCGGAATGGCGGCAGCATCATGAGGTAGCCGATCGTGGCCACACCCATGGACGCCAGCGCGTACTTGCGATGCGTCGTCCGCACGCGATTGGTGTTCTCGATGTAGCGGCCCGCGGTGGCCGCCGTGACACCGGTCGCAACGAAGCCCGCGTCCGCGATCAGCATCAGCAGCCCGTGGATGGTGCGCCGGCTGCGACCCTCCGGATCCGGCAGCGCCTCGATCGCATTCAGAACACCCGTCACGCTGTTGAGCAGAAAGAGACCTGCCACCGCGCCCGCCGCGGGTCCGTGAACCCGTTTGGCCCAGCCCGGCGGATTCTCGCGGTCGCTGAGCAGCGCCTGGCCCGCGATGAACTCCGTGAGGAAGAGCGGCAGGGTTGCATAACTCGCGATGCGGTGGAGCGTCGCCTGCGCACCGTACTGGTCGGAGTACTCGAACAGCTTCTGCCGCGGCGAGTCTGCCGGCAGCGTGAGCCGGATCGGCACCAGGTTGCGCCCGGCGTCGATACGGGCGAGCGAGACCTGAATCTCGCAGGCCGGCCTCGGCTCGCAGAGCCATGGCGTTCCGCTCGAAGGCGGTACCAGCAGCACCCACGCCGTTGCCAGCGTCAGCAGCATCGTCGGTTGAGCCTCGCAGAAGGTCGCTTCGCGGGCCTCGCCGCGGCCAACCCGGGCGTGGCGGCGGCCCCGGCAAGCTGGCGAGCAAGGTCCGGTCCGGCCGTCGGGAAATGGGGATAACTACAGGCATTGCAGGAAGTTAGTGGTTCCGGCCGGAGGCCCGGGCGCGCTCGGACAAGCTATCCGATGCGCTCCGATAGCTAGATGATTCGCAGTATGCCACGGCCCGGGCCGCGCGAGAACGGCGCGGCCCGGAACTCGTTCAGCGCGGACAACCCACCGACTGCGCGCCGGCACGCTGGCCGCCGCCACCACCGCGCTGACCGGCGGCGGCCGGCATGGGTTTGCGCGGCAGCAGCTCATCGCGATTAGCGGTCAGATACACGAATGTCGCGACGGCCACGGCGTTGTGCTTCATGTCGCCGGCTTGAATCCGTTCGTAGACGTCCTGGCTCGAGTGGTGCGTGCGCGAGTTGTACTCGACGGCGTCCTGGATGAACTGGAAACCGGGCAGTCCGACGCGATCGAAGGAGAGGTGATCCGTGCCGCCGGTGTTGCCGGGCGCGACGTGGCCAACGCTGATGCTGTCGTTGTTGAGGGCGCGCATCCACTGCGAGAAGATCGGGCCGACCGCGCTGTTGCCCTGCAGATAGATGCCGCGAATGGCGCCGGTGCCGTTGTCGACGTTGTAATAGGCGGAGAACTTCGCATGCCCTGGCTTGGGCTGCATGTTTGCGGGATCGGCGAAGTGTTCCGCCACGTAGCGGGCGGATCCGATGAGTCCCTGCTCCTCTCCGGTCCAGAGGCCAATCCGCACGGTGCGCCGCATCGGTGTGCCGATCGCCTTGAGAATGCGCATCGCTTCCATCATGACGGCAGAGCCCGCCGCATTGTCGGTCGCGCCCGTGCCGGCATGCCAGGAGTCGAAGTGCGCACCGATCATCACGATTTCGTCGGCTTTGTCCGTGCCCGGAATCTCCGCGATCACGTTGAAAGAGTTCAGCTCGTTCGTGTAGAACGTGTTCCTGACATCCAGCTCCATGCGAACGGGAATACCCTTTTCGAGGATGCGGTAGATACGGCCGTAGTGTTCGGGCGTGAGCACGACCTGCGGCGTGGCGGGTGGTGCATCGGCCGCGCGGCTGCCGCCGCCACCGACGAACACGTTGCCACCCGTGCTGTTGCCGGTACCGGGCCTGAGCACGGCGGCCGCGCCTTCATCGACCAGGCACTGCGCGAGATCGATCATGGGCGGCGCGCCCGGGCCACCACGCTGGCCGCCGCCACCGCGACCGCCCCGCGCACCCTGCACCGGAAACGGATTCGCCATCGCCTCGAGCTGCTCGCGCGTGTAGCGCTGCGCGGGCGCAGCAAACAGTGCCGGCATATCCGGCGCCGGCTGGCTGATGACGATCCTGCCTTTCAGTTGGCCGCGGAACGGTGCGAACTCGGCCGGCGTGCGAATCGTGTTGGGCACCAGCACGACGTCCGCGGTGACCGGACCCTTCGTACCGTCTGACCACGCCGCTGGGTACGCAATCACGGGAAACGCGACAGGGGATATGACCTGCGCCACCGTGCGGTCGTTGATCCAGCCGCGGCCGAACGGGCCCCACCACTCGTAGTGCGGATTCGCGAGGCCCCACTTGCGGAACTGTTCGAGCGTCCAGTCGCCTGCGCGCTTCGTGATCGGTGAACCTGTCAGCCGGGGCCCGTGCACATCCGTCAGCCAGCTCATGATGTCCATCACGTGCGAGCGCTGGAATCCTTCCGCCTTGATCCTCGCGATCGCGGCCGTGTCGATCGGCTCCTGCTGACTCGTCTGGCCCAAGGCCTGAGTGAAGACCTGCGCGCCGCCGTCATGCGCAATGAGACTCACAACGATGGTGGCGGTGAGGGTGCGGCCCATCCAGCGCCGCAACGCGCCGGCTGCGCGCCGGCCGGTCCGTGCAATCGTCATACCGAGCTCCGATTCTGGCGGGTATCGCCGCGAGTGTGCGGCGGCAGCGCAAGCTATGCGACGCGCGTGGCCGCGGCGAGGGCGGTGGTCAGACAGCGCGAGCGAAATGGCCGCGCGTCCAGGCGCTGCCGGTGACGGCGCGAAGCGCGCCGCGGTCCGGAGCACGGCCGGCCGCCAGCGCGTCCAGCGCATCGCGGAACCGGCGCGTAACTTCGGCGACGGGATCGCCGGGCACGTTGAACACCAGCCGGTAGCTGCGGAATCCGTTCCGCCAGAGGCCGGCGAGGTACTCGGACCCGTCGACGGGCCGGGAATGCAGCAGGCGGTTGCGGCAGGCGACGTCCGTGGCCACCGGGAACGTGTAGCCTGCGGGGTCCGTGAGCGAAACGTCCGGGTGTTTCTTTACGCAGAGGTCGCGACAGGTAGTGGGCTCGCGATCGAATGCGGCCGACAGCACGCAGTGCTCGATGGTCATGCCTTCCGGGCGGCCGTAGACGAAGACATCGAAGCCGTCGCCATTCCAGGGTGCGGTGACCTGCGCCATCTCATCGGCGGTCAGCTCGATGGACAGCACGATTCGCCGCGCGCCCAGCCGAAAGATCTCCGCGGCCGTGTGCGCATTGAAGGCGTTGACGGCATAGTCCGCGACGACGTCGCGGCCGGCGCGCGCCAGCTCGGCGACCAGGCCGATGTGTCCGCTAACCAGCGGGTTATCCAGCGCCAGCCACCGGTCGAGCGCCTTGCGCTCTTCGGGCCGCACGATGGTCGGCGTGCGGATGCGGAACGTCACATTGCGTTCAGCCAGCTCGGCGGTCAGCGCGCGCACGCGGCTGAGCGGTGGCTGCGGGTGGCGCAGGAACGGATCGAGCGAGATCTCGGTGGCGCCGGCGTCCGCGGCGGTGCGCGCATCCTCGACACGCCAGACTTCCGCGCTCAGTCGGAACGGCGGCTCGGGATCCGCCTGCTGCTGCGGCAGCACATCGGCCGAGCGCAGCGCCTGCTCGATCGCGACGCGCCTGGACTCGAGCCTGCGCTGATGCGCGGCCGCTGTGTCCACGGTCAGGGCTTCGATGGCGAGCTGCCGCAAACTGTTCAGCACGCTGAGCGGCAGGAACAGGCCGGGTTCCAGCGCGCCGCAATCGATGGTGTCGAGTCTCCAGGCGGTTCCGCCGAGGCGGCCGAGCTGTTCGCGAAGCCGGGCCTCGTCCAATCCGTGCTTCGTCGCGCGTGCGAGCGGAATCTCGCTCGAAACGGTCGCGGATACTCCCTTGGCGGCGAACACGAGTGTCAGCGGCTGGCCGCAGGCGCCGGCGGCCCGGACGTGCAGCGGCTCCCGCGCTTCGGCCGGATCGTCCGCCCAGGATTCCCTCGCCTGTTTCAGCAGCTCGGTGTTCGACGAGCGAACCACGCGCCAGCCCGCCGGCACGCGTTCGGTCAACGGAATCGCCTGCTGGAACCGGCCGTTCCGGACGCCCAGCTCGCGCACGTGCGTTACCGCGAAGCCGACGTTGCCATGCGCGGCGCCATCCGGATGCTCGAAGCCAAGCCCGTCACCTACACGAACCGGATGCGTCACTGCGATCCACAGCTCGCGGCCCTTCGTACCTGTGACGTGACCCAGTTCCTCACCGCGGTTGTCCGGCTGGTTGCGCGTGACGTAGTCGCGGCCGGCCCGGCCGCCGTACATGCCGCAGGTGAAGCCACGCGAGAAGATCTGAACGAGCGGTCGCGTCTCCGCATCCGCCGGCGCCTGCCACTGGCCGCGGGCCACACGGTCCAGAAACATGCGGTACGTGCGGGTCACGGTCGCGGCGTATTCCGGCTTCTTCTTCCGCCCTTCGATCTTGAGGCAGACAATGCCGGCTTCGGCAATCGCATCGAGGTGCTCGTGCGCGGCCAGATCGCGCGCCGAGATCAGGTAGCCGCGATCCAGCTCGTGGCCGGTCTCCACGTCCGTGAGCACGTAGTCCTTGCGGCACGACTGCGCACACGCGCCCCGGTTCGCGCTCCGCTCCGAGATCATGCCGGACATGTAGCACTGACCGGAGTAGGAGATGCAGAGCGCGCCGTGGATGAAACTCTCGAGGCCCAGCTCCGGCACGGCGCTCCGGATCGAGCGGATGTCGTCCAGCGTATTCTCGCGAGCCAGCACAACCCTGTGCACGCCCAGCTCGCGCATCAGCTGCGCGCCGGCTACGTCGTGCACGGTGGTCTGCGTCGAGCCGTGGATCTCGAGCTGCGGGTAGATCCGCTGAATCAGGCGGATCGCACCGAGATCCTGCACGATCGCCGCATCAATGCCCCGGTCAATGCATTCGCCCAGGTGCAGGAACGCATCGCGCAGCTCCGCCGGCTTGAACAGGATGTTGAACGTCAGGTAGATCCGTGCGTGGCGCGCATGGGCCAGCCGGCACGCGGCCTCGAGGTCCGCCATCGAGAGTTGCGCGCCGTCATCACGCGCATTGAAGCGCTCGGCGCCGAGGTAGACGGCGTTCGCTCCATTGGCGAGGGCGGCGCGAACGGCGTCGAGGCTGCCGGCCGGAGCCAGCAATTCGGGAATCGGTCGGGTCATGGGCGTGCCGGGAACATAGCGATCCGGCACGCCCACGCGAAGGGTCAGGAAACCGTGCGCGTCGCCTTCCTCACCATGAACACGCCTTCCTTCATGCTGGTGACGATGATCGTGCCACTGGCAAAGAACGGATAGTTGGACCACGATCCGTCGAAGCCGGCGGATTCCGCCCATGGCACCGTATCGAAGAAGCCGACTTCCTTCGGTTCGAGGCGGTTGCTGATGTCGAGGATGCGCAGCCCGCTGTTGTAGTTCGACTGGTACATCAGGTTACCGACGATGTACAGGTTGTGATCGCTGGCCGGGCTGGTGCCGAGATGTTCCTTGACGAGGACAGGATCGTCGAGGTCACGCACATCCCACACCAGGGTACGCGTGCGCGGCACTGTGCCGGAGACCTCATCACCTTCGTCATCGACATAGAAGTACTCGTGCTTGTCATCGAGCCAGCCCTGGTGCGTGTAGCCGACGTTCGGGTATGCGGCGCGCGAGATCGGGATCGGCTTCGTTTTGTCTGTGACATCGGAGATCGAAACCGCCATTTCATTCGAGCCAAGGCAGATCTCGCGGCCGCGGTACTTCTCGTCCGGCCCGTGATACGTCACGCACTGTGCGTCGTGGCTGTAACCGGTCCGCTGATTGCCCGTCTGCATGTCCTGGAAGCAACCGGCGAAGACGGGCTTCTTCGGCTCGCGGATGTCCATCATGTGGAGCCCGCCGCCGCAGGTTTCGCCTCCGGAATTGGAGCCCACGGCGTAGGCAAAGCCTGTGGCTTCATTGATCACGATATTGTGGGCGCTCGCTACGCGATCGTAGTGCGCGTCCTCCGTGAACTTTGCCGGCAGCGGGCCGGGGCTGCGGAGCCGGGTCAGATCGAAGACCTGGACACCGTGCGGGCCTGCACCGTCGGCCACAATGTACGCGTGGTCCTTGTAGACCTTGATGTCGCGCCACATGTTGGCGCGGGCGCCGGCGTGCATGGGCAGATCGCCGACGTATACAGGTCGCGAGGCATCGCTGACGTCGATGAAGGAAGTGCCATCGACGCGGCCGACGATCGCCCATTCCTTGCCGGTCTGCGGATCGGTCCAGCCCCAGACATCGTTGAGCGCGACGCCGCGAGCGCCACCGATCGCCTGCACGGGCAGGAACGACAGCAGATCGACGTCGCCGCAGCCGAACTGGTCGGCCTTGCCGCTGGCGCAATTGACGCGCCCGCCCACGATCGGATCGAGGCCCTTCGTCTCGGAGATCAGGTGCCCGGTCTCGCTCCACGCCTCACCTTGCCTCTCGAGCACGATGATCGAGCCGTACCCGAAGTCATCACCGACGGCGCCGCTGATGACAGTGCTGCCCTGCGCGTCGATGGCGCCGCCGAAACCGTCGCCGGTTGTCAGGCGCTGGCTGGTGAGCGAGCCGGCGTGGGCCCACTGGCCATCGGCGCCGCGCGCGAGCCGGAAGATGCGGCCCGCTTCAATGCCCGGTGCGCCCAGCCACACCTCTTCGCCCACGACGCGCATGGCGGACGCGAACGAACCCGTTTGCGGCGTGCCCGGCGGCGGCGCGACCTTGCCCGCCAGCGTCCAGCCTGTGGCGCCGTCCGGCCGGTAGGTGTAGGCGGCGCCGACGAACTGGTCCGCGCCCGGCGCTCCGATAACGATCGTGTTAGCGGCAATCGCAATCGAAGAACCGAACTGCTGGTTGGGCATCGTGTCCGGCGGTGCGATGCGTGCGGATTCCTGCCAGCGGCCGTCCGCCGCGCGGCGGAAGACGTAGGCTGCGCCGCGCCCTCTGTCCCTGGTGCTGGCGCCGATCGCGATCTGGTCCCCCGCAATGGCGATCGAGGAGCCGAACCAGTTGGCGGCCGTGCCGTCGCTCGGCGTGAGTTTGGCCGTCTCGCGCCAGGCGTTGCCCTGCTTCTCGAAGACGTAGACGGCGCCGCGGCTCGAGTCGGCCGCCCAGTCCGCCATCAGGACCGTGCGACCGTCGGTCGCGGCCATGCGGCCGAAGGAGTTCTCCGGCTTTGCATCGCTCGGCACCATGGCCTGCGATTCGCGCCAGCTACCATCGGCCGCTCGCTGGAACACGTAGAGCGCGCCGGACTCCCGCGAGATGGTGGAGCCGACCAGCAAGTCGCCGTGCGCGACGGCGAGCGCGCGCCCGAAATGGTCGTTGTTGGTCGCGTCCGAAGCCTGGAGCCGCGCCGTTTCCGCCCAGCGACCGGCCGCGTCCTTGCGGTAGACATAGACGTACCCAGGCCGGTTCGCGTAGAGCGATTCGCCGACCAGCAGCTCGTTGCCATTGACGAGCACGGTCTGGCCAAAGCCCTGCGCGGCGACCAGCCCAGGCGAAACCGCGAGAGCGGCGGCGGCTGCAAGCGTGCCGTGAAGTAGTTTCATGGTCCAACCTCGTCGAGGAGAAGATCAGAGTCGAACATTGGACACGTGCGCCATCCCGAAAGTTGGCCGCAAGAGCCGTGGGCTCGATCGACACGATGCCGGGATGAAACGACGGCTGCCAGCGGGGTCGGGGCGATTGCGGGCTGCCGCCCTGCCACCCACGTTCGTGGCCCCCGGGTCCCCGGACAGGAGCTACTACGGCCGCATGGCGTGGCTGGATTCGTTCTTCGATTCGTTCCACCGGCATCGGCCGGTCGATGCCACGTTCTTTGGCATTCACGAAAACGACCATCGACTGCCGGACCTTTCCGAGGACGGCGCCGGCGATCAGCTGGCAGAGATGCGGGCCCTGCTCGAGGCCGCCCCCGCGGACCGCGCTGCGCGCCCGGCAGCTTTTGCGCGGGACCCTGCGGCGCTTCCCGTTGGCGCTCCCCTGACCGCCGAGGCGATCGATACGCGACTGGCGCGCGGCTTCCTGCGCATCCAGATCGCTGAAGTCGAATCGGATCGCTTCTGGCGCGGCAACCCGTGCGTGTACACGGGCGAAGCCGTCTTCGGCGCGATGTCGCTGTTCCTGTCGGACCACGCACCATTCGGTGAACGCGTCGAGGCGGCCACGGAGCGGCTGGCGCGCGTCGCGGATCTGCTGGCGCAGGGCCGCGCGAACGTGCGGCGGTCGCGTCCGGCGTGGACGGAGCGCGCGCTTCGCGAGTGTGAGGGCGCCCGCCTGTTCCTCACGGAAGGCATCGACCTCCTGCGCCGCGGCCAGGGTGCGGCCGGCGAGCGGCTCGCGCGCGCGGGGGCGCACGCGGCGGCCGCCTTTGCCGAGTTCCGGCATTACCTCGAAACGGAGCTGCGGCGGCGCTCCGATCTCGAGTACGGCTGCGGCGAGGAAATGCTCGAGCTGTTTCTGCGCGACGGGCATTTCCTGGAGCAGGGCGCGAACACGATTCTGCAGGAAGCGCAGTCCCGACTGGCCGATTGGCAGAGCGACCTCGAGCGCCGAGCCGGTGCGCTGGGCGGCCGCGACCGCTCCGACGTACTGGACCGTCTGGCCTCGCTGCACCCGCCGGCCGAACACTTCCACGCCCGCTTCCAGGAGACGTGGACCGCAATGCGCACGGCCGCCGAGTCGCACGAGCTGCTCAGCTGGCCGGAGTTCCCGATCCGCTTCGTGCCGCAGCCCGCCTGGGCGCGTGCGGCAGCGCCGCACCTGTACTTCCTGCCCTATCGCGCTCCCGCAGCCTTCCGGCGCCCTCCGGTCCACTCGCTTCTTGTCCCGCCGCTCGACGCGGCGCAATCTCCGTCCGCGCAGGAGGCCGTGCTTCGCGCCAATAATGACAGCGTCATCAAGCTGAACTACATCATTCATCACGCGGGCATCGGCCACCACGTGCAGAACTGGCATGCGTACCGGTCGGCTTCGCGGATCGGCCGGGTTGCGGCCGTCGACTGCGCACTCCGCATCGCGATGTTCTGCGGCGGCACCATGGCCGAAGGCTGGGCCTGCTACGCTACGGATCTGATGGCGGAGATCGGCGCGTTTACGCCGCTCGAGGAATTCGCGCACGCGCTGACGAATCTGCGCATGTGCGCAAGGGCGATCGTCGATGTGAAGCTACACACGCACGATTTCACATTCGATGAGGCCATCACGTACTACGAAACGACGGTAGGGATGTCGCACGACGCGGCGACGGCTGAAGCCGTGAAGAACAGCATGTTCCCTGGAACCGCGCTCATGTACTTCGTGGGAACCGAGGCGATCCACGCGCTGCGGCGGGAAATGCGCGCGCTCCGCGGTGATCGGTTCAGCCTGCGCGCGTTCCATGACGAGTTCCTGTCCTGGGGCTCGATTCCCGTGCGCCTGATCGGGGATGCGATGCGGCGAGGCGCACAGCGTGCTGAGTGAGGCGACGTATGCGCTGGGACTTCGCACGAGCGAAGCGTTGCCGGGCGTGAGCGCGCACGACCGTGCGGAGAGCGGCGGGCCGAGCCTCGTGTCCGGCTGGCCTGGCAGGGCGTGCCGGCGGCGCGCCGGGTTCCTGACGCATCTCTACGGCTGCATGCATTCCCCGCGCACCGTGGGCATGTTCGAATGATACGGAGACGATGCTGCGTGTTGCTGCTGGGCCTGACGCTGGGCTGCGGCGCGGGCGACTCCGCGAACGAGGCGGGAGCGGGCTCGCCTCGGCGGATCCTGCGTATTGCGTACGACCGCGAGATCGATGTGCTGAATCCATTCACCAGCCAGAACCTCGTGGACATCACGTTCAGCATGGTGGAAGGCCTGGTCACGACGAACGAGCACAACACGTACATCCCGATGCTCGCGACCGTGATCCCGACAGAATCGAACGGCCTCGTCGCGCACAATGAAGATGGCACGGTCGACATGACCTGGCCGCTTCAGCCGAACGTGCGCTGGCATGACGGCCAGCCGTTCAGCAGTCGCGACGTGTGCTTCACCTGGCGGTTCGTCACGAGTGAGGCTTCGCAGACGTACAATCGCGACCAGTACCTGGGCATCATCGACTGCCGCATGCCGGCGCCGGACACCGTGGTGTTCCGCTGGAACGGCGTGTACGGCTATTACGCCGGCCTGTTCGAGGCCGTGCTGCCGGAGCACGTGCTCGGTGCGATGAGCACGGAAGAGATCGTGAACCACACGCCATACAACCGCGGTCCGGCCACCGTTGGCACCGGTCCGTTCAGGTTCGCGGAATGGAAGACGGGCGAATACATCCGCGTCGTTCGCAATGACGCGTACTGGCGCGGTGCGGCGTATCCGTCGATCGACGAAATCGTCTGGTCGTTCATACCGGATACGAATACTCGGCTGAACGCGATCAAGGCGGGTCGTCATGACTGGGCGCGCCTGCTGCCGACGCAGATCGCGGAAGTGTCCACTCTGCCGGAATATGAGACGCACCTGGTCAGCTCGAACTCGTTCATGCATTTCGACATGAACGTGAAATCCGCGCGCGGTCAGGCGCTGTTCGGCGATGTGCGCGTGCGCAAGGCGCTGTTCCACGCGATCGACCGGGCCGCGATCGCGGAGCAGCTGATGCAGGGCACGGTCACCATCGCGCACTCGCCGGTGAATCCGAGCAGCCCGTACCACAACGCGGGTGTGGTCCGTTACGAGTACGATCCCGCGCGGACCATGCGCATGCTGGACGAGGCTGGCTGGCGTACCGCCGCGGATGGTGTGCGTGCGAAGGAGGGCCTGCGCTTCGCGTTCACGATGATCAACCGGGCCGGCGTCGCCGATCGCATCGCGATAGCGCAGGTGATCCAGGCGCAGCTGAAGAACGTGGGCATCGAGGTCGCCTTCGAGACGCTGGAAAGCGCGGCCTGGACGCAGCGCTGGCGGAGCGGCGAGTGGGAGGCCATCGTCAGCGCGTGGTTCCTGCCGGCGGACCCGAGCCTGACCGGCCTCTATGCGTGTGACGGCCCCAACAACATGACAGGTCTCTGCGATCCGGCGCTCGATGAAGCGCTGCGTGCTTCGGACCGCGTGCTGTCGTTCGAGCAGCGGAAGCCGCTGCTCGATGACGCGCAGCGGCGCCTGGCCGAGGCGGCGTTCGCGCTGCCCATCTACTACAACGTCATTCCCGAAATCGTGAGCCGGCGCGTCGAGAACTATCGCGGCAGCGGCACCAATTTCGGCAGCTTCTGGAACCTCTACGAGTGGACGCTCCGTGAGTAGCCGCTGATGCAGGCGTACGTGGCGCGGCGGCTGGTGCAGATGATCCCGCTGCTGTTCGGGATCAGCGTCATCCTGTTTGCCGTGATCCAGGCGGCGCCGGGCGGCCCGGAGGGTGCGCTGCTGGAGACGGGCCGGTTCATCGACCCGCAGGTCATCGAGTCGTATCGCCGGAGGCTGGGCGTCGATCAGCCAGTCCCCGTGCAATACGCGCGCTGGCTCTCGGCGGCCGTCACCGGCGATCTGGGCACCAGCTTTTCGACAACGCGGCCGGTCGTGGCGATGATCCTGGAGCGGCTGCCCGCAACGCTCGAGCTGATGGCAACGGCGTTCGGGATCGCCGCGCTGTTTGCCGTCGCGCTCGGCATCTTCAGCGCGGTCCGGCAGCACACCTTCCTCGATACGCTCACGACAGCCGTCTCGTTCACCGGCATTGCGATGCCGGTCTTCTGGTTCGCACTCCTCCTGCAGCTCGTGTTCGCCGTGCGGCTCGGCTGGCTGCCCGTGTCCGGCACGGAGACTGTCGGCGACACGTCCGTCGGCGATCATCTGCTGCACCTCGTACTGCCGGCCGTTGTGCTCTCCGTACGCTACGTGGCCGGCTGGTCGCGCTACCTGCGCGCCAGTCTGATCGGCCAGCTTCGCGCCGACTATGTGCGCACGGCCCGGGCCAAAGGCGTGCCCGAACGCCGCGTCATTGGCGTGCACGCGCTCCGCAATGCGCTGATCCCCATGATCTCGATCATGGCCCTCAACCTCGCCGACCTGTTCTCCGGCGCGGTCATCACGGAGACGATCTTCGCCTGGCCCGGTATGGGCCGGCTCTTCGTGCAGGCCATGTTCGCACGTGACTACCCGCTGCTCATGGGCATCCTGCTGTTCGGCTCCGTCATGGTGCTCGTGCTGAATCTGCTGGCGGATCTCGCCTACGCGTGGCTCGATCCACGTATCCGCCATGACTGACCGGGCTTTCGCCGGCCGCGCCGGATCGGGCGCCGCGTCCGCGCCGGCACTGCGCCGGCTGCGCCACCACCGGCCGGCGCTCGTGTCCGTGGCCGTGCTCGCTCTCATGTCCGCGTTGTGCATGGCGGCGCCACTCGTTGCGCCTTACGCCTTCGATGCCATCGACCTGTCGAGCATTCGCCAGCCGCCGTCCGTTTCGCACTGGATGGGCACGGATGACCTGGGCCGCGATCTCTTCACACGCGTGCTCTATGGCGGGCGCGTTTCGCTGGCTATCGGACTCGTGGCCGCACTCGTCGCCACCGTACTTGGCGCGTGCGTCGGCCTTGTCGCCGGTTATCATGGCGGACGGATCGACAACCTGCTGATGCGCACGGCCGACGCCGCCTACGCGATTCCCACACTGCCGCTGCTCATCGTACTCAGCTCGTACGTGAATGGCGTGGCGCTGGCGCTGCCGCTGATCATCGGGTTGCTCAGCTGGATGGCGACGGCGCGTGTCGTGCGCGGCGAAGTGCTGTCGCTGAAGACAATGCCCTGGGTCGAAGCCGCCCGGAGCATCGGCGCAACGAACACTCGCATCCTGGTCCGGCACATTCTGCCCAATGCGATGGGCCCGCTCGTGGTCGGCGCCACGCTGGCGGTGGGTAACGCGATCGTGCTCGAGTCATCGCTCAGCTTCCTCGGGCTGGGCGTGCAACCGCCCACGCCCACCTGGGGCAACATGCTGCAGGACGCGCAGACCACAATGGCGACCAAGCCGTGGCTCACCATCTTTCCCGGACTCGCCATCCTGTTCGCGGTCCTGTCCATCAACTTCCTGGGCGACGGGCTGCAGGACGCGCTCGATCCCAGGGCCACAATCAAGCCACGACCATGAGAGACAGACTGCGCGTCGGTGTGATCGGCGCGGGCCGCTGGTCCGCGGCGGCGCACCTGCCCGGTTTCCAGCGATCGCCGCTCTCCGAGCTGGCCGTCCTCTGCGACCTCGACCGCGATCTCGCAGAAGCGCGCGCCCGCCAGTTCGGCGTTCCTGATGTCGAGACGGACTTCGAGAACGTGCTCGGAAGGAAGGACATCGATGTCATCGACATCGTTACACGCAGCGACCACGAGCCGCTCGTCTTCGCGGCGCTCGAGGCCGGCAAGCACTGCCTGGTCGAGAAGCCGGTGTGCCACGATTTCCGCGATGTCTGGCGCGCGCACGCACTCGCCGAATCGAAAGGCCTCAAGACCAAGGTCGGGCTGACGTTCCGCTACGCGCCCGCCGTCCTGTACATGTTCGACCTGATCCGTGACGGGTTCATCGGCCAGCCGTTCATCTTCAACGGTTACGAACAGAACTCGCAGTGGCTGGACCCGGACAATCCCATGGACAAGCGCATCCACAAGGTGAGTCCGACCAGCGATTCGCAGTGGGGAGCGGACCTGACGCGCGAGGGCATTACCGTATCATCCCTCGAGGGCTACGGCGCGCCCACGATCGATATCGGGCTCGAGTGCGTGGGCGCCGGCCTCACCCGCGTTGTCGGCGTCCTCGCGAATATGGTGCCGTACCGCCGCCGCACGAACCTGGACACCGAGCGCGAGCGCATCAACATCGATGATGCCGACATGTTCATCGCGGAAGCGGAGAACGGCGCACTGTTCTCGATGCAGTCGAGCTACGTGACGGTGGGCAACTATCCGGGCATCGAAGCGCGCATCTTCGGCTCGGCGGGCGCGATTCGCGTGCGGCTGGTCGAGGAGTTCGGTGTGATCCAGACGATCCACACGGCGCGGCCGGACGCCGTCGAGTTCGTCGAGCAGAAGATTCCGGATCGGTACTTCCCGCCCGGCTACCAGCCGGGCGATGCGTGGAGCACCGCCTTCTATGGCAATCTCGTACACAACTTCTGCCACGAGATCGTAGCTGGCGGCCCCGCCAATCAGGGCAACTTCGCGCAATCGGCGCGCGTGCAGGAGATCATCAACGCCGTCACGCTGTCGCACCGGAGCCGGGCGTGGGTCGACTTGCCGCTGGGCGAGGGAACGGACATGAGGAGATAGGGTGATCTGAACGGCGATCTATGGCGATGGCCAGTGGATCCCTGGCTCGAGATCGGCCGCGTCCGCACGACCGCGTCAGTCGATGGGCACGAGGTTGGCCAGGATCTGCTCGCGGTGCGGCTCGAGGAACGGCGGCAGTACAACCTTCTCGCCGAGTGTGGCGGCGTCTTCATCCACACCGAAGCCGGGTCCATCGGACGCGATCTCGAAAAGGACGCCGTTCGGCTCACGGAAATAGAGGCTCCGGAAATAGTAGCGGTCGACCTTGCCGCTGTTGGGTATGCGAAGCGCATTCAGCCGCTCGGCCCAGGTATCGTATTCCTCGAACGTCGGCGTGCGGAACGCGACGTGATGCACGCCGCCTGCGCCGAGCCGCGCGGCCGGCGAATCGGGTTGAACGGCGACGTGCAGCTCGGCGTGCGGGCCACCCTTGCCCATCTCGTAGACGTGTACCCGGTCCTTCGCATTCTCCGGATGCGCGTAGTCCCGTACCTGGCGGAGCTGCATCACGCGCGTCAGCACGGCATCGGTGGGCGCAAGCTCGGGAACGCTCATGACGATGGGGCCGAGGCCGCGGATCTGGTGCTCGGGCGGCACGGGGCTCCGGTTCCACGGGCGGGCTTCGTCGCCCAGCCCGCCGTCATCGATCAACGCCAGCCGCTGGCCTTCCGGATCCTCGAAATCCAGCGTGCGCCGGCCATCGCGCTCGCTGACACCAGCGTTAGCAACGCCCAGTTCGGCCAGGCGCGCTGCCCACCAATCGAGCGCAGCCGCGCCCCGGACGCGCAGGTGCGTGCGCGTCAGTGAATGCGTGCCGCGCCGCTCGCGCGGCATCTTCCAGTCGAAGAACGTGAGGTCCGTTCCCGGCGAGCCCACCGCGTCCGCGTAGAACAGGTGGTACGCGCTGACGTCGTCCTGGTTGACGCTCCGCTTGACCAGTCGCATGCCGAGCACGCGCGTGTAGAAACGGTAGTTTTCCTTGACGCTGGCCGTGACGGCCGTCAGGTGATGAATTCCGGTGAGCTGCATGCAGGAAGAACCCGCATCGGGCGTGGACGGTTCCCGGGCCTCCGCGTCCGCCTCGGGTCAACGGTTCAGCCAGTACGCCACCTTGATGAGGAACGTATTCGCAGGGTGCAGCTCGAAGAGGTCGCGATAGTCGCCGTGCCAGGGCTGGTCCAGGTGCTGATTCACGCGTGCCTGGCGGCCGTGCGCCCAGACCAGGAACAGCGTCGAGCCTGGCCGGTACTCCCAGCGCAGTACGGCGTTGGTGCGCAGCTGGCTCGAGGTGAACGCCAGCGCCGGCCCGGGCGGCGGCGCGTACGGCTGGAATCGGTCGTCGTACGACTCCGCATCCGGCGTCGCGCTCAGTTCGCGGATCTGCGAGTAGCGGCCCTTGCTGACAAACGGCTCGCCATAGAACTCGAACGTCAGATCCGGTGACGCCGTGTAGTTGATGCGCGTGCTCATCGAGAGCGTGCGCTGCTCCAGTCGCGCAAAACTGTAGTGCGTCACACCCGCACTGTCCGTGAAGTTGCCGAACCACTGCGTCTGGTTGTGGTCTCTCGCCGCGCGAGCCCCCAGCGAAACCTGGAACCGCGTCGAGAAACGCAGCGTCAGCGACGGGTTCAGCGACGTGCTCTGCGTCTGACCCTCATCCGTGTAGGACAGGTTCACCCACATCGACGGCACCAGCATGCGGCGGCTGTCGCCGTTCACGCCGAACCACGGAAAGAAACCGGGCGACTGGCGCATCGCCGGCCCGCCGCGCGTGCAGCGGTCGCAGAACACCGTGCCCATGCGCCCGAACGTTCCCCCCGCGTGCAGGTTCCAGTTGTTGTGCAGTCCCGTGTGACCATTGACGTTCCATGCGTTCTCGAGCCGCAGCCCGGATGTCGTCCAGGTTTCCCAGTGGTTGGCATTGAGCTGCGCCCAGCGATAGAACCAGCGCGGGCTCTGGAAGCTGAGCGCGGCCCACGTGCTCCAGTCCTGGATGTCGGCACGGCGGAGGAAGCCCAGATCGTTCGGCTCGAAGCCGGCGGACTGGCGGACCAGGCTGGTCTCGAAGCGGGTGATGCCGCCGCCATACTTGCCGAACTTGAGGTGCTGTGCGTGGCCGGAGAGCGAGGTACGCGTGGAATCTATGTCGAGATCGTCACCCGGCTGCTGATAGTAGTGGACGGCGCTCCGCTGCGTGCCGGTGATCGCCGCGCGACTACCTGCCACATGGGACGTGGTGAACGAGCCGGCCACTTCGTAGTTGGCATTGCCGAAGCGGTTGCGGAAGCTCAGTCCGGTGACGTAGGCGCTGCGGTGCAGCACGGGGCGAGTCCAGTCATCCAGGTCGCGATGCACGGCTGTGGCGATCAGGCCCACACCGGCCTCGCCGTTTCGCAGGTCCTGCTGCGCGCGCAGCACGGCATAGTTGGCGCGGGGCTCGACGCTTCGAGTCTCGCGACCATCGACGTGCTGCGTGACGGCGTCAAGCACGCCGAACGAGAAGCCGCCGGGCGTACGGCCTGTGAGCTTGAGCGCGCCGGCAATCGGCGTGGCTGTCGGCGTCCGCGCATTGCCGTGAACGCCCAGCAGTGTGGGCGCGCGACCAATGCGGCGGGAGTAGAAAAGGCCCTCATTGGTCTGGCAGTCGACAACGATGTAGCAGTTGAGCGCGAACCGGTAGAAGCCGGTGCCTTCGACGAAGAACGGCCGGCGCTCCTCGAGAAATGTTTCGAAGGCGGTAAGGTTGAGAACGGCTGGATCCGCCTCGACCTGTCCGAAATCCGGATTCACAGTGGCATCGAGCCTGACGTTCGGCGTGATGCCGAGCTTGAGGTCTGCGCCCGCCGAAAACTTCTGGACGCGTTCGAAACCGCCGGCATCGATGGCGCGCGGCTCGTTGCGGGTCAGCGTGTACGGCGTGAATTCGATGGGCCGGCCGGAATCGATGCCGCTCAACCCCTCGAGCTGACCCAGCTGTGAAATGACGCCGGCGCGTGTGCGCACGAATTCCGGCCACGAAACACGCTCGGTGTAGCGTTCGATCTCACGCACGACGCCGAACCCGAACGTGTGGCGATCCGCCCGCGCAAAGCGCAGCTGCGAGAGCGGGATCCGGAACTCCGCCGTCCAGCCCAGCGAATCGACGAGCGTCGCTACGTCCCAGACGCCGTTCCAGGATGCGTCCTCCTGCGTGTCATTGTAAATCGCAAAATCCCGCTTCACGCCTGCCGGATTCACGGCGAACCGGAAACCGCTGCGCCGGTCATTGTAGGAATCGATGGTGATGATCAGCCAGTCGGAGGGCCCGCGCACATCGCGCCGCGTGAGCGCGCGCATGATGCTGTCCGGGCTCGAATCGTACGCGCGCACGAAGACGTACAGCTCCCGCTCCGAATGCGCCACCTGGAACTCCGTTCGAAGGGAAGGATCGCTCGAGGGCCTCGGCTCGAATTGCCGGAACTCCGTGGTCACTGGCGCTGCGCGCCAGAACGGTTCCGCGTTCCGGCCATCCAGCAGGACCGGCGCAGTCGCGCGCACGGCCAGCGCGATGCGGCGTGGCGCCGCGCCTCCGTCAACACGTGGATCCTGCAGCGCGTGTACAGTCGCGGGAACGAACAGCGCACACAGCCCGGCCTGCAAGGCAAGACTCCGAATCATCGACGGACCCCCTCCGTGCGTTTTAGCGTTGGACAGAGCCAGTCACGAGAGGGTTGTCCCATCGATGTGCGCGCGATCGTTGCGAACGCATGAGGCGTGGCCGCTCCCGCTTGTCTTTCGCGCGCGAACTGCAGCCTGCCGGACGTGAACGTCAACGGCCGGACACAACGCTGGCGGCACTCGAGCTGTCTAAATGGGGTTCCGTGCGTCACGCAGTGTGACCGCCGCAGTCAACCGAACGATCAAAGCGTGAACAGATCCCGAAGCGGGAGCCGGAATCCGGGAAGTACATCACCACCGTCGAGAACACCCTCCGCCGCCACGGTGAACGATGAGGACGCATCATGCACGTTCACTGTTCTCGATTCCGGATCCACAACCCACACCACGCGCGTGCCCGCATCGAGATATTCCTGCACTTTCTCGCGCACCGCAGCGGGCCGATCGTGTGGTGATAGAATCTCGACGGCCAGGTCCGGCGCCACACGCCAGAAACTGCCCGCGTAGCCCGTCGCCGGGATCCGCTCCCGCGCCACCCACGCCACGTCAGGACCGCGCACCGTTGGCGGTGTGTCCCGGAGTATGAAGCCCGCGTCCGTCATCGCCACGCCGAGACCTCGGCCGTGCGACCAGACCTCGAGGTGGTAGCCCAGCCGGACCTGAACCCGGCCGTGCAGAGGCATTGGCCGCGGCTCGCGAACCACATGACCACGCACCAGCTCGATGCGGTACGCATCCTCTTCCGGCATCCGCTCGAACTCCGCCAGCGTGATCGGACGCTCTGGATGCCGTTCATTCGACGTGCGGCTTGCCATCGATCGACCTCCGCAGAATCGCGCGTACGGCGCCGGCTCGGCAGCTCGATGATGGTGGGAGCCAGGTCGTGCGGCCATAGCGGAATGAGTCAGTACATCGCGCCGGACACCGGCGCGCAGGCTCACGTGAAGTGGAGGTCTGCGCCGAAGAGGATCAGCTTCAGTCTGGCGGCCAGTGCGCGGGATGCGGCGTTTTCCCACGATGTGCTGTACAACGGGCAGCAGCAGCCGCTTCCGCGAACCGCGTGTGCCCATGCCGCGGTCACGTGCGCAGCGTAGCCGCGTCCGCGAAACGCGTCGGTTGTTTCCACACCGGCCTGGTGCGCGGCTTCCGAACGGCGAACGCTGGCGCAAAGCGAAACGGCGTGCCCGGCCTGCACGACTGCGAGGAACGGCTGGCATTGGGGCACGTCGTCCAGCCAGTCGGTGAAATGGCGCTCGAGCAGCTGCGCGTTGGCCGCAGTGATGATATGGGTATCCGAAGCGAGCGTGAGTTCCTGCGGGAACCGAAAGATGGGTCCGGCCCACCTGCGCTGGATGGGCGCACTCGCGTTCAGGGGGGCTTCGAGTTTCGATGCGTCGATCGGCGCGTCCATTGCGGCCTCACGCCAGGGCTCGGCGCGGCATACGGCATCGATGGCCGTGACCAGTTTGTCATCCTGGTCGTTGCGGAAGCGCCATTCACATCCACTTGCGGTGCGCGCGAGGTAGAACCGTGGGGCCGGCCGTGCCGAGCGATCGTTGACATGGACGATCCTGCCCTGCGCGTCATGAGTAAACAGCGTGTCGATGTGGAGGCGCACCCACTCGCGATCGCTGACTGGCAGCCGCGTCACCAACCGATCACGTAGTTGTCCTTGCTCGGTGCGACGCCGCCGAACAGCACGCCACGCAGGGCATCGATCATGATCATCTTGACGGCGCCGGCGCCCGAAGGCGCCTGGCGGTACGGCTGCTGGAGCGCGCCCACGTCGAGGACGTGCCCGCGTGCGGCGAGGGACGGGCCGATGCGGTCGGCGAGCACTTGCGGCAGCGACAGCTGGTTGGCCGCGCGCTGCGGATAGTTGGAGCCGGCAAAGCTGGATGTCGTGAGGGTGGGCGCTTCGACAGCCTGCTGCACGTTCATCCCGAATTCGACGACATTGAGAAACGCCTGCATCATGGCCTGCGGCTGGTTGTCTCCGCCGGGCGTATTGAAGGCGAGGAACGGCCGGCCGTCCTTCAGGACGATCGCCGGATTGATGGTGTGACGCGGCCGCTTGCGCGGCACGAGCACGTTGACGTCGCCTTCCTCGAGGCTGAAATACGGCATGCGGTTGTTGAGCACGAAGCCGAGGCCTTCTACGACCATGCCGCTGCCGAAGCCGCCGTTCACGCTGTGCGTCACGGACACCACGTTGCCTTCCGCATCCGCAATCGCGAACGACGACGTCTCGCCGTCGGGCGGTGTTGTCAACGGGACGGCCGCGCTTGCGGGCGCCGGCACCGGCCGTGCGGCCGCGTATTGGATCGCTTCGCCCTGTAGCAGCGCGACGCCTCGCCGGGGATCGCCGGGCGGTGCGACGCCTTCGATGGCGCGGTCCATGCGAATCAGGCGGCGGCGTGCTGTCGCATAATCCTTCGAAAGCAGTCCCGCGACGGGCATGTCCTTCACGAAGCGCGGGTCGCCGATGTATCGATTGCGATCGGCGAACGCGAGCTTCAGCGCTTCGGTCACGACGTGAGCATAGTCTGCGCTGTTCTGGCCCATTGCACGAAGGTCGAAGCCTTCGAGGATGTTGAGCGCGATGAGCATGACGATGCCCTGCGAGTTGGGCGCGCTCTGGTAGACGTCGAGGCCGCGGTACGTCGTCCGGATCGGCGCCGCTTCTTCGGCTTCGATGGCGGCGAGGTCCGCGGCGCGGATGAGGCCGCCCTGCTGCGTGTAGAACTGGTCGATGGTCCGCGCAATCGAGCCCTTGTAGAACGCGGCGGCGCCTTCGCGCGCGATGGTCTGCAACGTGCGGCCGAGATCCTTCTGCACGAACAGGTCGCCCGGATCGAAGGCCTTGCCGTCCTTCAGCAAACCGCGCGAGCTGGGATACTTCGACACCTTCGTGAGATTCGATGCGTGGTTGCCTGCGGCCCAGAACGTGAGCGGGTGGCCGTTCGTTGCGGCGTCGATCGCGGGTTGCAGCACCTGCGCGTACGTCTTCGTGCCCCAGGTCCGCAGCGCGAGGTCGAAACCGGCGACTGCGCCGGGCACCGAGCTCGCCAGCGGCCCCGCGTCCGGGATGCCGCCGGCCTGCACATACTTCTCGCGTGTGGCCAGCGCCGGGGCGAAACCCGTGCCGTTGATGAACACGACACGCTTTTCCCTTGCCAGCCAGATGAGAATGAAGGCGTCACCGCCAATGCCTGCCTGGTGATGCTCGACGACCGTGGTCATGTAGAAGGCCGCGACAGCGGCATCGATGGCGTTGCCGCCGGCCATGAGCACGTGTTGCGCAGCCTGCGCCTCGAGCGGGTGCTCGGCAGCGACCATGGCCTTCGTGCCCATGACGACGGTTCGCCAGAAGGGCCGCTCCGCCGGATTCGTGTCCTGCGCTGTGGCGGCCGAAGCCTCGAGCGCCAGGAGCGACAGCAGCATCACGGTCGTCTTCATGCGGCAGCCTTTCGCAGTCCGGCCGGGCCGGTGGCCGTTGTCGGGATGCGGCGAGCGTTTCAGCGCCCGGGCCAGACCACGCCCTGGTTGGCGGTCGTGACTCGGCCCACGCCCTTGAACACGAACTTCTGGACGCGCCTGCCTTCGTACGTCTCGGTTGTGTAGATGTTGCCGCGCGAGTCCGTCGCAATGCTGTGCACGGCGAAGAACTGGCCGGGCTGGCGGCCGCCATCGCCAAAACTGGTGAGTACCGTCAGCGACTGCCGGTCCATCACATAGACCTTCATGTTCTTGCCGTCCGCGAGGTACATGTACTTCTGCTGCGGATCACGCGAGAACGCGACATCCCACGTCGAGCCATCGCCCAGCGTGCGTGGCGCGATCTGCACTTCCTTCACGAACGTGCCATCCTTGCGGAATACTTGCAGCCGGTTGTTCGGCCGGTCGCACACGTAGACCAGCCCGTCATTGCTCGGGTCCGCACAGTGCACGGGAGTGCGAAAATGCCGGACCAGCGGCGCGTCCGGGTTGTACGCGCTCATGGTCGTGTCCTTGGGCGGATTGCCGTACGCGCCCCAGAAGCGCTTGATGCGGCCGTTGTCCATGTCGAGCACGGCAACGCGCTTGTTGCCGTAGCCATCGGCAATGTACGCCTCATTGGCTGCGGCATCGAAAGCGATCTTGGCGACGCGACCGAAATGCTCGAGCGAGTTGCTGTTGGGTTGGGAGCCGCGGCGAGGCTCGCCGATCTGGAGCAGGAACCTGCCGTCGTGCGTGAACTTGAGAATGTGCGAATCGGGGTTGCCGTTGCCGCCGATCCAGACATTGTCCTTGTGATCGATGGTGATGCCGTGGTTCGACTCCGGCCAGACGTAGCCTTCGCCCGGACCGCCCCATGCGTTGACCAGGTTGCCATCCGGATCGAACTCGAGCACGGGCGGCGCCGGCGCGCAGCATTCGCTGACGGGCGGGTCAGCAACGAGGCCCGCTTCGGTCTGCTGCAGCGTATTCTGCCGGTGCACGATGAAGACGTGGTCGCGGTTGTCGACGCCCACGCCGATCGTCATGCCCAGCACCCAGTGGTTGGGCAGCGGCTTGGGCCAGAGCGGATCGACCTCGAAGCGCGGCGCTTCCACCGTCTGCTGCGAAGCCGCGGCATCGAGCGCGGCCTGGCCAATGCCCAGCGCCGCGGCCAATGCGACGAATGCGCCCACCACGAGAATTCTCCGATTCCGTTTCATCGTCATCACCGCCGGGTTGGCCAGAGAACGCCGCTGTTCTGGCGAGTTACGGGCGCGATGCCCTTGAACAGGAACTTCTGCACGCGCTTGCCCTCGTACGTTTCCGTCGTGTACAGGTTGCCTCTCGAATCGGTGGCCACGCTGTGCACGGCCAGGAACTGGCCGGGCTGGCGGCCGCCGTCGCCGAAGCTGGTCAGCACGTTGAGCGACTGACGGTCGACGATGTGCACCTTCATGTTCGAGCCGTCCGCCACGTAGAGATAACGCTGTTCGGGATCGCGCGAGAACGCGATGTCCCAGACGGCGCCCTGTCCGCGCGTGCGCGGCGCGATCGTCGCTTCCTTCACGAACGTGCCGTTCTTCTGGAACACCTGGATGCGGTTGTTGCTGCGGTCGCAGACGTAGAGCATGCCATCGCGTGACAGCTCGGCGCAGGTCACGGGTGTGCCGAACTGCGGACCGACCGGCCGGCCATCCACGATCACGCGCGGGGCGGGCGAATCGGGATTGTAGGGCGGCGTCGGCGCATCGTCGGGCGCGGCGCCGTACGCGCCGAAGAATCGCGTGATCGCGCCGGTCGTCATGTCGACCACGGCTATGCGTCGATTGCGATAGCCATCCGCGACGAACGCTTCGCGCGTGCTCGCATCGAACGAGACGCTGGCCGCGCCTCCGAATTGTGCGGTGCTGCGGCTGTCCGGCGGCACCACGGGCGGCGGCTGGGCCGCAGCTCCTCGCCCTCCGCCACGGCCGCCTCGACCGCCACCCGCCGTGTCGCCGGCGGCGCTGCCCTGGCTGGGCGCCGGTGGCGGGGGCGGCGCCACGCGGCCGATCTGCTGCAGGAACCGGCCGTCGGCGGAGAACTTGAGCATGTGTGTATCGGTCCCGGCGCTGCCACCGATCCAGATATTTCCCTGCGGGTCGATGGCAATGCCATGATTGGCCGATGGCCACGCGTAGCCGTTGCCGGGCCCGCCCCATTGCCGGACCAGGTTGCCATCCGGGTCGAATTCGAGCACGGCGGGTGCCGGCCGGCAGCATTCGCCGGTGGGCGGATCCGAGGCTGCGCCGATTTCGGTGCGGGCGTTGAAGCTGTTAGTGAGGTGCACGACGAAGACGTGGTCGCGCGCATCCACAGCAACACCGACGGCCGAGCCGAGCAGCCAGTGGTTGGGCATGGGCCTGGGCCAGAGCGGATCGACCTCGAACGCGGGAGCCTGCGCGGCCTGACCGGAGCCGCCTCGCAGGGCGCGGCCCGCGCCGAGTGTGACGAACAGCGCAGCCAGCAAGGCCGCGGGAATCCAGGAATGGCGCCGCATCGTCCTCTCCTTTCGGAAGCGCACCCCGTGCCGGGCGTGGTGGGAGGGCGTATACTCCGGGTCGAGTGCCGCCGTCATTCTAGACCCCGTGCGGCGAATCCGTCCAGAGTTTCAGGCGATCGGTCCGGCAGCACGCAGGAACGCAGCCATGGTGAATCACAGAGCGATGGCGTGGATCCGGCGCCGTATCGCGGCGTTCGGCCGCCGCTGGCCGGTGTACCGGCGCATTGTGCCCGCGCTCTCCGTCGTGGCGCTCTGGGCCGCGATTCCCGGTCCGGCCACGGCCATGGCAGGGCCGGCCACCCTCCGGAATGCGGCCCACGAGATCCCGGCCAGTGTCACGATTCTCGCCTTCCTGAGGCCGGAGGCGGAGCGGCTGCGCGTGGTGATGCGGGTGCCGCTCGAGTCGATCCGCGACGTGCAGTTCCCGCTGTTCGGTCCGGGCTACCTGGACATTGCGGCGATGCAGCCGCTGCTGGCGGACGCGGCCAGGCTGTGGATCGCGGATTATCTCGAGATCTTCGAAGGCAACGAGCGGCTGGAGATCGTCGAGATCGCAGGGACGCGGATCTCGCTGCCGTCGGACCGATCGTTCGACGCGTACGATGAGGCGCTGGCGCATGTACGCGGCCCCGCGCTGCCCGCCGGCACGGAGCTGCCATGGCAGCAGGCGATGCTGGATGTGCTGCTCGAGTATCGCATTGCCTCGGCCGCGTCGAAGTTCTCGATCCGGCCGGCGCTCTCGCATCTGGGCATCCGCACGTTCACGGTGCTGCACTTCATTGAAGCCGATGGCACGGATCGCACGTTCCAGTACCTGGGCGATCCGGGCCTGGTCCGGCTGGATCCGCGCTGGTACCAGGCCTCGGTGCAGTTCGTCAAGCTGGGCTTCTCGCACATTCTCGATGGCATCGACCATCTCCTCTTCGTTTTCTGTCTCGTCATCCCGTTCCGCAAGTTCCGGCCGCTGGTCGCGATCGTCACCTCGTTCACGGTGGCGCACTCGATCACACTCATCGCGTCGGCCGCGGGCATGGCGCCGAGCGCACTCTGGTTCCCGCCGCTGATCGAGACGCTGATCGCGCTGTCCATCGTATACATGGCGTTCGAGAACATCGTGGGTCCCAGGCTGGAGCGGCGCTGGCTGATCGCGTTCGCGTTCGGGCTGGTGCATGGCTTCGGCTTTTCGTTCGTGCTGCGCGATTCGCTCCAGTTCGCGGGCTCGCACGTGCCCGCATCGCTGCTCGCATTCAACGTGGGCGTCGAGCTGGGCCAGATCTTCGTGCTGATCGTAGCGATTCCCGTGCTCGAGTGGCTGTTCCGCCGCGCGGTCGCGGAACGCATGGGCACGATTCTGCTCTCTGCGCTGGTCGCGCACACCGCGTGGCACTGGATGCTCGAACGCTTCGCCTCGCTACGCGAATACGATTTCCAGTGGCCGGTCCTCGACCTCGCCTTCCTCGCCAGCGTGATGCGCGCGCTGCTGCTGCTGCTCCTGATCGCCGGCGCCGTCTATCTGCTGTACGGCTGGGCCGCCCGGTTCGCGCAGGGCAAGCCGCGCGGCGAGACATCGCAGGCCGGAGGCTGACGCGTGCGCCGCTTCTACTGGACGGTACTCGCGGGATTCGCCATACTGGCCGCTGACCCGGCGAGCGCGGATGCGCAGAGCGCGCGCCGCTCGACCCGGAGCGGCGTGTATACCGAAGCGCAGGCGGCTCGCGGCCGCGACACGTTCGCGGGCATGTGCCAGGCGTGTCACACGCCGGCGACGCACACGGGCCCGGCGTTCATGGCGTCCTGGGGTGGCCGCTCGCTCTGGGAGCTGTTCGACTATCTGGTGGCGAACATGCCGAAGAGCGACCCGGGCAGTCTCAGCCTCGAAGAGTACGCGCAGGTAGTGGCGTACGTGCTCAAGATGAATGGCATGCCGGCCGGGCCGCGTGAGCTGCCCGCGGATGAAGCCGCGCTCAAGGCCATTCGACTGGACACGACGACGGTGCGGTTCGAGCGCAACCGCTGAATGCAGCAGGTTCCCTAGGTTCACACAGCACGGAACGGACCCCAATGAACGAACGTAGCGAGTCCCGTCGCCCGCTCGGCGCGGCTGCACTGACCGTTGCGGCTCTCGGCCTGCTGCTCGCCGGCGCGCTTCGATCCCCCGCTTCGCAGGGACCCGCGCTCGTGCGCGGCAATGCGCCGGGTGAGTGGCGCTACTGGGGGGCCGACGCGTGGAGCACGCGATACTCGCCACTCGACCAGATCAATGCGGCCAATTTTGATTCATTGCAGGTCGCGTGGCAGTGGAACGCGTCGCCGTTCGGCGCCGATGAGTATTACCGCACGACGCCGCTCTATGCGAACGGCCGACTGTTCACCGTCGCGACCACGCGGCGCATTGCGGCGGCCATCGATCCGGCGAACGGCGAAACGCTCTGGATGTGGCGGCTCGATGAGGGTATCCGCTGGCAGAAGGCGCCGCGCCAGTTTGCCGGCCGCGGCCTCGCCTACTGGACTGATGGACAGGCGGAGCGCGTGATCGTCGTGACACCGGGCTATCACCTCGCTTCGCTCGATGCGAAGACGGGCGTTCCCGATCCGCGCTTCGGCAGCAATGGCGTTGTCGATCTGATGGACGGGCTCGAGCTCCCGCTCGTGCCGCTCGCCGTTGACGATTCGGGCCCGCTCATCATCAGCGATGCGGCGCCAATGCGCCGCGCGCGGCCCGGTGAGACGTGGGACCCCGTCACGAAGACCGGCGCCGATGGCACTATCGGTATCGACCCTGCGCTCGGCCAGATCGCACACAGCTCGCCCGCCATTGTCGTGAACGATGTGATCATCGTCGGCAATTCCTCGATCCACGGCTACTATCCGATCCGCGTGCGCAATCTGCCCGGCTTCATCCGCGGTTTCGATGTGCGCACGGGACGCCAGCTCTGGAAGTTCAACCTGGTGCCGCAGCCGGGTGAGTTCGGCGCCGAAACCTGGGAGAACGGCTCGAAGATCGGAACCGAAGGCGTAGGCAAGAACGATGCGTGGGCCACGTACTCCGCGGATCCGGAGCTGGGCCTGGTCTATATTCCCGTCGGCATGCCGCTCTCCGACGAGTACGGCGGCCACCGTCCGGGCAACAACCTGTTCGGCAACAGCCTGGTCGCGCTCGATGTCAAGACCGGACAGCGCCGCTGGCACTTCCAGATGGTGCACCACGACATCTGGGACTACGATACACCCATGGCACCCAACATCATGGATGCGACGATCAATGGGCAGCGCCGCCGGATCGTAGCGCAATCGACGAAGCAGGGCTGGCTCTACGTGTTCGATCGCGTAACCGGTGAGCCGATCTGGCCGATTGTCGAGCGGCCCGTGCTGCAGAGTGAAGTGCCCGGCGAAAAAACGTCGCCGACGCAGCCGATTCCAACGAAGCCGGAGCCGTATTCGCAGCAGGGACTCGAGGAAGAGGACCTGATCGATTACACGCCCGCAATCCGCGACTCCGCGCTCAAGCTGGCGCGGCAGTGCCGCATGGGCCCCTACTACATTCCGCCCTCGCCCCTGGATGGCAGCGGGCCGAGCAGGCAGCACTGCTCGTGGTACGCTCCGGGTGCCAGTGGCGGCGTCAACATCGATGGCGGCGCCGCGGCCGATCCGGAAACCGGCATGCTCTACGTCGGCTCGATCACCGGACTCAGTACAACGGAAGTCGCGAAGGATCCGTGTTCCGAGTTCCGCTACACACAGGCGCCGCACGACAGCTGCGGCCAGCTCGGCGCATTGCCACCGCCGCCCGGCTATCAGCGCGCGCCGCGTGCCGGCGGGCGTGGCGGCGGCCCGGCCACATCGATCGGCGGCGTGTCGATCCTCAAACCCAGGCAGTATGGCGGCATCACCGCATACAATATGAACACCGGTGACAAGGCGTGGTGGATACCGAACGGCGGACCCGTGCAGGTGACCAGCAATGATCCGCTGTTCGCGGGCGTGACGCTGCCGCCAACCGGGTCGCGCGGTCAGCCGCAGGTGATGAACACGCGATCGCTCGTCATCTACGGTACCGGCCGGAGCGGTGGACCGCCGAATTCGCCGCCGCGCCTGTTCGCTGCGGACAAGGCGACCGGCCGGCAGGTCGGCGCCGTGCAGATCCCCTCACGTACGAGCGCCGTTCCCATGACGTTCATGCACCAGGGCCGTCAATACATCGTATTCGCGACCGGCTCGGGTTCGAATACGTCGCTCGTCGCGCTCACGCTGCCGCGTGGCACCGCAGCGGCCGGCGGCCGGCGTGGCGGCCGCGGTGGCAGTCCCGTGCCCGGAGGACTGCAATGAACCGTACACGGCTGTCGCGACGCGAGCTGCTTCAGCTCGGCCTGGGCGCCGGCGCGGCGCTCGCACTCGCCCGCAACAGCGCGTTTGCGCAGCGCACGCTCATCACCAGGGCGATTCCCTCATCCGGCGAGCGACTGCCCGTGATCGGGCTCGGCTCCGCGCAGACGTTCAACGTCGCGCCCGGCCATCCCGACTGGGAGAACTCGCGGCAGGTCGTGCGCCTGTTCCAGGAGATCGGCGGCAAAGTCATTGACACAGCGCCGTCCTATCAGCGCTCGGAAGTGTTCCTGGGTGAGACCGTCCGCGAGTTCGGCCTCGCCGACAGGATCTTCGTCGCCACCAAGGTCAATGTGGGCAGTGCCGGCAAGGACGCGGCCGTGCAGCAGATGCAGACATCGATCGAGCGGTTCGGCAAGAAGCCGCTCGACCTGATCCAGGTCTGGAACCTGGGCGGCAGCATCCAGCGCCTGTCCGCCGCAACGCTGGGCGATCACATGGACGCGCTTCGCGAGATGAAGCAGAACGGCAGCATCCGCTATCTCGGCATCACAACGTCCCGCGATCCGCAGTACGCTGATACGGAAGCCGCCATGCAGAATCTGCCCATGGACTTCGTCCAGCTGGACTACTCGATCGGCGACCGCATCCCCGAGGAGCGGCTGCTGCCGCTGGCACGCGAGAAGGGCATTGCCGTCCTCGCTAACCGGCCGTTTACTACGGGCAACCTGTTCGCGCGCGTCCGCGGCAAGGCGCTGCCCGATTGGGCCGCCGAGTTCGACTGCACCAGC
>Ga0187892_10001549_pt1 | contig 51825 bp, 54 predicted proteins | sample MA1701073metaG_FD_139345 | JGI IMG/M metagenome (GOLD analysis project Ga0187892, IMG submission 139345) | Bio-ooze microbial communities from a basaltic lava cave in the Kipuka Kanohina Cave System on the Island of Hawaii, USA - MA170107-3 metaG ...
CTCCGCGGCCGCTCTCGAGCCCGCCGCCGCGCCACATGCCCGACGGGGTGCGGGCCCTCGACGGGGCCGGAGCGGCGCCGGGGGTCGCAGCGGAGCGCTCGGGCTCCACGCCGCGGGCCTCCGGCGGCAGCGCGGCGACGGCGGGCCGGGCCTTCGCCGGCGGCGCTGTCGTCGGCGACGGCTCCGCGGGCTCCGGCGCGGGCCGGGGTGGCGCCGGCTCCGGGGGCGCGGCGGCCGCGGGCGGCTCCGGGGCCTTGGCCGGCTCCGGCGGCGGCAGCGGGCGGGCGGTCTCCTTCGGCGCCTCCGGACGCGGCTCGGGAGCGGCGCGCGCGACCTCCGTCGGCGGCCCGGGCTTCGGCCGCTCGGGCCTCGGCTCGGCCCGGGGCGGCGGAGCCGGGCGCGGCGCGGGGGCGACGCGCAGGGCGGGCGGCGCCTTGGCGACCGCCGGGGGCGAGGGCGGCGGGGCCGGGACGGCGGGCGACGCCGGGCTGTCGGGGGTGACCGCGCGGGAGGGGTCGCCGCGGGGCGCCTTCTCGCGCGGGTCCTCGGTGATGTCGACCAGGAGGGGCTCGCCGCGCTTGACGATCAGCGGAGGCCCCATGGTCCGGGTGGTGAGCACGACGCTTAGCAGGACCACATGCAGCAGGACGGAGACGATCAGGGTGACGACCAGCGCGCGCCGCGCCGGGTCCTCCGGCCACGGGATCCGCACCCTGATCTCCACCCCCCGATTATGCCACCCCGGCCCCCGGCTTTCGCTGCGCGCCGCCGAGGGGCGCTCGGCGCGCCGACGACCAGGGCCCTGGCGACGGCTCGACCCCGTCTGTCAACGGTGGCGTCGGGGGTTGGACGGCCCCGGTCGGAGACGCGTTGCCAGATCCCGGTGGAGCCCGGCCCGGAGACCCGGCGCGAGCCCTGATGTGGTGCGAGGTTAGTCGGCCCGTGCCGGGGGTCGCCGAGTGCCAATCAGTGGCAGCCGCACTGGCACTGCGCCTGCACGTCAGCCACAGTGCCATGAATCGTCTGCGCGCGGCGTGGTCGTCGGCCGGGACGGCGGGGTTCACCCTGATGGAGACCCTCGTCGCCTCCGCCCTCATCGCCATCGGCCTCGCGGCCACGAGCCAGGGGCTCACCGTCGGCCTGCAGGGCGTGGAGGGCGGCCGCCAGCAGAGCGTCGCCGTGTTCCTCGCCGAGCAGCGCCTGGAGCAGGTCCGGGCCGCCGCCCTCGCGGAGCCGAAGCTCGCCAACGTCATCGCGGCCAACTTCCCCGCCGAGGGCTACGGCGCCATCGCCGGCGCCGCGAGGTACCGCCGGACGGTCACCCTCACGCCGTTCGTGGGCCCCGCCGGGGGGCTGCCGGCCGGCAGCCAGGGCACCCGCGTCGACGTCGCCGTGTTCTACCGGCCCGTGACGGCCCTCGGCGTCTCCACCACCGAGCGGCAGGTGCAGCTCTCGATCTTCCTCGGCAACCGATGAGCGAGCGACCGGGCGGCCGCCCCGCGCCGGGCCAGGGCGGCTTCGCGCTCGCCGAGCTCCTGGTCGTGACGGCCGTGCTCGGCCTGACGATGGCGGGGCTCCTCGGGCTCCTGACGACCGGCCAGCGGACCTACCTCTTCGCCTCCACCCTGGTCGACTCCCAGCAGAACGCCCGGGTGGCCATCGACCGGCTCGCCAAGGACATCCGCGAGGCGGGCTACCACCCGCGGCCGCCCGACACGGCGCCCGCGACCTGCCCGTCGGGCGCCGGCAACCTCTACCCGTCGGGGCCGCCGTGCTGGAGCTTCTATCCGATCACGAGCCAGAGCGCCACCGGCTTCACGCTCCAGTACGACTGGAACGGCGACGGCGCCAGCGCCGCGAGCGGCAAGGTCAACGACCCGATCCTGTGCCCGACGGGGGCCACCTGCCGCGGCGAGCGCATCATCTGGGCCTTCGCCTCGGGGAACCTGACGCGCCAGGAGATCGGCGTCAACGCGAGCGCGGTGGTGATCGCGGCCGGGCTGTCGGCGGTCAGCTTCCAGTACCTGGACGAGCTCGGCAACGTCACGACGGCGCGGGACCTCATGCGCAGCGTCCGCGTCACCCTGTCCGCCAAGAGCGACGCCTACGCCGCCGACGTGACGATGACCGACCAGATCCGGCTCCGCAACCGCTGAGCGCGGAGAGGAGATCGACCGCATGCGACGCCATCACCTGATCGCCAACGAGAGTGGGGCGGCCCTGCCGATGGCCGCCCTGATGCTGCTCATCCTGACCATGCTCACCCTGGCCGTGGGATCGCTCGGGTCGGTGGAGTCGCTGATCGCCCGCAACCTCTCCGACGGGGCCCGCGCCCGGCAGCTCGCCGAGACCGGGCTCGAGTACGCGCTGAACGCGCTGGCGAACCAGGACTTCTCCGCGATGCTCCAGGCCGGCACCACGCTGGTCCCCTCCGACACCACCCTGCCTGGCCTCACGGCCGCCCAGGGCGGCACCTTCGGCGTGACCATCCGCAACGACACGCTGAACGGGGACACCCTGCTGACGGGGGCGGCCAGCCTCGACCCCTCGGGCAGCGCCACCAGCGACACCAACGGCATCGTCATCGTCACCGCCACCGGGACCTTCAGCGGGGCCGTGCGCCGGGCGACGGCGGCCGTCCGCCGGGGCCAGCTCGGCATCAACGCGGCGGTGACGCTGCCCGGCTTCCAGGCCGACACCATCACCTACACGCCGTGCCCGAACACGCCGTGTCCCCCCAACCCGCTGCGGGACTACAGCGTCGACGGGCGGGACTGGCTCCGCACCGACGCGGCGTCCCCGAGCGGCGGGAACCCGATGAAGTTCGGCCTGGCCGTCCAGCCGGGGGTCCAGCCCAACCTCGGCATCACCTACGAGCAGAACGCCGAGAACGGCTTCGACGACTCCTACAAGCGGGCGGCGATCCAGGGCAAGCACCAGAGCACGGGCGCCCTGACCACGGGCCACGACACGATCGCGCCCGACAGCTCGCTGAACCCGACGATCATCCAGCAGTTCATGACCAACCTCGCCGCCAACCCGGCCACCCAGATCATCACGAGCACGCAGGCCTGTCAGTTCCCGTCGAGCGGCGGCCTGCACAACAAGCCCGAGGGGCTGCGCATGGCCGCCACCGGCACCGAGAACGTGGTCACGATCACGAACAACTGCGCGGGCAGCGAGCAGATCAGCCAGACGGTGAACCTGGGCACGCCGACCGCCCCCGTGCTCCTCTACTTCAAGGGCGAGTACGACCCCAACTCCAACTTCGTCGGGCTCGCCGTCGACGGCGCCAACCCGATCCAGGGCTACGGCCTCCTGGTGGTCGAGGACGCGGACCTGATCTTCTTCCAGCAGAACTTCCGCTGGGACGGAGTCGTGCTCGTCACGGGGCGCAACGTGGCCATCGGGTTCAAGGGCACCAGCAACACGGAGATCCGCGGCGCCGTCATCGGCAACGAGACCAACTCGAACGAGCCCAACAGCTACTTCGAGTTCGCCAACTTCACGACCGGATCCATGAAGCTCCGCTACGGCAAGGGCAACGTGGACATGGCGCTGCAGGGGCTCTACAACATGACGCTCGGCGTGTACCGGGAGAACTAGCGGTGGGCCGGCTCGTTCCCCTCCTGGTGGCGCTGGCGCTGGCGGGGTGCCAGGGCGGCCCCGCCCCGGCGCCGCGGGCCGAGCCCCGATCGCCCGTGGCAGCCCTCGTGGCCGAGGCCCAGGCGCGGGCCGTGCGGGGCGACTTCGCGGGCGCCGCCGACCGGTACCGCCAGGCGGCCGCGCGCGAGCCCCGCGACGTGGCCATCCGCTTCGGGCTGGGCGTCGCCTACTCGCACCTCGACCGGCGGGCCGAGGCCGTCGAGCAGCTGCGGTGGGTGGTCGAGCACGCCGACCGGGACGCCCTCGAGTACGACGAGGCGCGCCGCTGGCTCCTCGCCGTCGGCGTGAGCGTCGGCGAGCCGCCGGCCCCGGCCACGCGCGCGCCCGCGTCCAGCGCCAGCGACCTGCCCGTCGTCAAGGGCACCGCCTGGCTGACCGGCCACTCGGTGTGGCCGGGCGTCGACCCGCGGCGCCGCATGTGGCGCGGGGAGATCAGCGTGGCGGGCGCCGAGGACGCGACCCGCGGCGTGAGCCGCTCGCGCCCCTTCCGGCTCGGCCTCCCCTACGACTTCCCGGAGCTGGTCCCCGGGCGCTACCGGCTCACGGCCAGCGTCGTGACCGGGGCCAGCCACACGACGCTGTGGGACCAGACCGTGGTCGTGCCGGCCGACCAGCGCACCGAGCTCGTCCTGACCCCCGCCACCGCCCGCCTCTCCCCCGAGGACTTCCCGCCCCCGGCGTCCCGCTAGCCCCTAGAGCGCGCGGCCCACGGCCTCGGCGACGGGGCGGAGCTCCCGCATGAGCTGGGCGAAGCGCGAGGGCTTGAGCGACTGGGGGCCGTCGGACAGGGCCTCCTCGGGCCGCGGATGCACCTCGATGATGAGGCCGTCCGCGCCGCAGGCCACCGCCGCCTTGGCCATGGGGGCCACCAGGTCCCAGTGGCCCGTGCCGTGCGAGGGGTCGACCACCACCGGCAGGTGGGAGAGCTTCTTCAGCACCGGCACCGCGTTCAGGTCGAGCGTGAAGCGCGTGGTGGTCTCGAAGGTGCGGATGCCCCGCTCGCAGAGGATCACGCCGGGGTTGCCGGCGGCCAGGATGTACTCGGCCGAGAGGAGGAACTCCTGGATGCTGGTGGCCATGCCGCGCTTGAGCAGCACCGGCTTGCCGGCCTGCCCCACGCGGCGGAGCAGCGTGAAGTTCTGCACGTTGCGGGCCCCGATCTGCAGGATGTCGGCGTACTCGGCGACCAGCTCCACGCTCTCCGTCTCCAGCACCTCGGTGACCACCGGGAGCCCGGTGCGCTTCCGGGCTTCCGCCAGGTAGCGGAGCCCCTGCTCCTTCAGCCCCTGGAAGGCGTAGGGCGAGGTGCGGGGCTTGAAGGCGCCCCCGCGCAGGATCCGGGCGCCGGCCGCCCGCACGGCCTCGGCCACCTCCAGCACCTGGCCCTCGGACTCCACCGAGCAGGGCCCGGCCATGACGGCCACTGTCCGGCCCCCGATGCCGACGCCGTTGACACGCACCTCCGTCGGCTGGCCCCGCGTCTCGCGGCTCGCGAGCTTGTACGGCTGCTGGATCGGCACCACCGACTCCACCGTCTCCAGCGCCTCGAGCAGCCGGAGGTCCGCCCCGCCCCGCTCCTCGCCCACGGCCGCCACCACCGTCTTGAACTCCCCCACGATGACGTGGGGCGCATAGCCGAGCTCCCGCACCCGCGCACACACGGCGTCCACCTCGCCCTCCCCGACCCCCGACTTCAGCACGATGATCACGGGTCTCCCCCTTCCGGTTGCGGCGGGCGGACGAAACAGAAAACGCCGCGGGCCGTGGCCCGCGGCGTCGTGTCTGGCTGGCTCGCCACGGGTCGGCTCCGGTCCGCCCCCCGTGGCTCCGAGCGCTCTAGCTCATGGGAGCCGGCGGGCAGACGCAAGGAAAGTAGAAGTACGACCACCAGCCGGCCGCCTTCACGTTCCCTGCACGCCTCACGGGCAAGCTCCCCTCCCTGACGAAAGTGGGCTCGATGCTACGAGTCCGCCTCGTTCCTGTCAAGTCTTTCGTTCGTTCCTGTCGAGTCTCTCGTAGGGAGGCCGGTCGGCCCCGGCGGCGCGCCCGCGCAGCCAGCCGACGATCCGGTGCCGGTAGTAGTACAGCGGCAGCGCCACGGCCAGGCACACGGCCGTGATCAGGAACACCTTGTAGTAGTGGCCGGCGGCCGTGTTGGCCCCCTGCGCCGAGAGCACCCAGGTGCCGGGGATGCGGCCGACCCCCTGGACGAGGGTGAACACCCAGAGCGGCATGGGCGACAGCCCGAAGAGATAGCACATGATGTCCTTGGGGAGCCCCGGGATCAGGTAGATGATGAAGCACAGGATGGCGCCCTCGGCCTCGATGATGAAGCCGAGCCGGTCCCACGTCTCCTTGCTCACCACCCCCCGCACGGCATGCGCGCCCAGCCACCGCCCGACCGAGAAGGCGGCCACCGAGCCCAGCGTCAGGCCCACCGTGGAGTACACCAGCCCCAGCCACTCGCCGAAGAGGTAGCCCCCGAGGAACCCCGTGGCCTCGCCCGGGATCGGCGAGACCACCACCTGCAGGGCCTGGATGAGCATGAAGATGACGGGGGCGAGCAGCCCCCACTCCTGGAGCGTCTCCCGCAGGAACACCTTGTCGCGGTAGAGCCGGAGCACGAAGCGATAGGCGGGGGCGTCGGTGGCGACGAGCCAGACGCACACGCCGACCGCCAGCACGAGGAGCCCGGTGCCGAGCATCCATTGCTCCCGCCCCGTCAGCCGTCGCATGGGGCTCTCGGGCGGGACCCCGGCCCCTTCATGCCGGGATGGGGGCGGCGAGGGCGCCGGCCTGGCCGAAGCACCCGTAACGCGGCCACCAGCGCCGGCGGACGGACCGGCGCTGGGCGAGCGCGGCCACGGCGCCGAGGATGGCCATCGGCGCCCGCGCCGTGAGCCACTCCATGGCCGCCAGCGCGCGATAGGCGCCCGCGTGGCGATCCACGAGGCGGCGGTAGGCGCCGAGCGCCGACTCGAGCGTGCGGCGGCCGTCCAGCACCTGCTGCAGGAGCCGGCCGCACTCGCTGCCGAAGTACAGCGCGGGGCGGATTCCCTCGGCGGTGAGCGGCAGGCACTGGCCGGCCGCGTCGCCCACCGCGAACACGCGCCCGCGGGTGGCGGCGCGCGGCCGGTTCGGGAAGTAGGTGCCGTGGTAGGGGCCGGGGGGCGTCCCGTCCCGCGCCAGGTAGCGCCCGAGCGCGCCGCGCAGCCGGGACCGCCCCACGTAGGAGCCGAGCCCGATGAGCGTCGCGTCCCCGACCGGGAACACCCACCCGAGCCCCTGCGGGATCACGCCGCGGTCGATGAAGAAGCCGAGCCCCTCGCCGGTGGTGGCGGTCCGGCTCTCGAGCCCGAAGGAGTAGCCGCGACCCCGGGCGGGCGCCCCGCTCCCCACCAGCGCCGCCCGCCACCCCGAGCAGTCCACGACGACGGGCGCGGTGAAGCGTCCCGCCTCGGTGGTCACGGCGCCGTCCTGGAGGCCGAGCACCCCCGTCCGGAGGAACCGCGCCCGGGTCTGGCCGAGCAGACCCCGGCAGAAGGCGCGGTGGTCGAAGGTGCAGAAGGGGACGGCGGACAGGTCGTAGCGGACGGACCGCCCCGCCAGGTCGAGCGTGAGATGGTCGTGGACCTGGAGGACGCTGCCCGCGACCCCGAGGGCCTCCGCCACCCAGAGCGGCGTGCCGCAGGCCGAGGTCTGCAGCGCCCCGACCTCGTTCCGGTCCAGGAGGAGCACCTCGCCGCGGAGCTGGCGGGCCACGGCCAGCCCGGCGAAGCTCGCCCCGACCACGATGGCGTCGTACGCCCGCGCCGGCATCAAAGCCAGGATACTCGACGGGCCCCGGGGAAAAGTCAAACGCGCCCGGCGCGCGCGGAGCGCTCAGCCGACGACGAGGGTGGGCACGGGGCAGCGCTTGAGCGCCCCCTCGGCGACGCTGCCGAGGAGCATCCGGGCCACGCCCCCGGTACCGCGAGCGCCCACCACCAGGAGGTCCGCGTTGGCCTCGTCCACCGCGGCCAGGATCTCCTCGATGGGCACGCCCTCGCGCACCCGGGTCCGCCCGCGCCAGCCGGCCGCCCCGAGGCGCTCGGCCGCGGCCTCGACCTGCTGCTCGGCATGGCGACGCCGCGCGGCGTCCAGGCGCCGGGCCTCGTGGCTCAGCGTGGCCCGGATGCCGGCCGGCAGGAGCGCCATGGACGGCGGCCGCACCGGCTCGACGACCTGGACCACGGTGACGGGCGCTACCGGCCGCAGCCGCGCCAGGAAGGCGACGGCGCGGCGCGCGTGGGGCGAGCCGTCCACCGCGACCACCACCCTGCGATACGGCGCTCTCATGGGGCTCGGGCTCCTCCGGTCGTCGCGCCCGACATGGGATCCGGGCGGTCGCGCGGCGCGGCGCGACGTCCATGAATAGCACGGGACGTCCAAGTCCTCCAGCGTGAGCGCGAGCACCGCCGGCGAGCATGCACCCGGGACGTCCTGGGCGCGCGGCCGCGGGCCGCATCCGGGCTGGCGCCCGGCCGGTCAGCCCTTGATGTTGCCGATGGGGGTGAGCGACACCACCCGCCGCGAGAGGTCGAGGCGGTGCAGCACCTCCACCACGGCCCCGAGGTCCTTGTAGGCGAAGCCCGCCTCCTCGGCGACGCCCGCGCGCGACGCGGCGCGCACGATGATCCCTCGGCCCTGCATGTCCTTGATGAGCTGCTCCCCCCGGATCTGGCGCTTGGCCTGGGCCCGCGACATGGTCCGGCCGGCCCCGTGCGCCGTCGAGCCCCAGGTCTCGGCCATGGCGTGGGCCGTCCCCGTGAGCAAGGCCGAGCCCGTCTCCATGGAGCCGCCGATGATCACGGGCTGCCCCACCTCGCGGTAGGGCGCCGGCACGTCGGGGGCGCCCGGGCCGAAGGCGCGCGTGGCGCCCTTGCGATGGACCACCAGGTCCACGGCGGCGCCGCCCACCTGGTGGCGCTCCAGCTTGGCCGTGTTGTGGCAGACGTCGTAGACCACCGACAGCCCGAGGGCCTCGGGGTCGCGGCCGAACACCTCCCCGAACACCTCGCGCACCCGGTGGGTGATGACCTGGCGGTTGGCGAAGGCCGTGTTGGCGGCGGCGTTCATGGCGCCGAAGTACGCCTGTCCCTCGGCCGACCGGAACGGGGCGCACGCCAGCTCGCGGTCCCGCACCCGGATGCCGTGGCGCGGCATGGCCTGGTCGAAGGCGCGGAGGTAGTCGGTGCCGATCTGGTGCCCGAACCCCCGCGATCCGCAGTGCAGCATCACCAGCACCTGGCCCGGCCCCTCGATCCCCATGGCCCGGGCGGCGCGGGCGTCGTGGATCGCGCCGGGCCGCACCACCTGGATCTCCAGATAGTGGTTGCCGGACCCGAGCGTGCCGAGCTGGTCGGCGCCCCGGGCGCGCGCGCGGGGGCTCACCGCCCCGGGGTCGGCCCCCGGCAGGCAGCCGCGCGCCTCGATCCGCTCGAGGTCCGCCGGCCAGCCGTAGCCGCGGGCGACGCACCAGCCCGCGCCCTCCACCATCACCCGGTCGAACTCGCGGTCGCCGACGTGGACGAGCCCCCGCGAGCCCACCCCCGACGGCACCGCCTTGAAGAGCGCGGTCACCAGCTCGGGCAGCCGCGGGCCGACCTCGCCCTCGGTGAGGCTCGTGCGGACGAGGCGCATGCCGCAGTTGATGTCGAAGCCGATGCCGCCCGGCGAGATCACGCCGGCGTCGGCCCGGAAGGCCGCCACCCCGCCGATGGGGAAGCCGTACCCCCAGTGCCCGTCCGGCATGCACAGGGCCGCCCCCACGATGCCCGGCAGACAGGCCACGTTGGTGACCTGTTCGAAGACGCCCTGGTCCATCTGGTCGAGCAGCGCGTCCGAGGCGTAGATGCGGGCCGGCACGAGCATGCCGGGCTTGGCGTCGGGCGGGATCTCCCAGACGCAGTCTCCGACGGCCCGGGCCTGGCTCCTGAGCTGTGACATGCGCAGCCCTCCTCGCGGCTCAGATGTCGATGACGACCCGGGCCCGCCAGCTGTCCGGACCCTGCCCGAGCGTGAACTGGTGGAAGGTGACGGCCTTGGGGTCCGCTCCGAGCGCGGTGCGCTCGGGATCGATCGGCCCTCCGGTCGCGCGGGCGTGGAGCCGGTACGGCCCGCTCCCCTCGACGCGGGCCCGAGTCGCCGTGAACACGAGCCCGTCCCGGTCCTTGAGGAAGATCAGCTCGGAGAGCCAGTCGAACAGGAGCGCGTCCAGGGCCGGCGCCTCGAGCGCGATCGTGTGCTCCACGGTGGCGGCCACGGTCTCCGGATCCACCATGAGGTGGGCCAGCGCCGTCGCCGCCGTCTCGAAGAGGTCGTCCAGGTCGCGTCCCTCGAGGTCGACCGCGCAGTCGGCAATCGCCACCTCCTCGACGAAGCGGAAGCGGCCCACGGGGGCCCCGACGCCGCGTCTAGCCGGCGGCGGCGGCGCCCGCCGACGGGGCGGCGCCGGGCCGGCGCCCCTTCAGGACCGGTCCCCGGCCACGACCGTGACCCGGACCGCCCGGAGCCGCCCGTCCTCCCGCACGGCCTCGACCGTGACGTGCTGGCCCGGCGCGGCGCTCCAGGGCTCGGCCGGCGACTGCACGTAGTCGCCCGACCAGCCGGACGCGGCGACCCCGGGCGCCCGCGACACGCGCACGAACTCGGTGGCCGGGGTCACGGCGAAGGTCCGGCGGGTGGTCACCGTCTCGCCGTTCCCCGTCGGCCAGGGGCCGACCTCCTCCACCACGAGGGTCCCGCCCGCCGGGTCGACGGCGGCGACGGTCCCCGAGTGCCGCGACATCCCCCCGGCCCACGCGGACGCGCCGAGCAGCAGCACGCCCACCATCATCCAGATCCCGAACCCCATCCGGCCGTGCGGTCTCCCGCTGCCTCTCGTCATGATGAGCCTCCATGCCGCCGATGCCGGGCACCGGCGCCTTCGCTTCCTTCCAGGATGCAGCGAAGCGAGGGCGTCGTCCAGCGGCCGCGATGGCCGCCCCCTTGACCCCCGGGCCCGTGCGGAGTCGTATGGGACGATGGTCGCCACCCGGCCGCGCCTGATCACGGCTCTCGCCGATCCCCGCCGGTATCCCCATCCGGCCGACGGCGTCGAGGTCCTCGAGACCCACATCTCGTGGGTGCTGCTCGCCGGCGACTTCGCCTACAAGGTCAAGAAGCCCGTGGACCTCGGGTTCCTGGACTTCAGCGCCCTGGCTACGCGCCGGCGCTGCTGCGACGAGGAGGTGCGGCTCAACCGCCGCACCGCGCCCGAGCTCTACCTCGGCGTGGTCCCCATCACGGGCACCGACGCCGACCCGGCGCTGGGCGGCGCCGGCCCCGCCCTCGAGTACGCGGTGAAGATGCGGCGGTTCGAGCAGGACGCCCTGCTCGACCGGGTGGCCCAGCGGGGCGGCCTGGACGCCGCGCTGGTCGATCGCCTCGCCGCCCGCATCGCCGCGTTCCACGCCGCCGTCGCCGTGGACCCGCCCGACGGGCCCTTCGGGCGGCCCGAGGCCATCGCCGCCCAGGCCCGGGAGAACTTCGACGCCGTGGAGGAGCTGATCGGCGACCCGCCGGAGGGGCCGCGGCTCGCCCGGCTCCGGCGCTGGACGGAGGGGGAGCTGGCGCGCCTCGCCCCGGTCTTCGAGCAGCGCAAGGCGGAGGGCGGGGTGCGCGAGTGCCACGGCGACCTGCACCTGCGCAACGTGGCCCTCGTGGGCGGGGAGCCGACGCCGTTCGACTGCATCGAGTTCAGCGACGCGCTCCGCTGGAACGACGTCGTCAGCGAGGTGGCGTTCCTGGTGATGGACGTGCTCGACCGGGGGCTGCCGCGCGCCGCGTTCCGGTTCCTGAACGCCTACCTGGAGATCACCGGGGATCACGCGGGGCTGGCCGTGCTGCGGCCCTACCTCGTCTACCGGGCGATGGTGCGGGCCAAGGTCGCCTGCATCCGGGCCCACCAGGCCGGCGCGGGCGCCGGCGCCCAGGCGGAGTTCCAGGGGTACCTGGCCCTCGCCGAGCGCCTGACGGGCCTGGGCCGGCCGGCCGTCGTGCTCATGCACGGCCTGTCGGGCTCGGGGAAGACGACGGTCGCCGAGGCGCTGCTGGCGCGGCTCGGGGCCGTGCGCCTGCGCTCGGACGTGGAGCGCAAGCGCCTGCACGGCCTGCCGGCCGGGGCCCGGACGGCCGGCGCGGTCGGCGGCGGGATCTACGACGCCGAGACCACGCGCCGCACCTACGAGCGGCTCGCCGCCCTCGCGGGCGCCATGGCGGGGGCGGGCTGGCCCGCCATCGTCGACGCGGCGTTCCTGCGCCGGGCCGAGCGGGACGCGTTCCGCGCCGTCGCGGAGGAGGTCGGCGCGCCGTTCGCCATCGTGGCCTGCGGGGCTCCCGAGCCCGTGCTGCGCGAGCGCCTCCTCCGGCGCGCCCGCGAGGCCCGCGACCCGTCGGAGGCGACCGTGTCGGTGCTCGAGGCCCAGCTCCACTTCGCGGAGCCGCTCGGGGCCGACGAGCGTTCCGCCGTCGTGGACGCGGCCGGCGCCGGCCCGGACCTGGCCGAGCGGCTCGGCCGGCGCCTCCGCCTGCCGTCGCCCTTCCCCGAGGACGCCCCGCCCGGCGCCTCCTGAGCGGGCCCGGCCGATCCGGCCATGGGTCCCGCGGCCTCAGGCCGGGTCGGCGACGACATCGGGCTCGACCCGGATGGTCGTCGCCAGCGAGGCCGACACCAGGCAGGCGCGCTCCGCCTTGTCCATGGCGCGGGCGGCGCGCTCCGCCGACACACCGGCGGGCACGCCGAGGCGCGGCCGGAGAACGATCTCGGTGAAGCGCATGCCGCCCTCGGCCTTGTCCACGGTGCCGTCGACCTGGAGCTCGAGCCCGGTGAACGTCACCTTCGACGCCACCGCCACCGCCCGGAGCGTGAAGAGGAAGCAGCTGGCGACGGCGGCCAGCAGCAGGTGCTCCGGGCTCCAGGCATCCCCGGGGCCGTCGAAGTCGAGCGGCGGCGCCGAGCGGAGCGGCGGCGCGCCCTCCACGGTCAGCGTCGCGTCGTCGGTGGGCCCTCCGGTGAGCTGGAGCGCGTAGCGATGAGGCAAGGGCTTCATGGGTGGTCCCTCCAGGCTTTCGCCGGTGGGGGGGTTCGGCGTCAGCCGGCCTCGAGGGCCCGGCCGAGCGCCGTGGGCTCGAGCCCGAGCGCCTCGGCCACCGCCGGGTGCACCACCGCCCCCGCCCACACGTTGACGCCCCGGGCCAGCTCGGGATTCCGCCGCACCGCGGCGGCGGGGCCGAGGGTGGCGAGCTCGAGGGCGTACGGCAGGGTGGCGTTGGCGAGCGCGAAGGTGGAGGTGCGCGGCACCAGCGCCGGCATGTTGGCCACCCCGTAGTGGACCACGCCGGCGTGCTCGTAGACGGGCTCCACCACCGTCGTGGGCCGGATGGTGGCGATGCAGCCGCCCTGGTCCACGGCCACGTCCACGATGACGGCGCCCGCCTTCATGGTCTTGACCATGGCCTCGGTGATCAGCACCGGGGCCCGGGCGCCGGTCACGAGCACGGCGCCGACCAGGAGGTCCGCGCGGCGGGCGGCCTGGGCGAGGTTCAGGCTGTTGGAGGCCAGCGTGACGACCTGGTTACCGAACAGGTCGTCGATCTGGCGGAGCCGGTCCAGGTTCACGTCCAGGATCGACACCTCGGCGCCCAGGCCCACCGCGATGCGGAGCGCGCTGCGGCCCACCGTCCCCGCCCCGATGATGGCCACATTGCCCCGCGGCACGCCCGGCACCCCGGAGAGGAGGATGCCGCGGCCCCTGCGCGCCCGCCCGAGGTAGAACGCCCCCTCCTGCACGGCCAGCCGCCCCGCCACCTCGCTCATGGGGGCGAGCAGCGGCAGGCTGCCGTCCGGCCGCTCCACGGTCTCGTAGGCGATGGCGGCCACCTTGCGGCGCACCAGCTCCCGGGCCAGCTCCGGCACGGCGGCCAGGTGGAGATAGGTGAACAGCGCCTGTCCGCGCCGCAGCCGCGGGTACTCCTCGGGGATCGGCTCCTTGACCTTCAGGATCAGATCGGCCGCGCCCCACACCTCGGCCACCGCCAGGAGCTCGGCGCCGGCGGCGGCGTAGTCCTCGTCGCGGATGCCGCTCCCCGCGCCGGCGCCCTGCTCCACGAGCACCCGGTGCCCCGCCTCCCCGAGCGCGCGGGCCCCGGCCGGCGTCAGGGCGACCCGCTCCTCCCCCGTCTTGATCTCGCGCGGGACCCCGACGATCATGGCGCCGCCTTCGTCGGGGTGGGGGCGGTGGCGGGCATCGCGCCCATCATAGCGCCGGTCGGCCGAGCGACGCACCGAGACGCCGGCTCGAGGCCCTCGCGTCCCGTCGAGACGGCGCGCGCCGGGACGCCGCGACCCCCGGCAGAGCGCGGGCGTCCCGGCCGGCCCCCGGGGTATGCTCACGGCGGGGAACGCCGTGATGGTGCCTTCCCGCCCCGCGCGATGAGCCGCGCCGCCCGGCCGGCGCCCGACGTCGCCCGGACCCTGACCACCCGGGACGGCGCGTGCATCGGCTATCGGACGTGGCGGCCCGGCGGGCCGCGGCCGGCCCTCGTGCTGCTCCACGGGCTGGCGAGCAACGTGACCCGCTGGACGGAGCTGGTGGCGGCGACGGCCCTCCGGGACGCCTGGGACCTGTTGCGGATCGACCTGCGGGGCCACGGCAGGTCGGTGCACCGCGGCCGGATCGGCATGGCCGAGTGGTGCGCGGACCTCGAGGCCGTCCTCGACGCCGAGGGCTACCCGGCGGCGGTGGTGGCCGGCCACTGCCTCGGCGCCAACATCGGGCTCGAGTTCGCGGTCCGCGCGCCGGCGCGCACGCGGGGCCTCGTCCTCATCGAGCCCATGCTCCGCCCGGCCCTGGCGGGGACCATGCGGCGGCTCGCAGCCGCGCGGTCGCTGGGCCGGCCGGGCGTCTGGCTCGTCCGCGGGCTGAACGCCCTCGGCGTCCACCGCCGCCGGCTGGCCCCGCTCGACCTGGCGGAGACCGACCGCGAGCTCCGGGCGGCCCTGGCGGCCGGGGGGGCGGCCGAGCGCGTGCTGCGGCAGTACGCGTCCCCGTGGTTCGACCTGCGCGCGACCCCGACCGGCGCGTACCTCCAGGGGCTCCTGGCCGTGACCGGCCCGCCCCCGCCGCTCGACGCCATCGAGGCCCCGACGCTGGCCCTGCTCTCGGCCGGAAGCGCCTTCACCGATCCCCGCCGCACGCGAGAGCTGCTCGAGGCGATCCCCGGCTGCGCGGTCGTCACGCTCGACGCCCGCCACTGGATCCCCACCGAGCAGCCCGACGCGCTGCGCCGGGCCATCGAGCGCTGGTGCGCCGCCCTTGCGGACGCGACGACGGGGCCGCGAGGCCGGGGTGCGGGGCCTCCCCGGCCGGCCGCTCCGCCGTCCGGCGCCGCGCCCTCGTAGCGGTCTCGGCCGGGCCGCGGCCTCAGCGCTTCGCCCGCCACCACACCAGGGCCGCCACCGCCAGCACCAGCACCGCCACCGCCACCAGCCACTGATCGCGCACCGCCTCGACCATCGATCGGCCTCCTCGCTCGCGGCCTCGTCCTGGATCCCCTCCGCGGGGCTGGCGCAAGGCTGGTGCCACGGCGCAGCGACGCGGGATCAACGACTTGCATACGCGGGGGGCCGCCGCGGCGGCCGGGGACCCTCGCTGGGGCGGCCGCGCCACGGCCGCGCGCGGCGGCCGGGCGGATCAGCGCGCGGCGAGGACGCCGTGGGCCCGGCCGACCCGGGTGAAGGCGGCGACGGCGCGCTGCAGGTCGTCCGCCCCGTGGGCGGCGCTGATCTGCACGCGGATCCGGGCCTGGTCGCGGGGGACCACCGGGTAGGAGAACCCCACCACGTAGATGCCCGCGTCCAGGAGGTCGGCGGCCATCCGGTGGGCGAGCCGGGCGTCGCCCAGCATGATCGGCACGATCGGGTGCGGGCCCGGCCGGAGCTGAAAGCCCGCCGCGGCCATGGCGCGACGGAACCACGCGGTGTTGGCCTCGAGCCGCTGGCGGGCCGCCGCGCTCCCGGACAGGAGGTCGAGGCACGCCAGGGAGGCCGCCACGAGGGCGGGGGGCAGCGAGTTCGAGAACAGATACGGGCGCGAGCGCTGGCGCAGGAGCTCCACGATCTCGCGCCCCGCCGCGGTGAAGCCCCCGCTCGCCCCGCCGAGGGCCTTGCCGAGGGTGGAGGTGACGATGTCCACGCGATCGGCGACCCCGCAGTGCTCGGGCGTGCCCCGGCCGGTGGGGCCGAAGAAGCCGGTGGCGTGGCTGTCGTCGACCATCACCAGCGCGTCGTGGCGGCCGGCCAGGTCGCAGATCCGCCCGAGCGGCGCCACGTCCCCGTCCATGGAGAACACGCCGTCGGTGGCGATCAGCCGGGTCCGGGCCCCCCGGGTGGCCTCCAGGATCCGCTCGAGGTCGGCCATGTCGGCGTGCGCGTAGCGGTGGCGCTGGGCGGCGCAGAGACGGATGCCGTCGATGATGGAGGCGTGGTTCAAGGCGTCGGAGATGACGGCGTCCTCGGGGCCCAGGAGGGTCTCGAAGAGCCCGCCGTTGGCGTCGAAGCAGGAGGTGTACAGGATGGCGTCCTCGGCCCCCAGGAAGCGCGCGATGCGCGTCTCCAGCTCGCGATGGATCGTCTGCGTGCCGCAGATGAAGCGCACGCTCGCCAGCCCGAACCCCCACCGCCGGAGCGCCGCGGCGGCGGCCTCGACCAGGGCCGGGTCGTTGGCCAGCCCCAGGTAGTTGTTGGCGCAGAAGTTCAGGACCTCCCGCCCCGCCACCGCCACGTGGGCCCCCTGCGGGCCCTCGATCAGCCGCTCGTCCTTCCAGAGGCCCGCCGACCGGACCTCGTCCAGCTGGCCGTGGAGCCGCGTCCTGACCGTCGCGTGCATGCGGCCGCCTCCCTTCCTCGCCTCAGCGTCGCGCGTGACGGCGCGTGACGGCGGGCAGCAGGTACTCCTCGAACGCGCGCGCGACGTCGTCGGCGCGGCGGAACCCCCAGTCGCGCGCGGCCCGCCCCTCGTCCACGTCCTCCGGCCAGGAGTCCACGATGGCCTGCCGCCGGGGATCGGGGGCGAAGTCGATGCGGGCGGCGGGCAGGGCCTCGGCGACCCGCCGGGCCAGCTCGCCGGCGGTGGCGCTGAAGGAGGCCACGTTGTAGACGTGCCCCGTCAGGGCATCGGCGGGGGCGTCCAGCAGGTCCAGCAGCGCCGCGATGGCGTCCGGCATGGCCATGAACGGGATCCGGGTGTCCTCGCGGACGAAGCACGTGTAGGGGCGCCCCTGGGCGCCCGCGTGGATCATCTCGGGGGCATAGTCGCTGGTGCCGCCGCTCGGCTCGGTGGAGGCCGAGATGAGCCCAGGGAACCGGATGGCGCGGAAGTCCACGCGGCCGGGCTCGCCGTGGCCGGCGAGCTGCCGGTAGTGCCGGCCGTAGTAGCGGCCGAGGTGCTCGCAGTAGAGCTTGTTGCAGCCGTACATGGTGCGTCGAGATGGCCTTCGTCGTCCAGGACGGCTGGCAGGGCAAGGGGCTCGGCGCGCTGCTGCTCGACGAGCTGACGCGCGCCGCCGAGGCGCGGGGGTTCCAGCGCTTCCACGCCTGGGTGCTGGCCGACAACGCGCGCATGCTCGAGCTGCTGGCCCGGGTCACCCGCATCGAGCGGCGGCGGACCGAGTCCGGGATCACCGAGGTCCTGTTCACCCGCCGGCCGGGCGCGCCGCCGCGGGGCGGCTAGGCCCCGCGGGCCCCCCCCGCGCTATACTGCCGCCGACCGCACCCACGTCTCGCTCCGAGGAGAGCCCGCATGCGCATCGCCGAGGACGCCCTCACCCGCCACGTCACCGCGATCTTCACCCGGGGCGGCAGCGAGCCCGCCGAGGCCCTGCTCGTCGCCCGCCACCTGGTCGCGGCCAATCTCGCCGGGCACGACAGCCACGGGGTCGGCATGGTCCCGACCTACGTGCGTCACCTCGGGGCCGGGCTCGTGGCGCCGAACACGTCGGTCGTCCTGACGAAGGACGACGGCGCCGTGCTCATGTTCGACGGCCGGCGAGGCTACGGGCGGCGGGTGGCGGGCGAGGCGATGGCGGTGGCCATCGAGCGCTGCCGCGCGACGGGGGTGGTGGTGATGACGCTGGCCAACGCCCACCACATCGCCCGCGTCGGCGCCTACGGTGAGATGGCCATCGCGGCCGGGCTCTGCTCGGTCCACTTCGTCAACGTGACCGACCACGCCGGGCTGGTGGCTCCCCACGGGGGCCGCGACTCCCGCTTCTCCACCAACCCGATCTGCGTCTCCGTCCCCGGCACGGCGAGCCAGGCGCCGATCGTGCTCGACATGGCCACCAGCGAGATCGCCATGGGCAAGGTGCGCGTGGCGCGGAACGAGGGCCGCCCGCTCCCTGGCCCCTACGTCATCGACCCCGAGGGCCGGCCCACCACCGACCCCGCCGTGATGTACGCGGACCCGCGCGGGTCGCTCCTGCCCTTCGGCCGGCACAAGGGCTACGCGCTGGCGGTGGTGGCCGAGCTCCTCGCCGGCGGCCTCTCGGGCGGCGGCACCATCCAGCCCGACAACCCGCGGCTCGACGGGGTGATCAACAACATGACCACGTTCCTGGTGGACCCCGCCCGGCTGGCGGGGGCCGACTGGCTCCGGCGCGAGGTGAACGGCTTCGTGAGCTACCTGAAGGGGTCGCCGGCGGCGGACCCCGCGCAACCCGTCCTGGTCCCCGGGGACCCCGAGCGCGCGGCGGCCGAAGAGCGCCGACGCGAGGGCATCCCCCTCGACGACACGACGTGGGAGGAGCTCCTCGAGGCGGGCGAGAAGCTCGGCCTCACCCGCGCGGAGGCGCGCGCGCTCGCGGCCGTGTGACGTCGCCGTTGGCCGGGCCGCCGGATGCGGGCCCCGGAGCTCGGGCGGCTCAGGGGTAGGAGACGACGATCTCCGCCACCTCCGGCGCGCAGGCGGCGTCGGCGCGGCAGATGTGCCGCAGCAGATCGGTCTCGTGAGGATGCCCACCACCTGCCGCCCGGCCAGCACGGGGAGCGCGCCGACCCGGTCCTCCACCATGATGCGCGCGGCCTCCGCGAGGTCCCGGTCGCCGTCGACCGACACCACGAGACTCCGCGCCGTCCGGTGCACCACGCGCGCCTCGGCCGACAGGAGGCCGGCGCTGACGGGCGCCAGGTAGCTGATCTTGATCTCGAGGGTGGCGCAGCGCTCCCCGGGCGCGAGCCGGGAGGTCAGCGCTCCGCCCATGGCGTAGTCCACGAGCGCGTACACCACGCCTGCGTGGACCACCCCGTGAGGGTTCAGGTGCGCGCGGGCCACCTCGAGCTCGAAGCGACAGCGGCCGTCGCCCATCTCGGCGCGGCGCACGCCGAGGAGCTCGGCGAACGGTCCCACCCCCGGATCCTCGTGCGGCTCGGCCATGGGTCCTCCCGCCGGTCGGGCGCGCGGAGACCGGCCCGAGGAGGATAGCAGGACCGGCCGGGCCCACCTTCAGTCGTCCCGCTCCGTCTTCGGCAGCCCGGGGCCGCGGCCCCGACCTCGCACCCGCGGCTCCGCATCTCCGGCCGCCCCCAGCGTGGCCTCGAGGCCGCGGATCAGCGCCCGGGCCTCGGCCGCCGACAGCCCGCCTCGGGATGGGTCACGCGGTAGAGCCAGGGGGGCATCTCGCCGGTGGCCACCGTCTCGGCCAGGTCCTCCGCCTCCTGCCGGGGCTGGTCCCACTCGGAGAAGTTGAGGGCCCGCCGCCCTTCCTCGACGTCCCGTTGCAAGAGCCACGAGACGGGGGCGACGTGGGCGTACCAGGGCCAGGTCGTCTCGTTGCTGTGGCAGTCGAAGCAGGCCCGGACGGCCAGCGCGCGCGTCTCGGCGCGGTCCCAGTCGGGCTCGGCGCGGCGGGACGGGTTGACGTGGTCGCGCCCGTAGGGGACGAGCTGCAGCGCCATCCCCCCACGACGACGAGCGACGCGACGGCGGCGAGGAGCGCGGCCGGCGTCACGTGCGCCCCGCTGCCATCGCGCTCCCGAGACCCGCCAGGGCGGCCATCCGGAGGAGCTCCCGTCGGTCCATCGCTGCCTCCCGCGCAAGGGTTCGCTCACCCGGGAGGCAATCGCCGTGCCCGTCGCTCGCGTCCGTGGAATGGCGCGTTTTCCGCTGGTTGCGGGCGCCGTGGCCCCGGCTGGACGCTCGCGCCCCACCTGGGGTGCGGCCGGGTCGGCCTCCGCGCCGTCGGCGGCGGACGAGCGGGCCGGAGGCGTCGCGGAGCGTCAGCCCTGCTCGATCACGCGGATCACGGCCGTGTAGTAGTGGTCGCGGTACCCGGCGGCCGCCGTGCGCTCCATGAGCTCGCGCGTGGTGCTGGCCTGCGGGAGCCGGAGCCCGGCGGAGGCGGCCAGGTCCAGCGCGTAGCCCAGGTCCTTGATGATGTAGCGGGTGGGGAAGGCGCCCTCGGTGGGATGCCGGTCGGGCAGGAGCGCCTTCAGGCCGTGGTTGCGCAGGACGAAGCTGTCCGCGGACCCCTTGGTGAGGGTCTCGAGCAGCGCCGCGGGGTCCACCGCCCCCGAGGCACGCGCCACGGCCAGGGCCTCGGCCAGGGCCACCACGGTCTGGGCGACCACCATGTTGTTCACGAGCTTGACGGCCGCCCCGGCGCCGACCCCGCCGCAGCGGGTGATCTCGGCGCCCATGCAGGCGAGGTAGGGGCGGAGGCGCTCGAACACCTCCGGCTCGGCGCCCACCATGACGGCGAGCGTCCCGTCGCGCGCCGCCTGCGCCGTGCGGGCCACCGGGGCGTCCGCGAAGGCCGCCCCGCGCGCGCCGAAGGCCCGGGCGAGGTCCCGCGCCACCGCCACGGGCACCGTGCTCATGTCCACCACCGTCTGGCCCGGGCGGGCGTGGGCCGCGAGCCCGTCGGGGCCGAGGCACACCGCGCGGACCTCCGGCTCGCCGGGCAGGCAGAGGAAGACGATCTCGGCCCGGGCCATGACGTCCCCCGCCGAGACGCCGCCCTCGACGCCGTCGTCGGCGAGGCGGGCCAGGGGCTCGGGGCGCACGTCGTGGGCGACCACCCGCGCCCCCGATCGCCGGGCGAGGTTCCGGCACATGGGCTCGCCCATCACGCCGAGACCGATGAAGCCGAGCACGGCCGGTGTCGCCATGGTCCGGGCCCGCCTAGCGGCCGGTGAAGCGGGGGGCGCGCTTCTCGACGAAGTGGGCCACGCCTTCCCGGAAGTCCTCGCTCCCGAAGGACCGGCGCATCTCCGTGTCGGCCACCGCCGTGGCCTCGGCCAGGGTCTGGAGCTGGGCGTCCCAGACCTGCCGCTTGATGACGGCCATCGAGCGCGGCGAGACCCGGTCGGCCAGCTCCCGCGCGTAGGTGGTGACCCCGCTCAGGAGCTCGCCGGCCGGCCACACGCGGCTGACCAGCCCCATGCGGAGGGCCTCCGCCGCGTCCACCGTGCGCGCGGCGAGCAAGAGGTCCAGCGCGTGGGGCAGCCCCACCACGCGCGGCAGGAGCCAGCTGATCCCGTGCTCGGCCACCAGCCCCCGCCGCGCGAACGCCGTGGTGAAGACGGCGTCCGCCCCAGCCATGCGGACGTCGCAGTAGAGCGCGACCACCAGCCCGAGGCCGGCGGCCGGCCCGTTGATGGCGGCGACGACCGGCTTGGGCATGGTCGGAAAGCAGGCGTACGGGCCCCGGAAGTCCGCCGGGACGTCCGACGTCCCGGGCCCGGCCGTCCCCGCGGCGGCGCCGGCCGGCGGCGGGTCGCCCCCGGCCAGGTCCGACAGGAGGCTCATGTCCGCCCCCGCGCAGAACCCACGCCCGGCGCCGGTGAGCACCACCACCCGCACCGCCTCGTCGCGCCCGGCGTCCTCCATGGCCTCACGCACCTCGCGCCCCATGGTGGCCGTCCACGCGTTGAGCTTGTCCGGGCGGTTCAGGGTGACGGTCGCGACGCGGTCGCGGACCTCGTAGACGATGTGCTCGTGGCCCATGGGGTGGCTCCTGCGCGCTCGCGGCGACGCGGACGGCGGATGGTTTGGCCTCCCATGATCGCCGATCGCCGCGGGCCCGGCAAGGCAGGCGGCCGGCGGCCGCCGGGACCGTCTGTTGACGCCCCCGAGGCCCGCCGCTTAGACTCTTTCCCGACCGACCCCCTCCTGTGGAGGCGACGCCATGACGGACCACGGCCACCCCGACGCCCGCTCGCTTCGCGCCCGCCTGGGCCACCCGGTCATCGACGCCGACGGGCACTGGATCGAGTACCTGCCCGTGATGCGCGAGGAGTTCCGGAAGATCGGGGGGGAGACGGCGGTGGAGGGCCTGGCCGTGGCCACCGCGCGCGTGCCCAACGCGCTCAAGATGACGGTGGCCGAGCGGGCCCGGCGGCGCGTCGGCCAGGAGGCCTTCTGGTCCTCGCCGAGCGAGAACGTGCTCGACCGGGCCACGGCCATGCTGCCGCGGCTCATGCACGAGCGCCTGGACGACCTCGGCATCGACCTGAGCGTGGTGTACCCGACGGCCGGGCTCAGCTTCCACCGGATGCAGGACACCCGGCACCGCCGCGCCATCTGCCGCGCCTACAACGTGTTCACCGCCGACCAGTTCCGCGGCCTCGAGGACCGCATCCTCCCCGCCGCCATCGTCCCCATGTACACGCCGGAGGAGGCGCTCGAGGAGCTGGACTTCGCCGTCACCGAGCTCGGCTACCGGGTGGTGATGGTGGGCGGGCTCATGCGGCGCCGGGTGCCGGCGCTGGAGGAGGAGCACCCCGAGGCCTCGAAGCTCGTGGAGTGGTACGACGTCGTCGGGCTCGACAGCCCCCACGACTACGACCCGGTGTGGGCGCGCTGCCGCGAGCTCAAGGTCGCCCCCAGCTTCCACAACGGCGCCCGCTCCATCCTGCTGCGCAACTCACCGTCCAACTTCTGCTACAACCACATCGGCCACTTCGCCTCCGCCGGCCACGCCGTGGCCAAGGCCATGTTCCTCGGCGGCGTCACCCGTCGCTTCCCGGAGCTGAACTTCGCCTTCCTGGAGGGCGGGGTGGGCTGGGCGTGCATGCTCTACGCGGACCTCGTCGGCCACTGGGACAAGCGCAACGGGCAGGCCATCGAGCGCACGAACCCGAGCCGCCTGGACCGCGCGCGGCTCCTCGAGTTCGCCCGGAAGTACGGCAGCGAGGTGGTGGCGGAGGCGGTGGGCCGCGGCGAGGGGCTGGACGGCGACTCGCACTCCCGCCTGACCGGCGGCGTGGAGGACGTCGACGACTACTTCCGCTGCAAGATCTCGCGGCGGGAGGACATCCGCGAGCTGTTCGTGCCGCGCTTCTACTTCGGCTGCGAGGCCGACGACCCCGTCAACGCGTGGGCCTTCAACCGGAGGGCCAACCCCATGGGGGCCCGGCTCAACGCGCTGTTCAGCTCGGACATCGGCCACTTCGACGTGCCCGACATGGCCGACGTGGTCCCCGAGGCGCACGAGCTCGTCGAGCACGGGCTCATCGACGAGGCGGACTTCCGCGACTTCATGTTCGACAACGCCGTCCGCTTCTGGGGCGAGGTGAACCCCGACTTCTTCGCGGGCACGGTGGTGGAGGCGGCCGCCGCGGGCGTCCTGGCCGGGGGCGCCGCGCGCCGGTAGGGCGCCGCCCGGGCTACTCCGGGCCGTGGGCCGACTGCACGGACACCACGGACCGCGCGCCGCCGCCGCTGTCCTCCCGGTCGCGGTAGGCGCTGGTGTAGCCGAGCAGCGGCGAGACGCGGCGCGCGCTCGCCGCCTCCTCGTCCGCCGGTCGCCCCGCCCGGTGCGCAACGGCCGCCGCCTCCGCCTCGGCTTGGAGCCGCCGCGTCAGCCCGTCCACCTCGAGCCCGTTGAGCCGGGCGTACTCGGCCACCGTGAGGCCGGGGTACTGGGCGTAGAGGTCGCCCGGCCGGGCCACGAACGCCCGCCCCGACTGGAAGATGATGGGGCCGACGCTCGGGTAGCGGGCCAGGATGGCGCCGAGCTTGGACTCGGCGGTGATCGGCGCGTCCTCGGTGTCCATGGGCGTCCTCGCTAGCGGGCGGGCGGCGAGAACTTCGAGAAGGTTGCGAGCTCGTCCAGCGTCAGCACGCTCTCGTGGCGCTCGCCGGCGATGACCCAGGTGGGGTACCGTCGCACCCGCGCTTGCGCGCAGAGGTCCGGGCGGGGGTTGACCCCGCCGGCAGCGCATTCGATGTAGGGGATCAGGGACGCGGCAGACCCGAACCGGGCCTTTTGCTCGGTGCAGGCGGGTCACCATTGGGCGCCGTACATGATGGCGCCGATCCTGGTCAGGTGGCGCGCGAGGCCCTCGCGATAGGCCGCCTCCGCCGACGACGGGCTCCCGGCGTGGACCCCGGCGCCGACCACTACGGTGGCGAGCGCCATCAGCGCCCCGTAGACGGCCAGCCGCCGCGGCCGCAGGGGCGATCGCGCCCCCACCGGGGGCGGCCGCCGGTACAGGACCACGGCGAGGAGCCCGACGGCCACCGCCCCCGAGCCGAGGCACCAGCCGCAGAGGGCGCGGAGCTCCGTGGCCGACAGCCACGTGAGGTAGGCGGAGAAGGCGACCGCCGCCACCGCCAGCAGGAACGCCCAGAGCCAGCGCTTCTCGGGCAGGCCCAGGAACGCGAGCACGGCGACGGCCGCGTAGAGCACGGCCCCCCAGAGCGCGGTGGGCACGCCGAGGAACGTGGCGTAGCGGCTGGCCTGCACCACGTCGCAGCCCCCGCCCGTCTCGCAGAAGAGCGCGGTGGCCTGGCTCCACTTGGCGTAGGTGAGATAGAGCGCGACCACGACGCCCGCCGCGGCGAGGCCGGCCGTGAGCCAGTCCCGCGCGGGGAGCGGGGGGGCGGTGGGCTGCGGGCGTCCGCGGTGGGGCCGGTTGCGTCGGGCCATGGCGATCATTCTAGCCCACTCCGTCAAGCTGGCCGACTCCGTCGAGCCCGCCGACACGCGGCGCCCGTCCCCGCGCCGTCCCCGCCCCGCGCGTGGCGCGTCGCGCTTGCGCCGGGCGGGCCCATGGCGCACGCTGGGGGCTCGTGAGGCTCCTGCTCCTCCTCGGATCGGCGCTCGCCCTCCTGGGGGGGGGGGCGCGCCGGCGGCCCCGCCCGCCGAGTGGCTCATCGAGCAGGTCCGGGTCCTCTCGGCGCCGGAGACCGAGGGCCGCGGCTCGGGCACGCCCGGGGCCGACCGGGCGGCGCGCCACATCGCGGCGGAGATGGCCCGGGCCGGCCTGGGCCCGGGGGGCGACGGCGGCACCTACTTCCAGCCCTTCCCCGACTGATCCCCGGCCCGGCCGCGCGGCTCAGGCGATCTGCTTGAGCGCGTCCACCAGGTCGAGCACCGCCTTCTTGCCGTCGGCGAAGTACATGAGGGTGTTGTCGGCGGCGAACAAGGGGTTCGGGATGCCGGCGAAGCCCGGCGACAGGCTCCGCTTGACCACGACGACGGTGCGGGCGCGGTCGACGTCCAGGATGGGCATGCCGGCGATGGGGCTCGCGGGATCGGTGCGGGCCAGCGGGTTCACCACGTCGTTGGCGCCGATGACGATGGCCACGTCGGTCTGGGCGAAGGTCGGGTTGACCTCGTCCATCTCCTTGACCTGCTCGTAGGGGATGTCCGCCTCGGCCAGGAGCACGTTCATGTGCCCCGGCATGCGCCCGGCCACCGGATGCACGCCGAACTCGACCTCGGTCCCCCGCGCCTCCAGGGCCAGCGCCAGCTCCCGCACCGCGTGCTGGGCCTGGGACACGGCGAGGCCGTACCCCGGCACCACCACGACCCGCCGCGCCGACTCCAGCAGCATGCCGATCTCCTCCGCGGAGGCGCTCTTGACCCGGCCCGCGTAGACGGCGTCGGCAGCGGCCGCCCCGCCCGCGACGGGGGCGCCGACGCCGCCGAACAGCACGTTGGCGAGGGAGCGGTTCATCGCGCGGCACATGATCGTCGTGAGGATGAGCCCGGAGGCGCCGACGAGCGAGCCGGCCACGATGAGCATGGTGTTGTCCAGCACGAAGCCGGTGGCGCAGGCGGCGAGGCCCGAGTACGAGTTGAGCAGGCAGATCACCACGGGCATGTCGGCGCCCCCGATCGGGAGCACCAGCGTCAGGCCCAGCACCGAGGCCAGCAGCACGATGAGCCCGTAGAGCCACGGATGGCCGGGCCACGCCACCAGGGCCGCCGCCGCCAGGACGGTGGCGCCCACCAGGGCGGCGTTGAGCGCCTGCTGGCCCGCGAAGAGCAGGGGGCGGCCGGGCAGGATCTCCTCGAGCTTGCCGTAGGCCACGAGGCTCCCCCAGAACGTCACCGCTCCGATGAGCCCCGACGCCGCTCCCGCCACCGCGAGCTGGGCCGGCGGGGCTGGGCCCCGGGCGAGGGCCTCCAGCAGCGCGGCGCCGGCCACCAGGGCCGAGGCGCCGCCGCCGAAGCCGTTGAGCAGCGCCACCATCTGGGGCATGGCCGTCATGCGGATCCGGAGCGCGAGGACGGCCCCCACCGCGGCCCCCACCGCCAGCCCCGCCGCGATGACCCAGACGCCGGCGACGCCCCGCCCCCCGTCGAGCAGGGTCAGCGTCGCCACCACGGCCACCAGCATGCCGAGCGCGCCCAGGAGGTTGGCGCGCACGGCGGTGCGCGGGTGGGCGAGCCCCTTGAAGGTCAGGATGAAGAGCACCGAGGCCACCAGGTAGGCGAAGTTGACCAGCGCGAGGCGCACGGCCTACTTCCTCTTGAACATGCGCAGCATGCGGTGGGTGACGAGGAACCCGCCCACGACGTTGATGGTGGCGAGCACGACGGCCAGGAAGCCCAGCACGGTGCTCAGCGTGGTCAGCATGAGCCCCGCCGACAGGAGCGCGCCGACGATGGTGATGCCCGAGACGGCGTTGGACCCCGAGGTGAGCGGCGTGTGCAAGGTCGGCGGCACCTTGGTGATGACCTCGAAGCCGACGAACATGGCCAGCACGAACACCGTGAGCGACAAGACCAGCGCTTCCATGCTCGCCTCCCGTCGGGGCCGGCAGCCGCGCCGCCGGCCGTCAGGGGTCGTCCGCGAGGCCGAGCGCCTCGCGCACCCCGGTGTGGACCACCCGCCCGCCCCGGGTCAGGAGCGTCTCGCGGTGGATCTCGTCCTGCACGTCGAGCCGGACGGCCGCGTCGCGGACCAGGTGGCCGAGGAAGGCGGCCAGCGTGCGGGCGTACATCTGGCTCGCGTGGTACGGCACGGCGCCGGCCAGGTTCACGGCGCCGATGACGGTTACCCCCCCGTGCACGACGGTCTCACCCGCCCGCGTCGGCTCGCAGTTGCCCCCGCGCTCGGCGGCCAGGTCCACGATCACCGAGCCCGGCGCCATGGCGGCCACCATGTCGGCCGTGACGAGCACCGGCGCCCGCTTGCCGGGCACCACCGCCGTGGTCACGACCACGTCGCTCTCGGCCACCGCGCGCGCCAGGAGCTCCCGCTGGCGCCGGTAGAACGCGTCGTCCCGGGCCCGCGCGTAGCCGCGGGCGTCCTCGGCCGCCTCCGCCTCGAGCGGCAGCTCGAGGAACCGGGCCCCGAGGCTCAGCACCTGCTCCTTGACGGCGGGCCGCACGTCGTAGCCCCACACGACCGCGCCCAGCCGGCGGGCGGTGGCGATGGCCTGGAGGCCGGCCACCCCCGCCCCGACCACCAGCACCTTGGCCGGGGTGACGGTGCCGGCCGCCGTCATCAGCATGGGGAACATGCGGGGCAGCGTGTCGGCGGCCAGGAGCACGGCCTTGTACCCCGCCACCGTGCCCATGGCCGACAGCGCGTCCATGCTCTGGGCGCGGGTGATGCGGGGCATCAGCTCCACGGCCAGGCCCGTGACGCCGGTGCGCGCCAGCGCCCGGACGGCGTCGGCCGAGCCCAGCGGGCGCAGGAACCCGATCAGCGTCTGCTCCGGTCCGAGCAGCGGCAGGTCGGCGGCGCCGGTCCGGTCGTTGGCGCCCGGCCCCAGGACCTGGGTCACCACCTGGGCCTCGGCGAACACGGCCTCCCGCGAGGGCAGGAGCCGCGCGCCGCGCTCGGCGTACTCGGCGTCGGGGTAGCCGGCCGCCGCGCCGGCGCCGGCCTCCAGCGCCACCTCGCACCCCGCCTTGGCGAGGGCCGGGAGCACCGCCGGCACCAGCGCGACGCGCCGCTCGCCCGGGTAGCGCTCGGCCGGGACGCCGACCACGAGCGCCACCGCGTCAGCGCCCGCGCGAGGGCGCCGCCGCCCCGGCGGGGACGCGGCGGCGCGCGAGCGGCACGGGAACGGTCACGGCGCCCTCCGGTCGGGCTCCGCCACGCCCATCTCGAGCTGGAGCCGACGCGCCAGGAACAGGACCCGCTCGGCGGTGGTCCAGAGGTCGTGGGCGTCGGTGCGGAGCCGCAGCTCCGGGCGGAGCGATTCCTCGTAGCCCAGGACGAGGTCCGGCCCCCGGAGCTCGTCCGGGCGCGCCGGCTCCAGCGCCCGGTCCGGGCCGAGACGCCAGCGGGTGGCGCGCTCGCGCTCGAAGCACGTCTCCTCGGGGCAGACGAGCTGCACCTCGGCGAAGCGCGGGATCAGCTCGCGCGCCGCCTCCCGCCAGGCGCGGCGGGGCGCCGTGGCGTCCACGATCACGCACGCGCCGGCATCGGCGAGCAGCCGCGCGGAGCCCGCCAGCGCGCGGTGGAGGAGCTCCTGCTCCGCCTCGGAGCGCGCCGGGGCGCGGAGCAGGGCGCGGCCGACGCTGTGGACGTCCAGGGTCCGCACCGGCGCGCCGCGCGCCCGGAGCGCCCGGGCCACCCGCTCCGCGAGGCTCGTCTTGCCGCTCCCCGGCCGGCCCGTGATCCAGATGGCGAACCCCGCGGTCGCACGCGGCGCCCGGCCCGGCGCGGCCCCGAGGCGCCGGGCCAGCTCGGCGACCAGGGCCACGGCCTCCTCGGCGGGCGTCGTCGCCGGGTCGATGGCCAGGTCGGGCGCCGGCCGCTCGCCGCCGGCGGCGGCCCCCGGGGGGGCGACTTCCACCGCGGCGAACCGGGGGATCGCCGCCCGGGCCTCCTCCCGCCCCTTCCCGTCCCCTGCCGGGGCGTCGACGATCACCGGCACGCCCACCTCGACGAGGGCGGTGGCCAGGAAGGCCAGCAGGCGCGAGGCGGCGTCGAGCGGCCCGCCGGCGGCGGCCCCGCGCCGCAGCAGCGCGGCGATCTCGCCCGGCGCGAGCAGGCGGACCGCGGCGCCCGCGCCGCCCAGGGCCTCGGCCGCGCCGAGGGCGAGCCCGGGCGCGGCCGTGATCCAGATGGCCCAGCTCATGGGGCGGCGCGCCGGCGGCGCGGACGCCCCCGGCCCGGTCGCCGCACCGGACGCCTCACCGCCCCCGTACGGTGAGCACGGGGCAGGGCGCCTGAGCCACGACCCGTCCGGCCACGCTGCCGAGGAAGAACCGGGCGAGGCCCGTCCGTCCGTGCGTGCCGATGACCAGCATGTCCACCCGCTTGGACCGGGCCGCTCGCGTGATCTGGTCGTGGGCGAGCCCCTCGAGCAGGAGCGGACGAGCCCGCGCCCCGGCCTTCTTCGCCCTGGCCGCGAGGGCCCGGAGTCGCTTGTCGGCCGCGGCCCGCGCGGCGGTCTCGAGGTCAGTGTAGACCTTGGGCGAGACGTAGCCGTCCGCCCCCATCGGCACGACGGGGTTCACGACGTGCGCCAGCCACAGCTCGGCCCCGTTGGCCTTGGCCAGCTCGACGGCCTTGGCGAAGGCGGCGCCGGACGCGGAGGAGAAGTCGGTGGCGTGGAGGATGCGGCGGATACGGGGCATGGCAGGCTCCTTTCCCCGGCCCGGCGGTCGCGGGCGGCGACCGGGGTCACTCCCCGGCGCCGGACCGGATCGCGCAGCAGCAGGGCTTCAGGCAATCCTCTACCAGGAGTTGCGGCCGTTCGTCCACACCGGGGCCCGGCGTGGCTCGGGACGGCCGGGCTACTCCTACCCGCGGGCGCCCGCCCGCTGCGCGACCTGGGCCTCGGTGCTGCGCATGAGGAACACCGGGACCTCGGCGTGCCGCAGCACCGCCTCGGCCACCGACCCGAACAGCAGGCGGCCCAGGCCGCTCCGGCCGTGGGTCGACATGGCGATCAGGTCCGCCGCGGTCTCCCGGGCGGCGGCCAGGATCTCCTCGTAGGGCGTGGGACCGCGCCGGACCGTCGAGGTGGCGCGCACGCCCTTGCCCTGGAGCTCGACGACGAGGCGCGCCAAGTACTCGCGGGCGTCCGCCATGCGGGCCTTCACGTTCTCGACCTCCACGTGGCGCGAGCCCTCGATCACGACCGGGGGCTGGGGCGGGATCACGCGCAGCAGGACCACCTCCATGTCGAGCGGTCCGGCAATCCGTTCGAGCTTCATCCCTGGCTCCCTCCCTTGGTCGCCCCGACGCCGGGTGGGGAAGGCCGAAACTGGAGCGCCACCGCGGTTAGGACCGCGTTGGCCGGTCCCCGAAGATCGACCACGGGCACGTGGGGGCCGCCCGAGACGCCCGGGCACCGACGCCCGCCGGGCCGACGCACAGCACGCTGCTATTATACGGGCCATGCCCCACCCCAACCGGGCGAGGCGGCTCTACGCGGCTGTCGGGCTCGGCCTGGCTCTGGTGGTGGCGTTCCTGGCCGGCATGCTCACCGAGCGACTCCGTTTCGACGCCCAGCGCAGCCAGGTGCTGGAGCGCCTGGATGCCGCCCGACGCGCGTATCACCAGCGCCTGATGCAGTCCGAGCACGACGCCGGGCGCTCCGCGGGCCGCTAGGAAGCCGCGCGAGCGCTCCCGGACCGTGACGCCGGACCTCGTGCTGGCCGTCGCCGTCGGCCCCGACGGTAGCGGTGGAGGATGACGATGGCGATCGTCCAAGCGCTCCCGCCCCTCGCCCGACGCCCCGCCCGGTTCGGGGCGTGTCCGGGCGTTCTCGTGAGCGGTGGGCCGGCCTCGAACCGGCCCGGCCGAGCGTCCGGGTGAAGCGCAAGAAGCGGCGGGCGAGCCCGCCCGGGAAGCGGCGTCGGCCCCCGCCGGCGAAGCCGGCTCGGACCCGGGGCGGCCGCCGGACCCCCGCCGCGCGCCGGCCGAAGTCCACCGCGGCGCGGCCCCCGAAGCCCGCCACCGCCCGCCGGCCGAAGGCCGCCGTGTCGCGGCGTCCGGCGGCTGCCGCGGCGCCGCGAGGCCGGGCCCGCCGCCGGAAGGTCGCGCCGCCCGGGCGCGAGCGGTTTCCCCTGGGCCCGCGCAGCCGCCCTACCAGGCCTCGTGCGCTCAAGGCCGAGGGCACCCAGCGTCGCTACGAGCACGGCGTCCCGGTGCCGGAGCGGGGGGATCCCTGGCAGGACGAGGGCGGCGAGGCCGGGGTCGACGGCGGCTGACGGCGCGCCACCCGCTCCGGCCGCTCACTCCCCCGGGGACCCGCCCGGGTCGGCGAGCCCGCGAGACCGCCGCGCGTGGCCGCAGTCACCCCGGCGGCCACGCTCAGTACCGGAGGATCGCGGCCACCGGCGCCTCGCCGGGCATCTCGGCCGAAGGGACGGCGTAGACCGTCCCCCGGTTGAGCACCGTGTGGACGGCCGCCAGGTTCAGCAGGTCCCCCGTCCGTCCCGGCGCCTCCTCCCCGACGTCGATCCTCCGGCTGTCCGCGAGGAACGTTCCCCAGATCTGGACGCCCACGGCGACAAAGAGCACGTCGATGCGTCCGTCGTGGGCGGCCGGGACCACCCCGCGGACGTCGTTCGATGCCCGGCCGGTCCCCTGGAGCTGCCGGTACCGGGCCGTGGCGGCCTCGCGATCTTTGAGGAAACGCGGCTGCACCAGGGGCCAGGCGCGGGCGTGCAGCTCGCCGGCGCCGAGGCCCTCGGGGTTCCCCGAGATCCCGTTCTCGAGCAGCGACGGGTGGCGGTTCGCTTCCCGGTAGATCGGCCTCAGGTAGTCGCGTACGCACCTGTATCCTACTGAGCCTGGCCCGAGCGGGCCAACGCGCGGCCGGGCGCTTGCCCACCGTCGGCGCTGCCTGCGCTCGCACGGCCTGGCCCACTCCATGCGACGTCGCGGCCCTCCGCGGCGCCGTCAGGGGCTGGCCCCGGCCGCGTCGCGCCTCACGGGCCCGGCCACATCCAGTCCCTGATCTCGGGCACGTCGTCGCCGTGGCGCCGGATGTGCTCCCGGTGCTCGATTCATCCAGGCCTCGAGCAGGCGGACGTGCTCGGGCTTCTCGTGCATCTCGGCCAGCGGCACCTGGTGCGACCGCCAGTGGTCCTCGGTCCTCTTGCCGTCCACCTCCCGGGGACCGGTCCATCCCCTTGGGCGTGCGCAGCACGATCATGGGCCAGCGGGGGCGCGGCGGGCCCGGCTCCCGCCGGGCCTGCGCCTGGATGGCGCGGATCTCGGCGATGACCGCGTCCAGCGTCTCCGCCATCGCCCGGTGCACGGGCATGGGATCGGCGCCCTCGACGAAGTGGCCCACCGACAGGTAGTTCGCCGCCCGCCAGTAGGCGTCGATGGCCGTGAGCTCGGGGCTGGACAGTCCGCTCGTCATCGCTGGTCCTCCTCTCGTCCAGGTTCGCGCGGAAGCCGGCGATTGACCACCCGAAGGCGGACCTGGCGTGATGGTGCGTGGCGCCGGCCCCGCTCGGGAGTCGGGGCCGGAGGCTGCAGGTCCGGTGCCAGCCGCGACGCGAGCGCCGGCCGCCGGCCCTCGGGGTCGCGCCGGCCGCCGGCCTTGTTCCGCGGGCGCTTGCCGTCCGGCAGCCGCGGCACCCCGGCGAGGAGGGCCGGCCTGGGGCGCTGTTGCCCCAGCGACCTGCGGTCGGGCTGCCCCACGCCCCCGCCGGCCCGGCCAGCGGCGAGGCCGGGCTAGAGGCCTCCGCGCGCCCCGAGCAGGGCGCGCCCCAGGCCGAGCCCGGCCGCGCACACGACGAGGCAGAGCGTCGTGGTGAGCGCCACGTTGACGCCGGCGGCGGCCCACGACCCCTCATCGAGGAGCTTGAGCGTCTCGTAGGAGAAGGCCGAGTAGGTGGTGAAGCCGCCCAGCACGCCGACGGTGAGGACGAGCCGCAGCGTCTCCGGGATGGCGAGAGCGTGGAGCCCCGCGTGCTGGACCACGCCGATCAGGAAGGAGCCGAGGACGTTCACGATCAGCGTGCCGTAGGGGAAGTCGGGGCCGAGCCACCGCGCCGCGAGCCCGCCGGCCGCGTACCGCGCGGCCGTCCCCAGCGCGCCCGCGAGGCAGATCAGGAGGAGCCGCATGGGCTCTCCGGCCCCGCGCTCAGTCGACGGGGGGGCGGCGATCGTGCCAGGGCCGCGCCGCTTCCAGCGCGGCGGCGGCGGCCAGCACGACGCGGTCGGCGTGGCGCTGGCCGACGATCTGCAGTCCCACCGGCAGCCCCGCCCGCGTGAAGCCGGCGGGCACGCTCGCCGCCGGCTGCCCCGTGAGGTTCCAGGGGTAGGCGAACGGCATCCAGCCGAGCGGGGACACGGCGACCCCCGCCACCTCGCGGAGCCCGGGGCGGCCCACCTCGAAGGGCGGCACGGCGACGGTGGGCGTCACCAGCAGGTCGAAGCGGGCCAGGAAGGCCTGCACGTCCTGCCAGAGGGCGCGGCGGCGGGCGCGGGCATCCAGGTACCGCTCCAGCGTGATGCCGCGGCCGAAACGGAGGTAGGCCACGAGCGTCTTGTCGAGCCGGTCGGCGTCGCGGTCGAGATGGGCGCCCCACGCGCCGTAGGTCTCGGCGGCGGCCAGCGTCCGGAAGATCTCCTCGGGATCGTCCCAGGTGGGCGTCACGACCTCGACGTGACAGCCGAGCGACTCCAGCTCCACCGCCGCCTCCTGGCAGAGCTCCAGGACCTCGGGGTCCACGGCGGCCCGCCCGAGGTCCGGCGACCAGGCGACGCTGAGCCCCGCGACGCCGGTGTCGCAGGCCGTCAGACACGGCGGCCCGGGGTCGGCCGGCAGCGAGTGGCCGTCGCGGTCGTCGGGCCCGGCCATGGCGTCCAGCATGAGCGCGGCGTCCCGCACCGTGCGCGTCATGGGGCCCGTGACCGAGAACTGCTCCCAGCCGGGGAAGCTCGGGTACTGCGGCACGCGCCCGAAGGACGGCTTGAGCCCGACGATGCCGCAGAACGAGGCGGGGATGCGGATGGACCCGCCCCCGTCGGTGCCGACGGCGAGCGGCCCGAGCCCCGCCGCCACCGCGGCGCCCGCCCCACCCGAGGAGCCGCCCGGCGTCAGGTCCGGGTTCCAGGGGTTGCGGGTGACGCCGTGCAGGGGGCTGTCGGTGACGCCCTTGTGGCCGAACTCCGGCGTGGTCGTCTTGCCCAGCAGGATCGCCCCGGCCGCCTTGAGCCGCTCGACGGCGACCGCGTCCTCCTCGGGCACGTGGTCGGCGAAGAGGCGCGAGCCGGCGGTGGTGGGCACGTGGCGCGTGAAGACCAGATCCTTCACCGACACCGGGACGCCGTGGAGCGGCCCGAGCGCCTCGCCGGCCATGACGGCGGCCTCCGCCGCCAGGGCCGCGTCGCGCGCCGCCTCCGCCGAGACCGCGGAGAAGGCGTTGAGCCGGGGCTGGAGCCGCTCGATCCGGGCGAGCACGGCCGACACCACCTCGACCGGCGAGACGGCCTTGTCGCGGATGAGCCGGGCCAGCTCGAGGGCGGAGCGCCATTCGAGCCCTGAGGTCACGCGCCGGATTGTAACATCGCGCCGGGCTCGGGCCCGGGGGCGGCGCGCCCTTCGGCTATCATCGGACGACATGAACGCGGCGGCGGTGGGCCGGCTCGCCGAGTGCCTCGCGCGCCCCGAGGTGCGCGCCCACGCGCCGGACGGGTTCGCGCCGCTCCGGGCCGCCCTCGAGGGGCCGGATCCCCCCGTGGCCGTGGGACGCTGGGGCGCCGTCGTCGGCTACGCGCCGGGGCCGGGCCGCCGGCGGCTGGTGGAGGTGGATCGGGCGGGCCATCTCGTGGCCGTCCTCGGCTGGCGGGCGGACGGCGGGCTCGGCCGGGCCAAGTGCCGGACGGCGACGGGTCTCTGGGTGGGCATCGAGCCGGGCGTGGAGACCACGCCGGCGTGGGGGGCGTCGGACCGGCTCGTGGTGCTCGAGGACGGCGCGCCGTGGGCGCCCCGGGCCGCGCTGACCGTGTGCGAGGCGGTGGACTACGAGCGCCCCGACCTGATCCCGACGCTCCTCGCCCCCGCCCGGCTGCCGCCCGGCGCCGGCTCCGCCCTGCTCAACCTCCTGGCCGGGCTCATGAAGGACCAGGGAGTGGCGCGCGTCCGCTACCGCGGGGCCTACCCGACCGAGCAGCTCTTCACGTCGCTCCTGGAGTCGTTCCGCTACGACCCGTCGGTGGCCTCCCCGCTGCCGCGCTTCCTCGACGCCGGCGACCTGGACTGGCTGCCGGCCCCCCACGAGCGCCACCGCGTGGCCCCGGAGGTGGTCGTGCAGCTGCGCGAGGAGCCGGACAAGGTGGTGCTGGACGGCCTCGCCTTCTGCCGGGCCGACTGGCAGGGGGTGATCCGGCGCGAGCCGTACCTCTTGCGCCGCGACGGCGCCCGCTTCGTGTGCTCGCTCTGGGCCCTCGGGCGGTCCCTCGAGGACCGGCTCGTGCTGGACGCGGCGGGCGACGTGGTCCACCGATCCCCGCCGCGCCCGGACCCGCGCCCCCCTGCCCCGCTGCCGCCCCTCTGGGCCCGGGCCCTGGCCGCCCTCATCGCCCGCGAGAGCGCGCCGCCGCTGGCCGGCCCCATCGGCCAGGCGCTCGACGCGCTCCGCCTCGAGTGGGGGCCGGCCCCGGGCCGGCTGCTCGAGGAGCGCGGCGACACGCTCACGCTGTCACGCCGCCTCCACGACGAGGGGATGGCCTGGGTGCGCGGCGCCGAGCGGGCCGAGCGAGGGGAGCGGGCGGCCCGTCTCGTGCTGGAGGTGGCCCGCCTAGCCGCGCCGCCCGTCCGCGCCCGCGCCCAGGCCCGGGTCGCGGCCCTGCCCGAGGCCGAGCAGGCACGGCTGCTGGCGGCGGGAGACGCCGGGCCCGACGAGCGGCTCGACGCGGCGGTGGGCCGGCTCGTCGCGCTGGTGGCGGCGGGGACGGCGTGAGAGGCGGCGGCCTCGGTCCCGGCCGCGCCTCAGGCCCGGACGGCGTGGACCACGAGCCACACGTTGGCCGCGATGAACGCGGCCACCGACAGGAGCGACAGCCCGTAGTAGGCGACGAAGACCACCTCCTGACGGGCGAGGCCGCCGCCCCCGGTCAGCCGGGACCAGAGCTCCTCCCGCACGAAGCGCGCCGCGTCGTGGCTCAGGGTGGGCATGCCGAGCAGGTCCACCAGCACGTGGTACCCGTCCATCTCGAGGAAGCAGAACGGGTAGAGGCTCAGGAACAGGGACTGGAACTGCAGGATGGCGGAGGCGGCCAGGAAGGCTTTCCAGATGCCCGGGTCGGCCAGGCTGGCCAGCCAGCAGGCGAGCGAGCCCAGGAACAGGTGCACGAGCGGCCCCGCCACCGCGTTGACGATCCGGGCGCGCCGGGTGGCCATGAACACGTCGGTGACGTCGGCGTAGAAGGTCGGGATGAAGCCGTGCAGCATCGTGAAGCCGAACTCCCGGACCCGGCGGCCGGCGTGCACGCAGGCCAGCGCGTGCATGCTCTGGTGGCTCACGAGCATGAGGAAGAACAGCACCTTCACGAGGAGGATCGACACGAACGGGTGGCGGGCCAGCGACTCGGTGACGGCGGCGCTGTCCCGCCAGAGCGTGACCGCGCCGATCCCGCCCAGCACGGCCAGCAGGAGGAGCGCGACGGCCATGGCCGGCGTGAACAGCAGGAAGCCGCCGTAGCGGTAGATCCGCGCGAACACGTCGTGGGAGCGCCGGCTCGTCACCGTGAGGCGCTCCAGCGTGTGCAGCACGGCCTCGGCCGCGCGCGCGGCCGGGTTCCGGCGGTTCCGGGCCAGGACCTCGCGCAGGCGGGAGGCCGGCCGCAGCGTCAGGAGCTCGGCGCGCCGGAGCTTGGCGATGAGGCGCGGGATGATCTCGAAGTCGAAGGACCCGTGGCGGAGCACGAACGCGGTGCCGATCTCCTGCAGCGACGCGCGTCCGTCCATCTGCTCCCAGAGGAACTTCTCGCGCTCGGTCAGGAGCAGGTAGGCTTCGGTCTTCCGGTTCTTGAGCACCCAGGCCGTCTCGCCGCGGACCTTCGAGGGCAGCGGCGCCAGCTCCGAGAGGGCCTCGGCGATGCGCTGGGGGCGGCTCTGCAGGTAGGCGGCGGCGCTCTCGACCTGCCGGGTCTCGAAGGCCTCGCCGTCGGCGGCCCGGACGAGGAGCTCGATGCGCGAGCGCTTGGCGCGGCCCTGGGCGGGCTCGTCCACGGGGGCGCTCACCGGCCGCCCCGGCTCAGGTGTGCTCCACGTCGAGCCCGGTGGCCTCGAGGCCCCAGCGGGTCACCTCGGCGACGAGGTCGGACGTGTCCCGGAGCCGGATGAAGGCCACCCGGATCACCTCGAGGAGGAACTTGGCCGCGTCCCGGGGGTTGGACTCGATGAACCGGCCGAGCGCGTCCCGGTGGAGCGTCAGGAGCACGGCGTCGGTCTCGGCCTGGATGGTGGCCGAGCGGCGCTGCTCGTCGCCGAACACGCACATCTCGCCGAAGACCTCGCCCGGTCCGAGGTGGCGCAGCACCTGCTCCACCCGGCCCGTCACCGGCTTGGACACGACCACGTTGCCGGAGCGGATCACGTAGAGCTCGTCGCCGGGCTCGCCGGCCCGGAACAGCACCTCGCCCCGGCGCAGCCGCCGCTCCCCGAAGCGCGGCCAGAGGGCGGCCAGCGTCTCCTCGTCTATCGCCTTGAGCAGCGACACCTGCCGCAGGAAGGCGACGTCCGGCCGGCCGGCCACTCAACGGTCCTCGGCGCGCCCCGTCCGGGCGTGGCTCACGGCGCGCCCTACGTGGCCCAGCGCTTCATGAGGACGATCTGGAGCGCGCGGGCCCGCTCGTGGTCGGACTCGTTGCCCCGGCGGCTGGCCGCCTGCAGGATGGCCGCGCGCTCCTCGGCGGACAGCTCGAAGTCCGCCAGCACGGCCGCCGGATCGCGCACCAGGAGGGCGAGGAAGTCGCGATCGATCATCGCCCGTCCGACGAGATCCCGGATGCCTGGCCTGGACATGTCCCCCGCCCGCGCCGCCCCGGAGGCGGCCGGGACGGAGAGAAAAATCACGATTTCAACGTACCTTAGCACGGACACCGGGGCGCGTGCCACCCGAGCGGGGTCTCACGATCGCGCGCGGACTTAGGTATACTCGCTGGTGATGGCTCGCCAGCGAAACTACGGCTTCGAGCGGCGGCGCAAGGCGGATCTCCAGCGCGCCAAGCAGGAGGCCAAGCGGCAGCGACGGGCCGACCGTGAACGGACCGGCGAGGCGGGTCCCGAGATGGGGGAGCCGCAGGACACCGGCGCCCCGGCAGGCGTGTGGGAATGGTTCTCCCCGAGCCGGAACCGCACCGTCACCTCGACCGAGGGCGTGCGGCCGGTCTCGGATCCGCCGGACGACTGGATCCTGCTGACGACCGTCGAGGAGCACCCCTCGCAGGATCCCTGAGCGCCCACGGGCCTCGCCGTGCGGTGGTCCCGCGTCCGGCTCCGCACCCACCTGCGCCCGGGCCTGCTCCTCGCCCTCATCGCGGTGGCGGAGTATGCCTCGCCGTGGCGCACGGCGGGCCGCGCCGTCACGCTGGTGGTGGCGACCATCCTCACCGTCGGCTTCGTGCGGGCCTCGCTCCGGCACCTCCACCTCGCCCGGCGCGTGCGGGCGGTGGTCCGCGGGCGCCTGCTCGAGCTCGCCCTCTCCGCGGCCGCCCTCGCCCTCCTGGCGTCCAAGGCGGTGGTGCTCAGCCGCGAGTTCCTCGAGCCAGAAGCCGCCCCCGGCCTGGAGGCGGCTTACCGCCAGTACGCGGCCGGCTTCCTGATCGTCGCCGGCCTCCGGCTCGTGGCTGGCGACCTCTCGATCCGCCGCGTCACCTACCGGCTCGATCTCCGACCGGCCCAGACGGTGGCGCTGGGGTTCGCCGGCGCCATCCTGGCCGGCACGCTCTTGCTCTCGCTGCCGGCGTCGGTCGCGCGGCTCGAGGACCTGTCGCTGCTCGACGCGCTCTTCACCGCCGTGTCGGCGGTGACCGTCACCGGCCTCATCGTGTACGACCCGGGGAGCTTCCACACCGGCTTCGGCCAGGGCGTGCTCCTCGTGCTCATCCAGCTGGGCGGGCTCGGCACCATGGTGGCGAGCGCGAGCCTCGTGGTCCTGGCCGGCCGCCGGCTCCTGCTGCGCCAGGCGGTGGCCGTCCAGGAGACCCTCGACTTGCAGACGGTGGGCCAGGTCCGCGCCGACCTGCGGGCCATCGTCGGGCTCACGTGCGTGGCGGAAGGCGTCGGCGCGGTCCTGCTCTGGGCCCTCTGGGCCGGGAACCCCGCGGTGGAGACGCCCTGGTTCGCGGCCCTGTTCCACGCCGTCTCCGCCTTCTGCAACGCCGGCTTCTCCACCTTCGCCACGGGCCTGCTGCCCTTCCGGGACGACCCGGCGACCTGCGCGGTGATCGCGGCCCTCATCGTGCTCGGCGGCCTCGGCTTCCCCCTGCTCCGGAGCGTGGGGCGCTGGATGGCGGCGGCGCGCTCGGCTCGCCGAGTGCCGGGGCTGTCGCTGCACGCGCGCCTCACCCTCCTCGCCTCGGCCGTCCTGCTGCTGGCCGGCTTCGTCGGGGCCCTCGGGCTCGAGTGGCGCAACGCGCTGGAGCCGCTTTCGTGGCCGGGGCGCGTGTCCAACGCGGGCTTCCTGTCCGTCACCGCCCGCACCGCCGGGTTCGCCACGGTGCCCATCGACCTCCTGGCCCCGGCCACGCTCTGGCTCGTCATGGTGCTCATGTTCGTGGGCGGGAGCCCGGGCTCCACCGCCGGCGGCATCAAGACCACCACCGCCGCCATCATCGTCTCGGCGCTCTGGGCCACCCTCCGGGGACGGCCGCGGGTGGAGGCCTTCCGGCGGACCATCCCGGACGAGCAGGTCGCCAAGGCGCTGGCCCTGGTCGGCGTCTCGGGAGCGGTGCTGGCGGCGGCGGTGCTGACGCTCCTCGCCACCCAGTCCGGCGGCGCCCTGCCGCTCACCTTCGAGGCCGTCTCGGCCTTCGGCACGGTCGGGCTCAGCACGGGGCTGACGCCGACCCTGGACACGTGGGGCCGCGTCGTCCTCCTCGTCCTGATGTTCGTGGGCCGCACGGGGCCGCTCACCCTCGGCTTCGCGCTGGCGGCGCGGACGACCCGGTCGAGCGTGGTCTATCCGACCGAGAAGGTCATGATCGGCTGAGCCGCCGAGGAGGTGGGCCGTGAAGCAGTTCCTGATCATCGGGCTCGGGCGCTTCGGCCGCGCCGTGGCCGAGGAGCTGGCCGACAACGGCGGCCAGGTCATCGCGGTCGACACCGACATGACGCTGGTGGACGCCCTGCGGGACCGCGTGGCAGTGGCCGCCCAGGTGGACGCGGTGGAGCCCGACGTGCTCAAGAGCCTGGGCGCCGACGAGGTGGACGCGGCCGTGGTGGCCATCGGCGACGACTTCGCCGCCCAGATCCTCGCGGTGGCCGTGCTGAAGGAGATGGACATCGAGACCATCGTCGCCCGCGCCTCCGGGGACCGGGAGCGGCGCATCCTGGAGCTGGCGGGGGCCACCCGCATCGTCACGGTGGAGGTGGAGACGGGCCAGCGCGTGGCCCGGTCGCTCCTGGGCCGAGACGTCCTCGACCACTTCGCCCTCGGCGAGGGCGTCTCGCTCGTCTACTGGACGGCGGACGACCGCGTGGTGGGCAAGAGCCTGGCCGAGTGCCGGCTCCGGGAGGACTGGAACATCAACCTGGTGGCCGTGCGCGGCGCCGGCCAGGAGAGCCTGAACGTGCTGCCGACGCCGGACCACGTCTTCCAGGCCGGCGACGTGCTCCTGCTGGTGGGCGCGGACGCGCGGCTCTCGGCCTTCACCAAGTAGCCGGGCCCATGGCGCGGCTCCTCATCGTCTCCAACCGCCTGCCGATCACCGTCCGGCGCGGGCCCGACGGCCTCGAGGTGGAGGCCTCCGCCGGCGGCCTCGCCACCGGGCTCCGCGGCCCCCACGAGCGCTCGGGCGGCGTCTGGATCGGCTGGACGGGCCTCACGGAGGAGCTGCCCGCCGCCGAGGCGCGCGTGCTGGCCGAGCAGCTCTCCGAGCTGCGGATCGTGGAGGTGCCGCTCGGCGCCGACGAGGCCGGGCGGTACTACGAGGGCATCTGCAACGGCATCTTCTGGCCGCTCTTCCACTACCTCGTGGACCAGCTCCCGCTCGACCTCGGGGGCTTCGAGGTCTACGAGCGCGTCAACGAGCGCTTCGCCGACGCGGTGGCGGCGGCGGCCCGGCCGGGCGACCTGATCTGGATCCACGACTACCAGCTCATGCTGCTGCCGCGCCTGGTGCGCGAGCGGGTGCCCGGCGCCCGCATCGGCTTCTTCCTGCACATCCCCTTCCCGTCCTCGGAGCTGTTCCGCACCCTGCCCTGCCGCGAGGCCATCGTGCAGGGCCTGCTCGGGGCCGACCTCATCGGCTTCCACACCGCGGCCTACATGCGCCACTTCGCCTCGTCCTGCCTGCGCGTGGTGGGCGCGTCCACCGAGGTCGACCACATCCAGTGGGAGGGCCGGCCGGTGCGCGTCGGGGTGTACCCCATGGGCGTGGACGCGGCGGACTTCGCCCGCGTGGCCGAGCATCCCGACGTCCGGCGGCAGGCGGCGAGCTTCCGCGGCGAAGAAGGGGTGCGCGTGCTGGTCGGCATCGACCGGCTGGACTACACCAAGGGCATCCCCCGCCGGCTGCTGGCCTTCGAGCGGCTCCTCCTGCGCCACCCGGAGCTCACGGAGCGGGTGCGGCTCATCCAGGTGGCCGTCCCGTCGCGGACCAACGTCGGCGCCTACCAGGAGTTCCGCGACCAGCTGGACGCCCTCATCGGGCGGATCCACGGGGCGTTCGCCACCCCGAGCTGGGCGCCCATCCACTACCTCTACCGGGGGCTGAGCCAGGAGGACGTCGTCGCGCTCTACCGCGCCGCCGACGTCATGCTGGTCACGCCGATCCGCGACGGCATGAACCTCGTCGCCAAGGAGTTCGTGGCCGCCCGCACGGACGAGGACGGCGTGCTCGTGCTCAGCGAGTTCGCCGGCGCCGCCAGCGAGCTGGCGGAGGCGCTGCGGGTGAATCCCTACGACGTGGAGGAGACGGCCCAGGCCTACCACCGCGCCCTCACCATGGCCCCCGAGGAGCGGCGCACCCGCATGCGCGGGCTCCGGCGACGGGTGGCCACCCACGACGTCCACCGCTGGGCCCAGGGGTTCCTGGACCAGCTCGAGCGCATCCCGTCCACGGCGGACCCGGCCGCGCGGGTGCCCTCGCCGGGCGCGGCCCTGGAGGCGGCCCGGCGGCGCCTCACGGCGGCCGAGTTCCTCGTGCTCCTGCTCGACTACGACGGGACCCTCGTGCCCTTCGCGGAGACGCCGGAGCTGGCCCGGCCCGATCCCTGGGTGCCCGACGTCCTCGGGCGGCTGGCGGCGCGGGCGCGGACCGAGGTCCACGTGGTCAGCGGCCGGCCCTGGCAGAGCCTGGAGGCGTGGCTCGGGGCGGGGCCGGTGTGGCTCCACGCCGAGCACGGCGCCTGGTCGCGGCCGCGCGACGGGGCGTGGGCGCGGGTGCCGCTGCCCTCCCTGGAGTGGCGCGATCCGGTCCGGCGCATCCTGGCCGAGTTCACCGCGCGCACGCCGGGGTCCCTGGTGGAGGAGAAGACGGCGGGGCTCGCCTGGCACTACCGCATGGCCGAGCCCGAGTTCGGGGCCTCCCAGGCCAACGAGCTCAAGCTCCACCTCTCCGCCGTGCTCAGCAACGAGCCGGTGGAGATCCTGGACGGCGCCAAGGTCGTGGAGATCCGCCCCCACGGGCTGCACAAGGGGCGCGTGGTGCCGCCGATCCTCGAGCGCGTCCCGCCCGACAGCCTCCTGGCTGCGCTCGGCGACGACCGCACCGACGAGGACCTGTTCGCCGCGCTGCCGGCCGACGCGGTCACCATCCACGTGGGCGACGGGCCGAGCGCGGCCGGCCTGCGCCTGGCCAGCGTGCGGGCCGCGCGCGCCTTCCTGGAGACGCTGGCCGCCGCGCGCTGACCGCGGCCGGTCAGCGGCGCTCGAAGACGCGCGTGCGGCCGGCCCGGTCGAAGCCGACGACGGAGTAGCGCTCGGCCGGCCGGCCCGGCACCTCCATCCCCGGCGAGCCGACCGGCATGCCCGGCACGGCGACGCCGGCGAGCGGCGGGCGCTCGCGGAGCAGCCGATCGATGACGTCGGCCGGCACGTGCCCCTCCACCACGTAGCCGTCGACCACGGCCGTGTGACAGGCGGAGAGCTCGCGGGGCACCCCGTGGCGCTGCTTGAGGGGCGTGAGGTTCTCGTGGTCCTCGGTGGTCACCGGGAAGCCGTGCGCGCGCAGGTGCCCGACCCACGCCTCGCAGCACCCTCAGGTCGGGCTCTTGTAGACCGTCACCGTGGGCCGGCTCGCCGCCTGGCCCAGCGCCGGCCGTGCCGGCCGGCCGAGCACGATCCCGGCGGCGCCGGCCGCCACCCCGAGCAGGAATCCCCGTCTGCCGTCCACGCTCCGCTCCTCCCCGCCCGCCGGGCTCAGTAGGGCAGGCTCTCGCGGCCCATCAGCTCGCGGGCCACCACCATCTTCATCACCTCGGCGGTGCCGTCGCCGATCTCCAGGCCGATCACGTCGCGCATGCGCTGCTCGAAGGGCAGCTCGTCGGTGTACCCGTAGTGGCCGTGCAGGAGCAGGCACTGGTGGATCGTGTCCACGGCCAGCCGCGGCGCCCACCACTTGGTCATGGCCGACTCCTTGGTGTGGCGCTCCCCCCGGTCGGCCAGCCAGAGGGCCCGGTAGCAGAGCCACCGGCAGGCGTCGACGTGGGTCTGGGCCTCCGCGATGGGAAAGGACACGCCCTGGAACTGGGCGATGGCGCGGCCGAAGGCCCGCCGCTCCTTGACGTAGGCCATGGTCTCCTCGAGGGACACCTGGGCCACCCCGAGGCAGGCCAGCGCGATGCCGATGCGGTTGTAGTCGAAGCCCTGCATGACCTGCTGGAAGCCGCTGCCCTCGGCGCCCAGGCGGTGCGAGCCCGGCACCCGCACGCCGTCGAAGGCCAGCACGGCCCGGCCCACCGCGCGGGTGCCGAGGTCGCGCAGCGGGCTCCGCGCCACCCCGGGCAGGTCGAGCGGCACCAGGAACGCGCTCACCCCGCGCGCCCGCGCGGGGCGGGCCTCGGTGAGGGCGAAGACGATGGCGGCCTGCGCCGCCATGCCGAGGCTGATGCCCGACTTCTCGCCGGTGATGACGTAGCCGTCGCCGTCGCGCTCGGCCCGGCAGGCGAGGTTGCCCGCGTCGGAGCCCACCCCGGGCTCGGTCAGCGCCAGGGCCACCACCGCCTCGCCGCGCGCGGTGGGGGGGAGCCAGCGCGCCTTGACCTCCTCGCCGCCGTTGCGGCCCAGGATCTCCCCGGCCAGGCCGGCGAGCTGGATGCCGTAGGTGCAGGCGAAGTCGCCGCGGGCGATCTCCTCCATGGCGATGCCGAAGGTGAGGTAGTCGGCCTCCTGGCCCCCGTGGGCGGCGGGCACCCGGAGCCCCAGGAGGCCGAGCTCCCCCATGAGACGCCAGGCGTCCCAGGGGAACTCCCCCGTGCGGTCCCAGTGGGCGGAGCGCGGCGCCAGCTCCTTCCTGGCGAAGGCCCGCAGGGTCCGGATGAGCTCCTCCTGCTCGGCGGTGAACGCGAGGTCCATGGCGTCCTCGGGGGGCGAGAGGGCCCCGCCTCACATCATCGTATACCCGCCGCTCACCGAGAGGACCTGTCCCGTGATGAAGCCCGCCGCGTCGGAGGCGAGGAAGACGACGGCGGGGGCGACGTCCTCGGGCCGGCCGATGCGCCGCAGCGGGTAGGCCTTGGCGATCCGCGCCTGCATGTCGGGCGCGCTGAAGCTCTTGTTGAGGTCGGCCGTCCACATGCTGCGCTCGCCGATGTCCTCGTCCGAGGCGGGCACGGTCATGCCGGGGCACACCACGTTCAAGCGGATGCCGTGACGGCCCACCTCGCGGGCGATGCTCTTGCTGAGGGCCATGACGCCGGCCTTGCAGGCGGCGTAGACGCCCTCGCGGAACTCGCCCATGCGCCCGGCGTCGGAGCCGAGGCTCACGATGGCCCCGGCCTTGCGGGCGATCATCCCGTCCAGCACGGCCCGGGTGCAGTTGATCATCCCCCAGAGGTTGAGCTGGATCTCCTTCTCCCACTCGGCCCGCTCCTTCTCGACGAACAGGCGATCGTAGGTCCAGCCCACGTTGTTGACGAGCACGTCCACCCGGCCGAGCCGGCCCTCCACCTCGCGCACCATGGCCGTCACCGACTCCCACCGGGTCACGTCGGTGGGCACGAGCCGCGCCGAGGCCGCGCCCTGCGCGGTGGCCTCGGCCGCCACCTTCCGCCCCTGGGCCTCGTCGATCTCGGCCAGCGTCACGTGCGTGCCCTCGCCGGCGAAGCCGAGCGCGATGGCCCGACCGATGTTCGAGCCGCCGCCGGTGACGATCACGCTCTTGGCCTTCAGGTTCAGCTCCATCGGATCTCCTTCCGCCTCACCAGGCGACGGTCTGGCCGCCGTCCAGGCGCACGGTCTGGCCGGTCATGAAGTCCGAGGCCGGCGAGGCCAGGTACACGGCGAGCGCGCCGGCCTCCGCGGGCGCGCCGATGCGCCGCGCCGGCACCTTGGACAGGAACAGGGCGCGGGTCTTCTCGTCGGCCAGCGCCGCGCGGGGGATGTCGGTGTCCATGTAGCCGGGGGCCAGGCAGTTGACCTGGATGCCGTGCCGCGCCCACTCGGCGGCCAGGCTGCGCGTGAGGCCCTCCACCGCCGCCTTGCTCGCGCAGTAGGCGGCGTAGCGGGGCACGCCGAGGGCACCGTACATGGAGCCCACGTTGATGATCTTGCCGCGGCCGAGGCGGATCATCCCGGGGGCCACCGCCCGCGCGCAGCGGAACATGGACGTGAGGTTGGTGGCGAGGATCCGCTCCCACGCCTCGTCGGTGACCTCTTCCGTCTTCTGCTCCAGCGTGATGCCGGCGTTGTTGACGAGCACGTCCACCGGCCCGAGCGCTCGCTCCGCCGCCGCCACCGCGCGGACCACCTCGTCGGAGCGCGTGACGTCCAGCCGGAGCGGCAGCCCGCGGCCGCCCGCCGCCGCGAGGGCGGCCGCGGTGGCCTCCACTTGGTCCAGCGAGCGCGCCGCGCAGGCCACCGCCGCCCCCGCCGCCCCCAGCGCCAGCGCCACCGCCCGCCCGAGGCCGCGGCTCGCCCCCGTCACCAGCGCCACCCGGCCGGCCAGGGAGTACGGAGCCGCCGGGCCCGCCTCACCCATCGGGACGCCCCCCGGCGGCCCGCCGCTCCTCCACGAGCTGGCGCAGCCGGTACTTCTGGATCTTCCCGCTCGGGGTCATGGGGAACTCCTTGACCAGCTCCAGGCGCTCGGGGAACTTCTGCCGGGCGAGCTGGTGCTGCTCGAGGAACGCCGTCAGCTCGCCGAGGGTCAGCGTCTGGCCCTCGCGCGGGATCACCACCGCGCACGCCCGCTCCACGAGGCGCGGGTCGGCCATGGCCACGATGGCCACCCCCGCCACCTTGGGGTGCGTGTAGAGCAGGTTCTCCACCTCGGCCACCGGGATGTTCTCCCCGCCCCGGATGATGAGGTCCTTGGCCCGGCCGGTGATGGCGAGATAGCCGTCGGGGTCGAGCGTGCCCCGGTCGCCGGTCCGGAACCAGCCGTCCGCGGTGTGGGCCTCGGCGGTGAAGGCGGGGCGCCGGAAGTACCCCACGAACTGGGCGGGGCCGCGCACGAGGAGGTCGCCCTCGGCCCCCGCGGGCAGCGGCCGGCCCGCCTCGTCCACCACGCGGAGCTCCATGCCCCGGAGCGGGACGCCGTCGGTGGCGAACACCTTCTCCTCGGGGTCGTCGAGGCCGTTGCAGGTCACCAGCCCGTTCTCGGTCATGCCCCAGCCCGCCGAGATCGCGCACCCGAGGCGCGCGCGGGCATCCCGCACCAGGGGCCGCGGGATCGGGGCCCCCGCCGACACGAACAGCCGGAGCGACGAGAGGTCGTGGGCCGCGTCCGCGTACGTGAGGTCCCGCAGGAACGGGGTGGCGCCCATCGTGAACGTCACGCGCTCGGCCGCGATGAGCCGGGCCGCCTCGCCCGGGCTCCAGGCGTCCATCCAGACGGTGGTGGCGCCCAGGAGGAGGTTCAGGCAGTAGCCATAGAGGTAGCCGGTCTGGTGGCCGAGGGTGGAGGCCATGAGCAGCACGTCGCGCTCGGAGAACCGCATCCGCGCGATCAAGGCGTAGATGGTGGACAGCGTCGTGTTGGGCGTGTGCATGACGCCCTTGGGCTCGCCGGTGGTGCCGGAGGTGAACACCACCTCGTGGACGGTGTCGGGGTCGCTGCCGGGCAGACCGCCGCGCCCCTCGCGCGTCTCCCAGGCGGTGTCGGTGAGCCGGGAAAAGGGCAGCGTGCCCGCCGCCGCCTCGCCGCGGACGACGAAGACGTGGCGCAGGTGCGGCAGCGCCGTCCGGAGGCCGGCCAGCATGGCCGCGTGGTCGAAGCCGCGGAAGGTGGCGGGGATCACGGCCACCCGGGACTCGAGGAGGGTCAGCATGAAGCGCAGCTCGCTCGCCCGGTAGGTCGGCGGGATGGGGTGCACCACGGCGCCGAGCCGGCTCGCGGCCAGGAACACCAGCACGAACTCGTTCCAGTTCGGGAGCTGGCAGGACACGACGCTGCCGCGCTCCACGCCGTGGGCCCGCAACCCGTGGGCGACCCGCTCCACCAGGCGCGCCAGCGCCGCGTAGCCCAGGCGCCCGCGGCCGTCCACCACCGCCACCTTGTCGGGCCGCCCCGTCGCCCAGCGGTCGAGGCAGGTCTCCAGGCTCTCGTCCCGCCAGAGGCCGGCCGCCTTCTCCGCGCGCACCCGGTCCTCGGTCAGGCTCGTGTCCACCGAAAGGTCTCCCCGTCGTCCACGTGGCGGTCGCGCGGCGCCGTCCCCCCGTCCCCCACGGGCGCGGCGCGGGGCCGCGCGAGGAGTCTATCACGCCGTTCCGCCGCCCCCGGTCCGCGCCGGGGACGGCTGATACACTGGCCCCATGTTCCGGCGCAGCGGCGGCTCGAGCCTCTGCTACGCGTGCGGCAAGCTGAACCGCGTGGACGCCAGCGCCTGCTTCTACTGCGGCGCCCGGCGCCCGGGGCTCTGGGGGTTCGGGCCCGCCATCGGCAAGCTCACCGGGCGGCTGGACTTCGCCCAGGTGGTGACGGTCGTCTGCGTCGCCGCGTACGTCCTGTCGCTGCTCGTCGAGCCCCGCGCGCCCTTCCGGGGCCGCTTCGGCCTGTTCGATCTCCTGGCGCCCGCCCACGGCGCGCTGTACGAGCTCGGGATGACGGGAGCGGTGCCGTGGGCGCAGGGGCGCTGGTGGACGCTCGTCACGGCCATCTATCTCCACGGCAGCCTGCTGCACATCCTCTTCAACCTCCTGTGGGTGCGGCAGCTCGCGCCCGGGGTCCAGGACTGCTTCGGCCGCACCCGCCTCGTCGCCATCTTCACGATCGCGGGCGTGGCGGGCTTCGTGGTCTCCAACGTGGCCGGGGTGGCGTGGACGGTGGGCGCCTCCGGGGCCGTGTTCGGCCTCCTCGGGGCCATGGTCCGCTACGGGCAGAGCCGGGGCGGCGTCTTCGGGCTGGCCGTGTTCCGCCAGTACGGGCAGTGGGCGCTCGTGCTCTTCATCATGGGCTTCCTGATGCCGAGCGTGAACAACCTGGCCCACGCCGGCGGGTTCGCCGGCGGCTACCTGGCCGCCCTCCTCCTCGGCCACGACGAGCGCCACCCGGAGCCGCTGCTGCACAAGGCGCTCGCGGCGCTCGCCATCGCCGTCACCGTCCTCGGCTTCGCGCTGTCGGCCTGGACCGCGCTGGCCGGCTGAGGCGGGCGCGCCCGGCCTAGCCGACGGCCACCAGGCGCGCGAGCAGGAAGGCCTCGGGGACGAAGTCGTCGGGCTCGCGGCCGGCCAGCATGTCGGCGACGGCGCGGGCGGCCGAGAACGCCATCGGCATGCCGTGGCCGTGGAAGCCGGCCACGACGTACTCGCCCGGGGAGCCGGGGACGGGGCCGACGAGGGGCGCGCGGTCCGGCGTGAAGCCCATGATGCCCGTCCACTCGTGCTCGACGCGGACGCCGGCCAGCGCCGGGAAGTGCCGCGGCAGGAACGCGCGGAGACCGGCGCTCACCGTGGGCTCGACGACGGTGTCGTCGGCGGTGCCGGCCTCCTGGGTCTCGGTGAGCCAGCGCATCCCCCCGAGCACGATGCGCCCGTCCGGGCGCTGCATCCAGTACTCGAAGCCGTGGTTGGTGGACAGCCCGAAGGGCCAGAGGGCGGCGACGGGCTCGGTGACCACGACCTGGCCGCGCACGGGGACCACGAGCCCCTCGAGCGCGGGCAGGAGGCGGCTCGCCCAGGCGTTGGTCGCGTGGACGACGCGGGCGGCGGCGACCTCGCCCCGATCGGTGCGGACGACGAAGCCGCCGTCCCGGCGGGCGACGGCCACGACCTCCGTGCGCGTGTGGATGGCCGCGCCGCGCTCCCGCGCCGCGTCGGCGAGGCCGAACACGAGGCGCGCCGGCCACAGCTGGCCCGCCCGCGGGCGGAGGACGCCGGCGAGGAAGCTCGGGCTGCCCGTGCGCCGGGCGCAGGTGGCGGCGTCCCATCGCTCGGCGGCGGCACCCATCGCGTGGAGCGCGGCGGCCGTCTCCTCGACCGGCGCCACCTCGTCGGGGTGCAGCGCGAGCGACACGCTGCCGCCGAAGCGGAGCTCGCAGTCGACGCCGCGCTCGGCCACGAAGGCCTCCACGGCCGCCGTCGAGCGGTGCGAGAACTCCCAGATGGCCCGGGCGACGCGGTCGCCCCAGCGGGCGCGCGACTGGCTGAACCGCTCGCCGGTGCCGGGGGAGATGTGGCCGCCGTTGCGCCCGGTGGCGCCGCCGGCGAGGCCGCGCCGCTCGAGGACGAGGGCCTCGATCCCCGCCCGGGCGAGCCAGTAGGCCAGGCTCACGCCCGTGAGCCCGCCGCCGATCACGACCACGTCGGCCCGGCCGGGCAGGGTCGCGGCGCTCCGGAAGTCCTGGTAGCGCGCGTCGCGGAGCCAGAAGGGGCGCGTCGGTTCGCTCATGGCCGGTCCGGCGCGGGAGTGTACCATAAGGCGCCGGCCCGGGGGGGCGGGGCCGGCGCCGCGCGCGGGCGACGACCCCGCGGGCGCCGGCGCGGACGCCCCGCGCGCGGGCGGCGACGAGGAGGGTGCCGATGAAGGGGCGGGTGGCGGTCCTCACCGAGTACGGCGGCGAGTTCGAGCTCCGGGAGTACCCGGTGCCCGCCGTGGAGCCGGGGGCGATCCTGGTGCGCCTGACGCGCGCGGGCATCTGCGGGTCCGACCTGCACATCTGGCGCGGCGAGATGAAGGGGGTCTACGGCGAGCGGCCCCGCGATCTCACCTTCGGCCACGAGATGTGCGGGCGCGTGGAGCGGCTGGGCGCGGGCGTGGCGACCGACTCCATGGGCCAGCCGCTCCGGGAGGGCGACCGCATCACCTACCTCTACTTCCGCCCCTGCGGCCGCTGTCCCGTGTGTCTCGAGGACGAGATGGGCAATTGCCCGCGGAAGGTGCGCGCCAACCGCGTGGCCGGCACCCCGCCCTACTTCAACAACGCCTACGGCGAGTACTACTACCTGCGACCGGGCCACTTCGTCTTCAGGATCCCCGACGAGATCTCCGACGACGTCGCCACCCCCGCCAACTGCGCCCTGTCCCAGGTGCTCTACGGCCTCCACCGCGCGAGGCTCCGGGCCGGCCAGACGGTGGTGATCCAGGGCGCGGGCGGCCTCGGCCTGAACGCGGTGGCGGTGGCGCGCGACATGGGCGCCGACCGGATCATCGTGCTGGACCGGATCGCCGAGCGTCTCGAGCTGGCCCGGGCCTTCGGCGCCGACGTGGTGGCCGACTTCGTCGGCTACCCGAGGTCATCCCCGAGGGGCTCCGCATGCTGCGCGGCGGCGGCTGCTACCTGGAGGTGGGCAGCATCGCGCCCGGCAACGCGTTCACCTACGACGCGACGGCGCTCGTGCGCGGCAACGTGCGGCTGGTGGCCACCTCCAACTACTCGCCGTGGGCCCTGGCCCGCGCGCTCGCCTTCCTGCGACGGAACCTCGCGCGCTTCCCGTTCGCGCGCATCGTGTCGCACACGGTGCCGCTCGAGCGCATCACCGAGGGCTTCCGCGAGGCGGACTGGCTCGGGCGCCAGGGGCCGCTCTGCGTCTCCCGGGCGGCGGTGGCGCTCACGCCATGAGCCCCGCCGCCCTCGACGACCCGGCCATCCAGCGCTTCCTGGCCGGCAAGGACGTCGTGGTCCTCGCCACCGTCCAGGCCGACGGCGCGCCGCTGGCCATGCCCATGTGGTTCCTGCCCGACCCGGGCTGGCTCACGATGATCAGCGTGGCGGGAACCCAGAAGGTCCGCAACCTCGGCCGCGACGGCCGCGTGTGCGTCGTGGCCGAGGAGGGGGCGCGCGGGGACATCCGCGGCGTCACCGTGACGGGCCAGGCGGCGTTCCTGCCCGACTCGTCCGAGCGCGGCGCGCTCGTCGAGCGGTTCCTCGCCAAGTACACCCCGCACCTGGAGCGGCTGTGGGGCGGCCGCGCGATGCCGGCCGACCGCGTCATGTTCCGGATCACGCCGGCGCGGGTGCGGATCTGGGGCCTCGGGGAGGCCGCCGACGCCCCCCGCCCGCCGCGCGACGGCCCGTCCGGCCGCGGCCGCCCTCGCTGAGCCCGCGCCCCGCGCCGCCCCCGTCGCCCCCGGGGCCGGCGAGCCCC